>Ga0181539_1000015_pt1 | contig 155765 bp, 130 predicted proteins | sample PEATcosm2014_Bin_46_FD_119767 | JGI IMG/M metagenome (GOLD analysis project Ga0181539, IMG submission 119767) | Peatland microbial communities from MTU Mesocosm Facility, Houghton, MI, USA - PEATcosm2014_Bin23_60_metaG | ecosystem: Environmental > Terrestrial > Soil > Wetlands > Peat | place...
TGATATCCTCGGGCTTCTTGTAGTTGGTCAGCAGTTGGTCGATTAACTTCTTGTCGATTGCCATGGGGTCCTCCTATTTTCTTCTTCCCATGGCCGTTTACACAGTTTTATTTACACCCTCGCTCTTTGCTCGATTTGCTTTCCAGTGCAGTGCGCGGATATTGGTTTGACGCTCACTCCCGCCCTTTGACAGTGGTTTTCGATGGTCAAGTTCCCATCCATATTCACCAGTTGTGCCGTAAGAGTTGTAGTGAATCGCATTTCCATATTCGTCACGCCTCCATTGGCTGGGACTGTACCCATCAATCGGAGTTGCGCGAATCCATGCGTTGTTTATATCTGTTTGGCTTGCCACTTGATCTCCAGTTGTGGGCATCTCCGCCCACCGGTCAGTGGTGATGGGTCGTCCCCTCGGCCTTGGTCTTGTACACCTTGGCCGAGAGGGGCTACCTGCCTCTCGTTAGAAACAGGAATCTCCCTGAACTTTTAGGCTTGACTTGGGATCGCCACAGAACTACCCTGAGGTCGGTTCCGCAGTCCCATTAGCCGTTATGTTTTGCCACAGAGCTACCGTTGGCGCGGTGGCTCTTGGCGTTTCTGATCTGTTCATCAGATCACCTTCTTTTCTTCGTCAGGGGCATTTATTCGCCACTGAATATCATCCGTGAAATCCATCGGTAGATCGAGTGGTTCTTCGTTCGGATGAACGCCATTCCAGTGCATCGCATCCAAGGTAAGTTGCAAACCATCGCCAACCATCTGCTCACGGCGCTGAACGAGCGATTTCAGGATTCTCCCCCTCGGCGCTTCGTCAATATCAATCCAGAACGTTTGTTGTACGCTGCCCTGAATCTGCGTGATCGCATGATTCACGCGGTATGGTTTGCCAGTCTTTGCATCGTGGTCGATCTCTTCTCGGGCTGCTTGTGAAAATTCCTTGGCCAAGCGATCAATTGCTGCTATGGGACGGGGCAATGGCCATCCCTTATCCACCGCAAACTGTGCGACTTCATGCATGTTGATCTCAGTCTTGCCCGTCACATCCTTGTAATGGCGAATGAGACGTTGCATTTCCTGATGTTTTGTTGCCATCGCTTCTCCTATATTCCGACCGGAGCAACATCACCCCAGCCATCCACCATTGCACTAGGTGCAACGGCGGAGTGAATCTTAACTAAATGATTCCGAAAGCGATCATATCTCTTGGTTTCATGCTGTAATTGACCCGCGACGATTCCAGGATGGACTTGCAAAGTACGAGCAAATCCGAGAATGTCGCGTTCCGCGAAAAATGGGAACTTTCTCGCTATAAATCGGCGAAGAGCATCTTTTGGTACGCAGAAATCTGCCGCAGCATCATTTGCTTCGCTTTCTTCCCTCGAAACAGTTTCGCCAGTTCCGGCTTGTTCTCCCTCTAGCTCCACGTCGAGCATAGTTCCGCTTTGGCCGTGCCGCCGCAAGATGTGTTCGATTTCATGCCTCAGCACAAACCAAAAATTATCGATTCGATCATGCCGCAAGGTCATACCGATAACCGGCGAGTCCTCACCAAGCCAAAATGCCACGCCATCAATTTTTGCGGATGGCAGAGATTCAACGATGACATATCGCACTCCAGACTCAGCGAGAATGCGTGGAACCTTGCGTGCTTCCTCTGGCGCTGATAGCAAAGCACTGAGTTTCCCAAGTGATCCGCGCAAGGTCTTTTCCGAGTAACGATTCACAATCATGTCCTCTGCGATCTGCTTCACACGATAAATCCATGCGAGTTGCGTTGGTGTTGCGTCGTCATTGGTATTTGTTTTTTTTGCGCTGTGCTTGAGAACTTCAATTTCTTCTAGAGACGGGGCATTGAAAAACTTAAGCAACGCGGCTTTAACCTTGGCATCATCCCGAAGACTCTCGGCATCTAGCCAACCACGCTTAATCATTTCCGCGATGGGCAAGCTACCGAAGATTCGCGCTCTGGTCGCTCGCTCAGGATCGGGACGCGCCACGATCATCGCCTGCGCCAGATCGTATCGCTTCTGGATTTGAAGGAAATGATCGGCGCGAACGCCGAATACTTCGTGGAGTTGGATTGCCAGCTGTGCATCGACTGGGCGTTTCCCCGCGATTATCCGATTGATTCCAGTTTCATCCGCACGTAGGATGATTGCCAGAGTCTTCCGACTCCAACCACGGCGGTCGAGCAATTCTTGAATAAGCTGTCCGGGAGTGGCGTAGTGAGTTGGACTGGGCATGATCCATAAATAGCGCACCGCTGCAGAGCGGGTCAAGTGTCAAGTTGCGCAACTAAGCAATCAAACTGAACTTTATGCTTGACAAATAGGAGAAGTTCAATTAGGCTGTTCTCCATGAACCGCCTATCCGTTGCCGACCGCGCTTCCATCTTGAGGATGCTGGTGGAAGGAAATAGCTTACGCAGTTGTAGTCGTCTTGCCGATGTTTCCCTCAACACGGTTACAAAGCTTCTAGTTGATCTCGGCTCTGCCTGCGAGAAATTCCACGACCAAAAAGTTAGAAATTTACGAGTGAGGCGGTTGCAGGCGGACGAAATTTGGTGCTTTGTTGGTGCCAAGGCTAAGAACGTCACCGCAGAGAAGAAGCAAGAGGGATGGGGCGATGTTTGGACGTGGACTGGTTTGGATGCCGACACGAAGCTGTGCGTCAGCTACCTAGTCGGTGGACGGGATGGTGGATGGGCAAAAGAGTTTATGCAAGATTGTGCCAGTAGGATTAAGGGCCGCGTGCAGATCACTACAGACGGCCATAGGGCATATCTTGAAGCTGTCGAGGATGCCTTTGGAGCGGATATTGATTACGCCCAGTTGCAGAAGATATACGGCGCACCGACCGATGCCGAGATGCGCCGCTATAGTCCTGCCCAGTGCATCGGCGCTGACATGAAGGTTGTCAGCGGTGATCCCGATCCGAATCACGTAAGCACATCCTATGTCGAGCGGCACAACTTGACTATGCGCATGAGCATGAGGCGCTTTACAAGATTGACAAACGGTTTCAGTAAAAAAGTTCAGAATCACGCTGCCATGGTTGCGGTCTATGCAGTGCATTACAATTTCGCCAGAATCCATAAGACTCTCAGAATCACTCCAGCGATGCAGGCTGGTTTGAGCGATCACGTGTGGAGTCTGGAAGAAATTGTGATGATGGCCGATGGCTATATGCCTAAAGCCGCCCCGCGTGGCCCGTACAAGAAAAGAAATTCAAACTGAGGCACTACCGAATCTTTCCGCGGCTTGACAATGTGTGTTTCTCAGATGGCGCCCCGGGGCTTCAGCCCCTTCGCTGCTATGATTTCAGCAATGAAATCGGCATCGAACAAACTACTCCCGGCATTGTTCTGTCTTCTGCTGGTGGCTCGCCTTCAGGCCGCCGAGGAACCCAAGCTCAGCCCGCTCCCGGCGCCGGTCTCGAACAATGCGGTTGCCATATCGCATGACGCAGGCGGAGCCAGGATATTTTCCTTCATGGGCATCGGTCCAAAAAAAACTTGGGATGCAATCACTACCAGCGCCTACGAAATGGATCCCGGCACCGGCAAGTGGATGGAAAAGCGTTCCGTGCCGGGCGTGGCCGGGCGCCTGGCGGCATCGGCGGTCGCGCTCCACGACCAAGTCTTCATCTTCGGAGGCTACATCGTCGACGCGCAGGGTGGAGAGACCACGATGTCGGACCTGAACGTTTTTGTCCCGGCTGAAAACCGCTATTATCGCGGCCGGGACATCCCCGTGCCTGTCGATGACGCAGTGGCCGGCCTTTATCGTGACCGTTATATTTTCCTCATCGGCGGATGGTCCGGGTCAGGATCAAAGGGCGACGCGGTCCGCAACGTCCAGGTATACGACACCGACAAAGATACCTGGATGCAGGCCACGCCGATTCCCGGCACGCCGGTGTTCGGTCATGCGGGCGCCATCATCGGCGACACTATCGTTTACGTGGACGGCGCCTACAAGAACATGAGCGGGGTGGGGCCGAAGTACATCGCGTCCAGCGATTGCTGGGCGGGCATCATTTCCAAAAAGGGGGACATCACGAAAATTGAATGGATAAAGCTTCCAGCGCATCCCGGCAACGCTCGCTATCGCATCGCGGCGGGCGCCGGACCGTTGGAAAAGAAAGCAGGCAGAATTTATTTCTCCGGCGGAACCGACATCCCCTACAACTACAACGGAATCGGCTATAACGGCCAGCCCGCCGAACCTTCCCCGGTGACCTTCGCTTTCAATGATTACACGGGCAAATGGGAAACGGTCAGCGAAGACACTCCCGAGCCCACTATGGATCATCGCGGCCTGCTGGTTACCCGCCGCGGCCTGATCGTCGTGGGAGGCATGGAAAAAGGCCAGCAGGTGACGGCCAAAGTGACGGTTATAAAACCTGTCTCCAGAAAGTAACCTTATCATCGTCATTGTGCTAACAGACACATTCTGCAGGGTTTAGTGTGTCCCGTGGTGTACGCACAGAGACTTGCGCCCAATCATCACGGAATCAAGTGACGCCAATCACGGCGGAGCTTCCCTCCCGGGCATCTAATTGTTACAGCCGCAATTCCTGCGGCGTCCTAAATTTTGACAATCCGTTCATCACATAAAAATTCGGAGGCAAGCCTATGAGTGCTGTCATGGAACCGCCCAAGGTTAATGCTAAGGCGGACTACATCAATCAAACTCTCAACCTCGTCAAAGCCAAAAACCCAGCCGAACCAGAATTCCACCAAGCTGTGCTCGAAGTGTTCGAGTCCTTGCGGCCCGTGTTGGAGCGCCATCCTGAGTATCACGAAGCCAAGATTCTAGAACGTATCACGGAACCCGAGCGGCTCCTCATGTTCCGCGTGCCCTGGTTCGATGACAGGGGCAAAGTGCAAGTCAATCGCGGCTTCCGCATCGAGATGAACAGCGCCATCGGCCCCTATAAGGGCGGACTGCGCTTCCATCCCTCGGTGAACCTCGGCATTCTGAAATTCCTGGCGTTCGAACAGGTGTTCAAGAACTCGCTCACCACGCTGCCCATGGGCGGCGGCAAGGGCGGTTCCGATTTCGATCCCAAAGGCAAGAGCGACAACGAAGTGATGCGTTTCTGCCAGAGCTTCATGACCGAACTCTGCCGCCACATCGGTCCTGACACGGACGTTCCCGCCGGCGACATTGGCGTGGGCGGACGTGAAATCGGATTCCTGTTCGGCCAATACAAGCGGCTGCGGAATGAATTCACCGGCGTTCTCACCGGCAAGGGCTTGGCCTGGGGCGGTTCGCTGATTCGTCCCGAAGCCACTGGCTATGGCTGCGTGTACTTCGCCCAGGAAATGCTGAAGACGCGCAAAGACAAACTGGAAGGCAAAGTGTGTCTGGTCTCCGGCAGCGGCAACGTCTCGCAATACACCATCGAGAAGCTGCTTGATCTGGGCGCGAAGCCGGTTACCGTGTCCGATTCCGACGGCGCCATCTACGATGCCGACGGCATCGACCGCGATAAGCTCGCCTTCATCATGGAGCTGAAGAATAACCGCCGCGGCCGCATCAAGGAGTACACGGACAAATTCAAGAAGGCCATCTACAGCGCCACTGACAAGAAGCTCGACCACAACTGGCTGTGGAACATCAAGGCCGACTGTGCGTTCCCGAGCGCCACTCAGAATGAGATCAACGCGAAAGACGCGGCGAACCTAATAAAGAACGGCGTGAAGGTCGTCAGCGAGGGAGCGAACATGCCGAGTACCCTCGAAGCCACCAAAGCGTTCCTCGATGCCAAAGTCCTGTACGGACCGGCCAAGGCCGCCAATGCCGGCGGCGTGGCCACCTCCGGATTGGAAATGGCGCAGAACAGCATGCGCATGTCCTGGACCCGTGAAGAAGTCGATGATCGTTTGCACAAGATCATGATCGCCATCCACAAGAATTGCTATGAAACGGCCGAGAAGTACGGCACGCCCGGCAACCTGGTGAACGGCGCCAATATCGCGGGCTTCCTGAAGGTCGCGGACGCGATGCTGGATCAGGGTCTGGTGTAGCGGAGCCTGGTTTAGTTGAGAACGGTATTTCAGGGAAAACGACGCGGGAGGGAGCGATCCCTCCCGCGTTTTGTTGATCAGCCAATCCCTAGACGCTGTCAGATGCCTCCCGGGCCACACAGCACCTGCAAACTATCTCGCCCTTGCCAGAACCAGCGTTATATCGTCGGGCTGTTCGTTGTCGCCGATCCAGTCGAGCACGGCGGCGGTGACGATTTCGGTGATGCGCTCCAGCGGCAAATGGCGATTCTCGCGCACCAGTTGGATCAGCCGCTCCTCGCCGAACTCGCCATAATCGTTTTCCGGCTCGGTCACCCCATCACTGTACGCCACCAGCACATCGCCGGGGCGGAGTTGCACGGTCGCTTCCGGAAAACTCAAGTTGTCGAACAAGCCGACCACGGTTCCGCCGCAGCTCAGCAGCTGGGACGACCCATCTTCGGAAATCAGGATCGGCGGCAGGTGACCGCCATTCGCGTAGGTGAACCGGCGCGTCGCTCCGTCATAGATTCCCACAAACAAAGTCGCGTACTTTGCGTCCGGAGTGCTTTCGTAAAGCTGATGGTTCAAGAGCGCCAGCAGAGTCGCTGGAGACGTGTCCGCCCCCCTCGACTCAGAAGCCAGCATCAACCCCGAGCCCCCCGTCGTCGCGCCGGCCGTGGCTGGTTCGCGCGGCGTTAGTTCGCGAAGTACAGGTACGTCTTCGATGCTGTAGGCGCGCACCGCGGAGTGGATCGTCGCCATCAGCAGCGCTGCTGAAATCCCTTTGCCGCTGATGTCGCCGACCGCCAGCATCAGCTTGTCGGAATTCAGCGCGAGAAAATCGTAGTAGTCCCCGCTCACCGTCCGCGCCGGACGGCAGAATCCGTGAACTTCCAGGGTCTCGAGCTGCGTGATCAACCTGGGATAGAGCTGCGCCTGTACTTCCTGCGCAATCGCCAATTCGCCTTCCAGTCGCTGCTTTTCCTTCTGCTCTTGAACCAGTTTCTCGATCGATGTGGTCATCGAGTTGAAGGAGTTTCCGAGCGTCGCTAGTTGGTCCCTTGATTGCACCGTGATCCGATGGCTGAAGTCGGCGCGATTGACGTGCTTGGTGGCCTCGTAGAGTTGGTCCACAGCGGAGGTGATGCTGCGTGTCAGCTTAGTTCCAACGAACAGCGCCAGCAGTTCGATGATCGCGAACACAATTGCGATCGACAACAAAATATATTCGACCCCCTTGGCGTAATCTCCCAGCGCCGCAAAGAGTCTCGCATAGAGCACCGAGGGCCGCGTCTCGACCTCGGCGAGCGCTCCATCGCGCCGTCGTTCTCCCGTGGCCCAGTCCACTACCTGCAAGGGGATCGGGAAAGTAATCTCGTGATCGAACGCGTTCACCGCGGGCGGAATCGTCCCAGCGGAAAAAGTCTGCTCGGGTGGTTTGCCGTTCTCGAATGTCAGGAAGGGTTTCGAGTTGTTCTGCTGCGCTGGCGCGGTCGAGTTCGCACTCGGGCCCTCGGTTCCATAGACTGAAATCCGGCCGAGGTCCCCCGCGATTTTCTCGACGAACACCTTGTCGAGCGGCTCACTCAAAATCACGCGCAAGGATAAAGATTCCGGCTCAGCCGAGAGCACGGTCGCTGTCCGAAGATAGAGCGTGCCGCGGTCGCGCACGATGTCGCGGAAATCCCCAATTCCGACGATAAACGACGGAGAATCAAAGCCAGCGACGCCCTCCGGCCCCGAGCAGTAAGGCTGCGGCTGGCTCCGGTACCAGGCGCATATCTGTCGCCGCGACCACTCCGGACGTCGCGGCCTTGTCCGGCCGAGGACTTCCGCATCCAGCTTTCCACCGCCCGAGATTTGCGTCGCCAGGTGATGGGCTATGGCGCGGTTGGCCGCCTCCATGCCGCGCAGGTGAGTTGTGATGTCGGAAGTTACGACGAAGCTGGCAAACTGCCCGGCAAGAAGATAGAGCGTGATCAGCGAAATCATCACCAGCAGAAAAACCGGAATCACGCCGATAAAAACATAGGTAACGATCAGCCGGTTCCGCAGCCGCCACAGTAGTTGCGCACGCAGCCAGCGGAACGCGGCAAGCGCGAGCAACACAATCGCCAGCACGCTGAGAAACGTTACCCAGCCCAGCAGGCTCGCCGACGTTTCTGGACTGGCACGACGCGTCAGCCACTGCACCGCGAACAGAAGCAGGTCGAGCGCCAGCACGTAGAGCGCCGCCCACGCGATCCAGCTTTGCGGCCAGAGCCGTTTTTCGCGCAGCTTGCTCTCGAGTTCCAGAGAGATCAGTCTCATCCAGTTGCCTGATTCGCCGCCTGATTATAGGACGTCGCGACGGCCGTCGTATCGCAGGCGTCATATCTTCATGCCGTTATATCTCAGGATAGATGTCGAAAAAGGCCGCGAGACTGGTCTTGAGCTGCTTCTGGATCTCGTCTTTGCCGCCCTCGAGAATGTGCATGGCGACGTGCGCATCCCGCCCATTTTTCAGTTTGATCGTCGCCGCGCCAACCTCCACGATCTCATCGGAGGGCAGCAGACGCAGACCGTACACCAATGTCAGGTTTGCCATGCCATGATTGTAAGCCAGAGAGTATAGGTAGGAAGACTTCGGGGCGCAGCGTTGAAGGTGTCAGGTCGCAGGTGTCAGGAAAACCCAAAGACGAGGATCGAGGGTGATTTTCCTGACACCTGACACCTGAGACCTGATCTATCCCGGGGGCCACAGCAGCGTGCGCCCTCCGATCAGGTGCACATGCAGATGAAAAACCGATTGGCCCGCGCGTGGGCCCACGTTCAGCACCGTGCGATAGCCATCTTCAATCGATCGCTGCCGTGCAATGTGCGCGGCCGCCAGATGACAGCGGCCTATTAACTCCGCGTCTTCTGGCGCCGCTTCCTTCAAGCCAGCAATATGTTTTTTCGGGAGGACCAGCACGTGGGTCGGGCCTTGTGGGTTGAGATCTTCAAAGGCAAATATGTGCTTGTCTTCGTAAACTTTCCTGGATGGCACTTCGCCGCGAATGATGCGGCAGAATAGACAATCCGCCATAAATTAGTCTCCCCTTGCCTGGGATTACGATCACCCGGCAAGTAACACGGAGATAAGTTCTCTATATCTCTGGAAGTAACAATATCACTCCAGTTAGCAGATTGCCGAACAATTTTGGGAATGGTCATCCCGGCGAAGTGAGGGTGCTGCAGTTCGCCGGAGGTCCTGCAAGAAATGTTTTCAGTCGAGCCGCACCAGAAACACCGACCCTTCTGTGGTCTCCGTCTCGTGGGCCAGCGCGGTTGCGCGCTGGCGGTCGTCGTCCAGCACTCGTACCCGCACCCACCAGTTTCCCACGGGACTCACAAACTTCAGGACTTGAGCCGTCTGGTAACGCTTCTGCAGGTGTTCCGCTAATTCAGCGGCCGCTTTCTGGCCGGTGAACGAGCCGATCTGAACCGCCCAGCGTCCACCCATATCGAGAGGCACAGGCGCCTGCAATACCTCCAGCCGAACTTTCGCAGTGCCTGGCAGGTACACATCCAGCGCCTTCGCGGCGGCCAGCGAAAGATCGACGATGCGTCCTGGCACGAACGGCCCGCGATCGGTGATTCGCACCATCGCCGAATTTCCAGTCTTCAAATTCGTGATGCGCACGATCGAGCCCAGCGGCAAAGTAAGATGTGCCGCCGTCATCGCGTTCATGTCATAAACCTCGCCGTTCGACCCGCGCCGGTTGTGATAGGGAGCGCCGTACCAGCTCGCCACTCCGGTTTCTTCAAAGATCGATTTCGCACCGGCGGGAACCTGGATCTTCTCGTTTTCGGTCGTTGTTTCTGTTTCCGCCGGCGGCGCAGTTGCGGCTGGCTTTTCGGGCGAAAGTGACGGCGGCGCTGGAACCTGCGCCTGCGTATGTTTATGCCCACAGCCGCCCAGAAGCGCGCTGCCCAGCAATAGAAGGAATAGAAGACACGCCAGCCGGCATGCCGCGAGGAACGGCCGCCGCGTGTTCTGGGGCGCGCAACTGGAAGGGGAGCAGTTCAAGAATTCTTGCGCTGTGCTTCCAGATAGTCCGCGAACTCGGAGAGCTTTCCCGCCGCCGTTCGCAGCGCCTTCGACGAGCGTGTTCGCACCGCTGGCACAACCTCGTCGTTCAGATACGTCACCAGTTCCGCCGTCTCTTTCTCCAGAGTGTCGGCGATATTCGCTACCGAACGATTGAAGCGCACGGAAGCCTCTTCCACCTTGCGGTCGAATTTTGTCATACCCATCCTGCCGGTTCGGATTAATGTTCACGCGTGTGCCGCGGTTACCAGGCTTCATCATTATCGGGGGCCCGCTCCCGGCGGTCAAATCCGGATGAATCTGGACGAACCTGCGGGGGCACTTGCCCGCCTGCGAAGATCGCACCAGGTCACGGTACAATCACGCCATGCGTCCGAGGACAGCTGTCGAATCTCCGCCGCTTACTCTGATTTTGATGCTTACTTTCGCGTTGATGTTCACGCCGACCTGCACTTTTTATGGCGATCATCCGGCGCGCACCTTGTCCGAAGCAACCGGAGGCGAGGGTCTGGAGCGCGTCTTCTGGAAAGATGTGCAGGCCGCGAACTGGGTCGAGGTGGAGCGCGCTCTCGCTTCGAATTACGCAGGCGTAACCCCCAGCGGAACGCTCGATCGCTCCGTCACGCTTGAGCAATATCGCGGGTGGCAGTTAAAAGACTATGCGCTGGGCGATCTAAAGACCGAGTTGAACGGAACCACCATCGTGGTGACCTATACCATCACTCTGAACGGTGTCACCTCGAAAGGAACCGGCGGCTCACAACCGCTTCCCTCGGCGCCGCAGCACATGATGACCGTGTGGCAGCAGCAAAAAGCCGGATGGGTTGCCATCGCGCACAGTGTCAGCCAACAATAATGCGCGCATCCAGTTCCATCGCCGTAGAGACGCGGCTTGCCGCGTCTCGCACCGCTCCGACCCTGGCTGGGGTCAATTCCGCTGTTTCCGGTAAGGATCTCGGCCGCTTTCGGCGCGCGCTGCTCCGCTGGTACGACCGGAATCGCCGCGACCTTCCCTGGCGCGAAACTCGCGATCCCTACCGCATCTGGCTCAGCGAAATCATGCTGCAGCAGACGCGCGTGGCCGCTGTGCTTGACCACTACCGGATTTTTCTCGAACGCTTTCCGAATGTGCAGGCGCTGGCAGCGGCTTCTGAACACGCTGTGCTGGCCGCCTGGAGCGGTCTGGGCTACTATCGGCGAGCGCGCATGTTGCACCAGGCCGTGCAGCAGATCGCTGAACAACACGGCGGCTGCATCCCGCGAAATTTGGAAGCCTTGCTCGCGCTGCCCGGCATCGGACGCTATACCGCTGCCGCCATCGCCAGCATCGCGTTTGCCGAGCCGGTAGCCGTTGTCGATGGCAATGTCGAGCGCGTGGTGCAAAGATTGATCGGCACCAAAATGATCGGCATCAATCTAACCACGCCGCAAACCTGGCAACATGCGCAAGCGCTGCTCGCTAACTCCCGGCCCGGGGATTTCAATCAGGCCATGATGGAACTCGGCGCAACCGTGTGCGTGCCGCGCGAGCCCCGCTGCCTGGTGTGCCCTGTTCGGAAGTGGTGTGTCACGCAGGGAGAAGTGCCGCGCGCCGAGCCGCCCTCCCGCCAGAAAAAGAAACAAATCTGGTGTGCCCTGGAATGTCGCGATGGCGATGGCAATGGCAGTGGTAAAGTCCGGCTGGCGCAACGTCCGAGAAAAGCCTCGCTCATGCCCGGCATGTGGGAACTGCCCCAATCGTCGGAGCCTCCGCGCCCCTTACCGGCTGCAGCGTACTGGCGCATGTTTCGCCATTCCATCACCATCACCGACTACACTGTTCATGTGTTACGGAGTATGCCGTTACGGAATACGCGGTTACGGAATACGCCGTTGCTGAATACTCCGCCCGCCGCGAAAGGCAAATGGATCGCAATCGATCGCATCCCGCAGATCCCCATCACCGGGTTGACGCGGAAAATCCTGAAGGCCGGCGGCATCATCTAATGTTGCGAGGCATTTCCTCTATGAAGTGGCTCGATCGCCTGTTCGGAGGTCCGAAAGATATGGCTGCACTGCCGGCCGGAACCAAAGCACCCGACTTTTCCTTGCCCGCCATCTTTAACGGCAAAGACGGCGGCAAATTCTCATTGCAAGCCGCTCTCAAACAAGGACCGGTTCTCGCCGCCTTCTTCAAGGTTTCCTGCCCGGTCTGCCAATACGCGTTCCCCTACCTCGAACGCATGTACAAAGCGCGCGGCGAGAAGAAACTCACAATCGTGGGCATCTCGCAGGACAACCAGCGCGACACGGCCGCCTTTCTGAAAGAGTATGGTGTTACCTTTCGCACTCTGCTCGACGATCCGAACGGCTACGCTGTCTCGAACGCATATGGCCTGACCAATGTCCCCACTTTGTTCTTGATCGGACAAGACGGCCAGATCGAAATCAGCAGCGTCGGGTGGGTTAAGCAGGAAGTGGAGGACATCAACCGCAAGCTCGCCGCCGCGCAGCAAACTCCGCTTCCTCCAATCTTTCAACCCGGAGAAGACGTTGCCGATTTCCGCGCTGGTTGAAGCTCCAAGAACTGATCCCGCGGTCGCGGGAAAAATGGCCGTTAGGGCGCTGCTTTTGCGCTTGCACTAGCGTAACTTTCGACGCGTGCCGGCGACGTGCTAGCCTGCTGCTTAGTTGTGCGCTTTCAGCAATTTGCAAGCAGCGTAAGAGACGTGCCCATGCCCAAACTCCCGGTTTTTCGGTTGCGCAGTTCTGAACCGCCCAGCCGGCCCAATCTTCAATACCACGGGCTTACACTCACATTCAGCGATTTGCAACTGGGCGTCGACAATCTCCGCTACGACGTTTTTCTCAGCCCGCGCATCACCGCGGATTTGAGTTTTCACCTCGGGCGTTACATCTGCCGCTTTGGCGAGGTGGAATCGCTCTTCGAAATGGACGTCCCCGCCGCTGCCACCCAAACCAAATTCATACGCGCCGCCGAGGGCATCACCAAACTTCGCAAGCCCGGCCTCGCGGATCTGAAAACTCTGCTGGTTTCGATTCATCTCGCGATCCTGAATCGCGCCAAGGCAGAAGGCAATCCATCGGTCGATGTGCTCGGCCGCCTGGCCGTGCTCAAGTTCATACGCACGGAACTGCAAACGCAGTTTGCCAGGATTCTTGAACAGTGCCGCATGAAGTCGAAGTCGCTCGAGGGCGTGCGGCAAGCAAAAATGATGCAGACGCAGGAGCTCGTCTCCTCTTTCCGGGTGCGCAAGAAGATCATCCTCCGCCGCGCCGGGCAGGAGATGGTTCGTCTGCTTTGCGAAATCGAAAAAGAAACGTTGGCCCGCACTCGCCGCTCGCTGCTCGGCGAATTACCCGCCGACTGCTATCGCCTGTTCCTCAATCCGCTGATTCTTACCGAAGATGGACGCGACGACTATCTCTGCGCCGAGCATTATTATATGTTCGGAAACTTCGACAAAGATCCCGACCGTTTCCCCAATCTCCGCCAGTTGGCGCTGGATTTTCTGCGCGAACTCGGATACGGGGAAGCAGTTGACGATGAGCATCTGGAGCAGGCGCTCAATGTCCCAGAAAACGCCGCCGCGCTGGTTGGCACCGGTAACGGCGAAGACTCGACGCCAGAAGATCGCAATCGAAAAGACCGGCTCGACATCTGGGCCCGTATGCTGCAGCGCGAAGGCGTCCTTTCGTACGTCGTTGCTTCCTATGAAGCCGTTCCGCTGCTCGCCGAATATGCGCCGCGGGTAAATCCGCAGCAGCTCAAGAACGCGCTGATTTCCCGCGAGGAATCGGAGCGCGTCGAAAAAATAATTGCCGAGGGCCGGCTCCATTCCGACCGGCTCTTTGCCGCCGTCGGACGGGTCGCCTCCTGCCGCAACTCGGAGCGCAGCCACTTTGCGGCGCGTCTTCTGCACGACCTCTTTTGCTATCACCGCGACCTGCGCGGCCTGGAAGCGGTCAGCGCCGGTTTTGACAGTATCAACCTGGTCAGCGACGAAAAAGTCCGCGAACTCTCCATGCTTAACGGCATGCTCTACGAGTTCCTGCCTCCCGAAGACCGGAAACCCGCCGAGGATCGGGTGGTTCACCACGTGATCCTGAAGGCCGATGTGCGCGACTCTTCGCGCCTCACCCGCTCGCTGATGGAAAAAGGCATGAACGCGGCCTCCTATTTCAGCCTTAATTTCTATGATCCGGTAAACAAGTTGCTGGCGAAATACGGCGCCACCAAAGTCTTCCTCGAAGGCGATGCCATTATCGTGGCGCTGCTCGAGCGTGAAGGCGAAGCCACGCTCAGCGTCGGGCGCGCCTGCGTCCTGGCGTGGGAGATTGTGAGCTTGCTGCGCGAGTACAACGAACTCCTGGAGCGCTCTGGTCTGCCCCAGATGGAAGTCGGCCTGGGCATCGCCTACCAGGATTCGCCCCCGCTCTACCTGATGGATGGCACGCACCGCATCATGATTTCCGACGCCATCAATGAAAGCGACCGTCTCTCCTCCTGCAGCAAGCGCGTCCGCAGGAAACTCGCGCCCGACGCCGGAGTCTTCCAGGTGTACTCGGTTCAGATCGGAGACGGAGGCAATAAAAATGACAGCGCGAGCCCCGAAGCTGGAACCGAAGAAATGCGCCTTAACTACAACGTAGGTGGGATCTGTCTGAGTGAAGCGGCCTTCCAGAAACTGCAGCAGGAGATCTCGCTTTCCCCCTGGGCGCCAGATCCGAGCGAGTCTGGGTTTAATAGCCCATGGATCGACGACGAGCGCCAGTTCTTTGTCGGCACTGTTCCCATCGCCAATGGGATATTCCGCAAGATCGCCATCCGTAAGAACCGAATCGCGCAGGTCGATGTCCGCAATTTATCCATCTTGCGCTGGACCGACCGCTGCTACTACGAAGTCTGCGCAAACCCCGCAGTGTACGCCGCCCTACCCGGAGAAAAATCCACGTCGGCTCAACGTTAATAATGGAGCGACGGGCGTCTCGCCCGTCCCGCCGAGGATTAGCCGCGCCGCACGCGTTCAGAAGCTCCGCCGAACTCGAAACGGAATTAACACCACCGCTTCGAGCGCTACTGGTTTCCCCGCTCTGACTGCGGGCAGGAATTTCCAGCGGGCCAGGGCTTGCGCCGCATAGGAGTCCAGACGGTCGTCCGGGCTGTTGAGGACGCGAATGTCGCCCACCTTGCCATCAGCGTGAATGACGGCATAGAGCGTGACCATGCCGTGCACGTTGGCGCGAATTAATTCCAGCGGATAGCCGGGGTCCGATTTTTCCGTGGCAACCGGCCCCAGCAACTCCCCTTCTTTCCGTCCCGCCTCGAGTTCCGCAAACCGGATCACCCAGCTACCGGTCGAGGAATTCAGATTCGGCATGTTCAGCCGCAGCTCATATAAGCGCTTGCCGCCAAACACCTGGCGGTCAACGTCGGTGACTTTATCCGCGGAAACCGCAGACGCAACGCGCGCGCCCGGCGCCACTCGCGATGATGATGACGACGATGAGGATGACGAAAGGCTAGCCATCTCGCCTGGGTCGTCCGCGCCGGAGTCTGCCGCGCCCACATGCAGGCCAGCCGGCAGAGAGCCATGGACGTGGTTGCGTGCGTTGCCCGTCGCTTCCGATTTCGATCCCGCCGAATCTGGCGTTCCCGAAGCGCCGGGCTTTCCCTGTGGAGTCGCGGCGAATGTTCCCCGGCGATTGCCTCCGGGAACGGCTACGGGTCCGATGGGCGCGACGGGATGAATCCCCAGCGCAATCAGCCGTCCGCCCGCGCTGGCGCCGCCCGCCGAAGCCACGCTCGGGGGAGGGCCGACCGGCTGTACGTTCCCGCCCGGCAGATGTCCTCTGCCGCGCGCCGCCAGCGAATGTTGTTCCGCCAGCGTGAGCTGTGGAGCCGGCGCGATCACTTCACTCGGGCCAATGTTCATGATCCCGACGTGTCCCTTCGTCGATTGCGCCAACTCTGGAGGCGGCGCAATCACGTCCGATTTCATGGCCGCTCGAACCACACGGTCCGGCGCAAACTCAACGTCCGGGGCGGGCGCCACGACCTGCGTCTCGGGCGCGACTATGCGGGGCAGCGCGGCTCGTGTCGCGTCCAGCGGAACGGCTGGAACGATGGCTCCCGTGGCAACGATGTTCGGCAAAGCGACGTCGCGGTCGAGCTTGAGATCGGGCGGCACGACGATGGTTTGGGACCGGTTGTCCGCTTCCCGCGGAACGGAAAGGATGGGCTGCTTGGCGTAGACGGGGTCTCCCTTTTGCGCCTTCGGCGGGTCGGATGCGCCCGTGTCGAGCGGCGGCAGATATTCTTCCGGCGAATACGTTACCAGCGACGACCGGTCAAACGCGGCGCGATCCAGAATGTGTTGCTGCCGAATCCACGCCAGCGAAATCGTATAGAGGAGCGCAACTGTCGCCGTGTGCAACAACGCGGATTGCAGGAAGCGTCCCCACGGCAGCTTTTGCTGGACGAAGACATCGCGCCACAGGTCGAATTCGCCGTCTTCGTTGCCGGGCAGGTCTCCCGGAGCGGATGCCGGACGAAGCGCGGTCAGAACTTCGTCGCCGAATTCCACGCCTGCTGGAGCGCGTTCCAGCAAAAGCCGCAACAGTCTTTGCTCCTCAGATTCCATCTCGCTCCAGGTTGCTCTCAAGTCGGATGCTGAAAACTCAGGTTTTGTATCCGGATATCGCTTGCACGATACCGAAGTTCTTTGAAATTGGAGACCCCTTAAGAGTGTGCTGGAAAATTCGTTTTCCGGCAAGCGGGCACCACCTGAAAGCTCAGGGTTCGCAATCCCAAGAGGGACTGGGCCGGAGAATGCGGCCACCACTGGGTCGATGACGACGTTGGGAAAGAGGAGTGAGCTCGCACCCCATTGCCCCAGTGATGTTAACTATTTAGTACTGGTACCCCCCCCACGAATTGCCCTAAAATATTGATAAATAAGTACTTACTTGTAAAATATTGCGGAATAAGGACTTACCCATATTCCACAAAAAGGAGTTACGAGATCCGCTCCCTCTTCATATTGTCGCATCGGGCGCATTCGACGTCTGTGATGGTGCTCGCTGGCTGTTTGTGATGAAAAAGGTCAGAGGTCGCAAAATCTCAAGAGGGATGGGACCGTGGAATCCCACTTTTTCGAAAGGCGCGAAAGGTGGGGCCACGGCCCAATTTGGACAACAACGTCGGACGATGGGGAAAGAAGTCAAAGTCCCCGCCCTGTCGCAGAAAACGCGACAAGGGCGGGGCACCCTCGAGAGTTGAGATGAGCGAAAGGGTGGGCCAGCCCCCGATTTTTTTTAAATTTACGATCTATAAGAATCATAGGCTTAGAGAAAAATTCCTGCAAAATCTTTGAGTTTAAAGGACTTATACCGAAAATATTCCGGAATAAGGACTTAGCTTGTCAAAGAGCGCTGAAAATGGCTTTGGGGCAGCTTCGAGGGCCGTCTTGGTTGACGCGTTCACCTCTTCACTGCCCCAATTGGAACAGTATTGTCGCATCGGGCGGGTTGGATGTCTGTGATGGCGCTCACTGGTCGGGTGTGATGAAAAAGATCAGAGGGCGCAAAAATCTCCAGAGAGATGGGGCCGTGGAATCCCACCTTTCGAAAAGCGCGAAAGGTGGGGCACCCGGCTGGACAATTGTACTATCTGGCACGTGCACGGTATTGGTTTTCTTGAACATCTTATTAAGCGGTTCTATAATCCCACCTTAATGAATTAGGCGAACGGTCTAACACAAGAATTAGTTGGGGGTGGGGACGCTGCCCTTTGCCATCGAGCAAAAACTGGTCGTCGCGGTCGCCTCTAGTGCACTCTTTGACTTGAGCGAGTCGCAAGCCGTTTTCGCTGAAAAGGGCGAGAGGGCGTACCGTGAACACCAGCGGGAAAGGGAAGGGGAGATTCTGAAACCCGGTGTCGCGTTCCCGTTCATCAAGCGCTTGCTGAGCCTCAATCGGCCGACTGAGAACGACGAGCCGGTTGAAGTGATTTTGCTCTCAAAGAATGACCCAGACACCGGCCTGAGGGTCATGAACTCCATAGAGCACCATGGGCTACCGATTAGCCGCGCAGCTTTTCTGCGTGGTGGCGATCCTTTTCGATACATTAGCCCGTTCAACGCATCGCTTTTTCTTTCGGCAGACGAGAAAAATGTGAAGGAGGCTGTCATGCAAGGACTTCCCGCAGGACGGGTCTTAGCTTCTACCTACACCGACGATCCAAATGACCGCGAGTTGCGAGTTGCCTTCGACTTTGACGGGGTCATAATTGACGACGAGGCCGAGCGAGTCTTTCAGGTACAAGGGTTAGAAAGTTTTCACCAGGTAGAGGTAAAGAGGGCGCTAGAACCACACAACCCCGGACCGCTAAAGCGCCTCTTAGAGGAGATCGGGCGCATACACCAGCGAGAGATCGCCCGAGCAGAGAAGGAGCCAAACTACAAGCCGGTGATACGGATAGCGATCATTACCTCCCGGAACGCTCCTGCCCACAAACGAATGGTGGCCACACTTCGGGCGTGGGGCATCGAGGTCGATGAAACCTTCTTCTTGGGCGGGATGGACAAGCGCCGCATTCTCTCTGAGTTCAAGCCTCATCTCTTCTTTGATGACCAGATGACGCATGCAGGACCAGCCTCCGGAACGGTGCCTTCGGTTCACGTACCATTCGGAGTAATAAACGAGCCGAAAGACGCGGCGTGAACTGACCGCTTGTTGCCCCGTCGAAGGGTGGCATTCTACCTTTTACGCTGACGTGGCAAGGAATTTCTTGGACGCCCGGTCGAGCGACCGCCCTTCGCAAGCCTCCGCCAGTTTTCCAGCGTAGACGGCGACATCGTCAGGACAGATCTGGTCGATAAACCTCAGTTGCCCGACCAGTCCAAGGATGAAACGTTCCGCGTCTCGCTCATCCACTAACCCGCTCCGCAATTTGTGGATGCCAGAACGAATGCGAGACAGCTTTTCTTTGGGCGCGCGTATCTGCTGGGAGCCGAGGCGGGTGCCAGTGAGAAGTTTGATCGCACGAGGCCCCATAATCCTTATCTTTTCTCGTTTTACCCGCAGGCCGTGAGCGGCAAGGGAGGCGACGGCGGGTTGAATCAAATCTCTCGCGTTCTCCCCCGAGAAAGCTAGGTCATCTATCCAAGTCGAATACGCGACCGACAACTGATGGCACTTTCTTCTGATCGGTTCATCAATCATCCAGATGAACAAGTTAGCCAGAAGCGGGCTCGTGGCGGCGCCCTGCGGAAGATGACGACGAAAGGTCGTTAGGCGCGTCAGCAGCCCCGCAACGGGAGGGGAGCAGCCGAGCAGTTCCGCCCAGACTCGGTACACCTGCAGGTTGGTTATGCTAGGAAAGCATTGTCTTATGTCCAGCGTGACCAACAGGGCGGATCCTAGGTGACGGTCTGCGTTATCCCACACGCTGCGCTTTGGCACCGCGCCAAAAATGTGGTCGGGAAAACGAATAGGCTTTAGGAGTCTTCGGTATATTCGCTTTTGGACAAACTTCAGTTCTCGCAGTGGGTTGTCGATCGGTCGCGGCTTGGAGAGGGGCAGCTTTTGAAAGGGGCGGGGCTGCTTGACGGACATGAATGGGCCATACTTCAGCCCGGGCTCCGTCGAAAGGCTAGCCAGCCCTTCTCTTGGAATTTTGAGAATATCGGCGAGCCGGTTTTCGCTCAGGATTTGGAGCTTTTCGACTAGTGCGAACTCCCCGTGCATCATCTTCTTCTCCGCCCAACAATAGCTTGCCGAGTCCTATAGCCAACCTCTGGACAGCCGCAGGATCGGCGCCCTTCATGTCTTCCGGTTCTGACGCAAGTAATGTGAAGAGGTGAAAAGGAATTCCGAGAGCGGCAGCGATCTTCTCCAGCGTGTCGAGGCTGGGTTTACGCTTGCCACTTTCGATCATTGATACGAGACTTGCATCGATCGGGACCCGTTTTGCGAGCTCGCGCTGCGATATGTCGGAGAGAGCTCGTGCAGTTCTGATTGCCTTCGAGTAGTTCATTACGCCCCAGAATTCTTGTATGTGAGTTTTCCCTGGAACCCGAGCACCAGTTCGGCTAAGTAGCGAACAAAGCTACTAGCTCACGAAGTTCTTAATGATAGCCTCGGCCACTTTCCGCACCACCCTGAAGATCTCTCTTCTCGACGGATTCGATTTGCGCCCGAGGCCTATCAATTCGGCCTCCGCATCCTCTAATGCACTTATCTGTTCCGGTTCAAGTCCATCTCTTTTCAGCATGTACCTAAGTTGGTCCATACTGAATTGCAGGTCTTTGTACTTACACTTCATTTCGTCCTCCTCCGGTAGTTACCGGTGCCGCAGAGGGCAGCTATCCGAGGAAGAACGGACCGAACCGGAAAACTCACACAACTTGTGCCGCACCATCTTGCAACGCACAACCCGAGCACCTGCACCTTGCTACTCCGATACCGGGAGTCCATAGGATCCAGCGCCGGAATGACGGGATAAACGGCATCCCATCGCCGTGGATGCTAACATCCACCGCCTTCTGAATCGCGCGTAACGGCGACCCAAACACAGTATAGGAAAAACAGACCTTGTTGTCAATAAAAATGACACGTAGTCATTTTATTTAGGGGCGTTCACTGGGAACCTCGCTCCGAGTTTTCGGAGCCCGCCTCAGCGGCTAAAGCCGTCGAGGTTTGGTCCCAGGGCAGGCTATAAAGCTCAGCATGCCCTCCCCAAAATCTCTGCGGAGCTTCGCTCCGCTTGGACGGGCGAGTCGCCCGTCCCCACACAGTCCCCGTCACCGACTCAGCTGCACCCGCTGGTGCTCCCGCAGCTCATGCACTTGTAGCAACTGCCGTTGCGGACCATGATGGAGCCGCAGAACGAGCAACTGGGAGCGTCGCCCATGTCAATCATGCCGGCGAGCGCATCGGCCGCATGAATGGAACCAGGTCTCAGGTCCCGGTTCTCAGGTGCCAGGGAACCCCCGGGGCCGGAACCTAGCGGGCCGTTCGAAGAGCCGTTCAAGGAAAGATCGCCGACACCTTCCGGAGCGGGCGTGCCGAGCGCTCGCGGACGCAGGTTGTCGAACAGCATCTGCTGCTGTCCGCAGAGGAAGCGCAGGTGCAGCCAGCGGAAGATGTAGTCCATGATCGACTTGGCATAGCCGATTTCGGGATGGCTTGACCAGCCGCTCGGCTCGAAGCGCGTGTGCGCGAACTTCTCGCAGAGCAGTTTCAGCGGCACGCCATGCTGCAGCGCGATGGACGTGGCCAAGGCAAAGCTGTCCATGAGCCCCGACACGGTCGAGCCTTCTTTCGCCATCTTGATGAAGATTTCGCCGGGTTCGCCGTCGGGATACAGGCCGACGATGATGTAGCCTTCGTGGCCTCCAATGTTGAACTTGTGCGTCACCGACATGCGCTCTTCTTTCAGCTTGTGACGCACGGCGCGCGGCGGAGCGTCGAGGTTGTCGTCTTCAACCTGGACGGGGACGGGAGAGACGCCCGCCGCGCCACCGGCGCTGCTCTGCGCGGTCTTGGTTCCGGCCGCCGATAGCGGCTGCGACTGCTTGCATCCATCGCGATAAACCGCGACCGCTTTCAGGCCGAGCTTCCAGGCCTGGATGTAGGCCTCCGAAATATCGTCCACCGTGGCTGCATTCGGCAGGTTCACGGTCTTTGAGATTGCTCCGGAGATGAAGGGCTGGGCGGCGGCCATCATCTTCAGATGTCCCATGTAGTGAATGGAACGCGTGCCCTTGGCCGGCTTGAACGAACAGTCGAACACGGCCAGATGCTCGTCTTTAACGAGGGGCGCGCCTTCGATCGTTCCGGTCGCGTCGATGTAAGAAACGATCGCATCGGTCTGCTCATGGGTGTATCCGAGTTTGAAGAGCGCGCCGGGGACGGTGTTGTTCACGATCTTGATCATCCCGCCGCCGACTAGTTTCTTGTACTTGATGAGCGCCAAGTCGGGCTCGATACCGGTGGTGTCGCAGTCCATCATGAAGCCGATGGTTCCAGTTGGGGCCAGGACGGTGACTTGGGAGTTGCGGTAGCCGTGTTTTTCGCCGTGGGATAGAGCTTCGTCCCAGCATTGCTTGGAAGCTTCAATTAACTCGGACAGTTGATTGGCTGCCGAGCTTCGCTCGGCTGGACGGCCGGGGGCGGCCGTCCCTACGTGATTTGCGCCACTGCCTATGTTGTTTACGCTGGCCCTATGCATTCTTATTACGTCTAAGAACGGCTCGCGATTGATGTACCAGCCGGGGCAGGCTGCTCCCGGCATAGCTTCGGCAGTAGTTACTCCCAGGCGCGTTTGTACTGTGTCGGTGATTGGGGCCAGCGGCTCGCAGAGTTCGGCTATGCGCGACGACTGGAGGTAGGCTTCGCCGCACATGATTGCGGTTATGCAGGCGGCGTAATCTCTTCCGGCATCGCTGTCGTAGGGTAGGCCTGCGGCCATTAGTAATGCGCCTAAGTTGGCATAGCCTAATCCTAGCGGGCGATAGTCGTGCGAGTTCCTGGCTATGATTTCTGTGGGATAGCCGGCGTTGTCTACCAGAATTTCCTGCGCGGTGGTGACCACGTCCACGGCGTGCCTGTAGGCTTCCACGTCGAACGTGCCGTTGGGCGCGAACTTTAGCAGGTTCAGGCTGGCCAGGTTGCAGGCGGAGTCATCCAGGAACATGTACTCGCTGCAGGGATTCGAAGCGTTGATGCGCGCCGTGTTTTTCGACGTGTGCCAGCGGTTGACGGTGGAATCGTACTGCATGCCGGGATCGCCGCATTGCCAGGTGGCTTCGGAAATTTTCTGCAGCAGGTCTTTGGCTTTATAGGTGTTGACTACTCGGCCGTCTACGATTGCTCGGGTGGAAAAATCGGTGTCGCGCATGACGGCTACCATGAAGTCATCGGTTACTCGGACGGAGTTGTTCGCGTTCTGGAAGAAGATGGAGCTGTACGCATCGGAGTCGGGATGCGATCCGTCGTAACCTTGCGCTACGAGCGCGTGGGCTTTGGCTTCTTCTTTACTTTTGCACTCGATGAAGTCGACTATGTCGGGATGGTCTATGTTCAGGATTACCATCTTGGCGGCGCGGCGCGTCTTGCCTCCGGACTTGATTACTCCGGCGAAGGCGTCGAAGCCTTTCATGAAACTTAGCGGGCCGCTGGCGGTGCCGCCTCCGCTGAGAACTTCGGTGGAGGAACGCAGCGGGGAGAGATTGGTTCCGGTACCGGATCCCCATTTGAAGAGCATGCCTTCGGTCTTGGCCAGGGTGAGGATGGAATCGAGCGAATCTTTCACTGAATTGATGAAGCACGCGGAGCACTGCGGGCGCGTGTATCCGGTGACGCCGAATTCCACTTGCTGGGTGGTGAAGTTCCAGTGCCAGTTGGTGGCGTCGGATTTAGGCTCGACGCGCTCGCAGCCTACGTTGAACCAGACGGGCGAGTTGAAGGCCGCGTACTGGCGGATTAGCAGGTGGACGAGTTCGTCGTGGAAGGTGGCGGCATCTTCGGAGGAGCGGAAGTATCCGTCTTTCATGCCCCAGTCGCGAATGGTTTCGGCGACGCGGGTGACCAGTTGGCGGACGCCGGTTTCGCGCTCCTCGGTGCCGATCTGTCCGTGAAGGTATTTCGAGGCGACGATGTTGGTCGCGGTCATGGACCAATCTTTGGGGACTTCGACATTCTTCTGCTCGAAGATCATGCCTCCCTGGGAGTCGGTGATCTGGGCGTTGCGGAGTTCCCACTCGACTTCGGAGTAGGGGGAAACACCGGGCTTGGTGAAAAAACGGCGGAAGGTGAGGCCGGGGGCCTTCGTCTTTTTATTGACGGCGGTATTGCCGGCGGCGGTTTGAGTTTTGATTTGGTCGCGCACTTCGGGCATTTCCTTCTCCTAATTAGATGATGGCAAAAAGCAGTTGATCTTGCACTTAGTACTCATTTCTCAAATGCATACGGCGGTACGGCGAAAGCCACGACTTATGGAACTGGATCGGCCTGCGAGCTTTTTCCGTAATTGTGCTCTGGGAGCGCGGTGGGCTCAGCAACGGGGCGGACCGCTTGGACTAGCTTCGGTTGGGCTGACTTCGGTTGGGCCAACTGAAGATCGCCGGCTGGGCATTCGATGCCATGACGGGCAAAAGAGGCGGCTACGAGTTCGATCAAACTTTCCATCGGGGCTCCTAATGGCGCGAAGGAGACGGGGCAAGCCCCGTCTCTACACGAGCGGGCTACAGCAGCGCTGAATCCGCTCTAATTCTGTTGATGAATCCCCCGAGGGGATGCCTGGCAGGGCCAGACCGGGGGAAGTCACCGCTTGTTTCCATCCACTCCGGAGGGATGGTTTCCCGTGAAGGGGAAGACGCGAAGTCACCTCAACTTTTTAGTCTCGCCCCGTGTTTGCGGGCCGCAGCCTCCTTCAAAGGAGGTCTGCAAAAGTGCTCTGGGATGCTTAACGTACTCCCGTATATGGGGCCTGTCAAGAGGGAAATACAACATCTTGTAGCCCGAAAGTGGTAAGGGTACCGAATTGGGAAATTGGGGGTGGTTTTTCGCTACGCATGATCGGCTTCCACCACGCTTCTTGAAACCAACTCCAACCGCAGAGACGGGGCTAGCCCGTCTCTACAGGGGAAGAACTTACGGCATCGCTAGCGATGCCCTGACACGAAACCTGAGCTTTTCAGCAATCTGTTCAAGCGGTGGCACGGGGGCTATCTTCTGGCGAGGCGCGGGTCACGGGCCGGGCGAGAACGGCAGGCGCTCTATCGGCTGGGATTCCGGCTTGAACTCTTGGGGCCGGGAAATAAAGTTGGGTGGGTGCGAGAGGCACGTAGATATCTTCGAAGATGGCTTGGGTGGTGATTCGTCTTATGCCGTCAGAGGACTCGACGAGGTAGTCGCCGGGCCGGCCAGATTGTTCGCGGCCGAGAGTGTCGGTAAAGACGAGGGGTTCGGTGAGTTGACGAGCGCGCACCAGAAAACGGGTGCGGTAGACGGTCCATTGACTTTCGAAATTCATAATGCTTTCTTCCATCCCTCGGCAGGGCCGGGGTTCGTTTCTGGAGTTCAGGTTTTGGCCGAGCACAGTCGCCGCTCGGCGGAATGCTTGTTTCAAGTGGAGCGACTGTACGCGCAGAAAGAGGGCGGGTCAATTACATAAGAATTGTGCAACGGTGGAATTTCCGTTCGCGAATTCGATGTGATGAATCCGATTCAAGCATGGGTCGAGGGTGACTGCGGTTGGCGCACGAGCGGCGGGGTTTGAGTAGTGGGCGGAAAATTGAGCGGGACGCCTTTGTGCTCGGCGACCGGAATTTGCACAAGGGGCGCACAGGTTAAGAACAATTGCCGGTTGCCAGTACCCAGTTGCCAGCGGGTTCGGCGCGCGATGGTCGAAGCGAAACCTTTGATCAGGAGTTCGTGGAAGACCCCCGCTGCGGTTCGTGGCGATATCCGCATTTGCCGAACTGCGCTCGGCTTGGACGGGCGACCCCCGCGAAAAGCGCGGATCCGGGGCCCGTCCCCACACGAGCGATTCACGGTTACTTCTTCAGCGAAGACTGGTAGCGCTTGTTGATCTCTTCCCAGTTGACTACGTTCCACCAAGCTTGCAGGTATTCGGGGCGGCGGTTGTTGTATTTGAGGTAGTAGGCGTGCTCCCAGACGTCGTTGCCGAAGATGGGATGGAGGCCTTGCGATATGGGGTTGTCCTGATTCGGGGTGCTGAGGATTTTTACTTCGCCTTTTGAGTTGCCTGCCAGCCAGACCCATCCGCTGCCGAACTGGGCCACACCGGCGGCGTTGAATTTTTCCTGGAAGGTTTTGAAGTCGCCGAAAGTTTTCTTGATCACGTCGGCAATGGGGCCGGTGGGATCGCCACCTCCCTTGGGCTTCATGATGGTCCAAAACATGGTGTGGTTGACGTGGCCGCCGCCATTGTTGCGGACGGCGCCTCGGATGTCTTCTGGAACAGCGTTCAGGTCGCGGATTAGATCTTCCGCAGTTTTCTTGTACAGATCAGGATGCTTGTCGAGGGCGGTGTTTAGGTTCTTGACATAAGCGGCGTGATGCATGTCGTGGTGCAGATGCATCGTCTTTTCGTCGATGGTGGGTTCGAGCGCCGTGTAATCGTACGGCAGGGGGGGCAGTTCATGCGCCATTTTCATTTCCTCCAGAGTGTTATCGATGACGGGGCAGAGCAGAAAGATTCTACGCCCAGGCATGCGCGCGCGTCTTTATAGTTTTGCCGTTTTTGGGGATCGGGGCGGTGCGCTGGCGAGAGTGCGGGTTGCGACTGGCCAAAACCCTAACCACAGGGGACACAGAGGGGCACAGGGGAATCGCGCGCAGGTGGGATTCGCGGACGGGAATGCCCGCGCCAGGCGGATTGTCTTTATAATTCAGGCTTACTTAATGGTCCGGGAGGGTTCTTGAAGGTTCTATTGCTGGAGAACATTAGCGGGGTGGCGGCTTCGCAGTTTGAAGAAGCGGGGTTCGAGGTGGAGTCGCTGAAGCGAGCGCTCGAAGAACGCGAGCTGGTCGAGAAGGTGCGCGGGACTTTGATTCTGGGGGTGCGCTCGAAGACGCGCATCACGGCGGCGGTGCTGGATGCGGCTCCGGAACTGGTGTCGGTGGGGGCGTTTTGCATTGGCGTGGACAAGATTGACCGTGCGGCGTCAAGCGAGCGGGGGATTGGGGTGTTTAACGATCCGCATTCGAACAGCCGGTCGGTGGCGGAGTTGGCGATGGGAGAGATCATTCTGCTGATGCGCAGGACTTTTGAGGCTAGCACGCGACTTCACAGCGGGGTGTGGAATAAATCTTCGGCGGGATCGCACGAGGTGCGCGGGCTTACTTTGGGGATTGTGGGATACGGAAAGATTGGGTCGCAGGTATCGGATCTGGCGGAGGCGATGGGCATGCGGGTGGTGTTCCATGATGTGGCGCATGTGCTGGCGCGCGGAAATGCCCGGCCGGTTAGCTTTCGCGAGTTGCTGGAAACTTCCGACGTGATCACTTTGCATGTGGATGGGAAAGCGCAGAACCAGAATCTGTTTGGGGAAGATGAGATCCGAGGAATGAAAGATGGTGCTTGCCTGATTAATCTTAGCCGCGGGTTTGTGGTGGATCATGAGGCTTTGGCCCGGCATTTGAAGAGCGGGAAGCTGGCGGGAGCGGCGGTGGATGTGTTTCCGTCGGAACCGGAGACGGGCGGAGCATTTTCAAGCCCATTACTAGGGCTGGCGAATGTGATTTTGACTCCGCACATCGGCGGCAGCACCGAGGAGGCGCAGCAGAATATCGGGCAGTTTGTTTCGGCGCGGATGATCGATTATTTCAAGAGCGGGAATTCTTTGCTGAGTGTGAATCTGCCGCATTGTCATCTGGACTTCGATCCGGAATCGGAGCCGCGATCGTACCGGCTGATGCATATCCACCACAATGTGCCGGGAATCTTGCGGGCGATTAACGATATTCTGGCGGATCGGGGCATCAACATTGAGCGGCAAGTGCTGGATACTCGCGGGCCGCTGGGATATGCGATCTACGACATCAATCGAGCTTGCGATGAGCAGTTGCTCGAAAAACTGCGCGCCGTTCCGCACACGATTCGGGTGCGAGTGCCGGGGGAAGTCAGAGGTTAGAGGTCAGATTGCAGAGGTGGCCGCGTCGGACTGTCCAGAAACGTTACTTGACGTTGAGTTCTTTTCTATTCATTCGAGGCGGCGCGGCGTAGGCGGTCTTGCACAGCTTCCCATTCGGGCGCGTTTGGAGGCAGGTCTACTGCGATCCAGTCGACGTTGGCGGTGTCGGCTTCGTGGAGCTTTTCGTAGAGAGCAGCGGCGTAGTCGGCGGCTGCGGTTGGCATCTGGATGATCTTGATGTCCGGGCGGTTGGGCGGACTCGCATGCTGCAGGTAGATTCCCTGGCCCTGATCGGGCAGTTTTCCATTCTTCGCTAGATATAAGGTGGTGCGCGGGCTGTAGTGGCGCGGGTGCAGTCCGGGCGCAGGATGGGCTCCGGCTTGAACTTCCTGCGCGGAGGCGACTGGCCCGACTATCGCTTCCAGTTCCGTCCGCGAAATTCCGCCGGGACGAAGCAGGATCGGTCTCGACTCGGCCAGCGAGAGCACGGTGGATTCGATGCCGACCTGGCAGGGGCCCCCGTCGAGGATGAGATCTACGTCCGAGCCCAGGCTGCGCCGGACGTGCTCGGCGGTGGTCGGAGAAAGTTCGGTGAAGCGGTTGGCGCTGGGTGCGGCGAGTGGAACGCCGGCGGCACGGATGAGGGCAAGCGCGATCGGATGCGCGGGCATGCGGAGACCGACCGTCGGAAGGTTGGCGGTGACGATGGCGGGGATGACAGGCTGCTTTTCGAGTTGCTTTTCAAGTTGCTTTTCAAGCTGCTTTTCAAGTACGAGGGTCAGCGGGCCGGGCCAGAATTTCTGGGCCAGGCGGGCGGCGATTTCTGGCCAGCGCGCAACTAGTGACTCCGCCATTTCTATGGATGCTACGTGGACGATGAGGGGGCTGGTGGCGGGTCGGCGTTTGACGGTGTAGATGCGGGCTACAGCTTCGGCGTCCAGGGCATTGGCGCCCAGACCGTAAACGGTTTCGGTGGGGAAGGCGACGAGGCGGCCGGCGCGGAGGAGCCGGGCGGCGTGTTCGATTTCGCCGGGATCGGCGGGTTGGGACATGGATGATTGGATGATTGTAGATTGCAGAGGTCAGATTTTGGATTGGAGAAGCGCACGGCTCAACCTGCATCCTTCGTGCGAATCCAAAGTTGCTGTGACCACCGGCAGCCTGCCGAGCTGCGCTCGGCTTGGACCCTTCGGCTTCGCTCAGGGCAGGCTCGCGAGGGCGCCCGTCCCCACACGAACTGGGCGGGGACGCCCGGCTCTCCACCGGCAAGCTTGCGAAATTATTTTTTCTTGTCGTCTTTTTTTTCTGGTTCTTCAACCACAAGGTTGTTGGTCACGGAGAATGCGCCATGGACGCCGTTGGCCTGCATGCCGGCGATTTGCTTGTCCATCTGGCGGGCCACTACGCCTTCGAGCGTGATGTTTCCGTTCTTGACGATGATGTGAATAGGCGGAACGGCGCGCAACTGGTACTCGCTTAGGGCGCTGTTGCCATAGATGGCGCGGTAGGCAGCGCGGCGGATTCGGTCGTCGTTCATGGAGGTAGGCAGCACCTCGATGTTGTTGACGACTTTCTCGACACCTTCGATGTGCTTGACCACGTTTTCGGCGTCGGACTTGAGAGTGGGACGCACGACCTGGCCGAACAGGGTCACGGTGCCATCAGGGTCAACCTTGTAGGAGAGGTTGTCGAACACGCCGTAGTAAGGAAGCATGACGAGTTCATGACGGACTTCCTTGTAGATGCGATCGATGCTCTTCTGAGGGAGCGCGCCAGTTGGCGGGTTGTCCTGGATGGCGGGACTGGCGAGGGCCACCATGGAGAAAATCGTCAACGAGAGAATCAGTGAAAGAGCAAGAATTGTGAGCCGTGATTTTTTCATTGGTTTGACCTCGCGCCGGGGCTAAAGCCCTCGTCATTCCAGTTCTGGGCGGCACGGCTGAAGCCGTGCCCTACGCAAAACGATTCATGAGATAGCTTCCAGTACAAACATTATAGATTCATGGCAACGGCAGGGGGGCTCCGGAGAATTTTCGGTTCTGCTAAATTGTTTGATCATGAAACCGAGCCGAAGTTTTGCGAGCGACAACAATGCGGTGGTGCATCCCGAGGTGCTGGAGGCGATATGGCGCGCTAACCAGGGGCACGTCGTGGGGTATGGGGATGATCCGCACACGGAATCGGCGGTGGGAAAATTCCGGGAGCAGTTTGGGGCCGATGTGGCGGTCTTCTTCGTTTTCAATGGGACGGCGGCGAATGTGCTGAGTTTGCAGGCGCTGACGCGGCCGTTTCATGCGGTGCTGTGTCCCGAGCTGTCTCATATTTATACGGACGAATGTGGCGCTCCGGAAAAGTTTACGGGCTGCAAGCTGGTGCCTCTCGGAGCGCCGGGCGGGAAGCTGACGGTGGAAACGGTGGCGCATGCGTATCACGGAATTGGGGACCAGCATCATGTGCAGCCGCGGGTGATTTCGATTACGCAATCGACCGAGATGGGAACCGTGTACAAGCCGGCCGAAATCGAGGCGCTGGCCCGGTTTGCCCACGAGCGCAAGATGTTCTTGCACATGGATGGGGCGCGGATTGCGAACGCCGTGGCGGCGCAGCGACCGTCATTATCCTTGCGGCAGGCGACGCGCGATTTGGGAGTGGATGTGCTTTCGTTTGGCGGGACGAAGAACGGGTTGATGGGCGTGGAGGCGGTGGTGTTTTTTCGTCCGGAACTGGCGGAGGATTTTTTATTTGTGCGCAAGCAGGGGATGCAACTGGCATCGAAGATGCGCTACATGTCGGCGCAGATGGAGGCGCTGCTGACGGACGATCTTTGGCGGCGGAACGCGGAGCACGCGAACCGGATGGCGCGACTGCTGGAACAGGAAGTGAAGAAGATTCCGCGAGTCAAGATTGTGTATCCAGTGGAGGCGAATGGAGTGTTTGCGCAAATTCCTCGGGAGGCCATTCAGAAGATACAGGAGCGGTACTTCTTCTATGTGTGGAGCGAAGAGGAGTCGGTGGTGCGGTGGATGTGCTCGTTCGACACGACCGAAGAGGACGTCCGGGAATTCACAGAGTTTGTGGCGGCAGTGGTGGGGGACCTCCCGAACTGAAGCCCCCACGTTGGGCGCGCTATGAGGCAGGAGCCGATTTTCCGCCTTATGGGCGGAAGATCGGCATACTCATTTCTTGCCTGCCCTGACCCTTGCCCATCGTGCCCTCTGCGCTGCTGCTATTCTCCTGCGTCCTGCCGCTGAAATCGTTCGTTTCTTGCGAGTTGCGACTCGTCTACGCTTGCTCCCCTGGAGAAAGACTTTCCCGAAGGTGGTTAGGGCAGCGCTTACGCGGTTAAGTTCACCCTCAAGTCGCGTGCGTTCCTGCTGGAGCTGTTTGACTACGGACTGCATCAGTGTTTTTGCCATGAAGTGATTTTATCACTTGTAAGTTGAACATCAAGGCCGTTCTGCGGAAGGGCTTGTTAATTGGCACAACATTCCCGTTTTTGGATGAAATCCCGCTCTGGGCAGGGAAATCGAGGCTGAAGTCGCACCCTTTCTAATGGTCGTCGCTAGTTGCCAAGGATTGCGTTTGATGCGACGATCGTGAGAGCGAGACGCGCTGTGGCATTAAGTTTTGGCGAAATTGAAGAGATGGCGCGTTATCAATGCTGTCTTTTGACTCGGGGAGTTAGTCGGCGGTAACAATCGCGACTTGACTCTATTAGTCGATGGGGTGGTCGGTGAAGCCACAAGCAGCCCTTCTCCTTGCCGTAATTGGTCTTGCCGTCGTGGGTCTACCTGACTTGGCGGCCAGAGGGAATAACCCGATGGCGGGATGCGGCGATGCGAACTGGCCCACCTTTTCCGAGAGCGAAGCGGCATATCCCGATGCAATGAACTTAGCTAAGATCTTGATCAACCATCACTTTACCGTGACTTGCGTCAGCCCTTCGAAAATGACCGACACGTTTGAAGGGCAGACGGGAGCGGCGGTGTACAGAACAAACGAGGGTGAGTTCGAGGCGCTCTTTTTGCCAAAGCCGCAAACTTTCGACAGGGTGCGGGTCATCGAACGTCGTGACGGCCGGAGATATCGCTACTCCTTCGAGGGACGGCCCAAGCCTTGGCCTGCCAATCTGATAGATAGCGCCTATCGTTTGTATTTCGTCAAGCATGGCAACGAGTTGATTGTCGCGCAGGATCGGAGGGTTGCGGCCCGCATTAAGGTCGCCATCAATGGGCATTAAACAAATCGAGGATTTACTCCAATTCCAGTTCAATGTTTTTTGTGGCCGGATCGAGTTTTGCGATCCGGAACTTGCGGATCTGCCCTGCCCGCAAGGATTCCGGCTTAGCCTCGCTGGCGGCAGCTCCGCTCTTCCAGCGTGCCTGCAGCATGGAACCCAATGACGACAGATCGGGCTTGGACGAAGAGGAAGATGCCAGCGAATCGCGCTCGGCGCGCTTCTCTTGTTTCGCCGAAGCCTCCTCGGGGATTCGGCACGTGGCCAGGACACCTTCGCCAAGCTCCACGCGGGCTCGTCCTTCGGAAAGCTCGACCATGCGGCCGGTAACGATATCGCCTTCTTTATGTTCGGCGAGGTATTCATCGAGGCCGGTTGGGACCAGCTGTTTCATGCTCAGGCGTATGAGCCGCTTTTCGGTATCGAGCGCGAGCACTTGCGCCTTGACTACTTGCCCGGCTTTCAGCACTTCTTGCGGGTGATTGATGCGCTTTTCCGCGCTGATTTCGCTGACGTGAATCATGCCCTCGACGCCTTCGGTCAGCTGCACGAAGGCGCCGAACTTCGTCAAGCTGGTTACCGGCCCTTCGATGACTGTGCCCGGCGCAAACTTTTGTGCAGCCCCGGCCCAGGGATCGCCCAGCGCCTGCTTCAGGCCAAGGGAGATGCGGCGTTCGGCCGGGTTCACTCCGAGGATCACGGCTTCAACGGTCTCGCCCGGTTTCACTACATCCGCCGCGGTTCTTACTCTTTTGGCCCACGACATTTCGGAAATATGAATCAGACCTTCAATGCCCGGCTCAAGTTCGACAAACGCGCCGAAATCGGCGATGCGGGTGACTGTGCCTCGCACCCGTTCACCGGGCTTGTATTTTTCGGCGACGGCCTCCCACGGATGCGGCTGCAGCTGCTTCATGCTGATCGCAATGCGCCGCTTGTCCGAGTCAATCTTGATGATCACGGCTTCGATCTGCTGGCCCACAGAAAGCACGTCAGAGGGCTTGTTGACGCGACGCCATGAAATTTCGCCGACATGAAGCAGGGCGTCCGCGCCACCGATATCGACGAACGCGCCGTAATCGGTCAGGCTGCGGATCTCGCCGTGCACCGTGTCGCCTTCTTTCAGTTCCGAATAGCGGCGCTCCTTGCCGGCGCGCTCTTCGTCTTCCGCAAGGGCACGGCGATCGACCACCACGTCTTCCTCTTCGACATCGAGCTTGATGATGCGGCAACGAATTTCCTGCTCGACCAGTTTCTCCATTTCGGAGGCGTCGCGGGTTCCGCTGCGCGAAGCGGGCATGAAGGCTCGCACGCCCACATCCACGCTCAACCCGCCCTTGACCACGCCGGTCACGGTGCCCATGATCGTCGACTTCTCCGCGAAAGCCTTCTCCAGCGACGCCCAGTCGGTGGGACGTTCGACCTTGCCGCGAGTCAGTTCGTAGTAGCCTTCCGGATCGCGCCCCTTTATGGTGACCTGCACTTTGTCGCCGGGCTTCGGCGGAGTGTCCGCCGGGAACGCCGTGAGCGGCAGAACGCCTTCGGTCTTGAATCCGATATCGAGAACGATGGAGTCGGCGGTCACGGCAATCACCGTTCCTTCGCGGCCCTGAGCGCCGGGTTCCCTCTTGCGGGAATGGCGCTGCTCGTACTCTGAAAAAATGTCTTTGAAAGATTCGGTCGGGAATGATTCGGCCGACTCGCTGGCTGGCGAGCTTCCCGGAGCGGCCGGGTTGGACATATTTGGATTGGTTGTCTTTGGATTGGTCATTAAGAGGCTACAGTGTCTGCGGCGTGATCCCGCCATAGGATAACACTGCTGAGGACTGATCCGGGGGCTGGGAAGGTGGAGGCTGACAAGAGATTCCAAACCTTGGGTGTAAATTATTTTTCGTTTTCAAAGTCAAAGAGCTTCGACGAGATCGGCCTGCGGCTGAAACATTGTTGAAGCGCGCATGGTTCCAGGAAATTGACCCAGAGGTTTAAGAATGCGGCGGAAACTGCGATTTTGTTCCTGGCGCGCACTCGCGGTGAGCGGTCGGAAACAGACAAAAGAGAATTGACATTTCGTATGAGCGCTTCGTGCTGGCGGCTAATGATTTCGGGTACCTGTGGATATTCCTGTGGAAAAACGGGGAGAATTTAATCTCCCATTCATTAAGTAGCAATGATTCAATGGGTTGCGTTTCTGGATTTTGATCTATCGCAGCAGGCTGATTGCACTGAAAAAGGGCATTGACAATTTTCAAGCAACTCTCTAAGGTGGGTCCCGTCGACGGCTGAAAGGCTGGCTTAATTAAACTTTTGCCAGTCCGAAGTAGGCTGAGTGATCAGCTCGTTGGGGCAACCTGACGGGCAGCCAGACCTGAAAAAACCGACCGCTCTGCGAGGAGGAGTTGGGGTTTGGGACCGCGAAAGCGGTGATCGCATCAAGGGCTGTGACGGTGCATGTCTCCACGCTGTTGGCTCCCTCGCAGGAGTTGGTGGCTAGAGCATAACCAATGTCACAGCCTTTACCTTTTTCCCAGCGTTCTCATTGCCGCAAGTCTGCTCTCCCAGAAAAGTTTATTCTTCGTTGGAAAAACAAAGGAAGTCGCGCGAAGTGATTGCTCCCCTGGCTGCGCACGGCGATCTGACGTCGTGCCTGATTCGCTGGCTCTGCCCCGCGTGACAAGGTCTCTGCAGCTCACTCAATGCTTCTGGATGATTTTCGCGATCCGCTCAAAGGCCCAGTCAATTTCCTGACGGGTGATAACGAGCGGGGGCGCGATGCGAATCACCCGGTCATGCGTCTCCTTGCACAGGATTCCTTCTTCCTTGAGAGCTTCGCAGTAGGGGCGCGCTGGGCTGTGGAGTTCGATACCGATCCACAAGCCTTTGCCGCGCACCTCTTTCAATTCGGAGCTGCGCAGGGTTTGCAGCAGGGTCAGAAAATAAGTACCCAGCTCGGCGGAACGCTCCACCATTTTCTCTTCGATTAGGACGCACAGCGCGGTTCGCGCGATGGCGCAGCCCATGGGGTTGCCGCCGAAGGTGCTGCCGTGGTCGCCGGGCTTGTACACGCCGAGAATCTCTCGCGACGCGAGGATCGCCGAGACGGGATAGAAGCCGCCGGCCAGCGCCTTGCCAATGATCAACACATCGGGCGTGATTCCTTCGTGCATGTAGGCGAAGAGCTTGCCGGTTCGCCCGAGACCGGACTGGATTTCGTCCGCCATTAGCAGCACTTGATTCTGGCGGCAGATTTCCGCCGCTTCGCGGAGAAATCCCGCGGGCGGAATGACGATTCCGGCCTCGCCCTGGATGGGCTCGACGAGAAAGGCGCAGGTGTTGGGGGTGATGGCTTCGCGGAGGGCGCGGGCGTCGCCGAAGGGAATGACTTTGAATCCCGGAGTGAACGGGCCGAAGCCATCGCGATATTGTTCGTCGGTCGAGAAGCCGACGATGGTGACGGTGCGGCCGTGGAAATTGTTGGCGCAGACGATGATCTCGGCCTTGTCCCGCGCGATGCCCTTGATCTTGTAGCCCCACTTGCGCGCCGTCTTGATCGCGGTTTCGACGGCCTCGGCGCCGGAGTTCATGGGGAGCGCCATGTCGAAGCCGGTCAGGTCGTGGAGTTCTTTGTAGAGCAGCGGGAGTTGCTCGTTGCGGAAGGCGCGCGAGGTCAGGGTGACTTTGCGCGCCTGTTCGTTGAGCGTTTGCAGAATTTTGGGGTGACAGTGTCCTTGATTCACCGCGGAATACGCCGCCAGGCAATCGAGGTAACGTTTGCCCTCGACGTCATACACCCAAACGCCTTCCGCACGCTCGATCACCACGTCGAGCGGATGGTAGTTATGAGCTCCATACAGGTTCTCGAGTTCGATGAAGTCCTGGGTGCGCATGGATTTTTCTATGAATTGCGTTGTCATAAGTTCCTTTCACCGGGTCGCTAATAGTTGGGCTGGCGAGCACTCACATTCATCTTGTTCGCTACCACCAGGCACTCCCCGCCGCCGGTTCCTTGTCCAACAGCATGGTCAGCAGCGCCATTCGCACATAGAGCCCATTCATAGCCTGGCGGAAATACATGGCTCTCGGATCGGCATCGACTGACTTATCTAACTCGACCGTGCGGGGCAAGGGATGAAGGATTAGAGCGTCCGGCTTCATGCGCTGCACGACTTTCGAATCGATGGCATAACGCTTGAGGCCGCTCACGTCTCGAACTCGCTCGGGCCGGATTCTGGTCTGGTAAACCACATCGACCTCGCCAATCACCCGGTCGATGTCCGACTCCAGTTCGTAGCGGACGCCATGCTCATCGAGATACTCCAGGATGTCCGATTTCATCTGGAGTTGCGGCGGGCTTACGAAGAACATCTTTACCCGTTCGAACTTGGCCAGCAGATAGGCGAGCGAGCGCGCCGTACGCCCCTTGTCCAACTCGCCAATGATGGCCACGCTTAGGCCATCGAGCGGACGCTGCCGATAAATCGTGTACAGGTCGAGCAGGGCCTGGGTCGGATGCTGCCCGCCATTGCCATCGCCTGCGTTGATCACCGGCACCAGCGAGACTTCCGCGGCGCGGCGCGCGCCGTCCTCTTCGTGGTGGCGGATGACAATCACATCCGAATAGCTGCTGATGATGCGGATGGAATCCTCCACCTGCTCACCTTCGATCTCCGAAGAAAACGCACCCGCTTGCTCGGTGGATAAAACCCTGCCGCCCAGGCGATGCATGGCGGCCTCGAAGGAGAGTCGAGTGCGGGTAGAAGGCGCATAAAAAAGCGCGGTCATGATGCGGTTCTGGTAGTCGAGGGTGCCTCCGCGCGCCACCACGTGCTCCATGCCCCGCGAGCGCTCGAATAATTCCATGAGCAGGGGAACGGTGAATTGCTGCGACTCGATGACATGTTTCAATGGCGTCCCTCTCAGCGTCGATTCCGAAGCAGGAGGCTGGATGGGCTTGAGAGGCTGGAGAGGAATGACAGTCGGCTTTGGCATTAGCGTCCTTCCAGTGGGAGTTCGAGCGCTTTGTTTTCGAGATCAGCGTTGCGCTCGATTTCCGCACGGTCGTGATCGGGGAACATGTGTGTGCCGGCGGGTCCTTTGCCCGGCGATCCGATGACCGACTGGCACAGATTCTCGCAAGAAGTAATGATAGCTTCCTTGCCGCCCTGGCGCAGAAAGCGCAACACGGATTCGATTTTCGGGCCCATGTTTCCGGGTGGGAAATGGCCAGCCCTTGCGTACTCTTCCAACTCCGCCGCTGCGACGCGCCTCAGCGGACGCTGCCTCGGTTTCTTGTAGTCCAGATACACGTAGTCGGTGTCGGTAGAAATAACAAATAGATCTACGCCCAGGCGTGAAGCCAGCCACGCCGAGGCGCGATCCTTGTCGATGACCGCCTCGACGCCTTGCAATCTGCCGTTGTTCCTGACCACAGGAATCCCTCCGCCCCCGCAGGCGATGACCAACACATTTTGCCCGACCAGATTACGAATGACCTCGAGTTCAACAACGTCAATCGGCTCCGGCGACGGAACCACACGGCGATAACCGCGGGCCGCATCCTCCACGATCTCCCATCCGAAAAGGCGTTTGCGTTCCTCGGCGTCGGCGCGCGAATAGAAAGGGCCGATCGGTTTGCTGGGGTGCGTCATCGAGGGATCATCTGCCAACACCAGGCACTGGGTAAGAACAGTCGCAACCGGCACGTGCAGATCGGCCAGTTGCAGTTCGGTTTCGAGCGATTGCTGGAGAAGATATCCGATCTCACCCTGGGTAGAGGCGCCGCAAACGTCCAGCGGGAGCCCAGGGACCTGGCTCGCCCCCCGTTCCGACCGTAGAAGCGCTGCCCCAACCTGCGGACCATTGCCATGCGTGAGCACGATCCGGTAACCGGCACGGATCAGGCCGATGATCTGGGCCGCGGTCCGCTGAGCGTTTGCCCGTTGCTCGGCGATGGTTCCCGTTTCTCCCGCGCGAATCAGGGAGTTTCCGCCAACGGCAAGAAGCATGGTCTTCATAAATGGTCCTGGCTGTGTGCCCGCAGCGGCTAAAGCCGCCATTAATTTTGCGGCACTTACGGCGCGGCTGAAGCCGCGCCCCTTCAAAACAAAATCAAGAGCCGGGCGTCCCCGCCCGGCTGGACCCTTCGGCTCCGCTCAGGGCAGGCTCGCGAGACGCCCGTCCCTCCACCTATATGTGCGCCAACTCCTGCAACTCGGCGAGTCCCGGCAATTTGACGAACTCACCTTTCATCAATTCCAGCATGATCGCCTTTTGTGCGTGCAGCCGGTTCTCCGCCTGCTGAAATACCAGCGACCGCGGCGAATCGATAACATCGCTGGTGACTTCTTCGCCGCGGTGTGCCGGCAGGCAATGCAGAAAGATGGCATCCGGCTTGGCCCGGCGGAACAGCGTCGCATCGACCTGGTAAGGGAGGAAGATATGCTTGCGCTTCTCGGCTTCGGACTCCTGCCCCATGCTGGCCCAGATATCGGTGTAGATCACATCCGCGCCGGAGGCCGCTTCGTCCGGATCATTGGTTACGGTGCAAGTGCCACCCGTCTCGGCGCCACGCTCGCGGGCCCACTTCACAGACTCGGCGTCGAGTTCGTATCCCGGAGGCGCAGCCAGCCAAACGTGCGCGCCTAGCTGGGCTCCGGCAAACAGCAGGGAACGTGCGACGTTATTGCCATCGCCTACAAATGCGATCTTCAGGCCCTCCAGATTGCCTTTCGCCTCCCAGATCGTGAGGTAATCCGCCATCGCCTGGCAGGGATGACTGTAGTCGGTGAGCCCATTGATTACGGGAATGGCGGCGTACCGGGCCATCTGCTCAACGATTTCATGGGAGAAAGTGCGGATCATGATGCCCTGTACCATGCGCTCCAGGTTTTTCGCCACGTCGTACACCGACTCGCGTTTGCCCAAATTGATCTCAGCGGGAGAGAGATAGAGGGAAAAGCCGCCGAGTTGCTGGATGCCGACATCAAAAGTTACCCGGGTGCGCAGAGAAGGTTTCTCGAAGATCATGGCCAGGGTCTGGCGCCGGAGAGCCGCGCCGTAGGCGGCCGGATGAGCCTTGACTTGACGGCCTAGAGTGAGCAGATACTGGATGTCCGAGGGCGAAAAATCTCGAATCGAGAGAAAGTCTTTGTGATTGCCATTGCCGTGGCCATTCATTTTTCAACTCCTGTTTCGACTCCTGTTCCGACTCCTGCCAGTGCCGGCTCATGCTCGCGCGTGAACTGGGTCAGCAATTCGGCCAGGCCGGGCTTGGTGAGTTCTTCGACCTCATAGGTCACGCGTAGATTGGGCTTATCGAGTTTGATCACCCGCGCGAGGTCAATGGGAGTGGCGATCAGCACGAGATCGCACGGAGTGCGGCGAATGGTTTCCTCGAGTTCGTGCCGTTGGATAGCGCTGTAACCCATGGCGGGCAAAAGGTTCGTCAGGTGCCGATAACGCTCATAGGTGCCGCGGATGGATCCGACGGCATAAGGCCGAGCGTCCACCAATTCTGCCGCCCCATATTGCCGCGCCGCGACCACACCGGCGCCGTAGGGCATCTCTCCGTGAGTGAGTGTGGGACCGTCCTCCACCACCAGCACGCGCCGTCCCTTCACCAGGCTCGGGTCGGGGACGGAGACCCGGCAGGCCATCTCAAAAACAACTGCCCTGGGGTTGTGGAGCTTTATGTTTTGGCGAACCGTCTCAATGTCATGTTGCTCGGCGGTGTCCACCTTATTGATCACGATCACATCCGCGCGCCGCAGATTGACTTCACCGGGGAAGTACGACAGTTCATGCCCCGGACGGTGCGGGTCTACTACAACGATTTCCAGGTTGGAGACATAGAAGGAAGTGTCGTTGTTGCCCCCGTCCCACAAAATGACATCCGCTTCCTTCTCCGCCTGGCGGAGAATCTTTTCGTAGTCGACTCCCGCATAGACCACGGTTCCTTGGCTGATGTGCGGTTCATACTCTTCCCGTTCCTCGATGGTGCATTGCTGAAGGTCGAGGTCCGCCATGGTGGCGAAACGTTGGACAGCCTGCGCCGCAAGATCTCCGTAAGGCATGGGGTGTCGAATGACCACCGGCCTTCGACCCAGGCGACGCAACTCTGCTGCGACCAGGCGCGAGACCGGGCTCTTGCCGCATCCAGTTCGCACCGCGCACACGGAAATGACGGGGACCGACGACCTGATCTGCGTATGCTCGGTTCCCAGAAGCCAGAAATCGGCGTTCGCAGCCACTGCACGGGAGGCGAGATGCATAAGAGTCTGGTGGGAAACATCGCTATAGGAAAACACCACCGCGTCAATCTTGTGTTGGGCGATCAGGCTTTCCATATCCTTCTCTTCGAAGATAGGAATGCCTTCCGGATACAAGCGTCCGGCAAGTTCCGGCGGATAACGGCGGCCGGCGATGTCAGGAATCTGAGTGGCAGTGAATGCGACTACCTGGTAGTCGGGATTATTGCGAAATAAGACGTTGAAGTTGTGGAAGTCCCTGCCTGCGGCTCCAAGAATCAAGACTTTCTTCATGGATAGTCCCCGGTGAAGATGGTTTACTTTCCATTCTCTCGCTTGGTGACGGTGTCGGCTGTGCCATCCATCACAATTGGGGGTGACTTGTGTCGCAATCAGAACCGCCTAAAGCTTGGTCGGAATCCAAGTATCGAGTTAAGTGCTGTAGATCGTGGCAGATACAGATGGCAAGACAAAATGAGTATTGGCCTCGGACGCGATGAGTTACGAGTGTGATGGACCTGTCGCCATGACAGCCATCGAGGAAAAACGAAAAACCCAGCTTGATAGTGGGCATGTTGTCGTAACGGCCATTCCTGAGGATGGCGAATCGTCCATGGATCCATGCGATACCTCAGTAGCGTCCGCGAAATGTATCATTGAGCAGGTGACAATCATGTTCTCAGGATCTCAATTCGACAGGGGTCATCGAAGCAGTCTGGTCCTTCATTTGGCCGTTTTTTCGATCTCTGCAGCAATCGCCCTCGCCCTGATCTCGGATGGGGGCACGCGCGCCTTTGCTCAGAACAACAACCCGCAGCGTCAGAGCGAAAGAGCTAGCGGGGGACCTGAGGTCGCTCGTGGAAAGTATGTCGTCGAGGGGGTGGCCATGTGCGGAGAGTGCCACACCCCGCGCGACAGCAATGGAAATCTTGACCAGACTCGATGGCTGCAGGGCGCGCCCGTCCCCTACCTATCGGCGAAGCACGACTCAAACTGGCCCCTCGACGCGCCGCGGATTGGCGGCATTCCACCTGCCAGGGACGCAGACATGATCAGACTACTGACGACCGGCATCTGGACCAACGGTAATCGTCTTCGGCTTCCGATGCCCCAGTTTCGCATGGACCGCAGTGATGCCGAAGCTGTCGTTGCCTATTTAAAGTCATTGACTCCGCAACAGTAGGCGGGTGCACTGCTCGCGTAGGGACAGCCGCCCCCGGGTCGAGAATCGTCCCGTCAGATGACCGATCCGAAACTATGACGGAGATTGGAACAATCCGCAACCCCCGGGCATAACCATGCGAAATCGAGATCTCGCTTGATCTAATGCAAGTTATTGAAGGTACTGGTGGCGGCGGACTCGAACCTACGACCTACGGATTATGAGTTCTGAACCGCCTGGTGCAGACAAAGAAGATAGAGCACTTAGCTCGGCAGAATCCGGCAAGGTCCTGCAAAATCCGCAACCCCCGCGCAACAACGAACATTCCACCGGCAGAACTGCGCCGAACCAGCTCGACTCAAGTGGGTTGCCCGAAATGCGGAGTCACTTTCACCACCAGCGCGTCGGCCTGAATCGACAGCGCGGCAGTGATAAAATCGCGCGCATGAAACTCATCCTCTTGTGCTCCGCGAGTTATATAGCAAAAACAGCCTTGATATCTGCGACTTCGATTACGTCACCCGCTTCGAGTTGTTTTTGGCCGCCCTCAACCGCGATATCATTCACCTTGATCTTTACTTTGTTTTCGGAAGCAGCGATGACGTAGCCATCCTCGGCTCGGTAAATCAAGGCTGCGACGCGGGGAGCGAACCACCGCTTTAGCCGAATGCCGGCCATCCTCGATTTTCCGATCAGGGTCAGTTTACTGGTCAGAACGTAGCGCTGCTGGTCAGTTCGGCCTTTGACGATTGTCAGCGTGCCAATGGTTTGATGTACCGCAGGCGTGGTATTGACTGGCAACTGGCTTTGAGCAATGCTGATTCTCTGGACCGCAACCGGGCCGGCGGAGGTAGCTGCTGCGGCTGCTTTAGCGAGCATTTCTTTCGCTTTTGCCGTGTCCAAGACCATGGTGCGATCGAGCTGCGGCAGGGCCTTCAGGAGCTGCCCGTCAGCGGCGATATCGAGAGTTCCATACGGCGCGGCGACCGGACGTACCTCGTCACGAAATTCGATCGTGTGCTTGCCGATGGTAGCGTTGTCTCCGTGCTTCAGTACTACCTTACGGATGCGTTGACCATTGACGTACGTGCCATTAAAGCTTTCGGAGTCCTCGATCACATAGTGATCGCCTTCCGCGTAGACCTTGGCGTGATGTCCGGAGACGGCAGGATTGTCGATGCGAAAGACGTTGTCCGGCTGACGGCCAATGGTGACTGTGCCGCCGGAAAGCAAGATCTCTTGTAAGATCCGGTCTTCAAATTTAAGAAACAGCTCGGCCATGACACGGCTCCAAAATGCGTGATCTGCGAAAGCAATTGTGGTAGGGGAGAGCGAGCTTTCCTTGGCGCTACCACTCGACGATCACCTTCTATTCTGCGCCCGAAAACACAGAAGGGAAGAGTACCAAAGTACCCGCCTCCCCTTTGCCTCCCCGCGAAGACACATCCGGCACCGGGCGAGACTCACGGATTCCAGGCAGCGACCGTGTAATGTGCAGAGATCACTGGGGGAACAGTTTTTCTAAACGCTTGGCAAGCTTGCGCACGGCCTCGTTGAGTGCAGGAAGGCCGGGGGTGTCGAAGTCTACGTCGAGGCTTTCGAGGTCAATTGTGACGTCCTTGATCAGCTGAGTGACCATTTCAACGCGCTGTCTTACTACCTGCTCCATCAGCTTGTAAGGATCGCCTCCTTTTCCTTGTGCATCGAGCCATTGCTGTACGGCTGCGCTGGCCTGGCGAGCTCGTTCGGTAGCGGTCCGGAAATCCATCAGAACCTTCACATTGATCATTCCGGTCTTTACTGAGTTTTGCAGGTTCTTAAGCTCTTCGTTGGTCTTCCTCAGACGAGACGAAAGCTCCGGATCCTTTTTGGGACTGTCCGCCATGGTTCTATACTCCGTTCCACCAGCAAAGCCAGCGATCCACATGGCCTTTTCGCTGGAAAGTTCCGATAGGCGCCGAATGTATCGAGCAGCCCCATTATTGGCAAAATGCTATCGATTAAGTGGTCACAGCTTAGTATCCGCCGACACAGCTAAATCGAACTGATCGCGCAGAAACTTGACTGCCTCGTCTCGCTCTGGAGATGCACCCTGAGAAGTTGCATTCAAGTACAACACATACAATTCCGCGGCTCCGTCAGTGTCGCCTTGTTGCGCCAGCGTTCTCGCTGCCTGCAGGACTGCCGCCGGCAGCTCCGCCGCTCTTTCTCGCACTGCTTTGACCAAGGCATTCCGGGAATCAATTTCCAGACCTGTCAGAACCTGCGCCCCGTCCGGTTCCACGCCTTGGTTGGTGATTCCTTCGGTATCTTCCGCTTTGACATCTTGCAAAACGACGGTCGTGGTGTGTTTGTCCTTACGCACATCGGCAGGCTGCCCGACAAAATTACCCGCCCGGTCGCGAAACTGGAATTCGATCTCCGTCGACGCCGTCAGATCAATGGTCTTCTTTGTGTAGTGATACGACTCAACGACGGTCTCCACGCGGCTCTGTTCCGTCGTCTCCAACTTATGTCGCAACTCGTCGACGCTCTTTTGTGCCTGCTGCACCGCGTCATTGGCATCTGCGATCACTTGCTTCTTCTTGTGTTGGGCTTGGGCGTCAGCCAGCGCATGTTGCGCCGAGCTGAGCTGCTGTTGAGCGCACTCATAGTCGCTTTCGATTTGCAGCCAAGCCGGATTCTTCATCTCGTGCGCGCCCGCCCGATATTTCGATTCCGGCGCCTCCAGGTTCGCGTTCTTGACCATGCGATGTTCCAAAACCTGTCCGACGAGCGTGAAATTGGGCTGTTGGGCCTCCTCAACCTCCGAGGAATTACGCACGACCGCAATCGGCATCCCGGAGGAATCGAGTCCGCTGATTATCGCGTCTGCAAGCTGGTCGGCGAAACCACGGCTGTCGCGACGTGAAGTTTGATCGCGAAACACGATGCCGACCGAGAGTTGGGATCGCCGTTGATAAAGTGGTTCGTAACGGGCCATCTCATTTTTCAGACTGTCGAGATTGGTATTCCCGTAACGCACTGCTTGTTTCAGGTAAAGCCACCCAACACCGGCTCCGGATCCCGAAGCCTTCTGCAGACATCGTTTGGCTTGGTCGAGGTAGTAAGCACTGATCTTGGCGGAAAGGAAATCGCGTTTGACAGTGATCGCCGGGTCATCCCCTAGAGAGCTGGCGCGATCCCACAGAACATAGGCCTCCAGCACTGCATTCTCGTCAGTCGGGTTTTTGATCGGAACGTGCGACTCCTGGATTTTCTGTGCGCGCCGCATGGCGGCGCCGATATAGTCGTGCGACAAGGCCGCGAGCTGCGATTTTACCAGGGCGCGCTGTTTCTCAGGTAAGTCGGCGAGTACGTTATAGGCCTCGACAAACTGGTTCTTCCGTGCGTACTCGTCGCTCTCGAGAACAGCGGTGTGTGCCGCCTGCTGATTGCGTTGGGCCTCGATTTGAGCGGCAGCGTTGTCGGCGGCTGCCTGGACATCCTTGCGGTCGGGCCGGAGGGCCGCCGCTTTGCCAAACTCCAGGATTGCTTTTTCCCAGTCCTGACTAGCCGCCAGTCTTTGTCCGTTTTCGTAGTGGTGTTTGAATGCCGCATTGAGCACGGCATCCAAGCGGGGTATTTCGGAAGCGAATGCGACGTAGGGACCCAGCGAGTTGACGGCCTGGTCGTAATGCGCCTCTACCATCAATACTTGTGCGCTCACCAAGGTCTTATCGAGTTTTCGTTGCTCGACGGCAATGTCGCTTTGAAGACTAAGCAGAGGAGCATAGTCTGGCCGGACTTCCAACAGGCGTTCTACGTGCAGCTTGGCGGCAGACAGTTGCGAATACCCAGGCGTATGGTCTTGCAGGGCTTTTCGGTACGCCTGCAGGCGTGTCTGATCAAGTCGCGCCAGGTTGTCCAATTCTCGCCCTATGTCGTCGATTAAACGCGCAGCGGGGTTGTAGCCGGGAGACGACTGGCTGGCGGTTTGTGCCTCCAAGCTCGCTTGCCGCAGCATGGCGATGTCTTGTATTTTGGCTCCGCTCGAACTTTGATACTGCGCAAAAGCAGCTTCGGCTGCCTGCTGATGAAATCCCGCGATGGCATTTTGAGCGGATGCTCCGCGTGCGGAAGACGGATAACGCGTTAAGAAATCCTCCCAGTCTCTGACCGTGTTCGCTCGTTGCGCCCGCAGGAAGTCAGCAAGTTCAACGTCCGGAGCCGCGATAAACACCAGCTGCACACCGGGCTTGAATTCCGGGATCATTGCATCGCGAGGCGATGAAGAGACAGGAGTGCCGCGAATCATGGCTTGTTCAGCCGCCGCCGCTGGCGTGAGTTCAACGCTCCGGTCGAATTTCAGATTGCTGGGGACAACACAGACGGACTTGCCGTTTGCCGTTAGCATGAGCACGCCGTCTGCGCCGCGCCGAAGCGAGCTGGCGCCCGTCAGGGACGCGCGCGAAAGCCCGTTATAGGTATTCTTGTCGAGCCTCGAAACCCCGTCACAGCTGCGAACTTCGATCTTTCCATTCAGTGTTGCTTCCGTGATCTGTACATACGCCGCGCCCTGGGGGCCGTCGAACAAAACCACCGCGGTCAGGGAGGCATCTTTGGCGTATGCCGTGATCGATGCTCCACCCACAAGAACAACGACGAGAACAACCGCGACGCAGCAGCGTTCGAGAAGAGAGATCTCGGTCGGCCGTTTCGAAGGGGAGGCGAAAGAAATGGGTTCCCACGACTTCATAAAGATCCGCAAGCTACATTTTCTCGCGGGAAGGAACGGCTGACACAAGATCGATAGCCCAATCAAAACTAAAGTAAGTGGGAAGCAAAACCTGGCGGGGCTATGATTGAAGATACAGCACACAGACTCGATAACTTGTGCGTTTGCGCATATTTGCGATGACAGTCCATTAGAGATTTCTCATGGAATTGGCAAAACCACCCAACAACCGGGTTGAGCAGCGGGGATCTGCTGACGAGCCCACCTCTGGGCCCCTGCGTCCGGCGAGTCAGGCGAACCTCGGAACATTGGGCCGCTACCAGATTCAGGAAGAGTTAGGACGCGGTGCCATGGGAGCCGTCTATAAAGCATTCGATCCCGTAATTGCCCGTACCGTCGCGCTCAAGACTATTTTGATCGACAATAATGCTCCCGATCGCGCCCAGATGATCGAAAGGCTCAAGCAAGAAGCCAAAGCAGCCGGCGGACTGGATCATCCCAATATCATCACCATCTACGACGTTGGCGAGGAAAACGGTGCCATTTATTTGAGCATGCAGTTCGTCAAGGGAACCACCCTGTCCGAGCTATTGGCTGATGCTGGCGTGCCTTCCCTGCCAACGATCCTCTCTTGGGCTGACCAGATTTCAGCGGCGGTCGGTTTTGCCCACGCCCGCGGTGTCATTCACCGCGACCTGAAACCGGCCAACCTCATGGTGACCGACCAGGGGGCCATCAAAGTCCTCGACTTCGGGATTGCCAAAATCGAGAACACGTCCCTCACGCAAACCGGACTGGTCGTAGGTACGCCTGGCTACATGGCTCCCGAGCAGATCGCCGGCAAGAAAGTGGATCATCGCGCCGACATCTTCTCCCTGGGTGCTGTCTTCTATGAATTGCTGACCCGCGAAAAGCCCTTTGCTGGCGATATCGCGACTGTCCTCTACAAGATCGTGAATGAGGATCCCGTCGCGCCTTCGCTCATTAACCCGGCGATTCCCGGCGGGATCGATGCCGTCATTCGGAAAGCCCTCGCCAAAGATCCCAGGGATCGATTCCAGACTTGCGAAGAAATGCGGATGGCTTTCTATGAGCAATCTGCTCGCGCACCGCTCACCCCGCCCGTCAGCGTTCCACCAGAAAAGGTGGTCGGCAACCGGCCACCGACCCCTATACCTGTTCCCCGTTTCTCGCAATTTGAGTCCGCCCCACCGCGAATTTGGCCGCGTCTGATTCTGGGCTTTGCCCTCCTTCTCATCGCAGCGGCGAGTTCGGCTCTCTACATTCGTTCACGAACGGGCGCGTTTCCGCCGTTCGTTGCGAAACTCGAGAGCAAGATCAGAGCCCTGACTTCAGGCACTGGAAAGCTCAGTGAGTACACCATGCAGGTTCCTCGCCGTGCCGCTGATGAGCACAGCGTCGCGCCCGCCCGTCCTCAGAATTCAGAGACGGCGGATGCTCCGGCGGCCGTGTCACAAACATCCGCAATTCCGGCGGCTTCAAGTCCCGCAGCCGTACCAACCTTGCAGCCGGTCGTGGCGCAGTCGTCAAGCGATCATCCGATAAGTGAAAGCGCACCCGTCTCAGGAGCACCGGCATCGGCTCCACCGGTGGAGACGTCCCCAAAGCCTGCCGATCCATTCCATGCCGCTTCACCTCAAGCGGTTGAGTCGATCGACCACAATCAACCTGCAGGCGACAACGCAACTGTCCACGACTCACTTGCCGCGTCTTCTGCCTCCCGCGACGACAACAAGCAAACTGCACTGCCAGCCACACCAAAGCCGCTTGGCCGAAAACGCGCTCCGGAATCGGCTTTGACGGCAGACGGTTTCAGCCGACAGGACATCCCGGATCTGCTGAGCCAGGCGGATTCCTCAACAGCGCGCGGCGATTATCGTCTGGCGCGTTACGAATACGGACTTGTTCTAAAGCTCGATCGCAACAATGTCCAGGCGCGAGAAGGTCTACGCCGCTTGGCGGCCGCATGGCAGTCGCGCTGACTCCCGTCAGATGAAATCGCATTTCGGCTCTTTGCTTCTCCAAAACGGAGCATCGATTGTCTACGTGAAAGAGCAAATGGGGCACAGTTCCATTCAGGTCACCGTGGACATTTACGGCCACCTGATTCCCGGTGCCAACGTTTGCTTCGTAGACCGGCTTGACGGAGTCCATGCAGAGGTGGTCCAGGCAGACGAGGCAGAAACAACTCCGCAACAATCCGCAACCCCCGCGCAACCAGACGAAATGGAGATTCCGCCGGATATTCTCCAAGTGCTTGAAAGTACTGGTGGCGGCGGTAGGACTCGAACCTACGACCTACGGATTATGAGACCGTCGCTCTAACCACCTGAGCTACACCGCCAATCCGGAAATACGCGGAAGGGAACCAGGGACAGCCCGGAAATGGGCACAGAATCCCGCAGACGCGGGTGGACGCGTCCCTAACTCATTCTAAAAGTGCATGGAATGCAGTGTCAAACGAATGCAGTGTCAAACCGCGTGGCTCCATGCGAAACTGGGCGCATGAAAGTTATCGCTGTGATTCCGGCGCGCCTCGATTCGACGCGCCTGCCCCGCAAGATGCTGCGCGAGATCGCCGGCGAGCCGCTGCTGGCTTGGGTGTATCGGGGAGTGCGGCGGTGTTCATCGCTGGACCAGGTCGTTGTCGCCACGGATTCGGATGAAATCATGCGGTTCTGCGAACAGCAAGGCTTTGTCGCGCGCATGACTTCGTCGGCGCATCGGTCGGGCACCGAGCGGGTCCATGAGATCTCGAACGCGATTTCGGCAGATGTTTATTTGAATGTTCAGGGCGATGAACCGCTGACTCGGCCGGAGCATATCGAGAGCTTGATCGCGGTGATGCAGGGCGCGAGGGTCGAGGTGGGGACGCTGAAGACGCCGGCCGCCGAGGTTGACATCAACAATCCGAGCGCGGTGAAGGTGGTGACGGACAGCGCGGGGCGGGCCTTATATTTTTCGAGGGCAACCATCCCGCATGACCGCGATGGAGTGGGTCCGCGGTACTACAAACATCTTGGGTTCTATGGCTATCGCAAGGACGCGCTGGATAACTTCGTGCGCTGGCCGGAATCGCCGCTCGAGCGCAGCGAGCGGCTGGAGCAGTTGCGCTTTCTCGAGAACGGAGTTTCGATCTACGTGGCAGAAACGCCGTTCGACACCGTGGGCGTCGACACGGAGGAGGATGTGCAGCGGGTCGAAGCGATTCTGGAGAAGAATTTGTAATTTTGTAATCGGGTAATTTGGTAATTTTAAAATCAGATTCAAGCCCAAGACGCCAAGTGCGGCATGGGATCGGTTTCAGATTACCAAATTACAAATTACTCAATTACCAATTTTCTCTGACTTCTCCCAGGCTTCGGCGGCGGCGACTCTTTTTCCGATGGCAGGATGTGAGTAAAGCAACCACTCGACCCAGCGGGACGGGGTTTTTTCGGCGAGATTCTGCTCGGCCAATTTATTCATCGCCGAAATGAAGGGTTCGACGCTAGCCACGGACTGGAAGCAATAGCGGTCGGCCTGCCGCTCGTTGAAGCGCGAGTAGGCGTTGAGCGCGGGCATCAGCAAGAAGGAGAGCACGGTCGAGACCAGAATCAGCAATGGCAGATTGGCGAAATCGTGCATGGTTTCGAACATGTGGCGTTGATACACGGCATAAGTGAGAACAGTGTTGGCGAGCCAGAAGCCGAACAGCGTGATTCCCGCCTGCACGAAAATACTTTTCAGAATGTGCCGGTGCACGTGATGCCCAAGTTCGTGCGCGAGCACGGCTTCGATTTCGTCGTCGGAATAGTTGTCCAGTAAGGTGTCGGCGAGAATGATGCGGCGGGTCGCGCCGAGCCCGGTCAGCGCGGCGTTGGCCTTTTTGCTTTTCTCGGAAAGATGCCATTTATAAACACCGCGCACGCGCGTGCCGGCGCGTTCGCTCAGGACAATCAGGCGGCGCTTGAGTTCTTCGTTTTCGAGCGGCTCGAATTTATAAAAAATCGGAAACAGCACAACCGGCGCGAGTTGCGCGAGCAGTACAAAGAGTCCCAGGAAAACAGCCCACGCGATCAACCACCAGTGCTGCGGGCTCTGGCGTATGAGCATGTAGAGCAGTTCCACTACAATTGTGGCCATGACCAGGCCAATCAGAAAACTCTTGCATTCGTCCCAGAGCCAGGAGCGGAATCTCTGGTTGGAAAGGTTGTAGCGGTGCTCGAGCCGGAAACCGTAGTAATCGAGCGGGGTTCCCAGCACTTTGCCGATCAGCATCAGCATCAGGACGTAGAGGAAAACGGCGAAAGAGTAGTTCTGCGAAGCGCCACGCTCCGCCAGATCGCGGAGCGTTCCGGTCCAGCCGGTGGCCAGGAGCACGACGAGGAGAGCGAAGCCGATCGCGAAATCGGCAACGCCCAGCCACCGCTTGATGCGGTTGTAGCGGCGCGATTCCGGAGAATCGGCGAGAACCGGTGCGATTTCCGTGGTAGCCATCATTCTAAGGGTGTTGTCACTATCCTATCGCGTTCCGAGGCTGGCCTGAACGCGAAAGGGCCGGCTCAACGGTCAGAATATTTAAAGGTTGGATGTGCTAAGTCCGTCAAGTTTCTGCGGCATGGATGGCGACTCTTGAGCCTCAGCCGTTCGCTTTCTCCGCCCCCAGCATGGACTGCAGAATCTGATCCGAGACATCCTTGACGGCCCCGGGCGAGTGCGCCAGAAACAGCGTGTTGGTTTTGTCGTTCTCGCCAATCGACTTCAGGGTATCGAAGTACTGTGTAACCATCACCAGTTGCATGACTTCTTTCGCGGACGCCCCCTCCACCACCTTCTGGAACTGTTCGATCGAGACCTGTAGCCCTTCGATGATGGCCTTCCTTTCATTCGCGATCCCCTGTCCCTGCAAAGCCTTGCTTTCCGCTTCGGCCTCGGCCTTCTTGACCACCAGAATCTTCTCCGCCTCGCCCTTGGCATTAGCGGCTACCTGTTCGCGCTGGGCTGCGTTGATATCGTTCATGGCCGCCTTCACCTTGGAATCGGGAACAATGTCGGTTACCAGCACATTTACAATTTCGTATCCGAATAACGCCATGTCGGCATCCAGTTCCTGCTTGACCGCTGCGGCGATACTGGACTGCGAAGCAAACACTTCGTCCAGCGTCATACCCGGGACATGCCCCAGGATCACTTGCTCGACGTAGGATTTGATCTGTGCCACCGGATCGGACAACTTGTAGTAGGCATCGTAGACTTTTTCCGGGCGAACGCGATTCTGCACCGAAATAGGAATGGTGACGAACACGTTGTCTTTGGTCTTCGTCTCCATGGTCAGAGTGATCTGATTCACACGCAGACTCACTGTGCCTGTCACGGAATCGAAGAACGGCCGCTTCCAGTTCAATCCAGGCTGGGCGACCCGAAGGAACTTGCCGAATCGCGTGATCACGGCGACCTCGGCCGTGCGCACGGTAAAAAAGCTTCCCAGAATCAAGTAGAGCACTATGAAAGCCACGATCGCTAACGGAATCCAGTACAGTTGCATTTGGTTTCCTCCGCTGCTTCTTCGGGAAGCAAGCCAGATTATATTCCTCATTTCTTTTTTTGAAGTCCGAGTTAAGTTGAGGACGACTCACGATCAGTTCTGCCGTACGAATCTTTCGCCGGCTTCAAGAATTTCTTCGACCAGCTCGGGCGTGGCCGCTTCAACGTAACATCGCAGCATAGGTTCAGTACCGGAGGCCCGGAACAATACCCAGGCATCGGCGCCGTTGCCATGCTTGGGAGCGTCGAGGAAGCACTTCACCCCGTCGCGATTTTCCTTGCGCAATATGGCGTAAGCGCCGAGCTTCGTCGTCCGCGGATCGGCGGCGCGGCGGATGGCGCTGTCCTTGAGCTCATCGGAAATGTGCAGATCGCGCCTGCCATAGTAGTGCGCGCCGAATTCACGCTGCAGGTCGGCGACTAACTGGCCGAGCGGCTTCCGCTCTTCCGCCATAACATTCGCCAGCAGGAGCGCGTTGAGAATGCCATCGCGTTCCGGGAGAAAGCGGCCATATCCGATGCCTCCTGATTCTTCTCCGCCGATCAAAATTTCACGCTCCATCATGAGGTCGGCAATGTACTTGAAGCCGACCGAGGTCTCGCGCAGCTTGCGTCCATACTTGGCGGCGATGCGGTCGATCATGCCGCTGGTGTTGAAGGCGCGCACCACATCGCCCGGCCACTTCTTGTATACCAGCAACCAGTTCAGCAGAACGGCGAAGCACTTGTGCGAATCGACGAAGCTCCCGTCTTCAGCCACAGCGCCGATGCGGTCGGCATCGCCGTCGGTTACGAGGCCAGCATGGCATTTTTCTTTCACTACGGTTTCCTGCAGCAGCTTGACGTGCGGCAGAATTGGCTCAGGATTAATGCCCGGAAATAGCGGGTTCACTTCCTGGCGGATCGCCACGTAGCGGATGCCGTGCGCATCAAATATTTTTGGAAGAATGCCGCGTCCGGAGCCGTACATGGAGTCGATGGCAAACTTGAAATTCGCGCGGCGGATGAGATCGAGATCGGCGAAATGCGAAACCGCTTCGACATAGGCGGGCTTCAGATCCACTTCTTCGATTTTCGCCGCGCGGCCGCTGGGCATGGCGCCGGCGGCCAGTTCGTCTTCGATGAACTTCATGATGGCGGGCGTGGCCGAGCCTCCAAACTTGGCTTTGAACTTCACCCCATTCCAGTTCCACGGATTGTGGCTGGACGTGACCATGACTCCGCCTGCTGCGCCCAGCTTTTTGACGTTGTAGGAAACCGCGGGCGTGGGCACGTCGTCGTTGGCCAGCAGCACGGGAACACCTGCGCCAGCGATTACTTGAGCGATGACGCGAGCGGCGCGGTCGGAGAGGAAACGCGTGTCGTAGCCGATGATGACACCGCGAGCGGGATCTTCATACTTGAGGACGTAGCTGGCAATCGCGCCAGCCACGCGGCGCACGTTGTCGAAAGTGAAATCGTCGGCAATTAGGCCGCGCCAGCCGTCAGTGCCGAATTTGATTTGGGTCATAGTTGGTCGTTGGTCGTTAGTCGTCGGTCGTTTGCGGTTCGTCGTGCGCTCTACGCTGTTCGTCGTTCGCAAATGCAGATCCCTCACTTCGTTCGGGATGACAATTCAAAAGAACGTTCGGGATGACAATTCAAAAGAACGTTGCGAGCGACTAACGACTAGCGACTGACGACCAACGACTGCCTCTTCACACCAATTTCTTCAGCTTCTTCTCATCCAGATGCTTCACCACTTTGCCGACATCCTGCGACTGGTCGAGCGTGGTGATGAGCAGGGCGTCTTCGGTCTCGACAATCACCAGGTTGCTCACGCCGACTACGGCGACAAATTTGCCGGGCGCGTGAACGTAATTATTTTTCGCATTCAGGGCAAAACTTCCGGACGCTGAGACCAGGCTTCCGTCGCCCGGTTTCGCCTTCGCGACGTGGTGCTCATGCAGCGCGGTCCAGGAGCCGAGGTCGTTCCATCCGAAGTCGGAGGGCACACAGAAGATGCGCGACTGGGTTTCTCCTTTGGCCGAGCGGGGTTCGAGGACCGCATAGTCGATGCTGATGTTTTCGCACTTCGGGTAGAGCTTTCGAAAAGTGTCCGCGAACTTGCGCGTGCCATAGGCGGCGGCAATTTTTTCGAGGAGATGAGCGGTGCTCGGAAGATGCTCACGTAGTGCGTTCGCGAGCGTGTCGGCGCGCCAGAGAAACATACCGCTGTTCCAGAAGTAATTGCCGGCGTCGAGAAACTGCCGGGCCGTGGCGAGATCCGGCTTTTCGGTGAAGCGGCGCACGCGCAGCGAGCCCGAGTTGCCGGACGCAGGAGCCTCGGGCGCGCCCGCCTCGATATAACCGTAGCCGGTTTCGGGGCGAGTCGGGCGGATGCCGAGCACAACGATGTTTTCTCCGGCGGCAGCGATCTCGATTGCTCGGTCGAGAGTAGCGCGATACTTAGCCGCGTCGGCGACTACGTGATCAGAGGGAAACAGGCCGAGCACGGCATCGGGGTCGTGACGAAGCAAAAGAAAGGCGGCCAATCCTATGGCGGGCGCTGTGTTGCGTCCGGCGGGCTCGGCGACGATCTGCTTCGGAGGAAGCTTTGGAAGCTGACGGAGGATGGCGGGGCGCAGGTCGTCATTGGTGATGATCCAGAAACGGCTCGGCGCGGTCATGGGCGCGAGGCGCGCGACGGTCTGCTGAATCATAGTCTGCTTGCCGTCGAGCGCGAGCAGTTGCTTGGCGCGACGCTTGCGGCTCAGCGGCCAGAAGCGAGTGCCTCGGCCGCCGGCCAGAATGACGGGATAGAAGTGCGGGTTCGCTTTCACGGTCGTAGAAAGCCTACCATTTGCCAGACGCGAGGCAAAATTCTTGACCGCAAAGAGGCTGTTGGCTCTTAGCTGTTAGCTCTTGGCTTTTAGCTAAAAGCCAAAGGCCAAAAGCTAAAAGCGATTTTCGCGCTGTTACGGACGAGTCGCCGGTTCAGGCACCGCCGTGCCCGGCACGCTGGCTTTCAGGAACTCTACCGCCCACTGGGGCCGCACCGTGAAGCCTTGCAGGGACGCCGGAATCACGACCGCGTCGCCTTTCGCCAGCGTCACCGGGTCGCGGCCCTGCGCCTCGACAACTCCGCAGCCCTCCACCGCGACCAGTATCTGCGCCGAAGTTTTCCCGGATTCATCGCCGACTGAAAATTCGTGCGAGCTCTTCAACTCGAACAACTCCACCGTGAAGTAGGGTGCGGCAATCATCGAAGACTGCCGGTTCTTGCCGCCGTTAATAGCAACCGGCGCGGGGCGAATCACTTTGCCGGAGCCAACGCGCTCCTTGACCGCTGCAAGGCCGCGCTCCAGATGCAGCGGGCGCCCGCGTCCGTAGTCATAGAGGCGATACGTGGTATCGGACTGCTGCTGCGTCTCCACGATGACGGAACCTGGTCCGAGCGTGTGCACCGTGCCGCCAGCCACGTAGATCATTTCGCCCTGATAGATGTTGATCCAGTTGAGCAGGTCCTCCGCGCGCTTGTCATGGATGGCTTGGTCGAATTGAGCCACGGTAACGCCGGACTTCAGTCCGAGCGCAATCTGCGATCCGGGCTTCGCATGGGCCACGTACCAGCATTCGGTTTTGCCCCAGGGCTCGCCAAAGCGCTGCGCAGTGGCGTCGTCGGGGTGCACCTGGACGGAAAGTTTTTCCTCGGGAAACAAAAACTTCAGAAGCAACGGAAAGCGCTGTGGGTCGCGCGCGGTCGCGCCCACGAGTTCGGCACCGAATTCTTTGCTCAAGTCTCGGAGCGATCGTTTTGCGAGCGGGCCGTTCGCGACCACGCAGTCGTCGCCGGTGAGCCAGGCTTCCCCGATTCTTTCGTTGAATTTGTGATTTGGGTAGATCGCTGAAAGATCGAGCGTGCCCCATGGGCGCGGGTCGAAGGCAGGCGACATCAGGAATGGGTAGAGTTGGGTCATGCGATCGACAAGCGCAATTAGAAGCTTAAATCAAAGGCACGCGCGCATGGAATTGCGGACGCTGTCGGGCTTTGCCCGGATGGACGGATGCGTTTGTTCCTACGTGGTTCTTGGGGCGCAAACACCTTACAGGCCGCCAAAGAACCTGTGCATACGCTCCAGGCCACGGTCGAGTTCGGCGATCGAGGTGGCGTAGGAGACGCGGATGTGTTCCTTGGTGCCGAAGCCTTCTCCAGGAACTGTGGCGACGTGCACCTCGCGCAGGAGTTTGCCGGCGATCTCGGAGGCCGAGTTTATCCCGCTACGCCCGAAAAATGCTGAAACATTGGGGTAAGCATAGAACGCGCCTTCCGGCAGGGTGCATTTCACGCCGGGTATGGAGCGCAGTCCCTTCACCACGTGATCGCGCAGCTTGATGTACTCAGCGCGCATGTCTTCCACGCATTGTTGTGGACCTTTGAGCGCCACGACCGCCGCTTTTTGCACGATCGAGGTTGGGTTCGAAGTGGACTGGCTCTGCAGCTTCTGCACGGCCGTGATGATGGGCGCCGGGCCGAGCGTGAAACCGAGACGCCAACCTGTCATGGCATAGGTCTTCGAAAGCGATCCGACGACCAGAAAGCGGTCGCGGAACTCGCGCAACGAACCGACCGAGAAACGCTCGCCCGTGTAGCTCAGATAGACGTAGCACTCATCGGAAATCACCCAGATGCCGCGCTGGTGGGCCAGCCGAACGACTGCGGTCATGTCTTCCGCGCTCATCACGGCTCCAGAAGGATTGGAGGGTGAATTCAGGATGATGAGCCTGGTTTTCGCCGTCACCAGGCGCGCCACCATATCCGCGGTAACACGAAACCCCTGGGACTCGTCGCTCTGGAGGAGCACGCAGTTGCCGCCGGCGTAGCGCACCATGTCCTTGAACGAGACCCAGTAGGGGACGGGCAGAATGACCTCGTCGCCATGGTCCACGAGCACGGAAATGACGTTGAACAGCGCGTGTTTCCCGCCCACCGAAGCTGCGGTTTCTTCACGCCGGTAATCGGAGTCGAAGTCCACGGCGTGACGATGCACGATGGCGTCCTTCAGCTCGGTGGTGCCGCCGACGGGGGTATACTTCGAAAAATTCGCCTGGATCGCGGCGATGGCGGCATCCTTGATGTGCTGCGGCGTGGAGAAGTGGGGCTCGCCGGCGCCGAAATCCACGACATCAATACCCTGCTGGCGCAGCTTGTCAGCCTCGGCCACCACGGCCAAGGTCGCGGAGGGCTCAATGCGATGGATGCGTTCCGTCAGGCGGATGGGGTGAGTGACGAGTGACACCACTGTGCTCATGATTTCCTTTTCCTGGGCCCCTTGCCTTCGGAATGCGTCTTGCCCGCGGGCTGCTCGCCGTTCTCGAATTTGTGAGCCACGTCCATTTTCTCACGAAGCTTGTGCTCGACGAGTTCAGGCACCAGGCATTCAATGGATCCGCCCAGCTGCGCGACTTCGCGCACCAGACGCGAACTCAAGTACGAATACTTTTCCGCAGGCATCATGAACACCGTCTCCAGACCGGGCTGGAGTTTGCGATTCATCAGCGCCATCTGGAGTTCGTACTCATAGTCGCTGATGGCGCGAATGCCGCGCAGGATGACCCTGGCCTCGACCCGCAACGCGTAGTCCACCGTGAGGCCGGCGAAAGTGTCCACCGAGACGTTGTCAAAGACCGAGGTCATGGCCTCCAGCATCTTGCGCCGGTCGGCCACGCTGAACAGCGGGTCTTTTTCGGGATTTTGAAGAATGGCAACGACGAGTTCGTCGAAGATCTTGCTGCCGCGCTCGATCAGGTCAAGATGTCCGTTGGTAGGAGGATCGAACGATCCAGGATAGATGGCTTTGATGCGTTTCACAGGGCCTCGGTCGGGGAAAGAAGATTGTATGCGGGGGGAAGCAGGGATAGCAATCGGAGGGTGATCCAGGCGGGGTGATGGAGAGCCGGGCGTCCCCGCCCGGCCGACCCTTCGGCTTCGCTCAGGGCAGGCTCGCGAGACGCCCGGCTCTCCATCGATTAAATCAGCTGTGTTCGCGGCAGCTACCGCCTCGCCGCTGGCACTTTCCCCGCTTCCGCCGCCGTCGGCATCGTCGTGACGCGTCCCTGGGTACCTGTAGCTTGCGCCGGAGCGGCTGCTGGAGTTGGCGATGTTGCGGAGGGGGTCAGGCCCAGAGCTTTGCGCACTTCGGCATCGAGTTTGGCCATCGTGTCTTTGTTTTCTTTCAAAAAGGTGCGAGCGTTCTCGCGTCCCTGGCCGATGCGCTCGCCTTTATAGCTGAACCACGAGCCCGACTTCTCCAGGATATTGTTGTTGACCGCCAGATCGATGAGGTCGCCTTCGCGCGAGATCCCTTCGCCATAAAGTATGTCGAACTCCGCTTCGCGGAAGGGCGCCGCCACCTTGTTCTTCACGATCTTGACTCGGGTGCGCGAGCCGGTGACCACGTCTCCTTCTTTAATGGCGGCAATGCGGCGGATGTCAATGCGCACCGACGAATAGAACTTCAGCGCGCGCCCGCCGGTCGTGGTTTCGGGATTGCCGAACATCACGCCAATCTTCTCGCGGATCTGGTTAATAAAGATCAGGCTGGTGCGCGACTTGGCAACCGTCCCCGTCAGCTTGCGCAGCGCTTGCGACATCAAGCGCGCCTGCAGGCCCATGTGGCTGTCGCCCATTTCGCCGTCGAGTTCGGCCTTGGGGACGAGCGCCGCCACCGAGTCCACCACCAGCACGTCGATGGCGTTCGAGCGCACGAGCGCTTCCGTGATTTCGAGTGCCTGCTCGCCGTAGTCCGGTTGCGAGACCAGCAGGTTGTCGACGTCCACACCCAGCTTCTTGGCATAGGCCGGATCGAGCGCATGTTCGGCATCGACGAACGCCGCCATGCCTCCGGCCTTTTGCGCCTCGGCAATCACCTGCAAGGCAATGGTAGTTTTTCCGGAAGACTCCGGACCGAAAATTTCCACGACCCTTCCGCGCGGCACACCACCGACGCCCAGGGCGGCATCGAACGAAATCGCGCCCGTAGAAATCACCGCGATGGGGACGATGGCTTCCTTCGATCCCAGCCGCATAATGGAACCTTTGCCAAACTGCTTTTCAATCTGTGCGAATGCGAGATCGATTGCCTTGGCACGCTCGTTGCTGCGATCATTGTTGCGATCTTCTGCTCTGCTACGCTCTTCGGCCATGATGGCTGCTCCTCATTCTGAATCTGGTTTCTTATTCAGGAATTCCGGGTACGAATCCCCCGTAGCCTACACCCGCGGGCTGGGGCGTGAAGTGTTGGCTATCACATCCGTTTTGGTCAGTTTAGCACGAAGCGAATAAAAGGCGAAGCGCGAAGTTGATCGACGTGATTCGGGAGCCAACTCGGGTCCCAGCTGAGACCTGACTCAAGCGAAGAGTGCAGGTTCCTTGCTAGACTCTCGGCATGGGGCAACACGTACAGAATGGCGGCAGCTCAGAACGAGGCACAGCGATTGGAGGTCCGTCGCTATACCTCGTCGCCACGCCTATCGGCAACCTCGAAGACATCACGCTGCGCGCCCTGCGCGTGCTCAAAGAAGTTGACCTGATCGCCTGCGAGGACACACGCCAGACCCTGAAGTTGCTCAGCCATTACGGCATCCACACGCGCACCGTCAGCTATCACGAGCACAACGAGATGACCAAAGCCGCCGAGCTTGTCGTGGACCTAGAAGGCGGCGCCAAGATCGCTCTCGTCACCGATGCGGGCATGCCCGGCATCTCCGACCCGGGATTCCACCTGATCGCGCTCGCCATCCGGCATCGCGTGCCGGTGGTGCCGATTCCCGGGGCGTCGGCGTTTCTGGCGGCGCTTGTAGCCAGCGGCCTGCCCACCGATTCGTTCCGCTTCAGCGGCTTCCTCCCGGCGAAGGCAGGGCAGCGCCGCAAGCTGCTGGAGAGCATCAAAGACTCTCCGCGAACGCAGGTGTTCTACGAAGCTCCCCACCGGCTGCTGGAGACGCTTTCTGATGTTTCCGAAGTTCTAGGAGAAGCCCGCCATGTAGTCGTAGCCCGCGAGGTGACGAAGATCCACGAAGAGTTCCTGCGCGGGCGCGCGCGCGAGATTCTCGAACAACTCAAAGCCCGAGGAGACGTCAAGGGCGAAATCACGCTTCTGATCGCGAAAGCCGAAGAGGGAGCGGCTCCGTCCGCATCCGAGACCGTTAGCGTCGCCCAACGCGTGCGTGAAATCATGTCGGAAGGGAAGGCAGACGAAAAGGCCGCGCTGAAAAAAGTGGCAAAAGAGCGCGGGATGGGCAAAAGCGAAGCGTATCGGGAGTGGCAGAGGGGCAAGTAGCAGCACGAGCTTCCGCATCGCCACGAACCGCGTAGGGACGGCCGCCCTGGGCCGTCCAGCCGAGCGAATGCTCGGTTACTTTCCCGCCAATTCCTTCCTCACCGCCTCGCTAACCACCTTCCCATCGACCCGCGTCCCTGCGGCGGCGAAGCGGGCCATGGCGGCTTTCATCACTGTTCCCATGTCTTTCATGGTCGGGGCGGGCGTCATCTCGGCAATCGCCGCGCGCACTCCGGCCACGATTTCTTCTTCTCCTGCGGCCTTGGGCAGGTAGGTTTCGATCAGCTTGATTTCGGCGGCTTCTTTGTCGGCCATCTCCTGGCGTCCGCCTTTGGTGAACTGCTCGACCGAGTCTTTGCGCTGCTTGATCAGCGTCGAGAGCACCTGCTGCGATTCCTTGTCGTCGAGCGGAGCCATCTTGTCGATCTCTTTGTTCTTGAGCGCGGTTTTGACCATGCGCAGGGTGGAGAGCCTCTGCTCTTCGCGGGCCTTCATGGCCGCGACAATGTCTTTCTGGATCTGGTCGATGAGGGGCATGGGAGGATTATAGAACGAGGCCAGATTGCAGAAGTCAGAAGTCAAATTGCAGAAGTAAGATCAAAAGCTTTCGATGCCCACAGTACCTGAGAGGGGTCACTTCTTCAATCTGACTTCTGACTTCTGCAATCGCTTCCCGAATTTCTTCTCATCGCATATTCTGATAGTTCCCATGCTCAAAAAGAACAGGCTCTTTACTCCCGGACCGACGCCACCGCTGCCGCAAGCCCAGATGGCGATGGCTTCCTATAGCGCGCACCATCGCACCGCCGATTTCCGCGGTCTGTTCACCCGTGTTCTGGCCGACGTGAAGGAGTTCATCGGCACGAACAATGACGTGCTCGTGCTGACCTCGTCGGGCACGGGCTTCATGGAAGCCTCGGTCTCGAACCTGACTTCGCCGGGCGACCGCGTGCTGGTGTTGACCGCCGGCAAGTTCGGCGAGCGCTGGACCGCGCTGGCAAAGGCATTTGGCTGCGTCGTGGAGACGGTGACCGCCCCTTATGGCGAAACATTTTCTTTGGATGAAGTGCGCCGCAAGCTGACGCCGGAGATTCGCTGCGTTTATGTGCAGGCGACCGAGAGTTCCACGGGCGCGCGGCATGACGTCGAGGCGATCGCTAAGCTGGTGCGCGCTTTGCCTGACACTTTGTTAGTCGTTGACGCGATCACCGGCTTGGGCACAACCCATCTCGACGTGGACGGCTGGGGAATCGACATCATCCTGGGCGGCTCGCAGAAGGCGCTGATGATCCCACCCGGATTGGCCTATGGCGCAATCAGCGAGCGGGCGTGGCAACGCATGGAGACGGCGAAGTCTCAGCGGTATTACTTCGATCTGCGGAAGGAACGGAAAGCGGCGGCCAAGGCGGAAACGGCATCCACGCCCGCGACCGCTCTGTTTGCCGGACTGGCCGCAGCGCTCGAATATGTGCGTCAAATGGGCGACGGGAATCTCGCGGCGGGGCGCGACGCGCTGATCGCAAACGCCGAGTTGTGCGCGGCGATGACGCGCGCCGGCGTCGAAGCACTGGGGTTGAAGTTATTCGCGCCGGGTTCTCCGGCGGCCGCGCTGACTGCCGTTGCCGCGCCGGCTGGCACCGATTCCACGGCTATTTGCAGACTCTTCCGCGAGCAGTTTGGCGCGGTCGTGGCCAACGGAAATGCGGAGATGAAAGGACAGCTTTTCCGCATCGCCCACATTGGCTACTACGATTATCTGGACACGGTGGGAGTGCTGGGCGCACTCGAACATGTAATCGCGGAAGCCACGGGGAGAGCGGTCGAGTTTGGATGCGCGGTGGGCGCGGCGCAGGAAGTTTACGCCCGGGCGACTAGTTCGCAATTGCCGAAAAATGCAGATCCCTCGCTCCCCCACCCCATCGCGCCAAAAGCGGGCGCGCTGGGGGCCCCGGTTCGCGAGGGATGACAATTTCTTAAGAGTCCGGCGCTTCTCGGCGCAATTTGCGGCTTTCGGCCAAGAGCGACATGGAGTGCATCAAGTTCTGGAGGGTGACGATCCCGACCAGATGCTGTTCGTCGACAATCGGGATGATGCTGAGATTGTGGGCAGAGAGCTTGCGGAAGGCGGAGGCGAGCGACTCCTGCTTGGCGGCAACGTCGAAAATGCGGTTCATGACAGCCTGCACGTAGCCGTTGCCTTCGGCGCGCAGGGCTTCGAGAATCTTTTGCCTGGAGACGACGCCAACCATGTCGCTGCCCCGTACTACCGGAAAATCGTCTTGCAGCGTGTGCACCGCTTTCTCGAGCGCGTCCTCCAGAGTGTCGGCGGGCGAGAGTGTGGCGAAGTCGGTGAGCATGACTTCTTCCAGGCGGACGCTTTGCAGGACGGATTGAAATACCGCCGAACGCTCTTCAAGTTGTGCGCCCACGAAGAGGAAGAATCCGATCATCACCAGCCACCAGTCGCTCGTGAGCATTCCGATCATCATGAACAGAATGGAGAAGACGTGGCCGATGCGGACGGCGCGCTGGGTGGCTAGAACCATATCTCCACGCCGCGAAAATAGAGCGCGCAGAACGCGCCCGCCATCCATAGGATACGCCGGCAGCAGGTTGAACAATCCGAGGTAGAGATTCGACCAGACGATGCTCCGCAGCAGAGCGCTCGAATGGAGAAGCGGCCTCGTGGTCAGCGAAAAACCGGGTATGACCGCGAGCAGGATGAGCGCGGATAAACCGGCGATGAAGAGATTCACCAGCGGTCCGGCAACCGCGATTCGGATGTCACGCTTCCAGTCGTTGATCGGGTCCGGAATGGCGTGCGCCTCGTCGAGGATGGTGATTCCGCCGATCGGCAGCAGGATGATGCCCTTCGCCGGAATGCCGGAGCCGCGGGCCACCAGAGCGTGACCTAATTCGTGCAGGATCACGCTGCCGAAAATGATTCCGACCAGGCCCAGACCGCGGAGAGCCGCGGTGCTGTCCTGAGTTCCCTTTTCAAGGCTCCACACGAAGACGAGCAGAAACAGGAAGGTCAGATGAATGCGGATTTCGATTCCAAAGAGACGTCCGACCGGGATGGACCAACTACGCATCGACATGCCTACCAGTATTCTATCTACTTAGACACCGATTGATGCCGCGGAGATGCGAAAAGGCGAATCGGAAGGGCTGGGCCGGAAGGGGCATGAAGCCTAGCCTGTAGAGACGCGGCTTGCCGCGTCTCAGCAGCGGAGAAGACGGGGCAAGCCCCGTCTCTACACGAGATTATGAGAGTGATTGCTGGACAGTACCGGCGCCGGACGCTGCGGTCGTTGCCCGGGCTCGAGATCCGTCCGACGGCGGATCGGCTGCGCGAGACGCTGTTCAACGTGCTGTGCGCGGGCAATCCGGCTGCACTGGCAGAATCGACGTGGCTCGATTTGTATGCGGGGACCGGCGCGGTGGGCATTGAAGCGCTGAGCCGCGGCGCGCGGATGGTGTACTTCGTCGAGTCGTTCAAAGCAGCGGCGGAGTTGATTGCCGGGAACTTGAAGTCGTTGGGGATTGCGAGCGGGTTCCAGATCGTGAAAGTCGAGGCCGGGAAAGCCTTGCGGCAATTGGAGGCGGCGGGGAGCGTTGCCGATTTTGTGTTTCTGGATCCGCCATACTCGATGGAGGACGAATACGCGAAGACGCTGGCGGCTTTGGCGGAATCGAAATTGTTGCGCGAGCGGAGCACGGTGATCGCGGAGCATGAGAAAAGGTTTGATCCGGGAGAGGTGTTTGGAGAATTGCGGCGATACCGGAAGCTGGTGCAGGGAGACGCGGCGCTGAGCTTTTATCGGCGGCAATAGCGCTGCGGGCTGCGATCGATGGAGCGACGGGCATCTCGCCCGTCCAGCAGTTCAGCGGCCGGGCGGGGACGCCCGGCTCTCCATTAGCGAGATCGCTATAATCACTACGACATGTCTAACTTCCCACCAGTTGACGAACAACTGGCATACCTCAAGAAGGGCGCGGCGGAGATCATCAAGGAATCCGAACTGCGCTCGAAGCTCGAACGCTCGCGAGCTTCGGGCAAGCCGCTGCGCGTTAAGGCGGGCTTTGATCCGACCGCGCCCGATCTGCACCTGGGGCACACGGTCCTGTTGCGGAAGCTCAAGCATTTTCAGGATCTCGGACACACGGTCATCTTTCTTATTGGAGATTTCACCGGGATGATCGGCGATCCGACGGGACGTTCGGCGACGCGGCCCCCGCTGTCGCCGGACCAGATTGCCGAAAATGCCGAGACCTACAAGGCGCAGGTTTTCAGGATTCTCAATAAGGAAAAAACGGTGGTGGACTTCAACAGCCGATGGTTCTCGAAGTTTTCAGCCGAGGATTTCATACGCTTGACGGCGAAGTACACGGTCTCGCGGATGCTGGAACGCGAGGACTTCCACAAGCGCTTCCGTGACGAGAAGCCGATTGCCATGCATGAATTGCTGTATCCGCTGGCGCAGGGATACGACTCGGTGGCGCTGCAAGCGGATGTGGAACTGGGCGGCACGGACCAGAAATTCAATCTGTTGGTGGGGCGCGAGTTGCAGCGAGCCTATGGCCAGGAGTCGCAGGTGGTGCTGACCACGCCGATTCTCGAAGGACTCGATGGCGTGAACAAGATGTCGAAATCGCTGGGCAACGCGATTGGAATTCACGAGCCGCCGCTTGAAATGTATATCAAGCTCATGCGAATTTCAGACCAAATGATGTGGAAGTACTGGGAACTCCTTACCGATCTGTCGGTCGCGGAGATCGAAAAGATGAAGTTCGCGGTCGGTGCCGGTGGAATGCACCCTATGAACCTCAAAAAGGAACTGGCAGGTCGAATTATTGCGGATTTCTATTCACCGGAGGTCGCATCGGACGCAGCGGAGGAGTGGGCAAGTCAGGTTCAGAAACGTGAACTACCAGAAGAAATGGATCTCGTCGCAGTTTCCCTGAAGGAGGTGGGTCCGGAACCGATCAAGTTAGCGAGAGTTCTCAAAGCGGTTGGGCTGGCACCGTCGGTGAGCTACGCGACTCTCAAGATTAAAGAGGGAGCGGTAAGCGTCAACGAAGTTAAGACTAGGGACCTGGTGGCTAATCTGCCGATCGACCAGTTGTTTGTTCTGCGTCTAGGGCATCAGGTACGAGAAGTTCGGATCGTTTCTACGAACTCATCAACCTCGCTGTCATCCTGAGCGGAGCAGGCGGATTCGCGAATGCGAATCCGTCTGCGGAGTCGAAGGACCCCTACTCCCGCCGGAATCTGTCATCCAGGGGAACCACTCCCGCGCCAAGTCCAGCCAGTGCGGATTTCGCGATTCGATCAGCGCAATTTTCTTCGATCGCCTCCAGCCCTTGAGCTGCTTTTCACGATTAATCGCCTGCTGAACTTCGTCGAACGACTCCCAGTACAGCAGACGTTCGACCTGATATTTGTCCGTGAATCCTTCGATGCGGTGAAATTTGTGCTCAAAAACACGTTTACACAGGTTGCCCGTCATGCCGATGTAGAGAGTTCCCGACAGGCTGCCCATGATGTACGCGCAGTACGTCCTTCGCTCTTTGGGTATGGGATGGAGTAGGGGCCCTTCGACGCCGCTGGCCATTCACTTCGTGAATGGCCACCTCCGCTCAGGGTGACAGGGTATAGGGTTTGAATACAGTGACATCCCTCACACTAAAATTGCTCGGATTGCCGAGGGCGGCCGTCCCTACGCGATCCGTGCTGATTCCGGCCTCTGCTTGTGCCAGCCTGTCGCTTGCTCGTAGGCATTTGCCGCCTGCAGCAAGACGATCCCATGCCAGGGAGCGGCGGCGAGTTGCAGGCCGATCGGCAAGCCATCTTTTGTGAATCCGCAGGGAAGGGAAGCCGTGGGAATTCCCCAGACGTTGAAGGGGCGCGTGTTCCTGAGCATCATCAACTCTTGCGAACGCAGGTTGTCGGGATGCTCGCGAAGCTCGGCGATCAGCGGCGGCGGAATCGGAACGGTGGGCGTCAGCAGCACGTCCACTTCGTGAAATATCTCCTGGATGGCATGACGGCTGGCCTGGAGGTCACGGCTGGCACCGAGAGCATCGGGTGCGGAAATGTTGGCTCCAGATTGGATGCGCGCCAGCGTCGCGGGCTGGTAAAGCTCGGGTGAGCGATCGACGAATTCCTTGTGATAGGCATAGGCTTCGGCGTTCGCCAGCGTGCGGTCGGTCGGAACCTCGAGTTTGATGTCGCGAATCTCGGCCGGGAGGCCGGCGAAGATCTGGATCGCTTTTTCGATTGCGCCGGCAATCTCGGGATGAAGATCGTCGAAGAAAAACGCCCGTGGCACACCGATGCGCAATTTCTTTGGAGGGTCGTCGAACGCGGAGACGAGACTCGGCACCGGTTTGTCAGCGCAGGGATTCGGTGAGTCGCGGTTCGACAGCACCTGCAGCATCAGGGCCGCGTCATAGACTGAGGTGGTGAGCGGGCCGACGTGATCATAGGACGATGACAACGGCACGACTCCGCGGGTGCTGACGCGACCGTAGGTCGGCTTCACTCCGACGACACCGCAGTAGGCAGCAGGCAGGCGGATGGAACCGGCGGTGTCGGTGCCGACGGCGGCGAATCCGAGACCAGCGGCGACGCTGGCGGCGGAGCCTCCCGAAGATCCACCAGCGATACGCGCCGGGTCCCAGGGATTGTGGACCTCCCCGAAAAAACCGATCATCGAGCTGCCGCCGTAGGCGAATTCGTGCAGATTCTGCTTGCCTAAGATGATTGCGCCTCCGGCGCGAAGGCGACGGACAACTTGGGCGTCCTCGGTGGGGACGCGATCTTTTTGCGGAGTGCTGGGCGTCGTGGTGAACTGTGCGCTGGCGGCGGTGGTACGGACTCCGGCGACATCGATGTTGTCTTTAAGTCCGATAGGGATGCCGTGAAGAGGTCCGAGATAGGTTCCGTGATAGATTTCCCACTCGGCATGACGGGCTCGGTCGAGAGCGGATTCGGCGGTGACGGTGATGAAGGCGTTGAGCGTCGGGTTGAGTTTTTCGATGCGATCGAGGCAATCGTGAGTGAGTTCGACGGGAGAGATGGAGCGGTCGCGGATTTTTTGGCTCAGATCGCTGATGGTAAAGAGCATATGATCCTCGCTCGACCAGAATGATTCACGCAGACGCAGCGCCTGAAGGCGCAATTCCCGCCAGGCTTACGGTATCGCTAAAGCGATACCCTGATACGAATCTAGCGTGCCTGTTGCGCGGCGCGCTTGGCGAACCATTTCACCACAAAATAAACCATTGGACCGGCGGCCAGCGCCCACGGGCCCCAGCGCATCGCGATCGGAGGGCTGTTGCCCAAGGCGACGCAGGTCATCGCCAGCGGCAGGGCGATCACATAAAGCAGCCCGAGGTTACCGCCGGGGATGCGGAAAGCTCGCAGCAAATCGGGCCGTTTGCGACGCAGTCCCCAGGCGGAGAGCACGGTCATCACGGTGGTGGCGCCCCGCAGCCAGCCGTAGATGCTGATCAATTCGCCGAGCGAGTGCAGCGCCAGTGACGCATAGATGGCGGCGGAAATCAGGATCGCGATCCAGGGCGTGCCGTAACGCGGATGCCGGCGAGTGAGGAATGGGGGCAGGTATCCGTCTTCGGCGAGCGTGAAGGGCATGGGAGTAGCGGTGAGCATGGTGCTGTTGAGCAGCGCCACGGTGCTGACCATGGCGGCGATCGCCATCAGATGGCCGAGCCAGGGGCCACCGATGAGCAGCGCGGCGGTGGAGAAGTATCCGTCGTTCCATTGTTGCCAGTTTCCGAGCGCGGCCAGCCCGGCGAGCACCGGCAGAAAGTACGTCGCGATGGAAAGCGGGATGACCAGGGCGAGCGCTCGTGGATAAGTGCGCTGCGGGTTCTCGACATCCCCGGCCACGCTCGAAAGTTGCTCGTATCCGGCATAACCCCAAATGGCCAGGGCGAGCCCAACTCCGAATGCTTTGGAAAAAGGTTGATTCGGCGGGACGAGCGGAACAAACGGGTTGTGATGCCACTTGGCGAGGCCCAGGACGATCATTGCGATCACAGGAATAAACATAAATAATTCGAAAATAGTGGCGGCTTTACCGACCATCTGAATGCCGAGAATATTGACCCAGGTGACGAAGGCGATGAGCGCGAAAGAAACGAGCCAATGCTTCCAACCGGTGATCCCGGGAAAATAGAAAGTCAGATAGTCGGTGAAAAGCACGGCGTAGGATCCGCCGAGAAGGAATGAGGCGGACCAGTTCCACCATCCGGCGAGGAATCCCCAGAAATCTCCGAAGGCGGCGCGACTCCAGCGATAGAAGCCGCCTTCGACGGGCATGGCGGTGGTGAGTTCGGCGGTCACGAGCGAGACCGGGATGCACAAGAAGACCGGAATGATCAAAAGAAAGAGCAAGCTCATCCCCGGACCACTGGTGGTGATCATGCCTTCGAGTCCGAAGGGGCCTCCGGTGGTGTAGGAAAACATCACGAAGACGAAATAGAAAAAGCTGGCCTTGCGGACGGTGGAAGTCGTTGATGAGCTTGGGGCATTCACGATGAAGAACGGCTAGTGTACAGGAATGTAGCCGAACTTCCGGCCTGTCGAGAAGGGGCTTGCCCCGTCTTCTTTGGACACGGCGGGAGATGCGGCAGCCGCGTCTCTACGGGAAATCTAGGCGCCGATTCCCAGCGGAAGACACGGGCGAACGTTTGCTTGCTCAAGGTCGAGCAATTTGCGCTTGATGTCGAGACCGCCGCCGTAACCGCACAGCGAGCCGCTCGATGCGATCACCCGGTGGCAAGGGACGACGATGGCGACTGGATTCCGGTTGTTCGACATGCCGACGGCACGGTAGGCGTGCGGGTGGCCGATGGCTTGAGCGATGTCGCGGTAGCTGCGGGTCTCGCCGTATGGAATTTCGAGCAGGGCATGCCAGCACGCGAGTTGGAACCCGGTTCCGCGAAGATCGAGCGGCAGGGAGAACTCGCGACGCTCGCCCGCGAAGTATTCGCTGAGTTCGCGGAGATAGAGTGCGAGGGCTGGCTTGGACTCATGCAACTGATTCGTATCTGGATTTAATTTCTGCATGCGACTCTCGAATTCGAGTCGCACCAAGCCTTTTGTGGAAGCGGCGAGGAAAAGTGGGCCGACGGGCGAAGGCGTACGGACGTAGAACAGAGTTTCCATGACGAGTTCGAGAATAACGACGAGTTCGAGAATAACATGATGTCTGACTGATGTCTGACGCTGAAACTCAGGCGAAATTGCACAAAAAAGCCTCCCGTTTATACGGGAGGCTTTCCAGGGGGAAGGGTACTGCTATTTCGGTTGCTGTTGATCCTGCGTCGACACCGGGGTGGCGCTCGTCGAAGCAAGCTGTTCCAGATTGTTCTTCAGGAGGCTGATTTCAACGCGTCCACCGGTGATGCGCTTCGGCTTGGCTTCGCCCTCGGAGGCGGCAGCCGGAACCGGTGCATTGCCCATGCCGACGAGGTAAATCCGGTAGACCGGAATGTCGTGGTTCAGCACCAGATAGCGGACGACCGACTCGGCCATCTTCTGCGAGTTGGAGATCGCTACCTGTCCATGACCGGAGGAGAAGCCCTGGACTTCGACGACGTAGCCACGCTGGCTTTTCAGCGGGGTGGCCATTTCATCGAGGGCGGTCTTGGCGTTCTGGCTCAGCACCGTCTGTCCGGGCTTGAAAAGGATTTCGGTTTGGGTCGTGGGCTGGTACTGATCGATGTTGGTGACCACCTGCTCGACCGTGTTCAGACGGGTGTGAGCCTGTTGCGCGGTCTGCTGCGCGGCCTGCGCCTTGTTGCCAGCCTCGATGGCATGTTGATCGGCCTCGTTGGCCTTGGCCGAAGCGAGTTGGATTCCCTGCTGCGCTCGCGCATCGGTATCCTTGATCGCCCTGGTGTTGGCGGCAGTCAGCTCATCGAGCTCGTTGATGCGGTCGCGGATCGGCTGGGTCTGCCGCGCGATGTATTTCTTGCGCGCGAACGGATTCATGTGACCCCAAAAGCCTTCGCGAGTCTCCGGTTGCAGGGGATCTTTGCCGGTGGCGCTGTCGGCCTTGGTGGCCGTCTGGGCCGCGGGCTGAGTCGTCGCGGGCTGAGTCTGGGTCGTTGAAGTCTGCTGCGCGAAAACTGGCAAAGCCAGGATTACGGCCAGCAGCAGAGCGAAGAGGGTGCGGTTTCTCATTTTAAATTTCCTCCAAGTGGGAGTGGGGGAGCCACTCCGGGCGCCTTTCGGCGCGATTTTGATTGCGTCGTTTCAATACCAATCCCAATAAACTTCAGAAGGCAAGCGCCGACGCCACGGATGCCTCAAAAAGCTTGCCTCAAAAAGCCGGCCGTATCACTGCGGCCTGCATTTCTATAAACAGTTTGCGTGCCAAATGCCCGGGTGCGGGGCGTGGAATGCAAGTGCTTTCTTTTCATATATATTGTACCTTATCGTTCCCCTGCGCCGCACTGCGTCTGGCGGTAATTTTGGCGGAACTGGTATAAAAACTGCGTACAGGGGTTTTCTTTTGGGGAATCATTGAAAAAAATGAAGAAAGCTCAGCGTTAGTCAACGTATCCGCTGAACCTCACCAAGATTTTAGCATTCAGGACTTGGGCCTCATGGCCCTAGTCCGCGCAATACTTTTCATACTGCTGGTAAATGAATGGGTCGGTCATGCCGGCGATGTAGTCGCAGATGACGCGGGGCAGCGGTTCCTGGGCGGCCTTTTCGCGGTAGTTGCGCGGCAGATCGTCGGGTTCCTCCATCCAGTGGGCGAAGAGCTCTCCGGTGATGCGCTCGGCGTCTTCTTTCTCTGCCGCGAGCGCTGGACTGTAGTAAAGATTTTCGTGGAGAAAGTCTTTCAGCCGGCGGCGCTCCTCTTCGACAGGCGGGCTGAAGGCGGCAAGCCGCCCGGTGTGGCGGCGGACAGCTTCAAGAGAATGCACGCCTGCCGCTTGCACGCGTTGCGCCGTGTTCGTAATCAGGTCTCCGACAAAGCCGTCAAAAATGCTTTTCAACGCCTCGTTAAAGATCAGCTTCTCGGCGGTTTTCGGGTACCGACTTTTTGCCTTACGATAATGGCGTGCGAACACATCCACACTGTCCGCAATCTGCTCGACCGTAAGCAACCGGGCTTCGTAGCCATCGTCGAGGTCGGCGGTATTGTAGGCAATCTCGTCGGTAAGGTCGATGAGCTGCGCTTCGAGCGGCGGCCGCTGATCGAGCAGATACTCGGCGAGATCGGGATGGTCTTTGGCGTTGTAATCGTGCGAGTGCTTGATGATGCCCTCGCGGACTTCGAAAGTAAGATTCAGTCCGCGGAAAGACGCGTAGCGGAGTTCGAAGTCTTCGACAATGCGGAGCGCGTGCAGGTTGTGATCGAACGAAAGCCCATGTTGGCGCATGGCGGCGTCGAGTGCTTTTTCTCCGGAGTGGCCGAAAGGGGGGTGGCCGAGGTCGTGCACCAGGGCGAGCGCCTCCACCAGATCGGTGTTCAGTCCAAGTTGCGCGGCGATGGTGCGCGAGATCTGCGCGACCTCAATGGTGTGAGTCAGCCGGTTGCGGAAGTGGTCAGAGTAACGGCGCGTGAAAACCTGTGTCTTCGCTTCCAGACGGCGAAAGGCGCGAGAGTGAACGACACGATCGCGGTCGCGCTGAAAGTCGTTGCGGTAGGGATGCGGCGGCTCGGGATGGCGGCGTCCGCGGGACTGCTCCACGCGAACCGCATAGTCGGCGAGCATGAAAAGAGTTTACAGCGGAATCCAGAGTTGCTGCGAGCGGCGGGCAACTGCCGAGCTGCGCTTCGGCCTGGACGGGCGAGGGCGCCCGTCCCCACACAAGCGCTTAGAGCATCTACTGCTTCGCGCCCTCTTCCTTGGCCAGCTTCATCTTCGCGGAATCGAGCTTCTTCTGCACCCGCGTCACGTCTGCCGGATCGACCTCAGCGGCAATGGTGCGGTTCCACTCGGTGAGCGCGCGCTCCCAGTTGGTTGCGGCCAGCTTCAGACGTCCGGTTTTCTGGTACAGGTCGCCGAGGTGGTCGAGGACCGTGGGATCGGCATTGATTTTCTGGGAAGCCTTCAGCAGGTTCTCTTCCGCCAATTCATATTTTCCCAGGCGGAAGTAAGCCCAGCCGAGGGAATCGAGATAGGCGCCGTTGGTGGGATCGAGATCCACGGCGCGTTTGATGTATCCGAGCGCTTCTTCGAGCTTCATGTTCTGGTCGGCCAGCATGTAGCCCAGATAATTCAGCGCCGGAGCATGCTGCGGATCGCCGGCCAGCACTTTCTTGAACTGTTCTTCAGACTCGGCGTAGTGCTTCTCACGCTCAAAAGTGGAGCCACGCAGAAACCAGACTTCCTTCTTGTCGTCCGGCTTGCTCGATAACTGCTCGGCCTTGTCGAGCGCCTGCTCAGCCTCGCTGAACCGGCGCAGCCGCGTGTACATCTGCGCCAAGGTGATATAAACCTGGCGGTCGTCGGAGTTGGAGTTGGAGTTGGAGCTGGAGTCGCCCTTCAGCATGGCGTGGACGTCTTTGAGCGCCTTGTCGGCCTCGCCCATGTCGGCCTGCTGCGCCGCCAGCACCATTTTCAGATCGCGGCTGCTGGGCAGCTTCTGCACCGCTTCTTTCGCAACGTCGGTAGCCTTCTGCCATTCCTTGGCTTCGCGCCAGGTATCGATGATCTCCTGATAGCCGCGCTCGATGTTCTCATCGCCGCCCAAGGCGACGATCTCGCGGAAGGTAGCATTGGCGGCCTGATTGTTCCCCTGGTCGCGGTAGATCATGCCCAGCCTCTCGAGAAACACGGCCCGATTGCTTCTCTCGCCATTCGAGTACTTGCCGTCGGGCTTCTCCGATTTCTTCAGCAGGTCGCGCATGATCGGAATGGCTTCGTCGTAACGGCCCTGCGCCTGGTAGATGGCGGCCATTTCGTAGGGGGCTTCCAATAGGTCCGGCACCATGGACTCGGCTTTTTTCAGACTGTCGAGCGCGAGATCATATTTGCCCTGCTTGCGGTAGATTTCCCCGATGCGAACGTAGGTTTGCGCATCTTCCGGGTTCGCGTCCGCGATCACTTTGTATTGTTCGAGAGCGGCATCGGTCTGGCCATCGTTCAGCAGGTTCTGAGCGAGGCCGCGAATGGCGTCCAGATTGTCGCGGTCCAGTTCAATCGCGTGTCGATATGCCTCGACGGCGTCTTTATATTGCTTTTGCTGCTCATAAGTGAACCCGAGCGCCGAATAGAGCTTAGCCGAGCGCTCCGTGTTCGGTATCGAACTGAGCACCTGAGTGGCGCGCGCCGTGTCGCCCAGGTCGTTGTAGAGATAGGCCAGGGTAGTGACCGCCTCTTCGGAGTCGGGCTGCAGCTTCACGGCAGTCTTGAATTCGTTCTCCGCTTTTTGCAGATCATTGTTCAGGCGATACAGGCGCCCAAGAAGCAGGTGGTCGTCCATGCTGTCGGGCTGCAGGCGGACGATCTGCTCGTACTGCTCGATCGCCAGTTTCAGCACGCTCTCCGAACCGCTGCCGGCCTGCATGTCGCCGAGCGAGCGCAGATAGATTCTTCCGAGCAGGCGGCGGGCTTCGAGATTATTGGGATTGCGCTTGATGATGTCCTGCGCCTCGACAACGGCGTCGCGAATGCGGCCGGTCTTAGCATAGAGTTCGGCGAGGCCGGAGGTCAGGTACGCGGAGGTCGGGTCCGCATCGATGGCTGCGCGGTATTCGTCAATGGCTTTGTTGGCCAATTCGCTGCGGCCGTAGGTGGCCACTTGTTCCTCGTACATGTGCGCGAGAGCGAAGTGGTAGTAAGCGGCGGCGCGGTCGGGCGTCTTGCTCCTGGCGGCGGACTGGGAGCCAGCGGCAGCCGGGGAATCCGTGACGTGAGCGGGCTGGTTCTGGGCCAGTAAAAAAGAGCCCGTAAGGACGACACTGACAATCCAAAACTGTTTTTTCATGAAAATCCTGCAACCTGTGAATCGCACAGCCACGCCGATTAGATGCTGATCCGCAACCATCCGGATTTTCTTATTCTACCCTTCGCCGGCCGTTCGGCGACGAGAAAGAACAGGATGGGACTATAGCCGGAGGTACAGGGGCTTGGGGCGACTAATGTCTGAAATGGCGCACCCCGGTGAAGATCATAGCCAGCCCGAGACGGTCGGCGGCTTCGATGACCTCCTGGTCGCGCACCGAGCCTCCGGGCTGGATAATCGCGGTAGCCCCCGCTTTGGCGATTTCCTCGACGCCATCGGGGAAGGGAAAGAAGGCATCGGAGGCGGCCACCGTGCCTTTCAGAGGCAATTGGGCCTTCATGGCGCCCAGCCTGCACGAATCGACGCGGCTCATTTGTCCGGCGCCAACGCCCACCGTTTGCCCATCGCGGGCGTAGAGAATGGCGTTCGACTTCACGTGCTTGCAAACCTTCCACGCGAAAAGCAGCGCTCGTTTTTCTTCCGGCGTCGGCGGCCGCTTGGTAACAACCTTCAGATCGGCTTCGGCCAGCTTATGCAGATCGGCATCCTGGACGAGCAGGCCTCCAGAGATGTTTTTCAGAACCCAGTTTTGGCGCCCGGCGGGAACTTCGATCAGCCGCAGATTCTTCTTCGCGGCAAAAGCTGCTTTAGCGCCTTCATCGAACGCGGGCGCGGCGATGACTTCCAGAAAGAGCTTGGCCATCTCGTTTGCGGCCGGCACATCCACCGCTCCGTTCACTCCGATCACTCCGCCATACGCCGAGACCGGATCGCATTCCAGCGCCCGCACGTAAGCCTCGGCGAGCGTCTTGCCGGTCGCGGTTCCGCAGGGATTGGTGTGTTTGATAATGGCGCAGACCGGCTCGTCAAACTCCTGCGCCAGATCCCAGGCGGCTTGCAGGTCGACAATGTTGTTATAGGAAAGCTCTTTGCCCTGCACCTGGCGTGCGTTCGCCACGCCGGCGCCCGAACCGTTCGCGTACATCGCGGCCTTCTGGTGCGGATTCTCTCCGTAGCGCAGGTCCATCACCTTCTGAAAAGACAGCCGCAGCTTTTGCGGAAAGCCTTCCGCGGTATGCAAAGCAAAGTCGCCGCCCACACGTTCGAGCGTCGAGGCGATGGCGGAATCGTAGGCTGCAGTCGTCGCAAACGCTTTCTGCGCCAGCCGCCACTTCGTTTCCCTGGACAACGCGCCGCCCGAGCGCGCCATCTCATCGCCGATCGCGCCGTAATCGGCGGGCGAAGTCACGACCGCGACATCCTGAAAATTCTTCGCTGCCGACCGGATCATCGAGGGGCCGCCGATATCGATGTTTTCGATCAGCTCCTCGAAGTGCACGCCCGGCTTGGCGGCGGTCTTTTCGAAGGCGTATAGGTTGACCACCACCATGTCGATGGCCGGGATGTCATGCTCGGCGACCGCCGCGCGATGGCCGCTGTCTTCTCGGCGGTGAAGGATGCCGCCGTGAACTTTCGGATGCAGCGTCTTGACGCGCCCATCAAGCATTTCAGGGAAACCGGTCAGCTCGGAAATATCTTTCACGGCGATGCCGGAATCGCGCAGCAGCTTGGCGGTGCCTCCGGTAGAAACCAGTTCCACGCCCAACGCGGCGAGTTTGCGGGCGAAATCTACCAGTCCGGATTTGTCGGTGACGCTGAGAATGGCGCGCTGGATTTTAGACATGAGGCCCTCGGGAGCGAAGGGAAATTCTAGCAGCTTGGGTGGGCGTTCTCAGTGCCTCTATGTTTTCGCCTTGGCCTTAAGCTTCACCTGTCCACCCTGCATCTCGACCGAGTACACCACCGCATCGCAGCCGTGCTGCTTGCGAATCTCGCTGGTCTTTTTCTTGACGAACGCCGCGAAGGAATCGAAGTCGCCGGAAACTTTTTCTCCCGACTTTTGCTTGGCTTCGGTAAGCGCCTTGTAGAGGGATTCGACTTGCTCCCGCTCGGCGGCCGCGCCCGAGCACTGTACGGAGAAAGGCTGATCGCCTCCCTGAGCGCCCCCTGGCGCCTCTGCGCCTGCGGTTTGGGGGTGGCGGCTGAGGCCATACACCGGATGCTTCGCTTCGCGCTCTTTGTTGACGCGCACGCCCTGCACCGAGAGGAGCGCATCTTGTGGCCGGCGATAGCCTTCTTCGCGGATCCGCATCTTCTTGCGCCACAGGTCGGCTTGAATCGCGTAGCGCTGCGCCATCTCGTTGTACCGAAAGCGCTGGGAAAAATTCATCCGCGAGCCTTCGCTGAACCTGCCATCGCTGAACTTGCGAATGAGCGAGAGCACCTTCCATTCGATGTCGGTGGGAGGCCGTTTGGTTGGATTATTGAAGAAGATCTCGTACTCGATCTTCAGCCGGCGAAGCTGCTGATCGAGCAGATCCAGTTCTTCATCAGTGGTCACAAATATCCCCCAGCCAACAGCTTAGCGTTCTTAGCGTGGGGTTGGCGAGGTTCCCGCCGGACACACCAGGGATGGTACGAAAGTACCTAGAGAGCAGCTGTCAGCTATCATTTGTCAGTTTTCATCTCAGTGGTTCCACTGAAAACTGAAAGCTGACAACCGGTGAAAGGCTCATTTCGACGTGCTCGACGCCATTTTCTTCACCATTGCCAGCACCAGCTTCCGGTCGCTGTCGTTCAGATTCGCGGAATAGCGGCGCATCTGGCTCAGGAAGCGGACTTCATCGTCGGAGAGCTGCGGCAGCCCCTTATGGCCGTCCCTGCGGCCCTCGTCAAAGAATTGCGACAACGCCAAATCCATTGCCCCGGCGATCTTGGCGAGCGTGTCCAGCGAAGGGATGGTGTGGCCGTTTTCAACGCGCGACAGGTAGCAGCGCAACAGGCCGGTGCGCTTTTCGATGTCGCCTTGTGACATGTTTCGCTGGAGCCGGAAGTTGCGGATGGTCTCGCCGATATTCATAGATAAGCGACTAACTCAATCGTAGGACTGAATGCCAATTATAAAGATGCGTGCATAGTAACCAGAGTAGTACCGTCTGGCAAGTGGAAATTCCTTGCGTCCTCGCTGCAACTGGTCTCATGAATGTTTTTGGGAAGGCGGCGGCAATGTTTTCGGGAACGACGCGGCCTCAGCCGTGCCACTGAAGACCGCTAAAATGCGGGCTCTTCAGGCCCTGAGGAAAGCTTTTGACCGCAGAAATATTTTGCACTGGACGGCACGCCCGGTCCCGGACGCTCACCAGAAATCCGAGCCGTCGCCGCTCATTTCTTCAGTGTCGCGTCTTCAGTGTCACGGCCAGAAAATCGACCGTGCGCTGCCACGCGTCAGCGGCGTCCTCGGGACGGTATCCCTGCTTATTGTTGGGATTTTCAAACGCGTGTCCCGCGTCCGGATAGATCTTCACCTCGATCTTCTTGCCCAGCTGTTCCATGGATTGCTGAAACTTCTTCACGTCTTCCGGGGTGATGCCGCGATCCTGCCCGCCAAAAAGCCCCAGAATCGGAGCATTGATCTTTTTGAGTTCCGACGGCTCCGTCGCGAGATGCCCGTAGTTGATCACGGTTGCCGCCAATTGCGGTTCAACGAGCGCCGTATCGAGCGCGTAGCCTCCGCCCATACACCAGCCGATCGAGCCGATCCGATCTTTTTTCACGCTCGCTTGCGTCGCCAGAAAGTCGAAGGCGGCTCGCAAATCACGGGTAGCCCGGTCTTCGGGCAAGCCGCGCATCAGTTCGTGGGCTAGGTCTGGATTGTCGGCAACTTTGCCGCGATACAGATCGATCGCCAGCGCGACGTATCCCTGGCCGGCGAGCTTCTCGGCCTGCTGCTTCACCCAGTCGTTCAGTCCCCAATACTCGTGAATCACTATGAGTGCTGGAAACGGTCCTTTCCCGGCAGGAGTGTAGAGAATTCCATTGACGGTGTCTTCACCGGACTTGTAGGAAACGGCTTTGCCATCCACCGCGAAGGCCGAAAGGGACAAAGAGAGAGACAAAATCAGCAAAAGGAAAAGGCTTCGAGAAGTTGTGCGCATGGGTCTCACCTCTGCGAGCCTGAAATTGTAAACGGAAAGCTCTCAGGTGTCAGGTCTCGGGTCTCAGGAAAAGCAGAACCTATGACGCGGTTAGGGTTTCCTGACACCTAACACCTGAGACCTGCCTTTAAGGTGTCCCCTCAAACAGCGGCCAGAGCCGGTCGGCGGTGACGCGGTAGATCGCGTAGGCACTGCCATCGTCGGAGGTGCGCCGGAACAGCAATTCGCCGCGGCCATCGCCATCGGCATCGACCGCATCGATCAGTTCCATCCGCGGAGTGACGTCGAGATGTCGTGAATCCGTTTGCGAGAAAAATAGTTTTCGCAATTCGCCTTCGAGGTTGGCGCGGGCGATCAGCGTGATCTCCTTTGGTTCTTCGAAGGTTTCGGCAGCAGGCGGGTGAGTCTTCGCGGAGAGCACCAGCACCGGCTCATTCGAATTGGAGAGATCAAAAATGCGCAAGCTCACATCATCGAAAGCAAGCTTGGGCAACTTGCCGGCGGGTTTGTTCGCCGATTTGCCAGCAGGCGCTTTCTTGGGCGTGGTGGCAGCATCTTTTGCAGCGCCTGCCCGGGGGCGAAGCTGGGTCGCGGCGAGATCAAGCATCTTGTTGCGGTAGATGGCTTCTTCCGCGGGCTTCACATCGTAGGTGTAGGGACGCGGATCAGGGCCGCCGGCATCGGAAATCGCTGGGATGAAGGTGATTTGCGGCGCAGACGCTGCGGAATCTTTTGCAGTTGCATCGGGCTTCGCTGTGCCCGCCGGCACCGCGTCCGTCAGAGCGTCGAACGTGGTAAAGGGTTCGCGGTGCGTGCTTGAGTCCGGCTTCCCGCGTCGCAGCCTGGGCCGATTCGGATCGTCGATCGGCTCCTCGGACGCAGAAGGAGGTGCAGAAGCCTTCGCGGGCTCTGGTGTCGCAGGCGCCTTGGCAGTATCCGGCGACGGCGGCGGAGCCGGCGTGCTGGCGGGCGGCGCGGCAGTCGGCGGCGCTGGAGCGGTCGCGGGCTTTTGCTGGTCTTTATCTTTATCCTTGCTATCGGAGCTGCTCTCTGAGCTGGACTTCTCGCTGCGGCGGTGAAGTACGGGTGGCCCGCTCTTGTCTTCGTCTGCGATGACGGGTGGCGCGTATTTCTTGCGTTTATTTGGGTCAATCGCTCCTGCAGGAAGCCACGTACCTTCGGCAATCCAAACGTGGTTGAGTTGTCCAGGTTGCGTGATGGTGAAGATGCCCTGCGACACGCCGGTGCGAAAACCTTCGTAGACGATTCCGAAATCGAGAGCCATGGGAACGGGCGCCGCCTTATAGGAGCCTGCATCATAAAATTTTCCGTCCATCATGATGGCAATGGGAATGAGGCGGCCTTTGCCCTTGGGCGAAAGCTGGATCAGTCCAAGGGCTCGTGGTCCTTTGGTGGAAGCCGGCTTATGCCCGTACTGCGGCATGGGACCTTGGGCGACAAGCCATGAGCTGGCGAGCCAGGTCGAGACGGCCAAGGTGACGGCAAACATCCCGTTGCGATATAACGGTGAGCGGCGAGGAGACAATCCCATGGAAGTTAATGATAAATCCCCGGACTTCAGTACGACGGACGAGAACGGGAAAGAGGTTGCCTTAAAAGATTTTCGCGGCAAGACCGTGGTGCTTTATTTCTATCCTAAGGCCGACACGCCTGGGTGCACCAAGGAAGCGTGCGGCTTTCGCGATACCTACGAGGAAATCAAGAAGACAGGCGTGGTGCTGCTCGGGATTTCGGCGGACACGGCGGCCGCGCAGAAAAAATTTCAGACCAAGTTCAGTTTGCCTTTCCCGTTGCTGGCCGATGCGGAGAAGAAGATCGCAAATTTGTTCGGCGTGGTCAAAGAGAGGCAAATGTACGGCAAGAAAATAAAAGGGATCGCGCGGACGACCTTCGTCATTGCCCCCGACGGCAAGATCAAGCACATCTTCAAGAATGTGACAGCGGAAGGGCACGCGGAAGAGGTGCTGGCGTACCTGAAGGGCGCGGCCTGACGAGGTACGCGGGATTGGCAGGCATGAATTCGCTTGGCCGCGTTACTTTGCTGAAGGCGGAGTTCTTCAACCGCGATCCGCAGCGGGTGGCGCGGGCGTTGCTCGGGAAACTGCTGGTCCGGGAAACGCCTTGCGGAATTCTGGCGGGGCGAATTGTCGAGACCGAAGCGTATCTTGGCAAAGGCGATGCGGCGGCGCACGCAGCGGCGGGCCGGACGGCGCGGAATTCCGTCCTGTTCGGCCCTCCCGGTCACGCTTATGTGTACTTCATCTATGGCACTCACTACTGCCTGAATGTTTCCTGCCTGCCCGACGGAGTGCCCGGAGGCGTGCTGTTTCGGGCTCTGGAGCCAGTGGCGGGCATCGAGCAAATGGCGGAGGCGCGAGGGATTGAAGTAGCGGACGAGGTAGCGAAAGAAACCAATCGCAAGAAGATTTCTTCTCTCAAGAAGATTTCTTCCGGCCCAGGACGCATGGCCGATGCTCTCCAAATCACGCGCGCCCGGGACAACGGGAAGAGCCTGGTGAGCGCGCGCTCGGACCTCCGCATTGTCGATGACGGCTATCGCGTGCGCCGCGTAACGGTCACGCCGCGCATCGGGATCGTGAAGTCAGCCGAGCAGCCGTTGCGTTACTTCATTGCCGAAAATCCGTTTGTTTCGGGGCGAAGGTCGTAGCGCTTCGATTTTTCAAATCTACTGAAGCCTTTGGGCTGCTGCCTGCACCCTGGTTGCGGTCGCGACTTTACGCAGCATGTAATACAAAGTTGCCAGCCCGGCTACGAATAAAAGCACGAAAAGCACAATAATGCTCCACCTATTTCTGCTCAGGGATTCAAAACCAGATTGTCAATCAAACGAGTGGAGCCAACGTAGGCGGCGACGGCGACCAGCGTCTCTTGGGAAATCTGTTCGACCGGATCGAGCGTATCCGGATCGACAATTTCGAAATAATCAAGCACGACGTGCGGCTCGCCGGCCAAGACTTCTTTGGCGGCGGAGATCAGCTTGGCAGCGCATCTTTCTCCGGCTTGAAATTGCTGCCGAGCTTTCTGTAACGACCGTTGCAGCACCAGTGCGCGGCCGCGCTCTTCTCGATTCAGGTACGCGTTGCGGGAACTCATGGCCAGGCCGTCGGGTTCGCGCACGATGGGGCAGGCGACAATTTCGACCGGGAAGTTCAGGTCTTCGACCATGCGGCGGATCACGGCTAGCTGCGCGGCGTCTTTCTGTCCGAAGAACGCGGCCTCGGGCTCGAGGATGTGAAACAGCTTGGCGACGATCGTGGTCACGCCGCGGAAATGGCCGGGGCGGGAGCGTCCATCAAGCTTTTCGCTCAGGCCTTCGACCAGCACCCAGGTGACTTCGCCATCGGGATAGATCTCTTCGACCGGCGGCGCGAAGAGGATCTCGGCACCCTCATTTTCGAGCAGCCGGCAGTCGCGATCGAATTGGCGCGGATACTTCGACAGATCTTCTGTCGGGCCAAATTGGGTGGGGTTCACGAAGATAGAAACGGCAACGGCGTCGCACTGCGCTTTTGCAGCGCGGACCAGCGACAGGTGGCCTTCATGCAGAGCTCCCATGGTTGGAACGAGGCCCAGGCGTTTGCTACTCGCGCGGGCAGCGCGGCAGGCAGCGCGAGCATCCGGAATGGTGGCGCATATCTTCATGGTTCAGGGCTTTAACAGGTTGCGTAACGCAAGCGGATGGTGATCATTTCCCGAAAAATCATATACCCGCGTTCGCATGGGTACGCCGCATTCCGGCGGCAATGCCTCGCCGCACTGCGCGCTCGTATCCGGCAGCGTCCATCTTAATCGCAGTCGCCGCGGCAATGCCGCCGGGAGTGGCCGCCTCCTCCAGCAGCGACTCCAGGGAATGTTTTCCATCGCGCCAAGCGATGATCCCATCCGTCAACGCGTGCGCGCTCGCCAGCAGCGCCGTGTTTCGATCAAGACCTGCCGCTTGCGCAGCTCGCGCGAGAGTCGCGAGCGCGTGATAGCCGAGGCTGCATGAGAATGTCACGGTGAACGCATCGAACTTGCTTTCTGGGATTTCGACGACCTGGCCGAAGCTGGCGAAAAGAGCCTGGACGCGTTTGCGATCCGCGCGCGGCAAAGTCCGGGGAAAGGTCACCGCCGTCAGGCCGCGCCCGCTGCGGCAAACCGGACTCGGCATGGCACGGGCCCATTGTACGAAAGGGCCGGCCACCTTGCTCAGTACGCGGAGCGGCACACCTGCGGCCAGACTGACTGCGAGCGTCTGTCGCCCGACTGATGGCGATGGCCGGTTTACTTCCCCGATCACTTTCCCGACTGCCTGAAGAAGCGCGCGCAACGAACTCGGGCGAACCGCGACGATCAGCACGTCCGCCTGCTGGATTGCACGATTCAGGTCGGGCTCGACCGCAACCGCGTAACGCTTTTTCAGATCACGCAACTTGCGCGGATTGCGATCATGCACGACGAGGCGGTGCCTGGTCTTGCCGAAGCGCAGACCCGCCAGCATCGCCGAGGTGATCCGCCCTCCGCCGAGGAAGACGACCGTGCTCATGGCATCTCCGCGCAGACTTCGTCAGCGGCTGGCAAGAGCGTCTCCACGTCCTGCATGGTATGTGCGGTCGAAATAATCCAGTGCAATCCGTTCGAAGGCGTCATGTAGATGCCGCGATCAAGCAGTCCGTGAATGAATCGCGAGTACTTGGCCGTATCAGCATACTGGCAGTAGTCGCGATAATCATGGATCGCGTCGCGGCCGGTGAAGTAAATCTGAAACATCGGACCGAAACCTTGAACGACGGCGTCAATTTTTCTTCGACGAAAAACATCACGCAGACCGGCGATGGCGGCGTCTCCGACCCCATATATCTGCTTGTAAACCGCGCCCTCATTCGCCGTGAGCAGATCCAGATTCGCCGCGATTACGCGCATGGTGAGCCGGTGGCCGTTGAAGGTTCCGTAGTGCAGCACCATGCCGCTGCCCCAACGCATGCGGTCGAGGATCGCGCGCGGACCCGCCACGGCGCCAATGGGGAATCCCGCTCCCAAAGCCTTGCCGAACACGCTGAGGTCCGGTTTCAGGCCGTAACGCTGTTGGCATCCGCCTGGCGCGTAGCGGAATCCGGTTACAACTTCATCCAAAATAAACAGCGCGCCGAACTGATGCGCCAGATCGCAGACTTTCTGCAAATATCCATCGCGCGGCAGGATGCAACCCATGTTCGCCATAATCGGCTCGGTGATCACGGCGGCCAGTTCTCGCCCGTGCCGGCGCAGAATACTTTCAAGCGCTTCCAGATCGTTCCACGGCGCGAGCACCACATCGTCGAACACCGACGCCGGAATACCCTCCGAATCCGGAAATCGAGTGGGATTCTCTCTCGGCCCCAGTTGGCCCGCCGGATGGCTATGCCCGTTCAAACAATAAGGGTCGTACCAACCGTGGTAGTGGCCTTCGAACTTGAGGAACTTTGTTCGTCCCGTGTGCGCGCGGGCCAGGCGCAAGGCGAGCATCGTGGCTTCAGTGCCGCTGTTGGTGAAGCGCACCGCCTCCGCGGTGGGCACCATGCGCCGGAAGCGCTCGGCGGCTTCCGCTTCCGCCGGAGTGGCGGCGGCGAAATGCGAACCGCCGGCCATCGTCTCGGAAACCACCTCAACAATTTTCGGATGCGCATGCCCCTGAATCAGCGCGCCGAACGACATCATGAAATCGACGTACTCGTTTCCGTCGAGGTCCCAGACGCGCGATCCGCGGCCACGCTCCAGCACCACCGGCCCCGGCGAGTACACGGCTGCGCCGCGCGACGGCGAGTTCACGCCTTCGATCAGCGATTGCTGTGCGCGCTCATACCAATCGCGCGACCGCTCGCGCCTATTCGTCTTCGTCGTTGTTTTCGTGATCATGAAAATTGAAGTCGTTGAAATTTAAGTCTACGAAATTGAATTCGATCGCTAATCTGCCGTACCGCCGCCATCCACCACCAGCGCCGCTCCGGTCACAAACGACGAATCGTCCGATGCCAGGAAGAGCACGGCTTTCGCGATCTCGTCGACGGTCCCAATCCGTCCCAATGGCCGATTCTCGCAACCCGCCAGATAGGTCTTCCAGTCCAGGCCGCGCAGTCGCGCATCTTCCGGCAGCATCGGGGTGTCCACGTCGCCCGGGCATATGCAGTTCACGCGGATGCCCTGCCGCCCATGATCAATGGCCATCGCCTTGGTGAGCAGAACGACTCCGCCCTTCGAGGCGCAATATGCCACCGCCTTGTCGCCACCGACTAGCCCCCAGCCCGAACTGTTGTTGACGATCACTCCGCCACCCTGGGCGATCATCGGCCCGAGCGCATACTTCGACATCAGGAACGTTCCCTTCAGATTGATGTCAATCTGCAGATCCCATTCTTCTTCGGAACAGTCGATCGCCGTCTGCGGAAAGAAGACTCCCGCGTTGTTGAACAGAATGTCGAGCCGCCCGTAGGAGCGCACCGTTTCGTCCACCGCCCGCTGGCATTCGGCGGCCTTGCGAACGTCGGTGCGCAGAAAAATTGCCTTCCCGCCGGACTGAAGAATGCGCGCCGTCACCGTGTGGCCGCGAGACTCATTGCGGCCGGTGATGGCAACCTTCGCGCCCTCGCGCGCAAACAGTTCGGCCGCCGCCGCGCCGATGCCGGACGTGCCACCCGTGATCAAAGCAACTTTGTTCTCGAGGCGCATCAATCAAACCGATCCCGCCAGCCCGCCGCCATCGACGACCAGCGCCGTGCCGGTGACAAACGAAGACGCATCGCTGGCCAGATATAGCGCGGCCTGCGCAATTTCCTGTGGCGTCCCCACCCGGCCCAGCGGACGCTTTGCCGCTTCGGCAAGAAAGCGGCTGTTCTCTTCTCCGAGTTGCTGCGCTTCTTCGCGCAGCATGCCGGTATCGGTGTCGCCGGGGCAGATACAATTCACGCGAATCTTCTGCGGTCCATGGTCAATGGCCATCGCTTTCGTCAGCAGCACGACGGCACCCTTCGAAGCACAGTAAACCGCAGCCTTCGCGCCGCCAGCCAGTCCCCATCCTGAGGCCGTGTTGATGATCGTTCCGCCGCCCGCTTTCTGCATATGCGGAATCACTTCGCGCGACAGCAGGTAGATCGACTTCACGTTCACCGCCATCACCCGGTCCCAGTCTTCTTCGCTAAGATCAAGAACCGTCGCCCGCCGAATGATGCCGGCGTTGTTGAACAGAATGTCGATTCGGCCAAACTCGCGAATCGCACGCTCGACGAGGCGCTGGCAATCTGTGGCTCGCGTCACGTCCACGGGCTCAAAGAAGGCACGCCCGCCGAATTGGGTAATCTCGTCAGCGACACGCTGGCCAGCATCCGCATTCAAATCCGCCAAGGCAATCGCCGCTCCTTCGCGCGCCAACAGCAGTGCCGTCGCGCGTCCTATGCCCGATGCCCCGCCCGTAATCAGCACAACTTTCCCCGCAACTCGCCCTTCACGCTGCATGGCTTACCGGCTGGCCAGCCCTCCCGCAGTTTCTCCGCCGTCGCACGTATACACGTGGCCGGTTATGTTTTGCGCATCGTCCGAAGCGAGGAAGGCGAACAACGCCGCAATCTCTTGCGGCTGAGCATGACGGCGCAAAGGAATCTTCTGGTTGACCTCTTCGAGCATTTCATCCGTGTACTCGGCGCGCTGCATTGGCGTCATCACGTATCCCGGAGCCACCGCGCACACCCTGACTTTCGGCGCAAGTTCCAGCGCCATCGATTTCGTCAGCTCGATCACCCCCGCCTTGGTGGCGTTGTAATCCGCATAAAACGGATACCCCATAATGCCGTTGGTCGACGCCGTTTGCAGAATCACGCCGCCGCTGCGCTCCATCATGTGCCGGGCGGCCGTCTGCGCGACGTAGAACACTCCGGTAAGATTCACGGCAATCACTTTGTCCCATTCTTCCGGCGTGATGTCGAGAAAGTTATGACGGATGCTGATGCCCGCGTTATTCACCAGCACATCGACGGCGCCCATCAGGCGAATCGCATCGGCAAAAGCGGCCTGCACGTGTTTCAGGTTCGAAACATCGGCATCGAGCGCTGCGGCCAGACCGGGCAATTCGTGAAGAATCTTCCGCCGCGCCTCCGCGTCGCGGTCGAGCACGCACACTACCGATCCTTCTTCAAGAAATCGCGCTGCCGTGGCCGCTCCTATGCCACTGGCCCCGCCGGTGATCAGAATTCGTTTCGCTTTCAGCCCGCGCACTCGTGCCTCCACAAAAGGGAAATCGGGCAAAAATAGCAGGCTTCGAAGATTGGAGGATATTTCAGTCCAGGCTGAAGCTGTACGCGCGCTCTGCGATCTCCGCGGTTAACAAGACAGCCGCGGGCCCGACGACCTCAGCTAACCTGCCACACCGTATCCAGCACCGTCCCATCCACCCACTTCACCACCGCGCACGGACGATCGCCCAGCCTCGGCCGCGCCGGCTTGCCGCAAATTTTCTCGACTTCCGCTTTGATGTCCTGAATCGGACGAATTGGCAGCTTCGATCCCTGCACTGCTACTGCATGGAGCAAGTCCGTGCGTCGCGGATTGATTGCAATTCCGCGCTCGGTCACGACCACGTCGATCATCTCGCCCGGTCCGGTCATGGTCGTCACTTCGTCCACGATCACGGGGATGCGATCGCGGAACGAAGGCAGCGCGAGAATCGTGCAGCCGGCAAACAGGCAGTTCTGCCATCCGCCAATGCCGTGCAGCAAGCGTCCATCGGAGTGCGTCACCACGTTAGCGTTGAAGTTCACGTCCACCTCCGTCGCGCCCAACACCACGGCATCGACCAGCGAAGCGAAGTTCCCTTTGCCGTGGTAGTTGTACGAAGTGAATGGTGAAGTGGCCACGTGCCGCGGATCGTTCGCTATCGACCTCACGCCGTCGAGATCAAACGTCTGCCCATCCAGGATGTAATCTGTCAGCCCTTCTTGCAGTAACTCGACCAAGAATTTCGTCGATCCACCGCGAACGAAGCGCGCCTTCACTCCATCCTGTTTCATCATCTGTTTCAGATACTCGACGAATGCCAACGCGATTCCGCCGGCTCCTGCCTGGAATGAAAATCCGTTCTTCATGATTCCTGCGGCCCGCAGAAACTGGGCCACCAACTCCGCGATCCGCAGCCGGTCCGGCGAACGCGTAATCTGCGTCGTGCCGGAAACAATCTTCTCTGGATCGCCAATCGATTCCACTTCCACCACAAAGTCCACGTTGTTGCCCTGAATCTGCCAGGGCACACAAGGAAATGGCGCGAGGTTATCGGTGACCACGACCACGCGATCCGCGTAGATCGAATCCGCCAGCGCAAAACCCAGCAAGCCACAAGCCGACTTGCCATGCGAGCCATCCGCATTCCCGAAAAAATCGGCGGTCGGCGCGGCAATCACGGCGACGTCAATGTGAACTTCTCCGTCCTGGATCGCCTGGTAGCGGCCGCCATGCGAACGCAGCACACCCATGCCGCGCATCCTTCCCTGCGTGCAATAGTCGCCCAGCGGCCCGTTCATCGAGCCTTCGATGTGATGGATCACGCCTTTTTCCATCAGATGGATCGCACTCTCCTGGGAAGGGAACGACGCGCTCGGGAACCACATCAGATCTTTGACGCCGATCCTGGCCGCCGCCTCCAGCGCCATCAGCGCCACTTTATCGCCGTCGCGCAGATGATGATGGTTCGAGATCACCATCCCATCGCGCAGCCCGCATTTGCGCAGCGCGGTCTCCAGATCGGCCACGCGCTTATCGCCACTATCTGGATAATCTTTATTGGAGCAGATTGCCGGCGCCGCCTTCCGCCCGCGCGGCTGGTATTTCCCCACTCCCAGAAACGGAATCTGCGGCTTGCCGTTCACCATCGTCGGCACCGCACGGCCTGCCGCGTTATGCGCCAGTTCTACTCTTTCTTTCGCATTCGCATTCACACTCACGAAGTCACTCCCATCGCCTTTGCCCGCTCCACCAGCTTCAGCGCCCGCTGCACCACCGGCGGATCGATCATCTTCGAGCCCAGACTCACCACCGCCAATCCCTTGTTCTGCGCTTCCTCAAAAGCGGCAACCACGTTCCGCGCCTTTTCGATCTCCACCGCGCTCGGTTGAAACGCCTCGTGGATCACGCGAATCTGTCCGGGATGAATGCATCCCATGCCTTCGAATCCCATAGCCCGCGAGGCTTCCGCCCAGCGTCGCAGCGCGTCCATGTCGGCCACATCGCTGAAGACCGAGTCAATCGCCAGCACTCCCGCGGCGTGCGCCGCATTGACCACGCGCGACCGCGCATATTGCGACTCACGCCCTTCCGCGGTCTTCACCACGCCGAGATCGGCCGTGTAATCCTCCAGCCCAATGGTCAGCGCCGCTACGTTTTCGCTTGCCGTCGCGACGGCGAATGCGTTCTCGATCCCCAGCGCCGACTCCAGGATCGGCATGATCCAGATCGGCCGGATAATTCCGTGGCGCGTCTTAATCTCGCCGATCATCCGATCCACTTCCCGTACCTGCTCGGACTCCTCGACCTTCGGAATCAGAATCAGATCTGGACTCTCGCCCACCACTTCCGCCAGATCTTCGAGCCCCAGCGGCAACTGGTTAATGCGCACCATGCGCTCGCATGATCCGAAATCGACCGTCCGCAAAGTATTTCGCACCAGGATGCGGGCGGCATCTTTCTCTCCGCGATGCACCGAATCTTCCAGATCGAGAATCACCGCGTCCGGCCCATGCAATGAGGCGTTGATGTAGTACTTCGGTTCAGAGCCCGGCAGATAGAGACGCGATCGACGCAGCCGGTCCTTTTGCGACGGCGGCGGTAGCGGATGCTGCTCCGGCAGCGAGCGTTTGCCGAGTGCGATCCCAGCGCGCCTTGCCGCCGCCTCGATGCGAGCCGCGATAACAAAAGGCAAAGCGCCTTCATCATGAATCGCAACCCGCGCATCGTTCACTCCGAGTTCGCTCAGAACTCCTCGCGTCTGTTCGAGGATCGCCGTGCCGTAATAGGGCGCGACCCGCGATTCCAGTGAGATCTCGACCCCGCCGCTGTCACGCGCCTCAAAGGCGACGTGCACATCCGACCGAACTTCTGTGCCCCAATGGCCTGCCTCGGCAGAACGCGGGTACGTAGTCTCGACAGCGCTGCTCATAATTTCCCTCAACTCGAGATCCGCAACTCAGGGATTTCCAACGGGCGCTTATTTCAGCTTTTCCAAAATTGCGTCCGTCATCTGCACCGTCGAAGCCGCACCCTGACCGATCGCTTTCGGACCACCGGTAAGACGCATCATATCGTAGGTCCGGACTTTCCCTTCACGCACCACATCCGCGATCGCTTTGCGGATGCGGTTTGCCTTGTGGCCTTCCCCAACGTGATCGAGCATCATCGCCGCCGAAAGAATCATCGCAATGGGATTCACGATGGGCGGATTCAGCTCGGCATACTTCGGCGCGGATCCGTGGGTTGGCTCGAATACCGCTACGTCATCGCCAATATTGCCGGACGCCGCGAACCCGAGTCCACCCACCAGCCCTGCGAACGCGTCGGAAAGAATGTCGCCGAACAGATTCGAGGACACGATTACGTTGTACTCCTCCGGATTTTTATTCAGCCACATCAGTTGCGCATCAATGTTCGTCGACCAAAGCGCAATCCCCGGATAATCCTTCGCAACCTCTTTTGCCACTTCTTCCATCATGCCGGAAGTCTCGCGCACCACATTCGGCTTCTCACAAATCGTGACGCCCTTGAACCCGCGCTTCTTCGCATATTCGAAAGCCGCGGTCACGATGCGCCGGGCCGCCGTGCGAGTGATGATGCGGCAACTCACCGCGAGCTCCGGCCCGGGCACGTTGGCAAAAGCCTTGAACCTGGGATGGCTGTTCAACGCGGCGCGCACGTTCTCCGGAGGGTTCGTCCACTCCACACCTGCGTACATGCCCTCGGTGCCTTGCCGGAATACGGTAGTGTCGATCTTTGGTTCGTCAAAACCAGGCTCGTCGTAGCCGCCATCCGCTTTCTTCCGAATGTAATTCAGCGGATTGCCCGTGAACCCTACGCACGGCCGCACGCAGATATCGAGATTGAATTTCTGCCGCATGGTCACGATCGGCGAGTAATAAACGTGACCCTTCCCCTGCAGCTCGGGTTTGAGTTCCGCCTGCGCCGCTTTGTTCGGCTTCGATGTAATCGCGCCAAACAAACCTAACTTATGCCTGGTTAGTAACTCGATCGTCCGGTCCGGCAACGCATTGCCCTGCGTGCGCCAGCACTCCCATCCGATATCGGCATGAACGTACTCTGCGTCAAAGGCGACCGCTTCCAAAACCCGTAATGACTCCGGCAGAACCTGGTTTCCGATGCCGTCTCCCGGCATGGTAATAACGGTGTATTTTGCCATGATTGCTCCTTAAAATATCTACCGCCGAGACGCCGAGGATGCCGAGACATTCAAATATCCCTTACAAAAATTTTGTCATACGGAGCGAAGCGAAAGTCCCCTGTATTTCTCGGCGTCTCCGCGGGGAAGAACTACGCCACGCCCAATCGCTTCGCCACCAGATTCTCCACTCCGCCGGCAATCACCAGCGACTGCGGGACGCTGCCCAGCGCCGGGAACGCAAACTTCTCTCCGCGCCAACTGATCGTGCTCGTAGTGAAATCAATGTCAATCTCGTCGCCGGGAATGACTGTCTTTTGCTCCGCTGCGATCTCTTTGGCAAACTGCTCGCGCACGCGCGCCACAAATCCTGGCACCTCGATACACAAGAAGCCATTGTTAAATGCATTCCGCAGATAAGTCTGCGAAAAGCTGGCCGCGATCACCAGCGGAATCCCTTTCGCCTTCAGGCACGTGACCGCCTGTTCGCGGCTCGACCCCGTACCGAAGTTGAACTGGCTGACGATCACGTCGCCCGCCTTCGTGCGCGCGGCGAACTGTGGATCGTAATTCTCCATCACCACCTTCGCCATCATTTCCGGAGTCATGTCGTCGCGATAGGTGTAGTCCTTGCCATAAATTGCATCGGTGTTGATGTTATCCTGCGGCATGAAAACCAGCCGCCCCTTCACGCGTTGTGGAAAGCCCGGCAAGATTTCAACTTTCTCCGCGGCACCCAGCGCCGACACCGATGCCAATTCGGTGTAGGCGCGCTGCGGTGCGCGATCGGCGAACTCATGCGGCCCGCGGATATAACCGGCAACCGCCGACGCCGCCACTACTTCCGGACTCGCCAGGTAGCACTTCGCATCCCGTGATCCCATGCGGCCTTTGAAGTTCCGATTCGTCGCCGAGATCCCGACCTCGCCCGCCTCAAGCAATCCCACGCCCAGCCCGATGCACGGCCCGCAGCCGGATGGCAGCGGCTTCGCGCCCGCATCGATCAACGTCTGCCAGATGCCTCGCTTCTCAGCATCTTCCTGAACCCACTTACTGGCTGCGCTCAAGTAGAACTTCACGCCCGAGGCCACTTTCTGACCTTTAAGCACCTTCGCCGCCGCCGCCAGATCTTCCAGTCGCGAATTCACGCATGAAATCAGATATGCCTTTTGGATCGCAACTTTGTTCTTCTCAATTTCAGCCACCGATTGCATCACCTGCACCGTATCGGGCCCCGATACGTAGGGCGTCACTTGCCCGAGGTCGAGCGTAATCCGCGCCGCATAGACCGCATCCGCATCCGGAGCGGGAGGATTTTTCTCCCAGCTCTCAATGTCTTTTTCTGAAAACCGCTCTTTGTTCTTACTCGTGCTCGTGCCCATCGCTTTGAACTGCTGGCGAACGCCTCGCAAATACTGGATCGTCACCTCGTCCACGGGGAACCAGCCCACCAGCGGACCCCACTCCGTGGTCATATTCGAAATCGAAAGCCGCTCGTCCATTGAGAGCGACGCCACTCCCGGCCCCGTGAATTCGACCGCCGCATTCAGGCATTCGTCGTGGTTATAGAGTCCGCATAAAGTGATGATGACGTCCTTGCCAGTGACGCCCTCCGGCAACCTGCCTTCGAGCACGACCTGAATCGAACGCGGAATCTGCCACCAGAATTCGCCCATAGCCCACACCGCGGCTGCATCGGTGCGAACAATCGGCGTTCCGATCGCGCCCAACGCGCCATACATATTGGAATGCGAATCCGATGCAACCACGAACGAACCGGGAACCACATAACCGCGCTCCACCATGATCTGGTGCCCGATGCCCGACCCTGCAGGATAGAAATCCACACCCTGCTCTTTCGCGAATGCTTCAATCGAGCGGTACTTCTTGAGGTTCGCTTCATCCTTATTCTGAATGTCATGATCGAGTGCGAACATGAGCTGCTGCGAATCCTTCACCTTCTTCGCGCCGATGCTCTTGAACTTGCTCATCACCGCCGACGTGTTGTCGTGTGTCATGCAGCGATGCGGACGAATCGACAGGAAATCCCCTGTCAGAAGCGGCCGCGTCGGCCCTTCGGTCATGTGTTTCTGCGCGATTTTTTCAACGATGGTTTGACCCATGATGAATTCCCAATCACTCAGCCCTTCCGCTTCAACTCGAACCCCAGATACATCATCTGCCCGATGTGATGGTGCAGATGCGTCGCGCACGACAGGACGATACCAAATCGGTCGCGGGCGTCCGCACCCACTGCGGTATATTCTTCTGTCCAGTCATCCGCCGACTGGCGGTTGATCGCGCCGAGTACCATCTCAATCGCGTGATCGAACTTCTTCAACACCTCTGCCTTCGACGGTCGCGCCGCTTCCGAAAACTCCAGCGGACGATCCCGCACATAGCCTGTGCCCGCAATCTGTGCCCCTATGTAGTAATTCAAGTTACCGGTGAGATGCAGTACGAGGTGGCCAAAGCTATTGCCGAACGCGAGGGGCTTGGCCCAAAACTGCTCCTCGCTCAGCGGCACTGCCAGCTCGCGAACCATGGCCGCGAGTTTTGTGTAACGGGCCGTTAGGTCCGATGCAATCGTCGATTTCAAATCTGCCATGAGTTACTCCTACCCACGTAGGCACAGCTGCCCTCGGCTCTGCAGTTGAGCGCGGCTCGCCAGATTCGTATCCGCCGCCAGAAGCGGGACTTCGTCCGGCTGGACGGCCGAGGGCGGCCGTCCCTACGTGCCTCTTGCTAGCGGCGTTTCTTGCTGGCCTTCTTCGCCGATTTCGCTTTCTTCACATCCGCTTTCATCAGCGCCATAAGCTTCGAAACCGACCCGCACTTTTCCAGATTCCAAATTGCGTCAATCAGCTTGTCCTGCGCCTTCGCCGAAAGCACGCCCTCTGCCAGCGCTCGGAATTTCTCTTCGATCTCCGCATCGCTCAGCGGATTTCGGGGATCGCCTTTTGGATAGTCCAACTGTTTCGAGAATTTCCGTCCGTCGGTGGTTGTAATGTTCACAATCACTCGCTGCAGCGCCGGGAAAACTTTCTCGATCTCGGGGTCGGCCACGACTTCCACTTTTTTCAGCTGCGCGCAAATCGCCGGGTCCATGATCTTCTTCATCTCGAATTGCGCCGGGGTCACTTGCCGATCCACCAGCGCCGCCGCAATTACGTAAGGCAGCGAATGGTCTGCTGTCTCCTTGGTGCGCGGATCGTATTTGCTCGGGTCCGAAAGAATGTCAGCCGCGCGCGCCAGCGACCGAATCTGAATCTTCTCCACTTCATCCGGACACAGGTCGTTGCCCTTGACCAGGTCAAGCATCGCCGAAATCGGAGCGTGCGTCAGTGCTTCAGTCGGGAAAAATTTCATGCCGCATTGCGTGATGAGCCATGACTCGCCGAGTCCGTCAGTCAGCACATTCTGTTTCCACTCCGGACCGAAGCAGTACACCAATCCTTCCTTGCCGTCGATCACGTGCTCGGGACCGCTGTAGCCTCGCTCGGCCAGCAGCGCCGCCAGAACGCCGCTCTGCGTGGCCAGCGGATCGACGGTGTTCTTCATCATCGTTAGCTTGCCCGCAGTCACCGCGCCCATCGTGCAATGCCGCGAAGCTGAAATTCCGATCGCATGCTGAATCTGTTCCCCACTCAAATGCAGCGCGCGCCCCGCCACGATCGGCGAGACAAACGCCGTCAGCGTCGCATGATGCCAGCCGCGCTCGCGGATGCCCGGAAACGCCGCCTCGCAAAAGCGCATTTCGAACTCGTGGCCCAACACAAATCCAACGATCAATTCCTTGCCATCGCTTTTGGCGCGCTCGCAACACGCCATAGCGGCCGGAAAAATGTCGGAAGGATGCGACGGATCCTGCTTCCAGTAAATGTCGTTGTAATCCATGCAGCGGATCATCAGGGCATTCGCCAGCGATGCCGAAACTGCATCCATCTTCTCGCCCGTGCCGATCACGGTCGCCGGCCCGCGCCCGGCAATCTCTTGCAGCACTTCGAGCGCAATGATCACGTCGTGCTGCCGATATCCGCCCAGCGCGCAACCTACCGAATCGAGCAGGAAACGTTTGGCCTGATATACCGCGTCCTGCGAGATTTTCTTGTATTCAAGCCCCGCAGCCCAGCGGGACATGGTCGCTGTGATGGTTTCTTTGGTGGAAGATAGTTGTGTCGGCAAGGACATCTCCTCGATGAAATTGCAGGATGTCAGCTATCAGCTTTCAGCCGTCAGTAAAACGTGAAACCTGACACCTGCGAACTGAGACCTTATTTAACTTTCACGTTCTTCGGATTCTTGAACGGCAGAAACGCCATGAAATCGGCGTGATGCACGATGAACGCTTCGGTCGTGCGCTGCACCAGATCGCCTTCGGCCGCGTGCGCCGCGATGACGTGGCAGACTGCGTCCGGCACGCCACACTCCATCGCCAGCGCGACTCCGGTAAACGGATGCCGCAACGCTTCTCCGCGCTTACTCTGCCGGCTCTCGCCGTCTGGACCGATCTCATACTCCAGCAGCTTGCCGACGTCCGCCAGGATCGCACCTGCAATCACCACGTCGGTGTCGATCGGCAGAGCGCGGCCCATGAAGTCCGTCATCGCTTTCGCACTGTCGCGCGCAATATGCACCACGCAGCGCTTGTGTTCCATGAATGTGATCGGACAATTCGGAACGAGCAGCGTAAAAGGAATCTGATTCAGGTCATCAGGCTTCAGCGGACTGCACTCGAGCGCCTTGATCCAGGTTTGCGTCACCTGCTCCCGAAGCTTGGAATCGCTGATCCACTGAATCTCCGGCCACAGACGTTCGACGGCCTCCCGCATGGACAGGACCTCCCTCACAAGACTCATTAGATTATCGGAGTCGATGCAGATGCGTCGAGGGGACGCGGCCTCACTTTTTCGAACCCGGCGCGGTCCCCGAAGAAGATTCCATCTCAATCGGCAGCAGCTCAATGCTGCACCCCAGACCGCCACAGCTCAGCAGTCCGCGGCGGACGATTTTCACCGACGACACATCCGGAAATCTCACGGGGAAATCCTTCTCGCGCAGTTGCTCGGCCGCTGAGCGAAGGCTTTCGTCGCCGTCCACAAACTCGGCGCGCTCGGGACGCGGCGAGCTATCGAACACGAGGTTAAACCGCGCTGAAACTGGCTTGCTACTAGTTACGATCGGCCCGAGCTTCACCGTGCGTGCTTGCACTAACTCCGACGGAGCCTGTGCGAGATCTTTCTCCGCCGCGCTCTTCTCTGCAACGCCGGAATCGCCAGCCAACTTCGCCAAACGCGCCCGCGAATCCTGTACTTCATTAGTGCTTCCGCCCGCCGCCACGGCCAGCGCATACATATGCCGCGCCTTCTCCGGCTGGCCTTGTTTTTCGAGCACCTGGCCCAACCGGTTGGCGACCGTTCCCGACTGGCTCAAAAGCCACGCCGACGTGAGAAACTGCATCGCAGCCAGATTTTCGCCGCGCTGAAATTTCGCCCATCCTATCCGCGCCCACGCCAGCGCCACCAGTCGCATCGACGAGAACGCCGACGGCCCCAGCCGGTCCAATTCGCCCGAGTCGAACTGTCCTCCAATATCGTAGAGAACCTGCTGCGCATCGTTCTCGGTCTCGGTCGGATCAATATCGTTCTTCATCTTCAATGCCGACGCGAAGATATCCTGTCCCGAATCCGTGCCCGCACTGCCCGTCAGTCCCTTCATCAACTCCTGCGCTTGCGCATTCTCTCCTAACCGCGCATACACCTGCGCCAGCGCCATCTTCGTTTCCGGATCATCCGGAGGAATTGCGGCAGCCGCTTCCAGTTCCGTGCGGGCGTCGGCATCCCGTCCCAACTGCGCCAGTAACAAACCGAGATTTTTGAGCGTCGTCTTGTCGTACGGAGTCGTTTCCAACTGCTTGCGATATGCCGCGATCGCCTCGTTGGTCTGTCCGGCTTGCTGGAGTTCCATCGCGAGCTCACCATTCGCGTGCTTGTGATTTGGATCCCGCAGGAGTTGCTGGTAAAACGCCGCGATCGCCTCCGCATGATTGTTCGCTCCGGCGTAAGCCAGTCCCAGGTCATACCACCCGTCTCTCAGGCTTGAATTCGGTCCGGCATCCGCTAACACCGCGCGCAACAGCAGGTCGATCGCCGTGCGATAATCCTTGCTCTGCAACGCCTTCACTCCCGCCTTGTGCAGTTCCTCGGGAGTTCCTTCCATCTTCACGGCCGCAGTCTGCGCCCCTTGTCCCGACGGCGTCACGATGGTGCACGACAAGAGCTGGTCCTGATCACCTTGCGTTACGCTGCGGAACGATTCGTAGTCCGCGCGCCGCGCCGCCGCCAGTTCATTCACCTTCACAACAAGTTTGCGTTCGCCTTCCAGAGTTCCCTTGCTCAACGAATACGCCGATGAATAGTCGCCATAATCGCGTGACACATTCACCCGCATCGGCGTGTGCAGCGTGTAGTTGGAGGGAAACTGCAAGCGGACCCGGTAGTCCATTTCACCCGCGGGACCGATATTCAGGGGTTCCGTGCTCTTTTCCGACGCTCGAATCGCAGGCATTCCCAGCGGCGGGATCGGACGAAAATTCACGCTCGCCGACGGCACTATAAAATATTGGTCCTGGCGCAGGTGATACTTCAGATGAAAAGGCTTGCTCGTGTCCTCGATGGGATCGAGCTGAACGTCATCGACGTCACCCGGCAAACCCCAACTCGCAGAAAGCGCTTTCGCAAAGTCCTTCCACTGAGCCTGCGAAAATCGTCGAAAGCTCGCGCGCATCGGCCAATCGCGATCTCCCTGGGCCGTGACCTCGAGCGTCGCATCGAGGGCGCCGAACTCGCTGAACTTGCCGTCAAGCGTGAAGTGCATGAAGGTCTTGATCGGCGAATCCGCCGGCGTCCGCTGCAAGCCTCCCTCGCTATCCTCCGACGCCACTACTGCTTCTTTGTTTCGCAGTTGGTAAAGAATCAGCCCGAAGGGCGTCACTTCCGGAGTCGTATCGAGCCAGGTCAGCTCCGTTCCCGTCCCCAGTCGTGCCGCCGTGATCACGTGATCGAACTGCGCCGGCGAGGGAACGTCCACGTCCAGTTTGCGCGCGCTGCCGATCAGCACCGGATAACTCTGAATTCGCTCCGCCCGCAGCAGCGCGGAAAGCAACGTGTGTTTGTCCTTGCAGTCGCCGTAACCATTCTGTAGAACGTCCGAGGCCGAGTGCGGCTGATAGCGCCCGACTCCGAGGGAGATGCTCACGTAACGCACATTCCGCGCCACGAAATCATAGAGCCGTCGCGCCTTCTCGGTGGGCGTGTCGGCTCCCTTGGTGAGATCCTCGGCTTTTTTTCGGACGCTCTCGTCCACCGTCATGCGCTCGCCCTGCAGCTTGGCATACCATTGCGCCACCTGCTTCCAGTCGGTGAAAGTCGTCAGTTGAACATCCGGACCTTTGTCCTCGTCCATCTCGTCTTTTTCTTTGTCGCGTTCCGGCTGGATGTCCTTCACCACCCAGGTGTAGATGCGGCGGTCTCCAGTGTCCTGAATCTCCGGCTTTCGCGCCGGCGTCTTGAGCTTCACCTCGCGCGCTTTCGGGATGTCAATTTCCAGCCGGTCTTCGTTGACCACCACACCTTTTGGAAATGTGTATTCGTACCAGAAGTTTCCCGTGGCGAGTGGTGTGAGAACCCGCGTCACGGTGCGGTATTCCAGCGTGTCCCCGGGCTGCAGCGCAGCCACGGAGATATGCCGCTGCCGATAGTCGCTGTACATTGGAGCTTCTTTCAGAACGTCGGGAGCGAAATCCTGCGCCGTCGACTCCGGTGTCACAACTACCTGTCCGTCCGGCTTGCGCACGCGGACATATTCGACCTCCAACTTCTCGGTCGCCGAGGAGTATCCGAAAACCAGTTGGCCGAATTCTTCCACGCCCGCCTGGCTCTGAATCCGCACCACGGCCTCGGTCTCGCTCACTTCTGTTCCGTCGTTTTCAAAGTGGGCACGATTTAAGATTCGTTCGAAGACCGCGGCCTCTTCGGAGTTAGCGTTATTCGTTTTCTGCTTGGATGGAGCTGCGGCCTGCGCCAGAGCGTCCGCAGTCATTGAGAAAACAATCGAGCAGACGAGTAACACGCCAACTATAACGTGCGACAGATGATAGGACATATTGCAGTTCTTTTACGCCGTGCTCAGCGTAAAATCAAACGAACCGCGATGAATTTCACACATACCATTCGACTCATTGCGATCCTGATTTGTTCCTGCAGTCTGCTGGCCGGGCAGACTCCTCCACTCGCCGTTGTGGACGAAACTCTGCCCCCACTCGACGCAGGCGTCGAATTCCACATACTTCTTCATGCCAGCGGCGGCGTTCTGCCCTACGTCTGGAGCGTAGCCAGCGGCGATCTTCCCGAAGGTGTCACGCTCACCCCGGAAGGCCTCCTGGCTGGACGCCCCACCAAGCCCGGGGTTTTCGCGTTCACCTTAAAAGTCGAAGACTCCGGCCATCCCGCGCACAGCATCAACAAAGAGTTCCGGGCCGTGGTCGCCGCTTCTCTGCTAATCGAATGGCTTCAACCTCCAAAGGTCCGCGACAATCGGATTGACGGCGTCGTCCAGCTCTCGAACGGTTCCAAGGACGACTTCGACCTGACCGTCGTCATCGTGGCCGTCGCCGACAACGGGCGAGCGACGGCCATCGGCTACGAGCATTTCCCGCTGAAAGCCGGCGCTACCAGCGTTCAAATTCCCTTTGGCAACACTCTACCCCATGGCGCCTACGTGATCCATGCCGATGCGATTGCTGAAATCCCCACCCGGAAAGCCATCCTTCGCCAGCGACTCCAAACCCCTCAACCTTTGCAGGTCACGCAGGGTCCGTAGCGGCTTTGCCCGCCCCAGCCTCACTACGGCAAGCACGGAAGTCACTTGCCGTGTCTGTGCTATCCTGATTATCTTGAGGCAGTTGCACGGGTTATGGTCGTAGTGTCTCCACCAAGCGGCCTGGGTATTTTGTATGGAGCTTCTTCTTAATCTCTGTTGGCTCTCTCTGCTGCTGCCCGCTTGGCTGCTGTGGCGGCAACGGAATTCTTCGACCGGTTCGGATCGTCCGGCAGCATGCCCGCTCGTCTTCGTGTGCGCTCTCGGCTGCGCATTCATTCTGTTGTTCCCTGTGATCTCGGCCAGCGACGACCTGCACGCCATGCGATCCGAGATGGAAGAATCCTCGCCCGGTAAGCGTGGTGTCGGCCAGGCGGCCGTGGAAAAGGCTTCTGTCTGGCACAGCCCCTGGCAGAATCTGCCCGCTGTGGTCGCAACCATGGCCTCGCTCGGACTCACTAGCGAGGGCCGGCTGGAACTTTTCATCGCACCTCTTTCGGTGCCCGTGGCTCCCTCGATCCTCCGCGCCAGCCGCGCTCCTCCATGCTCCCGCCTCGGGTAGCTCGCTAAATCGCCGATCGGTTGCATTCAAGATCGGTTGCATTCAAGAATGACGGCGACTTCCCTCATCTTCACGCAATTCTTACGAGGGAACCACATACTCAGAGAGGTCCGCCTCCATAAGATGGCGGACATCCCACAGGGATAGTAAGCCACATCTTAACCAAGCCTTCGGGAAGTCCCTGAGGCTCTGACGGAGTTACTGGATGCGCATAAAAGTCCGGCGATGTTTCTGGCGTCTCCTGGTTCTGGCGCTCGGAGGTGTCGCAGCTTCATCCGCACAGCAGCCAGCGCGGCCGCCGGCCCCACAACCCACCCAAAGCCTGACTTGGGAGAACGTGAAAGGCCGGTTCGAGCAGAACAACCCGACGCTGCTGGCAGACAAGCTGAGTATTGACGAATCGAAGGCGCAGGAGATCACGGCGTTTCTGCGTCCCAATCCACAGTTCACCCTGTCAGCAGATGGGACCCAAATCGCACCCAATAAAGGCGTCTGGCGGCCGTTCGCGGGCACTTTTGAGACGCCCGGCATTAGTTATCTGCACGAGCGGCGGCACAAGCGGGAGCTACGCCTGGAGAGCGCAAAGAAGGGAACCCTGATTGCCGAGTCGAGTCATGCCGACCTGGAGAGAACTCTGCTCTTTAGCTTGCGCGGCGCATTTGTGTCAACTCTGCAGGCAAAAACGGTGCTCCAGCTGGCAAAAGACAACCTTGCCTACTATGACCGCGTGCTCGATATCAGTCGAACTCGCTTCAATGCCGGCGACATCGCGCAAATCGATCTCGACCGATTGGAACTGCAACGGGTGCAGTATGAATCGGATTTGCAGGCTGCCGAGGAGAATCTCGAAACCGCAAAGATTCAACTGCTGACGCTGCTAAACGATCGAACCCCGATTGAACAACTCGACGTGACCGGAGCGTACGACTTCAACGACCAACTCATGCCTCGCGATGAGTTCCGGAAGATCGCTATGGACACGCGGCCGGACCTGAGGGCAGCCGTTGAAGCGGTGGACAAGGCGCAGACCGATCACAAACTCGCGGTTGCCAACGGCTCAACCGATCCGACCTTGAGCGCATGGTATACGCACAACTCTTCCACCAATAACCCGTTTGCCATAAATACGGTCGGCGTCAGTGTCAGCATTCCATTGCGCATCTTCGACCGCAACCAGGGAGAGAAACTGCGCACGCAACTCGATATCAGGCGCAATGAAAGATTGCGCGACGCCGCCGAAGCACAAGTGCTCAGTGACGTCGACTCCAGCTACGCCACGGTGGACAGCAACCTGGTTCTATTGCGGCCTTACAAGGCCAAATACCTGCAGCAATCAGTCCGGGTGCGGGACACGATTACGTTTTCCTACCAGCACGGCGGGGCATCGCTACTGGACTTCCTGAACGCACAGGCGGAGTACCGCAGCGTGCAATTGAATTACGTGAACTTGGTTGGCTCCTATTTGACGGCTGCGGCGCAATTGAATATGGCGGTGGGCCGGGAGGTGATTCAATGAAGAACCGATGTTTCGAATCCTTAGCCGGGGCGGCGCTGGCTCTGGCCCTTGCTTGTGCCCTCGCCGGCTGCGGCGAAAATAAAGCGGACCCGAAGGCCGAAGCCCCGCCCCCGGCCACCGTCGAGCCCGACCTGGATTCGAACAACTTCAAAGTGGACCACCCGGAACAGTTTCCGCTGGTGGCGGCGATTGAGCATAAAGCGGCGCCCGCCCTGAACGTGACCGGCATAGTGCAGCCCGATATCGCGCGCGCCGTGCCCGTAATCTCGCTGGCTTCGGGACGAGTGGTGGAGGTTAAGGCCAGACTGGGCGACTCCGTGAAGAAAGGCCAGTTGTTGCTGAGGGTGCGGAGCAGCGATGTTTCCGGGGCTTACCAGACATATTTAAAGGCGGTGAACAATGAACGGCTGGCGCGGCAGCAGCTCGAACGAGCCCAGATTCTTTACGACAAGGGTGCAATTGCAAAAAGTGGCTTCGAACAAGCGGAAGAGACTGAGCAGGATGCCAAAGTCGATTTGAATACAGCCACCGAGCAGTTGCACCTTCTTGGGGTAGACAAGGACCATCCGTCGGGGATCGTCGACGTTACCGCCCCCATTTCGGGCGTAATCACCGACCAGCAGGTCACCAACGCGGCCGGCGTCCAGGGTCTGTCTGGCCCCAACCCGTTCACCATTTCCGATCTTTCGTACGTCTGGATCATCTGTGACGTCTACGAAAATGACCTCGACGCCGTCCGCATCGGCGAGTACGCGGATATCCACTTGAACGCCTATCCCAACAAGGTCTTGAAAGGGCGGATCGACAACATCCTGCCCGTTCTCGATCCCAACCTCCGCACGGCGAAGGTTCGTCTCGAAGTCGCCAACCCCGGAATGATGCGTGTCGGCATGTTTGCAACTGCGACCTTCTATGGCAAGCAGCCGGAAACGCACGCTGCCGTTCCAGCCACGGCGATTCTGCACTTGCACGATCGCGAGTGGGTATACACGCCCGTGAGCACGGGGCATTTCAAACGCTTGGAAGTGGTCACAGGAAACATGCTTCCAGGCAACATGCAGGAAGTCGTCTCAGGCGTCAAGCCGGGAGATCGAGTCGTTTCCAACGCTCTTCCGCTGCAGAACACTTTGGACCAATAAATGGGAGCAATAAATGATTCGTCGAGTCGTTGATTTTGCTCTTAACAACCGCCTGCTCGTCCTCGGTTTCGCCCTGCTGCTTTTCGCGGGCGGCATCGTTTCGTTCGAGCGGCTGCCCATTGAGGCCTATCCCGATGTGGCTGACAACTACGTGGAGATCATTACGCAGTGGCCGGGAATTTCGGCGGAACAAATCGAACAGCAGGTTACGATTCCGCTTGAGGTCGTCATGAACGGCATTCCGCATGTCGTGCATCTGCGTTCTTTTTCGCTCTTCGGACTCTCCGACTTGAAGCTGATTTTCGACGACGAATCGGACAACGACTGGAACCGCGAGCGGGTCTTGGAGCGTCTCGCCCAAGTCACTCTGCCGCCGGGCGTAGTGCCGCAAATGGGCACAGACTGGAGCCCGGTCGGCCAAATCTATTTCTTCACCCTGCACAGTACCAATCCGGCGTATGACGCGATGGAGTTAAAGTCGATCGAAGACTGGGTCGTCGAAAAAAGCTTCAAGTCGGTCCCGAACATTGTCGACGTGGCCAGCTTCGGCGGCCCTACTCGCGAATATCAGGTTCGCGTTGACCCCAACAAACTCATCGCCCATGGCCTGAGCCTGGCCCAGGTCGAGCAGCAGCTCACCAACAACAACGTCAATGCCGGCGGAAGCTTCATCCAGGAAGGTTTGCAGCAGATTAACGTTCGTTCTGTCGGATTGGTCGATCGCGCCCAGGACATCGAACGCACCGTCATCACCACCAAAAATGGAACGCCACTGCGGGTCAAGGACATTGCTGTCGTTTCGCAAGGAGCGAAGATTCGACTCGGCCAGTTTGCCAGAGCCATTCACCACGAGGACGGAAGGATCGTCGATAACGACGATGTCGTATCAGGCATCGTGCTCTTGCGGAAAGGCGCAACGGCCGAAACGGCGCTCGAGGGCATCCACCAAAAAGTGGAAGAACTCAACCAGCACATCTTGCCTCCGGGAGTTAAGATCGTCCCTTTCCTCGATCGCAGCACGCTTGTTCGCTTCACCAGTCACACCGTGCTTCACAACCTGGCGGAAGGAATGATCCTGGTATCGCTCGTTCTGCTTCTATTTCTGGGCAATGTTCGAGGCGCCATCATCGTCGCCGCAACCATTCCGTTTGCTCTCCTGTTTGCGGCCATTTGTCTAGACTTGAGTAGCATTCCCGCCAACCTGCTGTCCATTGGCGCGTTGGACTTCGGCGTGATCGTGGAAGGCGCCATCGTGTTGATCGAGAACATTGTGCGCAATTTAAGCCATGCCGATGGGGTAAAGACCACTACCGAACGAATTAGTTTTGCCTCGCATGAAGTACAGCGCCCGGTGTTCTACGCCATCGTTATCACCATCACTGCTTTCTTGCCGATCTTTACGCTGCAGCGTGTCGAAGGCAGGCTTTTCCACCCCATGGCTTGGACCGTAGCCTTCGCGCTGCTGGGGGCGTTGCTGTTCTCGATCCTGGTCGCACCCGTGCTGGCAAGTTTCGCGTTCGCGAAGGGGGCACACGAATGGCGTAACCCAGTCATGACCTTCGTGACCGAACGATATCGCGATGCCCTCCGCTGGGCCATTCGCCATCGTGTGATCACAGTTGGTGTGTGCGTGCTTCTGGTGGTTTTTGGGAATTTTCTCGCCTTCAGCGGCATCATCGGTTCCGAATTTCTGCCCCACCTGGATGAAGGTGCACTCTGGGTTCGCGGCACGCTTGCGCCCAGCACTGGCCCGGACGAGGGCATCCGGGTCGCGAACCAGGCTCGAATCGTGCTTTGCTCTTTTCCTGAAGTGCCGCAATGCACCAGCCAGGTGGGGCGTCCCGATGACGGAACGGATAACACCGGCTTCTTTAATACCGAGTTCTTCGTCGACCTCAAGCCGAAAGAACGCTGGCGTCCTGTCTTCCACGAAACCAAGGACGAATTGATCGCCGCGATGAATCGCGAACTCAACAAAATCCCTGGCGTCGTCTGGGGTTTTTCGCAGCCCATCGAAGACAACATGGAAGAGGCCGTGAGTGGAGTGAAAGGCGCACTGGCCACGAAGATCTACGGCGACGATTTGAAAGTTCTCGAACAGAAGAGCGATGAGATCGTCAACATCATGCGCCACATCAATGGCATTGAAGATCTCGGAGTTTTCCGCGTGCTCGGCCAGCCCAATCTGAACGTGACGGTCGATCGCGATGCGGCCGCCCGTTACCAGATTAATGTCGCCGACGTGCAGGATGCGGTGCAGACCGCAGTGGGCGGAAGCGCGCTCACCCAGGTTCTAAAAGGCGAAGCGCGCTACGACCTCACGCTGCGCTATCTTCCAAAGTATCGCGATACCAAGGAAGCGATTGAGAGCATTCGTCTGCTATCGCCCTCTGGCGAACGTGTATCGCTCGCCCAGTTGTGCAAGATCAGCGAAACCGATGGCGCGTCGGAAGTCTATCGCGAAGGCAATCGGCGTTACGTCGCCATCAAGTACAGCGTCCGCGGCCGCGACCTGGGCAGTACGGTCGAAGAAGCGATCAAGAAGGTGAACGAACAGGTCAAATTGCCCAACGGATATAGCATCGATTGGGAAGGGGAATACGCAAGCCAGAAGAGAGCCAACCAGCGGCTGCTGATCGTGCTCCCCATCACCATCCTCATCATCTTCGTCATCCTGTACACGATGTTTAAATCTTACAAATGGGCGCTGTTGATTATGGCAACTGTTGCCATCGCGCCCATTGGAGGTCTGCTTGCCCTTTTGATCACCGGCACCAATTTCAGCGTCTCTTCCGGTGTGGGTTTCCTGGCTTTGTTCGGCGTGTCGGTGCAGACCGGAGTCATCATGCTGGAATACATCAATCAGCTTCGAGCGCGGCGTTATTCCATCGAAGACGCCGCCGTGGAGGGAGCAGTTCTGCGACTGCGGCCCATCATGATGACCATGCTGGTAGCGACTCTAGGCCTGCTGCCGGCCGCTCTCTCGCACGCCATTGGCTCCGACTCTCAGCGCCCGTTCGCGATCGTTATCGTCGGAGGTCTCATCGCAAGCCTCATCCTGAGCATCTTCCTGCTGCCGACGCTTTATGTGTGGGTGGCAGGCGAGCGCGACGTGTTGCCCGCAGCCGAAGAAGAATTCGAGGTGGGCGAGCACGTGGATTAAAGCAATACAACTTGTGCCGCACCATCTTGCAACGCACAACCCGAGCACCTGCACCTTGCTACTCCGATACCGGGAGTCCATAGGATCCAGCGCCGACATTCACAACTTCCTCTCAACCAGCAGCATTGAGGACAGCGCCTGCCTTGAGCGAAGTCGAAGGGAACGCCCGCGCCGCGCGTGGGTTGCTTGCTTTTTGGGCGTGCTTCGGCTAGATTTCATCATCCCCCAATTCGATGAGCTGGCAAGGCGGAAACTTGCCTCAGGAGAGTGGTGGGTATGTGGTGGGTATGAAGAAGCAGAGCTATATTGGGCTCGCGATGGGCGCGCTGGTGGCGGTGGGAGCGGCGTTGAGCCTGCCAAGTTGCGGGCGCGACAAACAGCTGGTGAGCCTCGAGATTCATCCGGCCACTTTTACTTTTCTGACGCCCGCAGGAACCGAACAATTCACCGCGATCGGTACCTATATCCATCCTCCGGCGACGGAGGACGTCACCAGTCGGGCGACCTGGAAGGTTGACGACGGCGTGGTTTCGATTGACGCCGGCTCGGCTTCTCCAGCTGGCGGCTGCGGTGGCGGGACTATTTCAGCAAGTCTTCCTGAGGGCACCGACGGTGCGTCGAACATCGTAATTGGTTATGCGACGGTGACAGTAGATGATCCCACCAACCCGCTCTGCCCGGGTGGTGGCACGGAAGGCACGTTAAGCGTGCAGGTCTCACCAGTTGGGATTGGAACGGTAACCAGCCTGACGGGCGGTATAAGCTGCCCGGGACAATGCATCGCCGTGTACGCGGTAGGGGCTTCGGTGGGGCTCATCGCCGCGCCCAGTTCGGGCCATAGCCTCCTGAGTTGGACGGGCTGTACTACGTCTACGGGAAACGACTGCACCGTCACCATCCCGACGGGCGGAGCCGACGTAGTAGCGACGTTCCAATAAGAGGCGGAGTGTTCTCTCCGCCATCTCTTTCTCGCCTACTCATCTGCAAGCAGCTTGCCCAGGGTGGGCTTGTGCCTCTCGGGCTTGGTCTTCTTGGCGGGGACGAGGCGCGAGGGTTTGGGACTTCCGACGCGTTCGCGGGCCATTTCGCGGACGATCTTGGCGGCGGAAAAGACTTTTTTCTTGCGCTTGCGCGGCATAGTCGTGATGCTGGCTTCCGGAACTTCCAAGCCTTCTCAAAGAAAACGGGCTCGTCTTCTGATCGAAGGGCACTCGCATCTTCGCACATTCGATGCCCAAAGGTGCAATAATCTCAGGTTGGCGTCGAGTTCCAGCCTTTCGCAAACACGAAGCGCAGGAGCACGCGTCGCGTTAGCCGAAAGCCGAGAGCCCTAATTTATGGATGAGCGCGAATTTTTTGACGAACGGTCCGATAAGAAGCCGGCAAATTTAAGCTGTCCGCATTGCCACCAGTCGGCCGAGTATGAGATCCAGTGGCTGGTGCGCACCAAGAAGAAGAGTCTGCCGCCGCGGGCGGACGATCGCGACCGGGCGAAGTTTGCCAAGGCGCGGTCTTACATGTTGCGGCGAGACGACATGATGATGTGCAAGAACATGCGCTGCCGCAAGCGATTTGAGATTGCCGGAGTGCAGAGCGTCGCGTTTCTGGAGTAGGCGTCGCCGACCGTTCGTCTCCGCATGTCCCAATCGGAACGCTTAATCGACTAGACCAACGATATTTCCATCGGGCGTTGAAGGTAGCCCAGTAGTTTCCCGGCTCTCCTTTCGCAATTTATTCGCCCATTACTTTTTGTCGCCGCGCTCTTTGGAGGCACCTTTCGCTGGTCATTCATTGCTGGATCCCTGGAAATCGATCGAAGCAGATGACTGTTAGCTCTTGACGGAGAAATGGTTGGCAACGAGGGTGGCAGCGAGGCGGCGGACACTGTGGAGGAGCTGGCCTAGCGCTTCGGAGGCCGGCGCCGAAAGAGGAGATGGTTTGGTTTGCGGAGCGTCGCTGTAACCCTCCGTTTCCATTTGCTTTGCGGCGGCGGCGAAGCGCTTGGAACTTGTATCCTCCATGGCGAGGAAGCGGAAGGCCTGGGCGAGCGCGATGCCATCGGCGCCGGTGTGAAGGAATTCGATATGAGCGCTGACTTTGCCGTAAACGGTATTGAGAGCGATCTCACCTATGGTTCCGTGGGGAATCGGGCCTTTCGAGAGGATGGCGGAGCCTCCGGTAAGAGAAAGACGGTGAAGCACGCCGACGAAGCGGTCATCGTCGATGGTAAATAGCGCGCGCTCGTTATTGGGAACGCGGATGCGCGGGGCACGCGGGCTCTTGCGCGACTTCTGCGACTTTTTCACGATAAGTCAGCATGGCAAGCGGGAAGAGCGCGGTCAAGGTTACGGTGGTGCGTATGGGGTGTGGCGCAGACAGGAATGTCCGGGACGCATCCACTCGTTTATACTAGCCAGTTTGGTCTGTGCCAGTTGACGCTGCAAGGGATGGGAGTCGATCCGTGAAGATTTTGGTTTGCATGAAGCAGGTGCCGCAGAAAGACGCTCCGCTGAAGCTGAATGATGCGGGGACGTGGATCCGCGAAGATGTTTCCTACGAGGTGAATGAGCCGGACGCATTCGCGCTCGAAGAGGCGTTGCGGCAGAAGGAAAAGCACACCGGCGAAGTAGTGGTGGTCACAGCGGGGCCGGCGCGGGCGTTGCAGGTGTTGCGCGAGGCGCTGGCGAAAGGCGCGGACCGGGCGATCCATCTCGAGGGCGATACTTTTGTCGGGCTCGATGCGTACAACACCGCGCGAGCCATCGCGGCGGCGATCAAGGATGAGAAGTTTGATCTGATCTTTACCGGCTTGCAATCGGACGATTACGGCTATGCGCAGACGGGCGTGATTCTGGCTGAGATTTTGGGATTGCCGCACGCGACCATCATTATGCAGATCGAAAAAAGTGACGGCGGCATCCGAGTGAAGCGGGAACTCGAAGCGGGGTTCTTTCAGTTTGTCGACATGCCTTTGCCGGCGGTGTTGACCATCCAGTCGGGGATTAACAAGCTGCGCTATGCCACGCTGATCGGGATCAAACAGGCAAAGATGAAGCCGCTGCGCAAGGTGATGATGGCCGAGGTGCAGTCAGCCATGGAGGGGAATTTGCAGAAGATCGAGAAACTGCACGTACCGCAGAAAACGAAGAACACTGAGTTTTTAGAAGGGCCTCCGGCGGAAGTGGCGAAGAAGCTGGTGGAAAAGCTGAAGAATGAAATGCGGGTAATTTGAGAACCGATTATGGACACAATTCTTGTAGTCGTTGAACAGCGCGAAGGAAAATTGAATCGCGTCTCGTGGGAGACGATTGTGGCTGGGCAGGCGATCGCTGCTCAGACTGGATGGACGCTGGAGGCGGCGGTGCTGGGCTCGGGCGTGGCTGCGATCGCGGGCGAGGTGACGGAGAAGAAGGTCGCCAAGGTATATGACATCGAGTCGGCCAGGCTCGAACCCTACACGCCAGACGCGTTTGCGCATGGGTTGCAGGAGTTTTTGGGGAAGCATCCGGCGAAGCTGGTGTTGATGCCGCATACGTACCAGGTGCGGGATTTTGTGCCGAAGCTCGCGACCGCCCTGCATACAACGGCCATCAGCGACGTGATCGGGTTCAGGTATGAAGGCGGAAAGTTGCTGTTCACGCGGCAAATGTTTCAGGGAAAGTTTGTGGCCGACGTGAGTTTTGCGGGCTCGGGGCCTTGCTTTGTGACATTTCAGAATGGCTCGTTCCGCGCCGATAAAGTCGAAGCGGGATCAGCGGCGGCGCCGGTCGAGACGGTAAATGTCGATGTTCCAGATGGCGTTATCCGGAACAAGCCGCATGAAGTTTTCAAGGAAGCCAAGCAGGCGGTGGATTTGACGCAGGCCGCGATTATTGTGTCGGTGGGGCGCGGGATCAAGGAGCAGAAAAATATCGAAATGGCAAAGCACTTGGCGGACGCGCTGGGCGGTGAGCTCGCGGCGTCGCGTCCGATCTGCGATAACGGATGGTTGCCGATGGACCGCCAAGTCGGATCGTCGGGACAGACCGTTGCCCCGAAGCTGTATCTGGCGCTCGGAATCTCGGGGGCGATCCAGCATATTGTCGGCATGAAGGGTTCCCGGAGCATCGTGGCGATTAACAAAGATTCCGAGGCGCCGATTTTTGAGATTGCGGATTATGCCATCGTCGGAAACTTGTTCGACATTGTGCCGCCGCTGATCGAGGAAGTGAAGAAGGCGAAGGGGTAAGGGGAGGTTTTAAAGATTCAGGGTTTCAAAGTTTCAAGGAACGACAGCAAGTAATCTCCTGGGGCACCCACTCAAGCAAGCAACAGTTCACTCGGACGAGAGTGTCCGCGCTACGCTTTTCCTGACGCACTTTCCTGAAAAGATTTCGAGATTACGAACCGGCTGCAAAGCCGCCGAGGTGTGCCATGGTGAGCCGCAGATATTTGTAGGGGTTCACCGGGACGTCGTTGATTCGGACTTCGTAGTGAAGGTGCGGGCCGGTGGAGCGTCCGCTTAACCCGACGTAGCCGATGGTGTCGCCGCGGTGGATGGATTGTCCGGCGGTGACGGCGAAGCTGGAAAGGTGGCCGAAGCGCGTCGAGATGCCGTGTCCGTGGTCGACCATGATGGCGCGTCCGTAGCCGCCCAGGAAGTCGGCGAAGGTAACGACGCCGTCGGCAGGAGCGATCACGGGCGAGCCGACATTGGCGGAGATATCGACGCCAGAGTGGAAGGCGCCTTCTCCGTTAAACGGATCGATGCGCTCGCCGAACGAGCCGGTGATCTGGCCTTCAACCGGCCAAAGGTTCGGAGCCGAGTTGGCGCGGACCCAGTCGGCCGTGGTGGAATTCTTGGTGAGGCCGAGTGAGATGCCGACGCTGGCTGCGCCGCTCAGCGCCGTGTGCTTCAACGCGTAAAGCTGGTCGAGCGAAGAATTCACCTGCGCTGCTTGAATCTGCTCGGTCGAGGCAGCCACCATCGCCGGATCGGACTTGAGGCCGTAAAGTGCGGAGACCTCGCTGGCCAGTGAGCCGAGAGAAGCTACCTGAATGTCCCGTTCCTTGGCGACCTGTTCCAGACGCGAATAGCGGTCCTTGAGCTGGGCTTGCTCGGTGCGGAGCTGGTTATAGTGGGCGACTTTCTGCAGCATCCGGGTATAAGAACTGGCGATTCCCGTGAGACAGAGCGCGCCGATCGCCAACCCGGCCACAAGAACGTAGAGGTATTGGACGGGAATGGAGATCTTGCGAAGCTGTCCGGCTTCGTCGCGAGCTACGAAAAATATGTAGAAACGTTTACGCAATATCCTACTTCCGGGCACCGAATTTTGCTTCGGAATCCTGCCGGAGCGGAACTGTCATGCTCGGGCTCGGAATCCTGATTCCACCAGCCGCATCAGGAGCAGGCTGGCTCTTTCCAAAACCACGGAACCAGGCAAGCCGAAATCCAATTTCGCTGCAACCGATTCATGTTGCAGCAGTTGGTTCGGCAAAGTATTGTGAACGGCGGATTACAAGGTAACAAACCTGATTCCCCCTGTCAACCTCACTACGCCCTTTCGGACGGTTACCAAGGCAGGGTAATTGGCGGTGCCCATCCGGCCAGATTACCGCGGTAAGGGGGTCAGGCGACCGCAACCCGATGCCAGAGCGGGCATCCCGGAGTGTGGGAGCCGAGGTATGTGAGCCGCGGTATAGTGATGGACATGCCGCTTAGCGAAAAGAATCTGATTAGGCAGATTCGCCGCCTTGCCCGCAGGGATAAAGACAAATCGGTGGTGGCGGGCATTGGGGACGACTGCGCGGTGCTGCGCGTTCCTCCAGGACACGAGTTGCTGGTGACCACCGACTTGACCATCGAGAAGGTGCATTTTCGGCGCGATTGGCAACGTCCAGAGCTGGTGGGACGGCGCTGCCTGACGCGCGGGCTGAGCGACATCGCGGCGATGGGTGGCGAGCTGCTGGCGGTATTTTTATCGCTGGCCGTCGCGAGCGACGTTCCGCAGAAGTGGGTGGACCGCTTCCTGAAGGGACTGCTGGATCTGGCGGAAGAATTCAAGGTTCCGCTGGCAGGTGGGGACACGGCGCAGTCGGCAGGCGGGATTCAGGCGGACATCGTCGTGGTGGGCTCGGTGCCGAAGGGAAAGGCAGTGCTACGGTCGGGGGCGAAGGCGGGCGAGCAGATTTATGTGACCGGGGAGTTGGGCGGGTCCGCGGCGGCGCTGGCGCGCCTCGGGGAATCGAAGCCCGTGGGAGCGGAGTATTTCCGGCACTTTTCCATGAACTCTCGTCCGCTGGCGCGGGTCGCGGTGGGCCAGTGGCTGCGCCAGCGGCGAGTAGCTTCGGCCATGATTGATGTGAGTGACGGTCTTTCCACCGACCTCGAGCACATCTGCCAGGAAAGCCACGTCGGCGCGGAGATCGAGGCGGAGGCGATTCCGCGGGCGCGGGTTGGACGAGGGAAAAGGGAGTTGGGGAAAAAGCCTGTCGCGCTCGAGTTCGCGTTGCACGGGGGCGACGACTACGAACTGCTGTTTACATCCGCGGCGGCGGTCCCCTCGGAGGTGGCGGGAGTTCGAGTGACCCGGATCGGGCGAACCACACGATCTGCGGGGATGCGGCTGATCGGGGCGGACGGGAGAGCGCAGCCACTCAAGGCCGGGGGATGGGAACACTTCAAGGGGAATTGGTAATTTCGCAATTTTGTAATTTGGTAATTTCAGGGTTTCGTATCAGGGCATCGCTTTAGCGATGCCGAAAGTCTTCGAAATCAGATGCCCCTTTAGGGGCTGGGCATTCGACATCCGAAATTTTTCCGCAACCGCATCAGGAGGTGACTTTCGTTACCTGCCGACGGTGACGGCGAGAGGCTAGAGTGGACGCATGAGAAAAGTATTTTTACTCCTGGCGTTCAGTGTCGCGATGTTGATTCCAGCTTCCGCGCAGGGGCCGTCTCCCTCTCGCAAGATCGATAACGAATTTGTGCAACAGCAGTTTGGCGACCAGTTCACGCTGGTGCCCGAAGTTGCGCCCGCGTTCGGCGATCTGGACGGCGATGGCGTGGAAGACGTGGCGATTGCGGCGCGCTGCAAGAATCCGATGCTGGATCAAGCGGAGCACAACTACACGGTGTTGGATCCCTACAATGAGTTTTTTGGGTATGGCGATCCCCGGATGACGACCACGTTCAGCGAGGGCGTTCCGGAGCGGCGGGGTCTGGTGGTGCTGATCATTCATGGCGCGGGGCCGGAGGGATGGCGATCGGCGACTCCGAAAGCGAAGTTCGTAATTGTGAATTTGCCGTATCGGACGATCTCCGTTAGAAAAATGCACGTGAGAAAGAAAAATATCGAAGCGGTATACATTGAAGAAGCGGGCGACAGCGGCAGCAGCTCTGCCTTGTTCTTCGATGGGAAGAAGTTCCGCTACGTGCCGATGGGCGGGGATATGCAGTAGGCACGATAACAGTGCGTGACGGCAGCACTTGGTCGCGGCTGGCGGGCTGATGTAGTAACCTTCCTTTCTTCATTGCCTCACAATTTTAAATACCGCGTTCTTGTAGAGCGGCTGGCCGTGTGCCGGCTTGCCTCCGATGCCCGTATTCCTGCCTGGGCGCTGAAGGGCAGGTTTTTCTGCGTGGTGCGCACGCGCGATGAGCTTTCCATTGTTTATACGGAGGACGCCTGCACGGAAGACGTTTGCATGGAAGACGTCGGCACCAAAGATCGTATGCCGGACGGGGCACCCGTCGAGCGCGGATGGGTAGCGCTGAAGCTCGAAGGGCCGTTTCCGTTTTCGATGACCGGTGTGCTGGCATCGTTTGCGCAACCGCTGGCGGAAGCGCAGATCCCGATCTTCACGATTTCGACGTTTGATACGGATTACGTGCTGATCAAGCGCGAGAACCTGAAGCAGGCGGTGGTGGCACTGGGCGCGGCGGGACATGAAAAGGTTGGTGAGAAAGTGGTTGATTTCGGCTATGTCCGAATCGCCATTTAACCGCGCTTTTCCGCCGAATACTGGTCGAAATTGGACGGTGACCTCCCGGAGATGATTAAATCAAGAGGCATCTTTCTTTTATGGCTTCATCGCTAGTGAAACTGCGCCGTAACCTCAAGGCAGCGGAACGCAACGCTCATGGATTGTGGCAAATCCTGAAGGCCGTAGCATCAACGGACCACCCTCTGCTGGTGCATCTGATCCCGATCCGGCGCTGCAATCTGGCTTGCACTTATTGCAACGAGTTCGATAATTTTTCCAAGCCTGTCCCTACCGAGCAGATGTTGCGGCGGGTGGATCTACTGGGCAATCTCGGAACTTCCGTGATCACGATCAGCGGCGGCGAACCGATGCTGCATCCGCAACTGGACGACATTATTCACCGCATGCGGCAACGCAGGATCGTGTCGGGTCTAATCACCAACGGTTATCTGCTGACCGCGGACCGCATCCAGCGTTTGAACCGGTCGGGCCTGGAGTGGCTGCAGATTTCGATCGATAACGTGAATCCCGACGAGGTTTCCAAGAAAAGCCTGAAGGTGCTCGACCGGAAGCTGCAACTACTGGCCGACCACGCGGAATTTCACGTGAATATCAATTCGGTGGTGGGCGGCGGAGTGAGCCATCCGCAGGACGCGCTCACTATCGGCAAGCGCGCGCTGGAGTTGGGGTTCAGTTCCACCGTGGGAATCATTCATGACGACTCGGGACAGGTGCAGCCCTTGAACGACGAAGAACGGCGCGTGTACCACGAGATGAAGGGACTGGAGAAACGCAGTTTCACGCGCGTGAATGCGTTTCAGGATAACATCGCGCTGGGGCGCCCGAATCAGTGGCGCTGTCGCGCCGGGGCGCGCTACCTCTATATTTGCGAGGACGGGCTGGTGCATTACTGCTCGCAGCAGCGTGGGTATCCGGCCATTCCGCTCGAGAAATACACGCTGGCCGATATGCGCCGCGAGTTCCATACGGAGAAGCCTTGCGCGCCCCATTGCACGGTATCGTGCGTGCACCAGGTGTCGGTGCTGGATGCGTGGCGTGCACCGCAACGGCCGGCACGGGCCTCCGAGCCTGCGAGCGGACTGGTGCATATCGAGTAGCTGTCAGCTATCAGTTTTCAGTTATCAGCTTTCAGTAAAAACTTCCCAGAAAAACCTGCTCATGATTGCGAGTGGAGGACGAGCATTTCGCCCGTCCAGCCGGGGACGCCCGGCTCTCCGCTAACAAGCGGGCATCGACGATAGTAGCAATCACGAACTGAGAGCTGACGGCTGAGAGCTGATAGATGCTCTTAGAACGTTGTGGCCACGGTGAAGCGGAAGGTTTTTCTTGGTTCCAGGAGAGTGAATCTGGAGCCGAGGGTCGAGAGCGTGGTCTGGTAGGTATAGAGGCCGGCGGCGCCGCTCGGGAACATGTCGCGGGTGATGGGCACGGGCGGGGTTGCGCTACCATCGAGGCGCATGGCGTTGTAGGCATAGTAAATGCGGAAGGGCGCATTGACGACCGGAAGCATCATCTGCAATTCGATCCCGGTGGACATACGCGCAACCCAGTTGGTGCCAGGAACCGGGCTGAGATTTTGCGAGGGGAGGGGAAGGCCGGAGCCGGGGGTGCCAAGCTTTACCCCGCCGGAACAGCTGTAAGCCGGAGTCAGTGTCGGACAGCCAAACAGAGTGCTGATCAGGGTGTCGTACTGGATCGGGTTGGTCTGCAACTGCGAGTTACGCAGGATCGGATCGGTGCCCATGTCGACAAAGGGCGCGATGGCGACTGGCCCGGCGATGGTGATGCGGTATTCCAAGTTGCCGTGCAGACTGAGGTCGCCGCCGGGAGTTACGAGTTGCTGGTACAGAACCGGAATATTCCAGCAGTTACTGACGCATGCTCCCGAGGAATTGGTCACCACCGGAAATCTCGGATTGGCGGGAACGAAAGTTGAATCGGGGTTTCTGAGGGCCACGCTCTGGGCGCTGGGCAGGTAGGCGATGGGAGAGACCATGCGGATATCGAAACCGCGCAGATCGTTTTCGCCACCGAGGTAGGCTCGTTCAAAGGGGGGCGCAACGATCCCGCCATAGCCCGTGATAAACGAAGCCTGAAGGTTGTAACCGAGGGCATTGCGGCGCTTTTGCATGGGGAAAAATTGTTTGTACTGAACGATGGGGCGGATGGTGTGCACCGTGCCGCCGAGGCCAGCAAACTCCCCGCCGATGAACAGGCTCTTGCCGTGGTGGGGAGAGTAAGCCGCATCGAGGGTGTTCATGGTGAAGCTGGGGGTGATCTTGCTGGTGATGATGCCGTTGAGCGCGTTGGGCCCGGTGATGCCTCGGAAGTTAAGATTCTCGAACAACAACTTGGAAGCGTTGCTGACAGCAACCAGCGAAGAGCGGTCGAAGGAGTAGCTGATGCCAACCCGCTTGAAGGAATGGCCTTTCCGCAACGGATAGCTTACGCTCAGGGTGGCGCCGGTACTGGACTGCGAGTAGTTCTGCAGGTTCTGCAGGTAGGCCGAGGGCAGGTTCAGATTCTGTCCAGTGGCAATGGCATACTGCCTGGCCTGGTCATAGTTGGTCTTCCGGGTATAGACGTTGAAACCGGCCTGGATGGGGCGGTCAAACAGGTAGGGTTCGGTGAACCCGAACACCAGGTCGCGCTGGCGGCTGCCGAGGCTGGCCTGCACGGAGAGCGTCTCGCCCAATCCGAGAAAGTTGTTGGTGCTGTAATTGATGCCAACAAAGGCGCCGGCCAAACCGCTGACGCCGCCTTGCAGTCCGATGCTGTTCTTCCCCTTTTCATGGACCTTCAGGGTGAGATCGACGGTGCCAGCCTTTTCGTCGAGGTGGCGTTCGGTGGTATTGGGATCGTCGGGCTTGAGCTGGTCGAAATAGCCGAGCTGGTTCAGGCGCAGCAGGCTCAGTTCCCAGTAACGCGAGTTGTAGATCTGGCCTTCTTCCAGCGCAATTTCGCGGCGGATCACCTTGTCGCGGGTGGTGGTGTTGCCCTGGAACTCGATGCGGCGCACGTAGAACTGCTTGCCTTCGTCCACATCGACGACTAGATCCACGGTCTTCTTCTCGTCATCGAACTTGGTGTCGGGGACGGAAGTGAAGTTAATGTAGCCCGCTTCGCCGTAGGCTTTGCGCAGGTTTTCGAGACCCTTGGCGACTTTTTCGCGGCTGAAGATGTCACCGTCCTTCATGGGGAACAGGCTGCGCAGGGCGGCGGAGTTCGGGATGGCTTTGTTGTTCTTGAAGGTGATGGTGCCGAGGTGGTAGCGCTCGCCCTCCTCGATGGGCATGGTGATATCGACGGATTTCCCCAGCCCTGGCTGAATCCACGGGACGTGGAAGCCCGTGTGTCCGGTGTCGTGGATCTCGGTCTTGGGTTCGTCAACCAGCACCTTGAAGTAGCCGCGGTTTTGGAACTCGGCGCGGACGCGTTCGGTATCTTCTTCGAGCTTGGTAGCGTCATAGGTCTTGGAGAAGAGGTTTTCAAGGAAGATGGAGTGCGGGATGCCTATGGGCTTGAGGTTCTTCATGGCCGCGCGCAGCGTGCGGTCATTGACGTGTTTGTTGCCTCGGAAACGGATGCGCCCAACCTTGACCTTGGGTCCCTCCTTGACGACGAAAGTGACACCGACGGCATTGGGCGGGATGGGGCGGACTTCGGTGCGGATGGTCGCGAACTGACGCCCGTGTTCGGCGAGCAGTTGTTTCAGGACAACTTCGGCCTTCTTGATCTTGGTGGGATCGTACTGATTCTCAACCGAGAGTCCGACCTTGCGCTCCTTGAACCGGTCGAGCACGTCGCTGGTGGAAACCGCATTCAGGCCGGTGTAGTTGATCTCGCGGATGGTCGGCCGCTCTTTGAGGTAAATGTGAAGGATCCAGCCTTTGGCACTCTGTTCGCGCTCAAAGCGGATGTCCTCAAAGTAGCCGGTGTTCCAGAGGGCGTTGAAGTCGCGTTCGATGGCGGCGGTGTCGTAGATGTCGCCGACCTTGCTGAAGATGCGGGCCTTGACCGTGTCGGCAGGGATGCGGCGGTTGCCGTGGATGACGATGCCAACGATGAGGTCCTGCTGACCCACAACGGGAACGGCCAGGAGTAGAAGCGCCACGAGACCGAGGAGGCGATTCCAGACAGAACTGCGCTTCGAAACTCTTGTGGTGAAAGAAGATGGAACCCCGGAAGGGTCTCGCTGCGGGCCCATGTCGTGGCCGAGTTGCAGGGCGCACGCAGGAATATCCTGATGACGGCGATGAATCGCAACGACCTCGAAAAACCAGAGTTAGGAAAACGGTAATTATACGGTAGGGAGTGAGAAGCGTCCAAGGCAGGAACGAATTTTCACTCCAGGAGTCACGCCCGAAAAAGCTCTACCTCAACACAGACGGAATAGAACGTCGCCGCGTTGCCCATGTCAGTAAGTTTTTCTGAGATTAGCACATTGATATTGCGGCCGCTGGGGCTGAATCGTGCCCAATCGAGTCGGGCGGACCACTCCGGAAGGCGCCGCACTATCGATTCGAGAACCATCGACCCGGGTCTGGAGGACGATCTCGACGCGGGGGGTTGAAGGCGCGAATGCGAGTCGCCATCGCGGACGCCGCGGGGCTCGGCATCGGTCGGATGCATCTCGTATTGCTATGCCGAACCTATCGCCTCCTGAAAAATCGTTGCTAGCCGCCCAGCCCCTAAAGGGGTTTCTGATTTCGAAAGCTTTCGGCATCGCTAAAGCGATGCTCTGATACAAAACCAGCGTCGCTCAAAACGCCCGTCACCATTTCCAGGTCCCGCACGATGCGTTCGGGATCGCTGTGTCCGAGATAAATCTCACCGTTTGAAGTCCGGATGTGCACGACCTGGTTGCACCATACGTAAGCGCGCGTGCTGCCGATGCCGCGAATGCCGTAACCGCGAATAAGAGACCAGGGCTCGATCGAATAACTCAGAATCGACTGTTTCGGAATCGAGCGCAGCCGGAATCCGAGCATGCGAATCTCAACCCCCTGGCGCAGAAAGCGGTACTGAAAGCCACTCCACGCCATCGCGCCGACGCCGAGTGCGGCTAAGCATGCGAGGATTGCCGGCCAGAGGCCCGCCGTCGTCCGAGCCCACGATGCGGCGATCACCGGCCCAAGCAGCGCCAGCAGGACCAGCAGGCTCCAGCCGCGGCTGTGATGCGTCTCTTCCGCCAACACATCGCTCTGAAATGCGTCTAGCTCCTCGTTATTCATCTCTTCCCACAGCCGCACATATGCTATGCCCTTGTCATATCGTGTGACCACAAAATCGCAATATGAAATGTTGTCAAGCACTGAATTATGTCTGCTTGCAATGGCTTATACAAGGTTTCCAAGGGCGGCACGAGTCCAAAGAAAAGCCTCCGCTGGGGCGGAGGCTTTGAAATGAAAAGGTGCGGTGGTTTTATCTCACGACCAATGACACCGGCCAGTTGTGCGATGCTCCCGATCCGCCAGCGCCGGTGACCGTGATGGTGTAGGTGCCGGCCGCCGTGCCGCCGGGGGTGGTAGTGCTGTTACTGGATGACCCACAGCCCAGCTGCAGCAGGATCGCGCCCGCGATCAGGCACAGAACAGCTCCGACCAGCCAGCGGCGACGCTTGCGACCAGCGCCGATACCCAGTCCGACCAGGCTCAGGCCTCCGATGGGGAGCCAGGCGGCGTAGAACGAGCCGCGGCGGAACAGGCTGCCGGTGGTCACGGGGCGGGCCACGGTGGCGATGCTCAGCGTCGTGCTTTCCGGATTGCTCCCCGAAAGCGTGACGGTGGTGGGGTTGAAGGTCGGAGTCGCTGCCGTAACAATCGAAGGCGACGTGGTTTGACTGGGGGTGATGGCGGCGTTATAGCCTAACGAAGTCGTAGGAGCAAAAATGATCGTGAACGTGGCCGTGTCGCCAGCATTAATAGTTTGGCTGTTGGGCGAGGCGCTGATCCCGAAATCGACGACGTTGACTTGCTGCGAACTGGATCCCTGCATTGGCCCGTTGTTCGCGCTGGCGCTGCCTGAGACCGAGACGGTCGGGTTAGTGGCGTTAAGGGCCGGTGTGACGTCGACTTCCACCGCGCCGACGGCGTTGACCGCCAGTGTCGGGATATTGCAAAGGATGGTCGTTCCTTGCACTGCGGTGCAGTTTCCCGAGCCGCTGGTGACTTTGGCCGCAGGGTTTGCCGCCAGTCCGGTGGTAGGCACGATGGCGTAGAAATTCACGTCGGATGCGCTGTCGGGTCCGATGTTGGTGACGTTGAAAGTAAACGCGACCTGAGTTCCGGCCGCAACCGGGTTGGGCGATGGACTGGTGGAAACATTCGCCACGGTGAGTTGGCTGTAAGCTCCGATCTTGCTTACGAACGCATCCTGCGAGCCGCCGTTCAACAGCTCTTGATATGGATTTGCACTAACGGGGAAATTTTGCGATATTGTGTTGCCGGCCACGTAGGTGGCGCCGTAAACGTCGATTGCGACTCCAGTGCCCTGATCCAACCGGCTGCCACCCAGATAGGTCAGGTAATCGCCAGCGGCGGTGCTTCCTCCCAATGTGGTTGAGATCAGCGCGACGAAGGCGTCTCCCTCGCCGCCATACGGCTGGAGGGCGTCGGCGGTTAAAGGGAGGTTCGGGGAGGTAGTCGAGCCGACCACGTGGGCTGCAAATAACGAATCCACCTGGATGGCCTGGCCGACGTCGGCGCCGGAGCCGCCCAAATAAGTAAAGTAGGTCAGCGGATAGGTCAAGTTGGTGAGGTTGCCGATCTTGACGATGAAGGCGTTGCTTGCCGCGCCGACTGCATAAGCGCTCTGAAAGCCCGCGACGCAGCTGGTACAAACCCAATCGCCGGAGTTGGTCGAGCCGGTGACATAGGCGTTGCTGGAGGAATCGACCGCGATGCCATACCCAATGTCGTCGCCCGATCCGCCCAGGTACGTGGAGTAGATTAGGGACGACAATGCTGTGGCGTTCGGGTTGATCTTGGCCGCGAAAGCGTCCAGTTTCGCTGGTGGGTTGCCCTGGGTGCAAGCCGTCTGGCTGGCTTGGTCGAGGCAACTCTGCTGGGCGTTCAAGAGAGGGAACCCAACATTAGATCCCGCAGTGGAACCCAGAAAATTCGTTCCACCAGTGATGTACATGTCGCCAGAGGCGTCTACCGCAATGCCACCTCCCTGGGTTTGACCTGACTGCGGATTTCCACCGCCGAAGTAGGTGGAATAAAGCATGCTCTGGCTACCAGAACCCTTGGTGTTGATCTTGCTGGCAAAGAACTGGCTGGGCGCATTCGATACCGTTTGGTAGCCGTTGGGATTCGCCGGGAACCCATTGCTCTGGTCGTTTGTCGACGTCGTGATTCCGGTTACAAAGGCGTCTCCGGTGCCATCGATTGCCAGTCCGGTAACCGTATCCGTGGCATTTCCGGCGAGGTAGGTGGAGTAGCGCAGCGTGGTGGTCGTTCCAAGATTCAGCCGCGTGACAAAGCCGTGGAGTCCAGGCTGCACCGGCGGTCCCGGCTGGAACGCGGTAAACACGCCGCTGGTGGGGAAGTTCGCAGAGGTGGTCGAGCCAGCGACGTATACGTCGATGCTGCCCTTAACCTCCTGGTCGGTGTCGGTACTCACCGCAATGCCAGCCGCGTAGTCAAATCCTGAACCACCGAGATAAGTCGCGTAAACAAGCTGCTGAGCGTCCACATAGGCGGGCGGCACCAGAATCGGATTGATCACCGCGATGAAGATATTCTGCTTGCCTTCGAGGGTCGGCTGGTACGGTGGGTTGTTCGGGTAGTACTTCGTGCTGGACGGAAAGTCCAATGAGTTGGTGGAACCGACGACATAAATCAAGCCGGAGGGATCGACCGCCACGTTCACCAAACTCTCGGTGCCGCTGCCGCCGAGGTAGGTCGAATAGCTCAGGGTCGGGTCGATGACGAGTTCGCGGCTGCGGTCGTAGTCTCCGATGGCAAAGCCGATTTTGTTCTCCGCGATCTGCCGGAAGCTTCCCGTGATCGTCTTCTGCATGTTCCCGTCCTGCTGATAGATGCGAGGCGCGTGGAAGCGTACATCGCCCTGGTCTGTCGAGAGAAGCAAATCGCCGGAATCAATGTGCGCGGAAGCGCCTTGGAAGCCCAGCGCGATCTGGCTCGGCTCGGCGCCCGGTGCGACGCGGAAGTCGTATTCGAGTTGTCCCTGATTGCCGTAGTAAACCAGGTCGATGCCGGGATAAACCGCCTGATACTGCACGCGGGCAAACTGCGGAATGTCGGGATGCCACTTGGAAGGATCGTTCCCAATAAAGTAGCTGCTCTTCCCGGGCAGAGGCGAAGCGCCGGAAACGCGAGCCGAAGAGTTCGCTCCTTCCAGCCGCATGCGAATCACCGAACTGGATGCACGCTGAGAGCTGAGAGCCGAATGCCGAGTGCTGACGGCTGAAGGCTGCAGTTGCAGCACCGCTTCGTCGGCGGTTAGAAACAGACCGAAGCCGACGCCGCGCGCCAGGAACTTGACCTGAGGAGCAGTCTGACCCTGGTTCGGCTCGAAAAACAGCGGCAGCGAAAGCGCCGTCGATGAAAGCACCTTATGAACGGCAGGCCGTGGCCCGCTGGCTTTGGCGGCATGTACTGCGGTTGCAAAATGGAACACGACGCCTGCAGTCGCTAGCACGGCCGCCACCAGAAACGCAGCCTTCATCCCGGTTCCTGTCTTTTTTCCTGACCTTTTTCCTGTTACCGAACGTCTCACCGAACCTCCTACCGACACGGGGTAATTCCGATTCACGAAGCTCCTCCGATTTCCCAATTTCGTGGGGTGAGAACAAGAATGGCACACAAACGCCGCTCCCGCTCGACGCCTTCAGGAAGCGGATGCGTACCTGTCACCAGAACTGGGGTTAAACCAAATAAATACTTTTACATCCAACAGATACGCTGTCAAGCCGGGCAGACAGCGTAGGCCGCAATAGTGAGAAGCCGGAAGAGGGGGAAATGGTTGCAAAAAAAAGGTCCCGGGAGAACCGGTCTCAGGTCTCAGGTGCTCGGTCTCAGGAAAAACTTCGGCGATGGAACTACTGCGTGTGTCACAGTCCTGAGACCTTACACCTAAGATTTGACACCTGGTTTCTTCAATTCCTCGATCTCCCGCTGCAGGCGCGAGTAGCGACGGACGATCGTCCCCAAATAGGCGATGTGGATGATCCAAGTGACGGCGTACGCGGCAAAAAGGTATCCGTTCCCGCTCATCGCCCACTCCCGCGGGGGTCGAGCAGCGATGCCAAGGCATGGGCGTGGTCGACGTCGCGCTGCAGCTTTTCCAGGCGATAGCGCGACCAGCAAACCAGAAACGCAAAGCAGGAAAAGGCCAGCCAGTTGATGAGCAGCACGTGCAGCATGCGCGGATCGATGGAACCGCCTCCGCCCATGACCGGCTGCGGGTGCTGGGTGCGGAAGAACCAGATCGAGAAGTAAACGAACGGCACGCACAGCGCGCCCAGAACCGCCAGTGCGGCCGCCAGTGTGGGCGTTTGTCCGCTGGAGGAGAAGCGGCGCAGGAAAAGGTAGCTCACGTAGATGAGCCACAGCACCAGGGTCGAGGTCAGCCGCATGTCCCATGTCCACCAGATGCCCCAGACCGGACGCGCCCAGATCGGGCCCGTCACCAGCACGACGGTGCAGAAAACGACGCCCACTTCAGCACTGACTAGGGCGACAATATCGGCCGCAGGCTTGCGCTTAATCAGATAGAGAACTGAAGCTACGAAATTGACGAAGAAGAGGATGAACGCCGTCCAGGCCGAAGGCACGTGGTAGTAGAAAATCCGCTGCACGTTGCCCATGGTCTTTTCGGTGGGCGCCCACACCAGCGCCATGTATAGCGCATAGATCAGCAGGACTGCGGTCAGGACACCGAGGATGGGGAAGGCTTTTTTCATTCCGCTTCTTTCATGCTACGACCGTCATTCTGCGTTCAAGACGGTTTCAAACAAGAGCAGGCACACCGTAGTAAACACCAGATCGTAGGTCACAAGCAACACGATCCAGAAGCGTGCGCCTTCGCCGTTCAGTATGGCCGTGGTGGATTGCACCATGGCGAGGAGAGCCGGGATCGAGATCGGGAACAGCAGCAACGGCAGCATGATCTCGCGGCTGCGCGTCCGCAGGGACATGGCTGCGAAGAAAGTCCCGTTCACGACCAGGGCCCAGGTTCCGAGCACCGCGACCAGCAGCAGTTGCCAAGCCGGGCCGAGCGCCCGCAGCCGATAAAATACGATGAACAGCGGAGTCATGAGCCCTTCCAGCACGGTCACGAAAATAAAATTGCCCAGTGTCTTGGCTATGAACAGCGAGTTCGCTGGCGCGGGCGATACCCGGTAGGCGTCGAGCACCTGGTTGCGCAGCTCGCGCGCCCAGGTCTGGTTGAGCGCCACCACCGCCGCGAACAGGAAGGCCACCCAAACGAGGCCGCCGGCGATCTGGCGCGATTCTTCGGCGCTCGGATCGAACGAAAAACTGAACACGATCACCACCAGCAGAGAAAAGAACAGCATGGAGTTGATGGCGTCCTTCGACCTCCACTCCAGGAGCAGGTCTTTGAGCAGCGTGGCGCGGGTGATGCCGGTGGGAGCGCTCATCGGGCAGTCTCCCCGGAACTCGCCGGCCGTTTCAGTTCCCGCGTGCGCCCGACAATTTTGCCGGATTCCATCCAGACGAACTCGTCGGCCGCGTGCTCGAGCAATGAGGCCTGATGAGTGACGATGAAGATTGTTTTGCCCTGATCGCGGGTATGGGCCAGCAGGCGGACCATTTCGGTGGCGGAATGAATGTCCACATTCGAGAAGGGCTCATCGAGCAAAAGGATCTTGGGGTCGTTTAGTAAAGCCCGGGCCAAAGACATCCGCTGCCTCATGCCTTGCGAATACTGGCCGACGGGGCGGACGAGATCGGGATCAAGTCCGACCGCGCGGATGACCTCCGCGCAGCGCGTACTGCTGGTGATTCCGTACAGCCGGGCAAAGTATTTCAGGTTCTCCATCCCGCTCATCTCGTCATAGAGCAGAGAAGGATGCGCCATGTAGCCCACCTGCTGGCAGATGTCGTGAAACTTGCTGGAGCCGAGGATCGCGACCTCGCCGCTCGACGGCTGGTTGAGTCCTGCCAGAGTGCGCAATAGTGTAGTTTTGCCGGCGCCATTATCGCCAAGGATGGCATAGAGTTTCCCGCCGGAAAATTCGGCGGTAACGCCGCGCAACGCGGCAAAGCGGCCGAACTGCTTGATCAGGTTCGAGACAGTGACGACGGGCTCGGTTTCAGTCAAAGGAATAAGGAATGAGAATTAATTCGACATCCCGCCAGATCCGGAACTCTGGGTCTGCGAATTCTGGTTCTGCGACATGCTCTTGCCGGGCTCGGCGGCCGGAGTGGCTCCGGGTTGCGGCGCGTACTTCGACGCGCATTTGGCCTGCAGTTGCTTGGCATGGAAGACGCCATCGCGTCCGAAACTGCCATCGGCCAAAGCTTGCGAGTCGTCCTTAAAAGTGTCGGGAGGAGCTTCCGTCCCGGTGTACGAAACGGGCAGCGTCAGATCATTTTCCTTTAGCATGAAGTCCACCCTCGTTCCGGAGCGCTTGATCGAGCCCGGCACCACGTTGCCCGCCACGCGCAGATGCTTGGAGTAAGCCTCGTTCCCCATGCCGTTCAATTCTTTGATGGTGACGTAGTAGCTCTTGCTGTCCTGCACGCCCGTGTAGGCAAGATAGCCGAGCGAGAGCAGAATCAGCACGGTCACCGAACCAAATTTCAGATACTTGCTGGCTTCGCTCGACCTGGTTTCGCTGGACATGAAACACCCACCCCTGTGTAAAAACTGTACGCGCTGGCCTGTTACGGGTCAAGCTACGGGTCAAAATGCCCAAGTCGCGATACACTTTCGGCGCCGCTGCCGTCCGCTAGTCCCAGCTCTTATTAAGCTCCCATCATCGAGGATGCTGCACCGCTACAGCGAGCAGCGACTTAGCTTCCTTTTTCCCGCTCGAAGGGTTTTTGCATGTATCGGCGGCATTCCTCGAGCGCGCCCTGGGTATTGTCGTTGGTCTGGATGGCCTGCCGGTATTCGTTGACGGCACGTTCGCGCTGCCCGGTTACGTCGAAAATCTTGCCCAACTGCAAGTGGCTCCAAACCTCAGTCCAGCGCGGCTCACCGTCGCCATTCAGCGATGCGCGGTAGGCGTTCGCTGACGCCTGATAATTCCTCTGCAGAAAAAACACCTCGGCGATCCGGTAGTGGGCCAGCGAACTGTTCTTGTTGACTTCGAGCGCCTTGTTGAACTCGCTCAGAGCCCCGGCCAGATCGCCCTGCTGGGTCAGACCCTGTCCGCGCACGATGGAGGAACGCAGCTTGATGTCCTTGGAGTTGGTCAGCACGCGGTTTTCGGGATCGACAGTGATCCGCCGCGGGCGTCCAAAGGTTTCGACCGAAAACGGGGAATCAGTGCCCACAACCTCAATGCGTTTTTCTTCCGTTCTTCCGTCGGTATCGATTCGCAAACTTACCGGCATGCGAAAAAGATCAAGATCCTGCGTGATCGCGCCCACAATCCGGAAGCCTTTGTTGTTGCCCAGCCGGTAGCACGTGTACTTGGCCTTGAACTCGGGGGCGCTGGTGGAATCCATCCACTGCGAGTAGAACCAGGTAAGTTTCTCGCCATAAACTTGCTCGCTGAGTTCGCGGAAATCGTCCGTGCTGGCGGACTTGCCCGCATACTTGGTGGCGAACTCGCGCATGATCTTCAGATACTTGTTCTCGCCGACAACCCAGCGCAGCATGTGCAGGATCATGGCGCCCTTGTCGGTCACCAAAGACTGAAATTCGGGAGAAAAATAATCCAGCTTGTCGGCGCTCGAAAGCGGCACGCTGTCATAGGCGAGCGCCCCCACCGACATGTCCTTCACCATTTCCTCGAGCCCCGCTGCGCCCGCCGCGCTCTCCACGTAGCGAGCTTCGGAGTAGCGCGAGAACCCATCGCTGATCCACCAGTCGTCTTTCGATGCCGGACTCACCGAGACGCCCCACCACTGATGGGCAATCGTATAGGCCAGCAACCGGTAGTTGGTCTTTTCCGTGATGGCGCGGCTCGAAAGCATCGCGATTTCTGGCGCCCATGCCGAGGGCACCGTGTCATCCGGGATTTCAACGACTTTCAACCGCGTCGAGGACGCGACTCCATACTGGGTGACGAAGTAGGTGAATGCCTTGATCGCCGTCGATGCGTACTCCGCGCCCAGGTCCTGTTTATTCGGCTTGAAGAACACGTGCAGGTCGATGCCCGCTTCCTCGCTCTTGAATTCCTGGAACGTGCCGGCAATGATCGTGCCCGGAAAACTTTGCTTGTCCCACGTGAAGGTGAAAGTCTTGGAGTTCGCCAGCGCGGTCGGCTTCTTTGCAGCGGTCGCCGCAGTCGCAGCCGCGGACGGTTCCTTCCCGCTGCCGATCACCATCATGTGCGCCGGAACGGTAACGCTGATCGTCGAAGTAAAGCGGTTGACGCCGTATCCCGCGACCGGAAACCACATTCCGGAATAAAGCAGGTAGCTGGTATCCGGGCCGACGTAGGCGAGTTTCAATCCCTGAACCGGGCTGTCGTCAGCGCTTTCCAGCGTGCCTTCGTATTCGAAGGTGAAGCTGGTGCTCGCATTTTTTGCCAGGTCGCTGTTGAGCGCGAAACGCACGGTCGAATCCTGCGTGTTGCGCTCCGGAGTGAGTGGCTTGTTGTTCGCATCCGTGAGCTTGGTGATGCGCAGCGCGTTGTTCAACTGAAACACCGCCACGTTGATGTCTTCGAGCGCCGTAATCTTTACCGTGGCGCGCGCAGTGAGTTTGTGAGTCTGCGGCAGCAGTTCGACGTCGATCTGATAGTCGTCCGCGCGCAGGCGCGTTTTCTCGGCCGCCAGCGCCAGCCGGTTCGCGACCGAGGTAAGAAAAAAGACCAGAAAAAAGACAACCGTTAACCCGAGCGCCCGGCGCGCTGGTCGAGAGTGGCAGAGCTTCAAGTAGAGTCTCCTGGCGAGAACAACCATTTGTATGATGTTAATTTTCCCGCAAAAGATGCTGTGCCGACAAGGGTTAGCAAAATTTGTGGTAGGTTGAATTCGGCCACTACCGGAAATTGAGGCTGGGACGCGCTTCCCGTACACGATCGTTCCGTACGCTCAGCGCCTATTCAGTATACCGAGCACCGCATAAAACGAAAGGTAGCCAGCGGCGAGCGCGGCTAGGATACTGGCAAGAACCCAGAGTCCAAAGCCATCGAATGTATGGAAGGTGATGACCCGACCTACTCTACCCATCAAAAGAAGCGTTATCACAAACGCCGCTGCTGTGCTCAATGCAGCACAGGCGATTGCAAAGACAGGGCTTTCGTCGGTTGATGGTATCTTCATGGAACCCAACGACTGCGAATATCACTAGGCTACCATTTCCAACAAATTCTGAGCGTGTCGTTCGCGAGTGAGGGTTGGGCCGAAGCTTGTTACGCTCAGTCAAGTTCTCGATTCAATCAATTGTTGAATTGCTTTGGCCGCAGTATCCGCGGGACGTCCGCCGTCCTGGCTTGTTTTTTTCAGCTTTTTTTTCACTACGGCCAATCCTTGCATCATGCGCGCCCGCGGCTCGCCGTCAGGGATGATCTTGTTCATCTCCGCGACGATGTTTTCTACCGTGAACTTGTGCTGCACCAGTTCGGGAACGATCTCCTCCTCGGCAATCAGATTGACCATCGCAAAGTAAGGAACTTTCACGCGCGGCCTGCCCAGTGCATAGGTCAGCCGAGATACGCGGTACACCATAACAAACGGAGTGCCCATGATGGCCGCTTCGACCGTAGCCGTGCCGCTGGCCACGATTGCCGCACGCGAGTGATAGAGCGCCGGGAGCGCTTCAGGGACTAAGTGAATGTTCGGTGGAGACGCGGCTTGCCGCGTCCCTGCCGGTGCCGCGATCATTTCCCGAAGAAACGACGCGTCCAGCGTGGGCGCGACCGGCAGCAGGAATTCATAACCGCTGCCCAGGCGATCTTTCTCTAGACAATCTTTCTCCAGACGATCCGCCGCATCAAAAATCGTCGGCAGGTTCATGCGAACTTCTTTTCGGCGGCTGCCCGGCATCAGCGTGATCCAGGGCTTCGCGGCATCGAGGTCGTACTCGGCAGCGTAAGCTTCGCGAGAAATTGCAGGCGCGGGTAGATCAGTCAGCGGATGGCCGACAAACGTCGCGTCCACTCCACGATCGCGATAGAACTTTTCTTCGAAGGGGAAAATCACCAGCGCTTTGTTGACGTACTTGCGCAGCAACTTTACGCGTCCCTGCCGCCACGCCCAGAACTGCGGGCAGACGTAGTAAACGACCGGGATACCTCGCTTGCGCATCTGCCGCGCCACGCGCCAGTTGAAGGCCGGCGCGTCGATGACGACGGCCAGCGCCGGCCGCTTCTCATCGGCCGCGCGAATCAATTTCCGGTAGAGCCCAAGAATCTTCGGCAGACGGTTCAGGACCTCAGTGATGCCGACCACCGCCAGGTCTTTAGCATCGACAACGATCTCGCATCCCGCCGCCCGCATGCGCTCCCCGCCCGCGCCGAAAAAGGTGAGAGAAGGCTCGCGCCGGCGCAGCGCCTCGATCAGTTGCGCGCCATACATTTCGCCCGAGGCTTCACCGGCCGAGATGAGAACTTGCACGGAACACATTGTAACGGGGCAGATAGACGAGTGTTCAGTCGTCGGCGTTGGCCGTGACCGAGGGAGCCACCGGCATCTCCTGATCCTTGTACTGCAGCTGGTAGAGCTTCCAGTAAATCCCGCGCTGGGCCAGCAGTTGCTGGTGCGATCCCATCTCGCGGACTTTGCCTTTGTGCATCACGATGATCTTGTCGGCGCGCTGAATAGTCGAGAGCCGGTGCGCGATGATCAGCGCCGTCCGCCCTTCCACCATGCGGTTGAGCGCTTCGCGCACCCGGAACTCGGTCTCCGTATCCACGCTCGAAGTCGCTTCATCGAGAATCAGAATCTTTGGACTATGCGCCAGCGCGCGCGCGAACGAAATCAACTGCTTCTGCCCGGTCGAGAGCGTCGAGCCGCGCTCGCGCACTTCCTCTTTGAATCCTCCCGGCAAAGTTCGGATAAAGTCGGCGAGGTTGACGTCCTCCGCCGCCTGCTCCACGTCCGCGTCTTGAATGCGCGCCGTCCCCAGCCGGATGTTGCCCGCAACCGTGCCGCTGAATAGAAATGGATCCTGCAAGACGACGCCGAAGCGGCTGCGCAGATCGTCAAGGTTCATCTTCTTGATATCGACGCCGTCGATGCGAATCGCTCCCCGCTGCACGTCATAGAAGCGCATCAGCAGCGAGATCAGCGTAGTCTTGCCCGCCCCGGTATGGCCAACGACGGCGATCGTCTCGCCCGGTTCAAGCACAAAGCTTACGTCGCGCAGCACCCAATCGGGCTCGCCAGTTTGTGGAGCGACGGGCGTCCTCGCCCGTCCCGCTGCGTCCTCCGGACGGGCGAGGACGCCCGTCGCTCCACTAACGTTGTAGGCAAACCACACACGATCAAACTCAATCCGACCCGGCCCCTGCGGTTGTTTCGCGATTGCTGGCGAGGTCACTTCAATCTTTGTATCCAGCAGCTTGAATACGCGCTCTCCCGCCGCCATCGCCGACTGCAGGGTGTTGTACTTCTCACTCAGGTCCTGAATCGGACGGAAGAACCGCTGCGCATATTGCATGAACGCGACCAGCACGCCGAGCGTCGCCACGCCCCGGATCACATCATTCCCGCCGAACCAGATGATGCTGGCAATGGCAATCGCCGACATTATTTCGACCACCGGGTAATACACCGCGTACGCCATGATGGCGTCTTTAAACGCTTCCATGTGCGAGGCGTTGATGTCGGAAAATTTATTGAAGGCGCGCTTCTCCCGATTGAAAAGCTGCAGCACCAGCATCCCCGAAACCGCTTCCTGCAAGTAAGCGTTGATCCGGGCGATCGCCGTGCGGATGCGCCGGTAGGAATCGCGCACCTTGTCGCGGAAAATCATGGTCGCGTACACAATCAGCGGAAGCACAGCGAAAGTGATGAGCGCCAGCTTCCAGTTCATCTTCATCATGATGAAGATAATGCCGGCGAGCACGAACACGTCTTCGAAAATCGAAACCACGCCCGCCGTGAACATTTCATTCAGCGCATCGACGTCGGTGGTCACGCGCGTCACCAGCCGGCCCACCGGATGCTTGTCGAAAAATCCGACGTGCATGTGTTGCAGGTGACGGAAAATCTGGCTGCGCAGATCGAACATCACCTTCTGCCCGGTCCACTGCATCAGGTAAGTCTGGACGAACTCCAGCGCGAAAGTGCAAATGAGAATCCCGACGTAAAGGCCGCCAATCTGCGCGATGCCGGTCAGGGGAGCGTCGCTCAACCGGTCGCCAATCCATGAGTGCGAGGACGAATGCGAGTCCGCCGACTTCGCCAGGTATTTGTCGATGGCGATCTTGGTGAGGAACGGCCCCAGCACGTCCAACCCTGACTTCAGGATGATCGCCCCGAGCGCCACCGCCACGGACCACTTGTACGGACGCAGATACGTGAGCAGCCGCCGCATCAACCGGCTGTCGTACGCTTTCCCTAATACTTCTTCTTCCTGATTGGAGGCCATCGGTGGCGCGAGAAAACAAGATCCGGGATAGGATCCTAGCTAAAGATCTCCCTAGTAGAGATTATCCCAAAAACATTACTCCAAATAAGATGACGGAACCGGCGCGCGGGATGGAAAAGGTTGGGTCGATCTAAATAGTCTTCTTGACGGACCCCGCCACCGCACCGGGCTGGGCAGCGCTCGGAGGCTTGCCGTCATGGGCCTTGCCGCAACTCGGGCACACGACTTTGGCATTCTTGTCGGCCATTTGGTGGAGGAAGGCGGAAAACGCCTGACCACAGTGCGGGCATAAAAGATCAGTCTGCTCATCGCTCATATTTGTTCTCATCACACCGCCGCGTCTGATTTGTTGCTCTTCGGTAGCGGGCTTCTACCCCCTATTCTAAGCCACTGTCAGGGTGCACGCCTCGCGGACATCTCAGAGAATGAATCGTTTCCCAGTGTCGCGACCAGGCGGGTGTACTATGATGCCGTTTTCGAGGTCAAGAAGGAGATTCCGGCTTATGTCATTCGAGGAGCGCTACGGGCGTGTGCTGGCGCTTGCCGGTGCACTCGAAAAGCACCGTGACGAAGTGGTCGATTGCGCCGTCCGCGACCTGCAATTTACGGTCAAGGACAGCACGCGCGAGGTGGATACCACCATCGATCGGCTCAGAATGTATGCGGATGCGGTATTTTTGCGAGACCGCTTGCCCCTGCGTCCCAGGGCGCGTGTCAATCTGATGCTGTCGTACAACGGCAGCGCATGGCTCAATACTGCGATCACCTCGATCTATATCGTCGGCAACCGGCTGAACGTGAAGTTTTCGTCGAAGGGGCGGCGCATCATGGCGTTGACGAAAGACCTCTATCGGCCGATCTTCGGCGATGCAGTTGCGTTCTATGGCGGGACCGGCAAGAGCTTGCTTGAGGACTCGCTCGCAGATCCCGAAGTGACCGCGGCGGTGGCATTCGGATTCGACGAGAACATCCTGCCCTACGAAGAAGCATTTCGCGCCGCCGGCAAGAAGCTGGTATTTGAGGGGCCGGGGCAGGACCCATTCATCGTGTTCGCCGATGCCGACCTGGACTGGGCGCTTGACGACCTGATGGCATCGAAGTTCATGTACTCGGGCCAGACGTGCACCGCGCCTAAGCGGATCTTCATCCAAGCCAGCATCTATCAGGAGTTCCTCGAGCGGTTTGTTGAACGGGTGCGGCGCTTGGTAGTGGGCGATCCGGCGGACAGGAAGACCGACATCGGGCCGGTGGCGAGCACGGTAGCGGTGCAGCGTCTCCAAGAGCAAATGGCCGATGCCCTGGAGAAGGGCGCCAAAGTGCTGGCGGGCGGCCGCATCGAAGGCAACCTTGTCTATCCGACCGTGGTGAAGGATTGCGCCGATGACATGCTGGGCATGCGCGAGGAGGTCTTCGCACCGGTGGCCTTCACTTCGTGCTTCGAGACCGCCGGCGAGGTCCTGGCACGCGCGAAGAACCACAAGTACGGATTGCGTGCGGCAGTGTACGGCGGCAGCGAGGCGGCCGTGGTGGCGAAGGAGCTTTTGGGTTGCGATTACTGCCATCCGGTGCCCGCGTACACCTTTGGGAAGTTCGGCACGGTCGCGTATAACCAGAGGCGTGCGGAGTCGTGGCGCGGGGCATTTGTCACCACGCCGGTCGGCGGGTACGGCTATTCCGGTTGGATCTGGGAGACGGTCGGTGGGCGCTTCCAGATCAAGCAGGGGCCAAAGTTGCTGAGCACGGAAACGTCAGAGTAATCTTTTCCTGCTTACTCTCGAGCTGCGGCAGTAAGCGTCCCGTAAAATAACAACAGCATGCCCCTCGGCCTCTACATCTCAGTCCCCTTCTGCCGGACCAAATGCAGCTACTGCAACTTCGCCTCCGACGTGTTCTCGAAGTCCGCTTACGAAAGCTACGTTGCCCGCCTGCTCGAAGATATCGCCAACTCGCACCAGCTTGCGTCGGAACTGGGATGTGCGCTCGGATTTACGCTCGATGACACTGCCGACTCCATATACCTTGGCGGCGGAACTCCCTCGATCCTCGATGCCCCGCAGTTGCTGCGCATCTTCGCCGCCGTGCGCCGTCATTTTGCGGTTACGCCCGATGCCGAGATCACGGTCGAATGCGCTCCGGGTACGCTTACGCCCGCTCTCATCGAAACCTTGCTGCAATGCGGCGTGAACCGGGTGAGCCTGGGCGTGCAGTCGTTCGTCGATCGGGAAGCGCGATCCGTGGGAAGGCTGCACAAACGCTCGACCGTTCTCGAAGAGATTGGTCGCCTGCGAGAGGCGGGCCTCGCCAGCATCAACATCGACCTGATTGCCGGGTTGCCGCACCAGACGGCGGAAAGCTGGGCCTTCTCAGTGTCGGAGACGATTGCGACGGGTGTTCCGCACGTGAGCATTTACATGCTCGAAGTGGACGATGATTCTCGCCTCGGCAGGGAACTGATCGCCGGAGGCGCCCGCTACCACGCCCACTTTGTCCCCGATGACGACGCGGCCGCGGATTTCTACCAGCAGGCATGTGAGATGCTAGCCGCCGCCGGCATAGCGCAGTACGAAATTTCCAACTTTGCCCGCGCCGCAGCGCAGTCCTGCGATAACGAGTTACATAAGAATGAGTCGCGCCATAACTTGAAATATTGGACACGTCAGCCTTATCTCGGCTTCGGCGTCGATGCGCACTCGATGTTGAAAGCGCTCGTGTGGGGACGGGCGCCCTCGCCCGTCCAAGCCGAGCGCAGCTCGGCAGATGCCCGTGGCCACGACAACTCTGGATTCGCGACAGCCGTTGACAGCGTCGAGGCCGACCTTCACCAGGTCATCCGCTTCGCAACCCCAGAGTCACTCGACGCCTACATGAATCGCGCGCCGCATACGGTGACGCCCGTTTCCGTACGGGCAGCGATCGAAGAAAGTTTCTTCCTCGGTCTGCGCCTCAATCGCGGCGTCGATCTCGAACGCCTGCGCACAGAATTCAGCCCAGGCGCAGTCGCCCTTTGGGACTCGGCAATAGAGCAATGCGCGCAAGACGGACTGCTCGAACAGCAAGGCACAATCCTGCGCCTCACCGGCCGCGGACGTCTCTTATCCAACGAAGTCTTTGCCAGATTCCTTACCGAAAAAACCGAAGAAACAAAAGTGGGAACCGGTCACGTGAATTCACGTTAGTTGACCGATCAGTGCCGTTCGGCTTGGCCTATCCGGTCCCCACCATTTCAAAAACTTTGGGGAGGCCGATGCCCAAGATGGGAGGCTCAAATGCCAGAGCCTGTATGCCGGCCTCTCCCGAAAGATTCATCCACACAATGCGAAACTGCGCCCGCGACGTACCGAGTTGCAGGTCCAGCACTTCTCCGGTCTGAACCTTCGAGCGCACTCCGATCAAAACTGCCCCGTGGTTGCTGACGTTTCGCACTCGAACCAGCTCTGCGAAAGGCCGCGCCATCCTGTCCACTCCCCAGATGCGTACCGGCAACTCCAGATTCAGTCTGCGCTCTTTTCGCCGATCCATTTCCGCTCCGAGTTTCTCTACAACGATTCAAGCGAATCATAACCACCAACGTCTCAAAGCGAAACGTCACATCAGTTACACGCCAAACAGTTCCCGAAGTTACGTTGCATTAGGAAAGAAAATAGTCGAGGAAATAGTTAGTGTCTGTCTATATCATTTAGCTATTATCGAAAGGAAATTATCGCATTTATGTTTCACGTGAGACATTCTTGAACGCAAACAAAGGACTTAATCGAGGTTTCTCAGCGAGCAGGCCCACGGCCCGCGAGCGTCGCCGCACGACCCACACGGTCCCGCCGGCCCCGCCGGAAAAGACGGCTGGGTTGTCGCGCCGCTCTTCGCCGGTACGGCGAACAGTGAGAGCTGCGGCTCCAGTTTCTTGCTCTGGCACTTCGGGCACTCGGCTTTCTGTTTGCCGAAGACCAGAGCCTCGAACTCGTGTTGGCATTCCTTGCAGACGTACTCGAAGATGGGCATGAAGAAAACTCCGCGAAGAAAATTGCTGTCTTCTATTTAAAATCAAAGCGTGGGTACTTCGCAAACACACGAGGAGATGCGTCCCTTCACACCACGTCGCTGGTTGCGCGGCGGGCACGTGCAAACGGTTGCCAGCTTTTTAATCCCGCGACGTTTTCATCTGCCTGCGCCCGAGGAGCGGCTGATCGAAGTCGAGCCCGGCATCCAGGTGCTTTGTCACTGCCACTGGCAAGCGGATCGCGCGCACGCGCTGACTATTATTATTGTGCACGGGCTTGAAGGGTCGAGCGACTCGCAGTACATGCTGGGCGTTACCGAGAAGGCGCTGGCCGCGGGGATGAATGTGATCCGCTACAACCAGCGCAACTGTGGCGGCACGGACGAGCTCGCCCCGGTGCTCTATCACTCGGGGTTGTCGAATGACGTGGCAGTGGTGGCGCGCGAGGTCATCGCGCGCGACGGCGTTTCGCGCCTGGCGCTGGTCGGCTTCTCGATGGGCGGCAACATCGTTCTGAAGTTGGCGGGGGAGTGGGGATCGCAAGCACCGCCGCAGTTTCGAGCTGTCGCTGTATGTTGTCCGGCGATTGATCTGGCGACGTCAGCGGATGCGCTGCACGAACCGGCGAATCGGATTTACGAAAAATATTTTTTATGGGCGCTTCATCGGCGGATGCTGCAGAAGGCGCGGCTGTTTCCCGACCACTTCGACGTGAGCCGCCTGCGCGGCATCCGGAGCCTGCGCGAGTTCGATGACAGGGTAACGGCTTACTATTGCGGCTTCAGGGGCGTGGACGATTACTATGATCGCGCTTCGGCGGCGCATGTGGTCGAGCGGATCGCGGCGCCGGCGCTGATCTTGTGCGCGGCGAACGATCCGTTCATTCGCATCACGGCGGAGACGCGGCGGAAGATTTCGTCGAACCCGAACCTCACCTTCGTCGAGACGAGCGATGGCGGGCACTGCGGGTTCGTGGGGACACCTTTCAGAGTGCCCGCTGGAGTTGGGAATGCGAGCGATGGTCGTTATCACGACGATCGGTATGACGACGGTTATTGGGCGGAGCATGAGATCGTAAACTTCCTGCGCAGGTTCTAACGGATGAGGTTCTGATGGATGCCGACTTCTCGATCGAACTGGGGCGGGAGGATCCGGTGCTGGATTTTCCCTGGAAGGATCCGGCGGGCAAGCTTGCTTATATTGACTTGAAGCGGCGTCCGGAGCTGATGGCGTGTGTCGAGGAGGCGGAAAAGTTCCCAGAGCTGGGGGAATTTCTTCGGGCGATGAACTCGGGGCGGAGCATGGTGGAGACGGCGAAGTGCGATGCCTGGGCGACGACGGAGCTGAGCGTGGAAGAAGAAGTTTATAATGCGTCGCATAAGTCCGCGAGTTATGTGGATGTGGTGTTTTCTAATATTGATGCGCGTCTATCTTCATTGCGTCCGTCTTCGTTGCGTCAATCGTTGTCCGCTCACGAACAGTTTGCCAGGAAGCTGGTTGAGTTGCTGCGGCGGGCGCCAGAGACTCCGTCGGCGGTGGAAGTGTGTGTGCGGCGGTGTTACTTCGGGGAGGAGGGCGGCGTCCGGGAAGGTTTTTACTGCACCTTGTATGTGAGCGGCTACGGAAACGATGGCGCCAGCGCGCGTCAGAATTGGGCAGTGGGGCTGAAGCTGATGGGAAATGCGATCGTGCAGTTATCGGCGGCCGGGGTGGGGTGATGGGACGGGACGGCGAAAAAAAGTCCTTGGCGGGGGGTAATTCATGGCGACAACTAAGATCGAAAGAGCAGGCGTTGGTTTTGGCATTGGCCGGCAGGGTGGGTCGACGGTAGTCGAAGTTCGCCCCCACCATGACACCATTTCCGCACTTAGAGGAGTTCAGGTTGGCTTCGAACTGCTCAACGGAACCACGCCCGAGCAAGCGAAGAAAATCATAGATGTGCTGAACGAGAGCGTAATCGGCATGTTTGTCACTACCGTGCCGGAACGATAGGTCGGACGACAAGGCGGGAGCGGCGTCAGGCTGACGAGGTCACACCGAAACTCTGAAACCCTGAAATCGTAGATGACACTTATGGATGATCGCAGGTCTGGGCCGAGCTTGCTTGGCTTGGATCCTTCGACTTCCCCTCGGCTTAGCTCGGGGCCTCGGCAAAAGCAGTGCAGGCTCGCGAGGGCGCCCTTCCCTACACGGACACCTAACACCTACGCGGGCTGGACTCGGCGGGTCATCTTTTTCCAGTTGATCTTTTTCCAGTCAATTCTTTTCCAGTCGATTCTTGTGCGGACCAGGGAGAGGATTAGCATGAACAGAAAGATTTCCAGCAATCCCCGCGAGGCGGTGGGGATGGTTTGGGCTCGCTTGGGGAGCAGGGAGAAGCGTCCGTAGACGAATTCCAGGTGGACCCAGTAGACGAGGAGGGACGTCTGGCCCAGTTGGATTAGCGGGCTGAAGCCGCGAGTCGCCAGTCCCCAGCGGCACCAGGCATAAGTCAGGAAAGCGATCACTAACAGGAGACCTATGCGCGTCATTAGAAAGTTCGGGCTGGTGTGCCAGTAATCGTAGGTGGAATAAAGATGGATGGAAGAGTGGTCTAGTTGGCGCGCTGCCAGGATTGCAACGGCTCCGGCGGCGGCGAACAGCGCCAGCGTTTTCGCGGTCTGGTTGCGGGCTTGGTCGCTGAAGAGAATGAATCCGGCGGCGAGGCCGGCGAAGGCGAAGGCGGCCCAGGGAAAGATGGAAAAGAGCCAGGGTTGGGGAGCGCCGAGGTTGTGGCACCCGTCGATGTAGGACTCCAGCGGCCAGGGCAACCAGGTTGGTCGCCACGTGGTGTAGAGGGGTGGAGTTAGCAGGGCGATTAGAGACGCGGCGGCGATGGCGGCGGCGACTATGGCGAACCCAGAGCTGTTGTGGCCGCCAGCGGCTGCCGAGCTGCGCTCGGCTTGGACGGGCGAGGGCGCCCGTCCCCACACGAGCAGGCTACAGCGCCATGCTGTTAGGGTGATGCCGCAGGTTAGCGCCATCAGAATCATGGAGAGGCCGATGATGTTTAGGACGTCCACGCGGAGTAAGTCGGACCACGGAGCCCATCCCCAGGCGATGAGAAACTCTTGCAGGCGGAAGAGGAGTCCGAAGGCGAAGATTTCGGCGCCGCGGCGGGCCATGGCGCGGGTGATTTCGGCGGGGGTCAGATTTTTGCGAATGAGTTTGTCGGTGACTAAGGCGAAGGAAATTCCGGCTAGAAAAAGAAAGAGTGGGGCCGGGAGCGTGCCCAGGAGTTGCGATCCTTTGAGGAAACTGGTGTTGCGGGCGTCGCCGCCTAGCCAGGCGTCGTAACAGTGCGTCTGGAACATCAAGACGCAGGCCAGGCCGCGCATCCAGTCGATCCAGGCGAGACGGGAGGAAGAGGCCGAGGTCACATGCGAGAGTGTAACGTGCGAGGCGGGGTGGGGCCAAGGTGAGAGGCGGCGGCGAGGACGCCCATCTCTCCATTGTCCGGCCGCCCATGTCTCGAAAAACGCGAGACGTGGGGCACCCGTTGTTGCAACTGTCGAACAAAGGCGTGCTAGCATTTTTGGGGAAGGACTTCGCCGTGAAGCGCTGGTTTAGTATCAGCACCGTTGCTTTGAGTTTGCTGATGGCGGGTTGTTTATCGCGGCTGGCAGTTGCCAAGGATGAGCCCAAGTGGATCGAAATGCATTCCGCGCATTTCTCGGTGCTTACGGATGCGGGCGACAAGCGCGGGCGGGAAGTTGCTTTGCGGATGGAGCAGATGCGGGCAGTTTTCGGACAACTGCTTCTGAAAGAGAAGTTGAAAATGCCGGTTCCTATCACCGTCATCGCGCTCAAAAGCGACAAGCAGTATGGCATGGTTGCTCCGGCGAAACAGAGCATGGCGGGCGGATTTTATGTGCCGGGGCCGGATCGGGTTTATATCGTCCTGAATCTATTTGAAGCCGATCCGTGGCGAGCGGTGGCGCATCCGCTGGCGCATTATCTTTTGAATTACAACTATCCTCCGGCGCAGGGCTGGTTCGACGAAGGGCTGGCGGAATACTTTGGGTCGATACAGATCGGCAGGCAAGTGGAGATCGGAGGCGATCCGGAACTGGCGCCGGAATGGCACGAGGACATCTTCGATGAACTGCGGCGAGATCCGAATACGCCAAAGTCGCTTACGCAGTTGGTGAGTTCGCCGGTGTGGCTGTCGATGGTGGACTTGTTCACGATGAAGCATGACGGTTCGGGGGCGCGCGAGGGGACGCACAACACTCTGTACTATGCCCAGTCCTGGATGGTCGTCCATTATCTGGTGAACAAGAACAAGATGCCGGAGGCCGGGACTTACTTCGATCTGGTGCTGAACCAGAAAGTGCCAGTGGAAAAGGCGATGGTGCAGGCGTTTGATTTGTCGCCGGAGCAGATGGAAGACGCGGTGAAGACCTATTTCAAATCGCTGAGCGGATTAGGCATTGCGCTCGATCAGACGAAGAAGCCGATTGCATATCCGGTGGACACTCAGCAGCCCGATCATTTCGCTCTGCCGTTTGACGCAGACGACATTGGGATGGCGGTCAGTCCGGTTAAGGATGAGGAAGCGAGAGCGGTGATTGGCGACGTGATGGCGCGCGTTCCGGAGCATCGCGATCAGGCGCTGCACGATTTGCAGCAGCTGACGGCGGATCCAAAAGATAATGAGGTGGCGCATCGCGGACTGGCCTGGGATGATATTCGCCAGAAGCGGTTTGACGCGGCGGCCGACGAACTGGAGAAGGCGACGGAGCTGAATCCGCGGGACCCGTGGATTTGGTATTACCGCTCGGCGCTGAAGTATCAGAAGGCGCAGGCGACGCGGCAGGAGATGCAGGGGCTGGCGAACATGATGCAGGATCTGCGGGCGGTAACGGATTGGTATCCGGAGTTAGCCGACGCTTATAACATGCTTGGAATGGCGCGCGTGGAGGGGGGCGGATTCAACTCGGCGCTGGAGGCGCAGCGGCAGGCGATCGCTTTGGCGCCGCGGAATGTGGAGTATCAGTTCAACCTGGGACAGATTTATGTTGCGGGGAAGAAGTGGGATCTGGCGCGGGAAGTGTTTACGCGGCTGAGGGCGGGACCGGATCGGGCGGCAGCAGCGGCGGCGAAGCAGCAATTGGAAGATCTGGAGACGCTGCAGAAGTATGGAGTGCGTCCGCAACGAGCGGGGGAAAGCGCGGCGCCAGCCGGCGCGGCGAGCACAGCGGAAGATGAGGAGGCGGATGCGGCGCCGAAACCGGCGCCCGTCAAGCCGGGGACGACCGGGCCGGTGCAATTTCTGAAAGGCAAGATCGTAAGTAGCGATTGCTCAAAGCCTCCCGAGGCGATGGTCACGATTCTGAGCGGTATGACGACTTACAAGCTGCATGCTTCGGATTACAAGGCGTTGCTGGTGATCGGCGAAGATCAGTTTTCCTGCGATTGGAAGAACCGGGTCGTATTGGTGAACTACCGTGCGGTGGGGAAGCATGAAGGAGAATTGGTGTCGATTGAAACGCATTAAGCGCGACTTGCTCTGGCCAGCTTCATGGCAAATGCGGATTTAAGCGCGCGATGGTGCCTTTTGGGCCGACGGCCCGGTCGTGAGCTCGGTTACTAGTTGGCGAGGATTTGAACCTCCGATCGTCTGCAAAGGAAGCCGTCCGATCCATCGAAGATGCGCGCATGCAGCGTAGGTCAGGTCCCCTGAAGTGCTGCTTCGGGGCTGGTTCGGCCTCTTTGGACGAGGAGAGCGTTCAATTTCGCCATCACCTCAAACGCATCGGCTACGTAAAGCACGTCTGCTTTTCCTCGTGCCCATCCGCAGTTCGGGTCGAGATTCACCGCCCGGCGCTCGTTGATGAAGCGCCAGCCCACGACATGGGGCTCCTCGCCATGGCAACACGTGGACAAACCCTTGGGATGACGCGGCGTCGATCCGGTCTGGCCGACCTGGTTCAGATGAGTCATGAAGCCGAGTACTGCCTGACTCTCTCCCGTTTGATCGACCAGCGATTTGCTGCCGCCGAGCGAAGCGCCCGAGGCACGAAGGAAGTCAAGAATCAGCGTTTCAGCTTGATCGACATGGGGCTTTCCGTCGGCCTGCTTCTTGGTCCAGCCCGCGCCCGCGACAAATAGCAAGTTGGCGTCGGGCCGGATGGTTTGTGCGTCGCTTTTCGGAGCGCGGATGCCGCTGACGACCGTTCTTGTGGCCGCTTGCGGGAGTGTTACCGGAATCTCTTCGACCTTGGCTGCGCCAGATGCCCGGGCCGATGCAGTGTCGGACCGTGCAGTGTCAGTCAGTGCAGATTCAGACCAGGCCGCTTCGCAGCCGGACTCGAGCAACACAATCCAAGGGCGCGCGTCGCGGCGAATGACTCCCTCGATCCGCTGCCGATAGTACCAGCGCGCAGCACAAAGTTCGCCGTTGACGGCTTCGAGCGAGGTGACGTGCGTGTCCACACATCCGTTTAGACGATGCGCTACTCCCGGCAGAACGCGCATGAACCGTGAAGTTGCGGGTGCGAGAATCAATTCGGCTCGCGCTGCCCGGCAGAGCGCTTCCGCCGCCGCCGCATCGCTCGCATAGCGCGCGGTGGCAAAGTCAGGCGCAGCGACCGCAAGAATTCGATCGGCTCCGGCGGCTGCAACCGTCTCCGCCGCGTCAGCCACGTCCGAACCGATCAAACCGATGGTCAAGCGGGCGCCGAGCTGCTTCGTCAACTTCAAAGCAGCGCCCAGAACTTCATACGATATTTTGGGGAGTGTGTTGCCGGCTTCCGAAACGTGCGCCAGGAATAAAATGCTTGGTGACATCAGCGTCTTGATCTCCGGATTTTGTTGTCTACTTGCCAATCCATTCCGCAATCTCTTGCGCCATCTGCTCGGCCGACAGGTCTTTGACCATGCGCGTCTGGCGCTGTTGTTTCGGCGGGCTCGCGCTCAGGAAGTGCAATCCACCAGCCGGCAGCGGCACCGACTTCGCCCGCTGCAGCGCGGGCATCACCGTGCGCATATTCGCCATTCCAACCTGGGGATTGTTGCGAGGCTCCGGCAGATTGCCGGTCGCCCAACCGAACAGAGCCGGCGGACCCGGGCAAACCGAAACCTGATGACGCCCGCCCTCGATCCGCTCCAGTACTTCGAACGAACCGTCGGCTTGAGCGTCGTCCAGAACTCTGAGCTGGTCGACACCTTGAAACTGGTCGAGAATTTCGAGCCGCTCTCCAACCAATTGCATGGTGGCGCCTGCGCCTCGCGAAGCCGATTCCCAACCGCCGAATAGGAGCAAGCGCGAGCGATCGAGGCCGGCGATGCTCTGAATTGTCTCCGCCAGGAGCGCGGCGGTCGAGTGCGCGTCGGCAAAGCCGCTGGCGCTGGAATCGATCGGAACCAGTTCAAAGCTCACTCTCTGGGCAATGGTCATCATCACTTGCTGGAGTTTTGCTTTTGGTCCCACGCTCACCAGCCAAACCTTGCTGCCGGCGACCTTGGATGCCAGGTTGGCGGCTTCATACAGAGCATGAGCCGCCCAGGGGTCAAGAACGGCGGGCAGCATCATTTCGTTCTTCAGAGCGGGACCGGTTGGGGTCGGGACTGGCTCCAGCGTTTGCAGGGGGTCGGGTACTATGCTGCCACAGACTACGATGTGATATCCGTTGGTCATTAGCTTCCTGTCAATTCAGTAATTCACGTTTACCGGTGGAGCGCCGGGCGTGTCCCCGCCCGGCAGGCGGTCCGGCCCTCAGGGGCTAAAAGCCCGCATCTTTATTGGCCGGTAGTGGCACGGCTGAAAGCCGTGCCCTTTCCTAAACCATCTATAAGACCAGCTTTATCGTCTACGCGGCCGGGCGGGGACGCCCGGCTCTCCACTTTTGATCAGTTCAGCGCCGAGTGCAGTCCTCCGGCGCCGGCGCTGAATTCTATGTTGCCCTGCTCGCCGTCGGCATCAGCCGCGCAATTCCACAGGCAAGCGCCACAGTAAACACACTTCTCACGATCAAAGGCAGGCACTCCGTCCTCGCCGCGGGTGATCGCCTGTCCCGAGCACATTTCCACACACAACTTGGTTTCACAGGCTCGACAAAGTTCCGGACGGCGAAAGATCACGTGATTCGCATAGCCCGGCCCCGCTTGCACGCCTCCGCCCATCAGCAGAGCATCCTGGTGTGAGATGAGCAGCTTGCCATCCATCGGAATTGGCGGCCAACCACAACGGTCCATGATCCGGTCGTGCAGCGAAGTGCCCTTGGCGGCGCATTCCTCCTGCATTTGCTTGAGCTCGGCCGGCGAAATGCGCGATCCGTAAGCTTCCTCAAGCGAGGGCAGCCGGCTGGGCGCGGGACGAGCGGCTGGCGTGACCCGGCCGCCGGTCAAGCCGGCGACTGCCATGCCGATCATTCCAGTGATGACGCCCTGCTGGAATCCATTGCGCGAGTCGGCCGCAATCTTCGACTCGTCATCGACCCAGCTCTCCCGGCGGCGGCGCACATAAGTTGCTTCAAGGTTTTCGCGAGTGAACGCGCGCTTTTGCTCCGCGAGTTCGATGACCGCTTCCGCCAGTTGCACGCCGGTGGTCCAGGCTTCATCCACTCCCGATCCCGCCAGCACGTTCGTGCTTCCCGACCCCTCGCCTATGCGGGCATAGCCGTTGCCCGCGAGAAATGGTTCGCCGTGGCGGCCCGATTCCTGCAGTGACTTGGCTCCCCACGACTTCAGGGTTCCGCCCTCGAGATAACGCCATAAATAAGGATGCAGCATGAAGTGCTGCAGGTAACGATATGCCGTGCGCACCGGGCTGCGGAACCACGACGGAACAAAGATGCCAACCGAAGCCAGCCTTTCAGGATGAACGTAGAGAAACCCGAAGATCTCCGGTTCAGGGAACCCGATGGTGTGCAAGACCGTGCCGGGCTCCAGTCCGCTATCTTCGCGGAGTTCGACGACCATCTTCATGCCGAGCGCCCATTCGCGGGAGCCGTGGCCTTCGGGCATTCCAAGCTGCGCGTCGATCTTTCGAGCGACTGCTCCTACCGGGCCGTCGCCCACCACCGTCAGCGCAGCGCGCAGATCCATGCCCGGCGTGAAACCTGTTTCCGGATGGCCTTGGAGGTCGGTTCCCTGATCGGCGAGCCGCACACCAACAACGGCGTCTCCTTCATTCATGTCTCTTTCAATCAATGGTTCGGCGACCGGCATGCCCGGCCAGATTTGCACTACGCCGGACGCTGCGACTTGATCGCTGACCCACTGATTGAACTGGCCAAGCGACAGCACGAGGCCGTCGTGTTTCCGCATGAACGGTGGGGTAAAGGGCAGCTCGAACGCCTCATGCTTCAGGCCGAACGCGAAGCCAAGCGAACGAAGCACGCGGTCGGCAGCCTTGAACACGAAAGAACGCCGACTGGCCCGGACGGGGTCGAGCAGGTATACGAGTTTCTCCTTCTTCACGGCCGCCGACATGGGAATCTCGGTGAGATCCACGCCGGGAAAACTGGCGCGTATCCCACGGGCCCGCGTGACCGCGCCTGAGACTCCGAAGCCTAGCCCGTCGGCGCGCTCGTAGCAGATTACCTGTAGAGGCATGCCGGGGGACGTTGCACTCTCCAGTCGTACCGAGCCATCTGGGTTCAGCAAGCTGCGGCTCAACGTCGTTAGGAAGCCGCCCATCGCAGGACCGAAGCCCACGCAGGCGATGTCGACCGTCATCTGTTGCCGGTCGATCTTTTGTAGATCGATGGCGGCCGACGGTTCTTGGGACTCGGCGCTCATGCAGGGTAGTCCAGCGCCTCCGGGATCATGAGCTTCGAAATCGCCTCGGCGGCCCGGTCTTTCGATAGCCGGCAGCCCGTGAGGCAAGTGGCGAGCTTCGTTTGCAACGAGAGAAACTGCTCGGCTCCATTGCACTTCGCACACGGACCAGCCTTCTTGGGATGCGAACCATCGTTTCCAATGACATCCAGGCCGTAAGAACCAATGCCCGGAATGATGCCCTCAAGAGAATCCAACTCGTCCTGCTGATAGCAGCCCCGATATCCCGCTTCATCCCACGCGGGGTGACGGTTGTATCCAAAAACCAACTCCGCGCAGATGCGCGCCACCTCTCCACCGGCCCGCGCCGACTGCACGTGGCACAGGTCAGTCATAAAATTCACGAGGCCAGCCAGCCCTTCTGCAACCGCGGGATCGCTCGGTCCGCGCCGCTCCAGTTCGATCGCATCGAGAATCTGGCAGCGCGCCGCGAGCAACCAGCAGAGCGCGTCGGCCAGTGGGAACGTAACACCCTGACGCGCGCTCTGGTAGAGACGGCCGCCGTCAGCATCCGTGCTGTGCTGCAAACGCTCCAGCGTCCACAGCCACATTCCCATGGCCGTTGCCAGCGCGCATGCGCCGGTGCCGGGTCGCTCGGACGCGATACCGCGCATCTCCTTGCTCCACGCCTGGAATTGGGCCAGGAAGAGCGGATTGGTCATGGTGATGGAAAGTTGGCGCCGTTGCACAGCTTCGGGCCCCTCGTAGGTTGCTTCCAGTTGCGCATCCATCCACTTGTTGCCGAGGAAGCCCGGGCAGTCTTCTGTGATGCCGTATCCGCCCATCAGGCTGACGGCTTCGCGCATCATCTGCGCGCCCCAGCCGGTGTTCCACAGCTTGGTTGCGGGGCAAAGGACGTCAGCCAGCGAGTCCAACAAAACGAAACGCAGAAGCGGATCGGATTCCAGTTGCGCTCTGTTGGGATCAGCGGCCGGTAGGCGGAGAAGAGCAGCCGCCCGTTCTGACGCTTCGCGTTGAAGCTTCGCGCGCGCCTTGGCGCTGGTGACTCCCCGGGCATCCAGCAGTTTGTCGGCCTCGCGTTCCAGCGGATCGAGTTCATCAAACGCCCGCGCCGCCGCAAATCCAAGCGCTGCGCCGGCCTCGCCGGTCGCCCAGACGTCCACCAGCCGGTGCAGCGCGTCTTCGCGAGCCTGCAGCCCGAGTTCATAACGCACCGATCCCGGCGTCGCCGTCTCCGCGCCACGGAACCGCCCTCGCTGATACCGGATGACCGGCTCGACCGCGGAGAGCAGCTTCGCCGCAGTCATGATGCCCACGGTCACGCGCGTCCGGCGGAACACGGCTTCAATAACCTCGCTGTGGTTGTAGCGCGGCACGATGACACCATCTTTCACGTCGTAGCCGCCAACAATGCGGCTGGCGGGAATGCGCAGGCTGAAAATCGGATCGCCCGTCGAAGAGAGCTGATGCACCAGCTTTCGCGTGGGCGTGCCGCGATCGAATGTGCCGGGATCGCCTTCTTCCAGGATCACCATGCAGCTTCCCTTGATCCGATCATCGCCGGAATCGACCGCCGCCGTCACAAAATTGGCAAACGCGATATTGGTGATGAAGCGGCCGCGTTTTTCCACCTGAAGAACCGGCTCTTCTCCTTTTTTCCACTCGGCGATGCGGATTTTTCCGTTGAGCATGCCGGTATCCACGCCGACGTAAGGGATGGGCTCGGTCAGGCAGAATGCTCCCCGCCAGGGTTTGCGATCCTCCCCGGCCTGAGGCGGCGCGGCCAACTGCATGTACTTGGTTTGCTGCTCGGATGTGCCTCGCTCGTGAATCGGCGCCAAGGCGAGACAGCCGGCCAGGCTGGCGGTTGCGGCCCCGCCGTCCACCCATGCGAGTTCAAACGCTACCAGCGCCAGCGCCAGGTTCTTCGGGCCCGCGATGAATCCACCCTGCTCGGGCTCCATGAAGACGGCCGTGATCCCGAACTCGTCGAACGCCTTTAGCAGTTCGGCCTTGGCCGGCGTCCAATCATGCGAATTGCGGCCGCCGTTCGCCACCAGACGCGCCACCGGACCGCGGGCCACAGATCGTGCCGACTGCACCAGCATCTGCAGGTCGTAGCGGTCGGCGAATCGCCATTGAATCTGGCGCGCGGCGTCGGAAGGAAGCGCCCGCAGCAGTTCCGGCTTGACGGGGGTGGCAGTGGAGGCCATGGCTTTGCTCCTTTGCTCAGTGGTCGTTCCGATTCTGCCGTCGCATGACCGGCGGGTCTGTGATGTCGGTCATAAGAGCCTGTGATCATGGCACATTCAAGAATCCGCGACCTGCGTAGCTGCGGTCAGGCGGCAAAATGGCCTCCGGCACAGCGCAAAACGCTGAAGATGCTCCTGTTCCGGGGCTTGTCAGTCTTGATCGAAACTCTCAGATTTGGGCTCTGGCGAAAAAAGGGGCAGGTATCCTCTTCAATCTTCAATCCGTGGACAACTGCCCTTTCTTTTCCTTTTACGCGTTCTCGATTGCGGTCTCTTGATTGAGATACAGGTATCGCTTAGCGTTTGCCCCCAACTGCGTGACCGCGTCCATCACGCACTTCGTTTCCTTTGAAGTGGGCAACCTTATCGAGACGCTTCCCCGGTTCGGGTTTGTCGCCACGGTTTGGCCTTGGGCCTTTATAGCCATGCTCAGGATGGTAGCGGTTATTCACATGGCCTCGGAAGCCTTCAGGGCCATGAAACCACGGGCCAACGCCAATGAAGACGCCACCCGAAAACCACTCCGGGCCGTAGTAACCGTAGGGGGCGCAGTCGTACGGAGCAACGTCATAGTAGCCGTAGGGACATTCAGGCGCGACTCCGATGTTAATGCTTACCTGAGCCTCTGTTCTGGGAGCAGTTGCCATAAAGCAGATTCCAGCAATGGCAGCTAACGCAAGGAACTTAAATCCGTTCATAAATTATCCTCTCCAATCGGGGCGGTCATCTACCTACCCCTCCGTTACCGTAACGACTCAGATCATCTTGATCTGAGCAATATTGAACACAGGAATGGACGTGCGGAGAGAATTTGCGAGTTGCTCAATGCGTGACGAAGCACTGGATGGCGGTTTAACAGCTATCACTTGAGCAGCCCAGACCGACGTTTCACGCGCGAACCGGGTAGCCATCTGGATCTTTGCCGCGGATGTGGTGCCACCATACCTGAAAACTGGGCCCGTTGGCTAGTGTCTTCCACAGCTAGTATCTTGGTGCGATAATCTGGCGTGAAAGTTCAAGCACACCAGCTTGTTCTCTCCCCCGGTGAGGCATGATGCATTCGGGCGAAACTGAATTGCGGAAATTCTTGGCGCCGGAAGTCGTCTTCGGCGTTGGCAGCTTACACTTGGCCGGGCAGTATGGACGCAACCTAGGTGGCAGCAAGGCGCTAGTCGTTTCCGATCCCGGCGTTCTCGCTGCCGGCTGGGCGCAACAAGTCCTTGCAAGCGTCGAGGCTGCTGGTCTCGAATCCACGCTATTCACTCAGGTCACCCCCAATCCGCGCTTCGATGAAGTGACTGCCGGGGCAACGGTGTATGCCGAACAAGGCTGCGATGTCATCATTGCGGTGGGCGGCGGCAGTGCCATCGATTGCGCAAAGTGCATCGGCCTGCTTTCGGCCAATCCAGGCGGCCTCCGGCCTCTTGTGGGTGTTGACAACGTGGGCGCGCCGATGCCACCGACCATATGCATTCCCACAACGGCAGGGACGTCTGCCGATGTCTCGCAATTCGCAGTGATCGCGGACCGCAAGATCAAGCGCAAACTCCTGATCATCAGTAAGGCGGTGGTCCCCGATATCTCCCTGATCGACCCCGCGACGTTAACCACCATGGATGCGTTCCTTACCGCCTGCACGGGAATGGACGCGCTGATACACGCGCTGGAGGCGTATGTGTCGCTCGGACGCTCGCCGCTAACCGATAATCATGCGTTGCAAGCAATGCGGCTGATCAGCTCCAACCTCCAGAAATCGATCGCCGAGCCAAACAATCTTGACTACCGCACGAACATGATGCTCGGGAGCCTGGAAGCCGGTTTGGCCTTCTCGAACGCCAGCCTGGGTGCGGTTCACGCGATGTCGCATAGCCTTGGCGGCCTGCTGGATCTTCCGCACGGCCAATGCAATGCCATGCTTTTGGATAGTGTGGTTGATTTTAACTACGGCCATGCTGAGCAACGTTACCGGGATGCTGCAACTGCTATGGGCATCGAAGCCAGTGGCATTCCCTCGGGTGAAATTCGCAAGCGGCTCCTGGCTGAGATTCGGCGGCTACGGGATGCGGTAGGCCTCGGTGACACCTTGTCGCGGAGTGGGGTCCATCGCACCGAAGTGCATGAACTCGCTGAGGCCGCGCTGGATGATGCCTGTGTGGTCACCAATCCAAGGCAGGTAAATCAGCGGGACATTGAGGTCATATACGAAGAATCCCTCTGACAACTCGGAAGAGCTGCGCCGAAAAGTCTTGGGGTTGGGCGACAGTTCCGTCCGCAAGACTCATTACCCCAGTCTCAGACGGCGTCTCGTGGAACTGGAGCATCTCCGTTCAGAGCTGCAACGCCGGGAAGCGTACCTGGGGGAAGCTCAAAGGCTCAGTCACACGGGCAGTTTCGGCTGGGACGTTCTGAGCGGAGAGCACACTTGGTCAGAGGAAACGTTCAAAATCTTTGAATGCGATCCCGCCGCTAAACCCAGTACGGAACTGGTGCTGCAGCGAACTCATCCCGATGATCGAGCGCTCGTGCGGCAGACTCTCGATCGTGCTTCCAACGACGGCGCGGGTTTTGATTATGAGCATCGCTTGCTGATGCCGGACGGAAGAGTCAAGCACCTGCACGTCATAGCTGATGCGCTGCAGGATTCATCAGGCGCCATCGAGTTCGTTGGGGCCGTGATGGACATCACTGCAGCCAAGGAGGCGGAAGACCGAATTCGACGGGTCATCAACACTGTCCCGGGACTGCTCTGGAGTGCGCGGCCAGACGGTTGGATCGACTTTATTAGTCAACGCTGGCTGGATTACACGGGAATGACATTGGAACAGGCGTTGGGTTGGGGTTGGCAACCCGCCTTTCACCCCGATGACCTTGAGCACGTACTCAGAAAATGGCGGGCGGCGCTGGCGGAGGGGAAGCCCTTCGAGGCAGAAACGCGCCTCCGGAGATTCGACGGAGAATACCGCTGGTACATCGGACGCGCCTTCCCCTTGCTGGACGTCTCCGGACAAATCCTGGGTTGGTACGGAGGCAACTTCGATATCCACGACCGGAAGCTGGCGGAAGAGAGGATCCGGGAGCAGGAAATCGAGCTGCGACTAATCCTGGAGGTATCGCCGCAACACGTGGCGCTATTAGGACCTGATGGCAGTCATCTTTATCTCAACCAGGCAGGGCTCGAGTATCACGGTCTTACTCTTGAGCAATGGCTGAGCTGCGACCTTCGCAAGCTATTTCATCCAGATGATTGGGAACGTGTGTATCGGGAGGCTCAAAATGTGCTCTCAAGCGGGTCCACGCTCGAAATTGAAGCGCGACTACTGAGACACGACGGGAAGTATCGTTGGTTCTTTTTCCGCTACAAACCGTTGCGAGATGGACAAGGCCGCATCACACGTTGGATTGTCGCTGCGATCGATATCGATGATAGCAAACGGGCTGAGGAGAGGCTCCAACACGAGAACGTTGCTCTGCGCGAAGAAATCGACAAGACATCGATGTTCGAAGAAATCGTCGGAACTTCCGCCGGCCTGCAAACCGTAATTTCTCGTATATCCAAAGTCGCTCCTACTGATTCCACCGTTTTGATTACCGGCGAAACCGGGACCGGCAAAGAACTTGTCGCCCGCGCCATCCACAGGCGGTCTCATCGCTCGTCTCGCGCATTTGTGGCCGTGAACTGTGCTGCCATCCCGCGCGATTTGATCGCCTCGGAATTGTTTGGTCATGAAAAGGGCGCCTTTACGGGGGCGATTCAGCGGCATGTGGGCCGTTTTGAATTGGCCGAAGGCGGCACGATCTTCCTCGATGAAGTCGGAGACCTTCCGGCTGAGACCCAGATCGCTCTCTTGCGTGTTCTGCAAGAACACGAATTTGAACGCGTGGGCGGAACTCGATCCATCCAAGCAAATGTTCGGGTAATCGCGGCCACCAACCGTGACTTGCAGGCTGCCACCGAAGCGGGCATCTTTCGTAGCGATCTCCTTTACAGGCTCAATGTTTTTCCGATTGAAATTCCTCCTCTGCGGGAACGAAGGGAAGACATTCCCCTGCTGGTCGAGTACTTCATCGATCGCTACGCAAGGCAAGCAGGAAGAAAGATACGTGGGGTAAACAAAAAGAGCCTGGACTTGCTTCAGTCGTACCCCTGGCCAGGTAATATTCGCGAATTGCAGAACGTGATTGAACGATCTGTAATCGTGTGCGAAACAGAGACTTTCTCGGTGGATGAGAGCTGGCTTTCTCGACAGCCCCATGCAACTGAGCCGCGGAACTCGCTTGATCTGACTGAAAAGCTTGCTACTCAAGAGAAGGAAATGATTGAGGCTGCCTTGCGCGAATGCGGAGGACGCGTGTTCGGACCGTCAGGCGCGGCTGCCAGGCTGGGTATGCCACGATCTACACTGGAGTCGAAGATTAGATCATTGAAGATCAACAAGAATCGCTTCAAGTCAGGAGCTTCCTCCAAAGCCAGCTAGCCGCTCTGCCAAATTTCCAAAAACCCCAGAAATCTTGTACAGGATTTCGCCAATTGGCGAAATCTCGTCATTTATGTATTCATTAAGTCAAATATATTCAGTAGCTTACGATTGGAGTTGGGATTGCATTGCTATGGGAGAGAGTGCTCCCAGAGAAAGAAAATGCTGAAGATCAACAGAGCAGAGGCCGGGGACGTTGTGTTTGCGCTGAGCGGTCGGATGGCCGCCGAAAATGTAGCCGAGTTGAAAACGCTCTTTGAATCAGAAGAGCAACGTCGCCCCATCATTTTGGATTTAGAAAACATAACCCTCGTCGATCGGGACGTCGTCAAGTTTCTCGATCGCTGTGAAGCAGACAGTATCCGGCTCAAGAATTGCCCAGCGTACATCCGCGAGTGGATTGCGCGCGAGAGAGAGAAACAGTGCGACCTGGGTTAACGGGAAACAAATTTTGTCGAGCAAAATTCACTTTGTGGGGAATCGCCATGAATTTGACTGATATTTCGGATCTCGACATACGCGACGGAAAGTTTGCGAGTGTTGCTTTGAGCACTGTCAGCATGAACAAGGAACTCTATGGATCGGAAGAAATCCGTCCAGGGGCCGACTTCGCGGGGATCGTTGGGCAGAGTCCAGCCCTCCGGGAGGTACTGCAACTGGTCGAAATGGTCGCTGCCACCGATTCGACCGTACTCCTGTTGGGAGAGACAGGTACCGGCAAGGAACTCATCGCGCGCGCTATTCACGACCGCAGCCGCCGGAAAGACCGGGACTTTGTAAAGCTCAACTGCGCTGCCATTCCCAGCGGCCTGCTCGAAAGCGAGCTTTTTGGCCACGAGCGCGGCGCCTTTACCGGTGCCATCACGCAGAAGATTGGCCGGGTCGAGCTGGCGGACCAGGGCTCGCTGTTTCTGGATGAAATCGGAGACATCCCGCTGGAGCTGCAACCGAAACTCCTTCGCGTTTTGCAGGAGCGAGAGTTCGAGCGGTTGGGCAGTACGCGGACAAAGAAAGTTGACGTTCGGGTGGTGGCTGCGACCCATCGCAACCTGGAAGAGATGATCCTGGAGAAACAGTTCCGCAGGGACCTTTACTACCGCCTGAATGTTTTTCCGATTTCCATTCCTCCTCTGCGCGAACGCCCAGAAGATATTCCTCTGTTGGTACGGCATTTCGTCCAGCAATTCGCCAAGCGGATGAACAAGAGAATTGAGTCGATTTCTTCGGAGACCATGCAGGCGCTGACTCGATATCCATGGCCCGGAAACATTCGTGAATTGCAAAATATTATGGAACGCGCTGTGGTCGTCTATGAAAAGGGGAACCTCTCCGTCAAGAAGAGTTGGCTCTCGCGGGAGTCCTTCCACAGCGAACCGGCAACCCAGTCGCTCATAAAAAGGTCTGCGATGGAAGATCGAAGAATGATTGGCGCTGCCTTGGCCGAAGCGAGAGGCCGGGTGTCGGGACCGTCGGGTGCGGCAACCAGATTGGGTATTCCGCCCTCCACTTTGGAATCGAAGATCCGATCGATGAATATCAATAAATATAGCTTCAAGACCGCCTAGTTGAAGAGCGCTTCTGTCGGAATGCACGATATTTCACGAACTCCGCGAATTCGCGAAGAGATTGCGATTCTGGAGTCTTCGAGCCTGAGCGTTTTGAAGAACTTACCAATGGCGCTGGCATTGCTTCCATAGGTTCAGGAAGAACGAGCACGTGTTGCCTAGACAAGTAGAGAACGGAAGGATCGAGCGGCTAAGGTGGCAGGCCAACGCGATTGGCAGATGCGGCGATGGCGACACTGAACTTCGGGAGGCTAACGCATGAGCTCTTTGCCGATACCGGACCACTCATTCAACTCCCTCGAGTCGTCGAGCGCAAGAGCGGAACTGCGACGCGAAAGCGACCGGCTGAAGCTGCTTCTGGACATGACGAACACCCTGGTGTCCAATTTGGAGCTGCGCGATCTGCTGCGCGCGGTCTCGGCAAACATCCGGCAAGTCATGCACTGCGACTACGTCGCGGTGTGGCTGCCGGATTCAGAGCAGTGCCAATTGCGCCGAGTCGCTATGGACTTCCCGGAAGGCAAGGGATTCATGAGGGAGGATTGGCTGCAGCCGGTCGAGGGGCCCGTGATAGGCCGTGCATTCAAGACTGGCAAGTCTGTCGTAGTGGATGCCATTAATGAGCGGACGGCTCCTATGGCGAGTCCCTTGTCTCATGCAGAGGGCCTGAAGTCTGTCTGCGCTCTGCCCTTGATCAGCCGAAACCGGACCCTCGGCGTTCTCTCACTCGGCTGCCGGGTCGAGAACGCATTCCGCCCGGAAGACGTTGATTTCCTGTTGCGAGCGGCGGGGCAGGTAGCGATCGCCATCGAGAACGCCTTGGCCTATCGCGAGATCGCCGAATTAAAGGACAAGCTGGCGGAGGAGAAGTTCTACCTGGAAGATGAGATTCGAACAGAGCACAATATTGAAGATATCGTGGGGGAGAGCCCCACGCTGAGGCGCGTACTTCAGCAAGTGGAGACCGTAGCTCGCACCGATTCGACAGTCCTGATTCTAGGGGAAACGGGAACCGGAAAAGAACTGATTGCCCGTGCTATTCATCACCTCAGCAATCGTCGCGACCGCGCGCTCGTGAAGCTAAATTGTGCGGCAATTCCTACTGGGTTATTGGAAAGCGAACTCTTCGGTCACGAAAAAGGAGCGTTTACCGGCGCCATCGCGCAGAAGATTGGGCGAGTCGAACTCGCAAACAAGGGAACCCTCTTTCTGGATGAAGTTGGCGATATTCCACTGGAACTGCAACCCAAGCTGTTGCGCGTTCTCCAGGAGCAGGAATTTGAACGACTGGGCGGCATACGCACCATCCGGGTGGACGCACGGCTGGTGGTCGCGACGAATCGCGACCTGGATCAGATGGTCGCTCAACGGGAGTTTCGCCAGGACCTGTTTTACCGGCTCAATATCTTCCCCATCCGTGTGCCTCCATTACGGGAACGGGTTACGGATATTCCTTTGCTGGTCAATTTCTTCGTGAACAAGCACGCGAAGCGAATGGGCAAGCGAATTGAGAGAGTTCCGGCAGAGACGATGCACGCCCTAGCTTGCTGGCATTGGCCGGGTAACGTCCGCGAGTTGGAGAACGTCATTGAGCGGGCCCTGATTCTCTCCCAGGGACCAGTTCTCAACGTGCCGCTCACTGAACTAAAACGGGGAACACTCGCAATCCCCAGTACTAAGGTCCAAACCTTCGAAGCCTCAGAAAAGGAGCTCATTCTCCGCGCGCTCCGCGAAGCCAATGGCGTCATTGCCAGTGCCGCAGGAAAGCTTGGGATCAAACGTACGACCTTAAATTCAAAAATGCGTAAACTACATGTTTCGCGGAGCGATTTGTTTTCGGCCTGAGGCGTCGTTCTGACCATATCGCCATAAGGGAAGACCGCTCCACGCCGAAGGGGCCGCCCACAACCGAGTGAATGCTTACTTGTGCGGAGATTTGGCGAAATCCAGCCCCCGGAAGGTCCCGCGGGTGTGGTTCTCGCAGACACTTGAATGCTAGGGCAGCTTCAAGACCGCGTAGCTTAGGGCCGTTTCTCTCTGCATCCACCAAGTTATTTTCACGAACTTCGCGAATTCGCGAAGAGGTTGCGACTCTGTGATGCACGAGTCCGAATGTTTTGAAGGACTTACCAATGGCGCTTGCGTTGCATTCATAGGCTTAGAAAGAAGAATGACCAAATCAAAAGGAGAGAAACATCATGGACAGAATGCTGGTAGTAGTTTTCGACAATGAAACCAAAGCGTACGAAGGGAAAAAGGCGCTTATGCAACTGGATGCCGAAGGCAGCATCAGCGTCTACGCCTACGCGGTGCTGGCGAAGCACGCGGATGGCACTGCA
>Ga0181539_1000017_pt1 | contig 150522 bp, 129 predicted proteins | sample PEATcosm2014_Bin_46_FD_119767 | JGI IMG/M metagenome (GOLD analysis project Ga0181539, IMG submission 119767) | Peatland microbial communities from MTU Mesocosm Facility, Houghton, MI, USA - PEATcosm2014_Bin23_60_metaG | ecosystem: Environmental > Terrestrial > Soil > Wetlands > Peat | place...
CCCGCGCTCGATCCGAGAATTCTTATAAGCAATCGATGATCCGCCCGCCCGGCTCGAAACTCGCTCGACCGTCACGGTCCTCCCTGAACGCCATTATGCGCATGCCGCCATAAACGAGACAAGTGAGGCGCGTTCGCCCGTTCGATCTCGGACCGCCTCCAGGCGCTCCTCGCGAGCTCCCGGCGAAAACGCTCTACCGGGACGCGGCGATTTGTCGTGCAATTTGCGCCACAGCGTCCGGCGTCAATCGCCGCCGCGGTCGGGGAATCGGGATCTGCGCGAGCAGCCGCGCCGGGCGGTCGGAGAGGACGCAAACGACGTCGGCGAGACGGATGGCGGCGCCGATGTCGTGCGTCACTAACAATGTCGTCATGGGGCGCGCCTCGACGAGGTCGGCGATCGCCTCGACCAGGCTCGCGACGGTCGCTGCGTCGAGCGAGGCGAAAGGTTCGTCGAGAAGCAATAGATCGGGATGAACCGCGAGGGCGCGCGCGAGCGCGACGCGCCGCGCAAGGCCAAGCGACAATTCGCTGGAGAAGTGCCGGCGATGTTCAATAAGGCCCAACGTGGCGAGCAGCGTCGCCAACTCGGCCTCTTCAATACCGGGGGCGGCGAGGCGGACATTGTCCTCGACGCTGCGCCAGGGCAGCAAGCGGGGCTCTTGAAACACAACCGCGAAGCGGTCGGAGTCGGCCCGGACGACGACGCCGTCGAAACGCGTGTCGAGGCCGGCGACGATGCGCAGCAAGGTCGTCTTGCCGCAACCGGAAGGACCCACGATAGCGCCGACTTTGCCCATTTTCAGCGCGAAGGCGATCTCGCTCAGCGTCTCGAGCGTCTGGCCGGACGCGCTGAGATAGGCCTTGGCCTTTATGGAAACTTCAAGCCGCGCGTAGTCGCCAGCGAGAGACATTACGTTCAAAGGGTTGCACCACAAACGTTTCGATCGCCAGCATAACGCCAACGAAGGGAAGCGCATAGGCAAGCAGAAGGGTCATATCAAAAAGCTGGAACGCGATATTGATTTGGAAGCCGATCCCGTTCGATCGCCCGAGCAGTTCGACCACCAGGACGATTTTCCAGACCAGCGAAAGACCGGAGCGCGCGGCGGCGGCGAAATAGGGCGCGAGTTGCGGCGCCAAGACATGGCGCAACCGTGTCCCAAAGGGGAAACGAAACACGTCGGCCATTTCGTCCAGCTGCGGATCAAGCGCGCGGGCGCCTTCGCGCATTGTGACGATCGCGTTGGGAATTTTGTTGAGCGCGACCGCGCCGATCGCCGCGACTTCGTTGAGGCCGACCCAGATATAGGCGAGGACGATAATCACCAACGCGGGAAGATTGAGCAATAATATCAACCAGGGATCGCCCAGACGATCCGCGAGGCGGTTGCGCCCCATCGCGAAGCCGATCATCGCGCCGATCGTCATCGCAAGGGTGAAGGCGGCGGCCACGCGCAGCAGCGTGACGCCGAGATGGAAGAACAGGGCGCCCGACTGCGCCTCGACCGCCAGCCGACGCAAGACCTCGATCGGCGCAGGCAGATTGCGCGGCCCCGCGAGCAGCGCGCCAATCTCCCAACTCGCAGCGAAAACGCCGAGGGATAGCCAGCGCAGCACGGGACTAGCCTCCCGCCTTGGGCTTATAAAAGGTTCCGGGATCGAGGTCGACCGCAGGGCCGACGAGGTCCGCGCCGCCAATCTCCGCCAACGTCTTGAAAAGGACCCGCGCGTCGGCCTCTTCCTCCGCGATCGGGCGACGCGGCACGCCTTCGCTATATCGCTTTCGGTAGAGCGCCGCGGCGCCCGGATCCTTCTGGCCAATGCTTGTCATGATGTCGGGCCATCGCCCGTCGTCGTTCGCCAGGATGTCTTTCGCTTGCCGCGCAATGTCGAGGAATCTTGCAAGCGCCGCCGCATTCCGAGCGGCGAAATCCTCGTCGAAGACATAGCCGACCATCGCGACCGGGCCGCCGGCGCCCAGACCCTTCTCGACATCCTGCATGTCCACGATGCGGCGGAACCCGCGTTGCTCGAGGTCGGCGCAGAAATTCCAGAATTGCAGCGTCGCGTCGACTTCGCCTTGCGCCGCCTTCTCCGCCAGCAGAGGCGGCGCGCCGAACACGACGTGCGCGTCATGGCCGAGATCGAGCCCCGAGCGTTTTGCGAAGGCTTGCAACAGCAGCCAACTCTTGTCGAGCGGCCCTCCGGCGACGCCGAGCCTCTTGCCCTTGAGGTCGGCGAGCCCTCCGACGGGGCCATCGCTCCTGGCCATGACTGCGCCGACGGCGCTCGAATAGGGCGTGAAGGTCAACCTGCGCCCGAGTCCGCGCTCGCGCGACACCCAAAGCCAATCCGACAGAATGATATCGACGGCGCCGCCGCCGATCGCGATCTTGCCCGCCTCGGTGTTGGCGAGATCGACGATTTCGAGATCGAGCCCGACGCTCTTATCAAGCCCCTGCGCCTTGATGACCGCGAGCTCCCAGCCGAAGGTGCCGCTCTTTTGCGCGCCGATGCGCAGCGTTTCCGCCGACGCCGAACCCGCGTCGAGCAGGATCGCGATCAAGCAAGCGATCATGGCGAAGGCGCGAAACTCAGGGACGGGATGTTCAGCTCGCGTGCGCCAAAAGATCATCGGCGCTGTCCTCCCACCCGGTCGCGCTTTGGCGCTCGCCATCGACTTGTCTATCGAATGTCTTGCGATCCTTCCCGACGCGGATCAACGTGACAAAAGCGCGCTGTCGCGATCGAATGCGGGCTTTCTGGCGGGGCTTTGGCGGAAACGGCGGGAGATTCTCTATCGCTTGCGCGCGGCTATGTCCTGCTTTTGATCGCGGGGAAGAAAGCGTCGCCAGACCCGACAAAGCAAGTTTCCTCGACATGCGCGATTTCGCGGCTCTTCGAGGCCAAAACATTCCTCGCGTTCCCGCGGCTATTTCGGCGCGAAAGCGACGCCCCAAGGAAGTTCGCCGACCTGAATCGACTTGATCACTTTTTGCCGCGCGACGTCGATCACGGAGACGTCGTTCGAAACCCCGTTGGCGACAACCAGGTATTTCTCGTCCGGAGTGAAATCGCCGTGCCAGACCCGTTGCCCCACGAGCAGATATTTCAACACCGCGTGCGTCGCTCCATCGACGACGGCGACCCGATTGGCCGGTCCCAGATCGATGAATCCCAACTTGCCATCTTTGGTGAGATTGACGCCGACAGGCTGGATCATTTCCGCCTGCAGCCCCGGAATCTCGAACCGCACCGTCTTCGTGATCTTCCGCGTCGAGGGATCGATGATCGACAATTCGCCGCCTACTTCCGAGGTCACCCAGAGTTCCGATCCGTCCGACTTATAGGCGGAAAAGCGCGGGCGCGAACCCAGCAGCACATTGCCGACAACCTCATGGCTCTTGGTGTCGATGAAATGCGCCATGCTTGTCGTCTCCGACGTGCAGACCAAGGTCTTCGAGTCCGGACTGACAGCCAAGCCCTCCGGCTCGATCCCGACCGAAACCTGGCCAAGAGCCATCCGCTTCTCCACGTCGATGATCGTCACCATCGCGTCGTTTTCATTGGCGACGTAAAGCAGCTTGCCCGTGGGATCGAGCGCGAATTGTTCGGGGTCCGGGCCAGAAGGCAGCTCCCCGATATTCTTGAAGGTCTTCGTGTCAAAGATTTGGATCGTGTCGTCATCGCCTACGGCTACGAAGACCGCCTTTCCGTCCCGTGACACCGCTATGCCGCGCGGGCGCTGACCGGTTGGAATCGTGGCGACGGTCTCCATCTTATCGGTGTCGACGACGGAGATGGTGTTGCCTTTTTCGTTGGACACAAAGGCGAGAAAGGCAAAAGCGGGGGTCGTCGCCAGCGAGAACGCCGCCAGCGAAAGGCCGAGGGCCACGGTTCGAGAAGGGACGCGCATGAAGGCTTCTCCGCTGAGACGTTCAGCTCACGTCAGTTGAGTTTGCATCTGGTCTCGGGCCGATCGACCCCCAAAGTATCCAACTCGGACGACTGATGCAGAAATCCCTCCTGGGGCGACACGGAAACCGTGTTGCGTCCGTCGAACAGGAGGATCGGTTGGCGCAACTGGAGGTTCCAGTCGCGCAGCGAAAGCTTCTGACCCTTAAAGGCGGCAAGCGAGAAGTCCGGACTCTTGATGAAGGCGAACAGCTTTGCGGGATCGGCCGTGTTCGCTCGCGTCGCCGCCTCGCCGACGAGTCGCGCGGCGCTCCAGGCCTGCATGTCGAGCGGCGTCATGAAGCGGTGAAACATCCGGCCAAATCGACTCTGCAATTGAATGGCGCCCCATTGATCGAAGGCCGCGTCCCATGTCGTGGGGACCAGTCCCGCCGATCCCGCGACAGGGCGCGCATCCCAGGTGCGATAGGGCAGGTAGCCGGCGAACACCTCGCTTTCGTCGGCGGCGACGAGCACGTCATAGTCGGGCGCGCTCTGCGTCAGCGCGGGTATCTGTCGCTGGATTTCGACAATGCCGCTGTCGCTGCGGCGCGCGCCGCCCGTGTCCTTGTATTCGCGCTCTTCGACGATTTTCGCGCCAAAACGCGTCGCGGAATGGCGCAGCGCTTCGGCGAAGAGCTTGTCTTTGTCATGCGAGCCGACGACCAGCAGCCATTTGCGCCATTTCTTCCAAACGAGATATTGCGCCAGGCCGTCCGCGAGCATCGAGCGTGTTGGCGCGACATGCACGACGTTGGCGCGGCAATCCTCCTCGCGCAGCCGGTCGTCGGTCGCGCTGGCGTTGATGATGGCGAGCCCTCGCGCCTTTGCGGCGTCGGCCGCCTTGAGAACGCCGTCGGCGTCGATATCGGCGACGATCAAAGCGGCCCCGGCGTCGGCGAGCGCGCCGACCGCCGCGGCGACGTCATCGTCCGCCCGCAACGATTTGTCGATCAGCGTGTAGCGCTGTTTGACGAAGCGGCCCGTCGTGTTGTTGTCGTCGATCGCCAATTGCGCGCCCGCCACGCCGTCGTTCTCGGCGGGAACGTCCATCAGCGAAAGGCGGCCTTTCGACGCGAGGAGATGGAGATAGCCGATCTTGATTTCCGTCAGGTCCTCCGCGAAACCTGTCGATGCGCCCACCAAGGCGAAGAGGCAGGCATAGAGCGGCGTAAGCGCGGCGACCCGCCGCAATAGTCGCTTCCCCGCGTCCATTCCAAGCGCGCAGGCCTTCTGGCGTCGCCGCTGCGCGGCGAGCGACGCGCCCGCCGGCCCGCTCGTCCCGATGCTGTTGAGATGACAACCGGCGAAATGGGTCGCGCGCGACATCAATCGACACTCCTTGAAACCCGAAAAACCATCGCCTGCAGGCGGCGCGCGAAGGCGCGCTCGATGGCTCCGTTGTTCGTTGTCACAACCTCAATCGATCGGCTGCCGAAGCGGCCGGGGTCGTCTTGCCCCTAGGCGATGCATCGCTGGGCCAATTCATTCCGGGAGCAACGAGCTTCATCGAACGTCGGCGTATTGCTCGCGCGACGGCAAGCCCGCGCAAACCTCGCATTTCTATCGCACTCTCCGGCATTTCTATCGCACTCTAAAGCTTAGCGACGCCAAAAAATTTCGTGGCGCCCCGGCCGGAGGCGGCGGAAACGGGCTCGCTCGGCGAACGGTCGCCAAAGCTTCCGCGTCGAGGATCGGATCGCCGGCCGATTGGGAAATGGAGGCGCCCGCGACCTGCCCCGATGCATTTATCGAAAAGCTGACGACCGCGACGCCGTGCGGCGCCCGCTCGCGCGCCGCCTCGGGGTAGCGCTTCTGCGCCGCGATGCGGCTGAGCACGGCGCTTTGGTAGGCCGCCGCCTCGGCGCTCGAAACGACAGGCGCGGCGGCTTGCCGCGCCGTCGGGGCTGGCTTGGCTGGCTTCGATGCCGCCGGGGCGGGTTCCGGCGCCGCCAAGCGCGCCTTTGCGGGCGCGGGCGGCGGCGGCTTTCGGACCGGCGGCGTCGCCGGACTCGCAACGGGCGCTGGCTGTGGCGGCGGCGGGGGAGGCGGCGTCTCTTCCAACAGGCGGGCAGGCGTTTCGGAGACGGGCGTCGACTCGACGACGGGGGGCGGCGGCGCCTCGGCGACCGGCGGCGGTTCGACCGTCGCCGCCGGCGGCTCGACGGGCGGCGTCGAAACGGCGGGAGGGGACATTTGCTCGACCGGCGGCGAAGGCGCTTCGGCGACGGCAGGCGGGGGAGGCGGAGCCTCGCGGATTACGGGCGCTGGCGCCTCGACGATGATTTCCACCGTGACGGGCTCCGGCGCGGGCGTCTCGGCGACCGGCGTTGGCCAAACCAGCAGGGCCATCAGAGCGGCGACGTGCAGGCCGAGCGAGCAAGCGACGCCCCAACTCCAGCCCCCCGCGAGCGCTGGGCGTTCAACCTTTGGCCGCGATTGCTCCTGGCCCGGTCGGACCGCCGCCATATCGAAGCCGCGAGGCGCGGGGGCGGCGACGTCGGGCGCATCGGGCCAGTCGAAATGGGGCGCGGACGCGGGAAGCCATCCCCTGTCGACATCGAGCGCGGCGGCGCCGGCGCGAAAGCCGACCCAATTGGCGGAACTGTCAAGGACGCGAGGCGAGAACGCCTCATGCGGCCGAGGAACAAGGCGGGCGCGCCCGCCTATGTCAGGGAACCCCGTCAAAACGTTGCTTTCAGGCCTGCATAGACCGAACGCGGTTGCGCCGGGCTGAGCGAGCGCGGGTCGGAGAACGGATTGCCGCCATTGCCGAAATTGGGAATCTGAGTGATGTCGAAGAAGGTCCCGTAGGTATAGTAGTGGTTGTTGAGCACGTTCTCTACGCGCGCGTAGAGCTGGACGTTCGCGGTGACCTGATAGGCGGCGTCGGCGTTGACCACGGCGTAGGCGGGGAGCTTCTCAAATTGGTTGGAGGCGTCGCCCGCGTAATATTGCGATCCGACAGCGAGCAAGTCGACGCCGATCTTAAAATCCTTGGTGACGGAATAGTCGCCGCCGACCTTGAATCGATTATGCGGAATCATCGGAATATGGTCGCCGGGCACGACGTAAATATTGCCGTCGACGTCGGCGTATGGCGAGTTCGAGCCGAGGGTCACAGCGTTGAGGAATATCGCGTCGATGTACGAATAGCTCGCGCGCACGCTGAACTTGCCGGCCTTGAAGTCGACTTCGGCCTCGACGCCCTGGCGCCGCGTCGCGCCGACATTCTGAAAATAGCCGAAGCCTTGCTGAACCGGATCGGGGACATTGAGAATGTCGTCCCGATCGTCGGCGCGGAAGGCGCCGAGTTTCCAGCCGAGCGTGCCGACGGCGTCGCCGTAGTCGTGCGTCCCGCGCAGGCCCGCTTCGAACGTTTGCGCCACGACTTGCTTGAGCGGCGGGTCGGAAACCAGGAAACTCGCGAGAATGCAAGGATGCACAGGGTCGGCGCAGCCCAGCTCCAAGGGAGTGGGCGCGCGATTGGCCTGGGAGTAGCCGGCGTAGACGGTGACGTCGGAATTGATCCTGTAGGTCGCGCCGATCATCGGATTGAAGTGCAAAAAGGCGTCGTCGCCGTTGAGCCCGCCGCCAAGCTGATCCTGCAACCGGATATTGGCGACGTTCAGCCGGCCGCCGCCGGAGATCGAGAAGTCCTTGGTGACGTCGAACGTGTCGAGCGCATAGAGGCCGCCGTAGGCGTTGGTCGTGCGCAGCGAGACGGGCCCGTCGGAAACCGGATTGCCGGAAGGGCCGAGAAATATGCCGGAGCCGGCGACGACGTAATCGGGCTGAACGACGCCGAGTTCCGCGCTGGCGCCGAAATTGGTGACGCCATAGTCGAAACTGCCGCCGATGACGAAATGATTGTCGTGGCCGAGCAATTTGTCCGTGTTGGTCGCCTGCAACGTCGTCCCGACGCTCGTCGTCTGCGTCCACGTCCGATCGATTTCTCCGAGCGTCGCTCCGACGAATGACGGAGGGGTGGCGATTGGCTGGCCGTTGAGGCCGTTGGCCGCGTTTACCCCACCGTTAAACGAGCCATTATTAAAGCATAGAAACCCTTCGTCGGGCGGGTCGCAAATCTGCGCGTTCGTCGAATTGCCGTCGACGGTCGATTGGTAGAACGAGCGAAGATACGCCGCGCCCTGCAACGTCCAGGTGGGCGTGGCGTTGACGGTGGCGGTGGCGTTGACGTAGCCGACCTCGTTGCGCGACGTTTGCGGCGTCGTATAGACGCTGCTCCAGCTCTGCTCGAGCAATTCCGCCGGGGCGGCGGCGGTGGCCCCGAAGAAGTTGTCCGCGCCGCCGATGTTGAGATGCAGTTCGGCGCTATCGCCCTTGTAGCCGACGTCGCCATAGAAGCGGCGGATCTGCGTTCCCGAAGAATCGCGATAGCCGTTGTCCTGGGCCCCTTCGATCGCGATATAGGCGGCGTAATCGCCGACCTGCTTGCCCCATTGCAGCGAGGATTGCGCGCGGCCGTAGGAGCCGCCCATCACATCGATCGAGGTTCCCTGAAAGGTGAAACCATCCTTCATCTGCACGCTGAGCGCGCCGCCGAGCGCATTGAGCCCGAAGGCGGGATTGTTGCTGATGACGTCGATCGAGCGCACCGCCGCCGTCGGGATCAGGTCCCAGTTGACGACGTCGCCGAAGGCTTCGTTGATGCGCACGCCGTTCTGATACACCGCCAGACCCTGCGGCGTGCCGGAAACCGGCGATGCGTCGAAACCGCGAAAATAGACGTCGGGCTGAAACGGATTTCCCGCGACATCTTGAACGTCGACGCTCGGCGTCTGCTGGGCGAGCGCCTTGACGACGCTCGGCGACTTCGCCTGTTCGATCTGTTGGGAGTCGATGGTGGTGACCGCGGCGGGAACCTTGTCGACGTCGACGCCGATTCCGGAAAGCGGCGTCGTCGCGAAGACGTCAATGGTCGGAAGAACGACAGTCGTTCCGGGGGTCGGCGGGGCGGCGGCTTGGGCCAAGGCTTGTGAAGCGCCGAGGACGACGCATCCCAAAGCCAAAAACGAAGCGCCGCGCAGTTTCATTTCAACTTGCCCCCATTGCCCATAACGCAATCCAATCACGCTTCACCCGTTCTCTCCTTTCGTGAGGCCGGCTTTTGAGCCGATCCAGGGTTTGCGGACGGGGCCGCGGCGTTCGTTCGCGAAGTTCGCACCGCGGCCGCGACGAAGACTGCGCAAGGCGGACTCACGAACCGCCCACGATGGCTTTGACCTCTGGCGTCGCAGCCAGATCCGCCGCGCTCTTGCCGGCCTTGTCGCGCAGCGTGCGATCGGCGCCGGCTTCGAGAAGCGCCTGCGCAATCGCGCCGTGCCCGAGGCCGGCCGCGATCATCAGAGCGCTGCGGCCGCGATCGTCGACGAAATCGAGCTTGGCGCCGCGCGACAGCAACAGCTTCACCGTCCGCAGCCCCGCGTCGGCGGCGACATTGTCGGGATGGCCCGCCGCCCACATCAGCGCGGTGAGATCGGCGCGATAGCGCAGGTTGGGATCGACGCCCGCATCCACCAGCATCTCGACGATCGGCGCCGCGCCGCGTGCGGCGGCGTAGACGATGACGCTCTTGCCGGTCGCATCGATCGTGTCCGGCCGCGCCTTGTGGGCCAGCAGCAGCGCGGCCAATTCGGAATTGCCGTTGAAAGCGGCGGCGCTCAAAGCCGTCTCGCCCTGCGCGTTGGTTACGTCGACACGAGCGCCCGCGTCCACGAGCCATCTCGCGACATCGCCGCGGTCGGCGAGCGCGGCCTGAGTCAGGGGCGTCGCACCCGCGGCATTGGGGCGATCGAGTTGCGCCGCCTCATCAGGCGGGGCGGAAGCCAACAGCGCCTTGACGACGCCCAGGCGGCCCATCTTTGCCGCTATCGCCAGCGCAGTATTGCCGAATCGATCGCGCGCGAGTCGGGAAGCGCCGGCTTTGAAAAGCGCGTCGAGAGAGCCGACACAGCCTTTTCGCGCGGCGTCGAAGAGCAGATTGTTGACTTGCAAAGCATCGGGTTCGCTCGCCAGAACGCGCGCCGCGCCCGCGCGAACATCGTTGCAGGCGAGCGCGCTGGGCTCGCCTGCGCCCTCCTGCGCGGACGCCGAGCTGGCGAAGCCCAGGAACAAAACCAGCAGAGCCGATCGTTTCACGCGCTCCCTCTCCCATAATTCCCGCACGGCTTCGCCAGCGCCGTCGGGCGGGCCGAACTCGGCTTTGTTTGCGCCCCCTGTCGGGCGCCGTTCTGATGCGCGCTCGGCAGCCCTACATGCGCGCGGGCCTCGACCTAGAGGCCGCTGAGAACGCGAGCCATTTGCTTGATGTCGTCCTCGCTGTAGGTATTGAGCAGATCCTTCATCCAGGAATTATTCGCCCGCGCGCCGCTGCGAAAATCGAGCATGGTCTTGACGAGATAGTCGAGGCTTTGCCCGGCCAAGCGCGGCTGCGTGCCGGCGCCGATGTAGCCCGCTTGATGGCATCCGACGCATCCCGCGGAATTGGCCATCGAATCGAAATGCTTGGAATCCTCGGCGCTGGCCCGCGGCTGCTGCTGATTGGTCCAGGGCTTCGCGGCAAAATAGGCGGCGAGCGCGAGCATATCTTCGCGCGACATGTTCTCGACGACCGGCGCCATCTGCTCGTTCTTGCGCGCGCCCTTCTTCATGTCGCGCAGCTCGATGTAGATGTAGCCCTCGTTTTGGCCGAAGATATTCGGGATGGACTTGTCGATCGGGACGCCGTTCTCGCCGTGGCATCCCAGGCAGACCGCGGCTTTGTCCGCAATAGCGTCGGCCGCCGCGGCGTTCGCGCCGAGGGTTAGAAGGGCGCCCGCGAGGCAAACGAACGAAAACTTAAAAGCCATAGGAAGGGTCTCGGAACGCCTGTGCAAGGCCTGGAACGACACGAACGCAAAATTGGGGCCGGCCAAAAGGCCGGCCCCAACGGTTTAAACAAAGCTCGATCGCCCTCAGATCAATTGAGCGTGAAGGCGATGATCGAATTGCCGCGCTTGGCGTCGATCTGCGTATTGCCGCCCGCGCCGACCACGACAAATTGCTTGCCGCCGACCATATAGGTCGAGGGCGGCGCATTGACGCCCGCGCCGGCGGTGAAGTCCCAAAGGATCGCGCCGCTCTTCGCGTCATAGGCCTTGAAGTGACCGTTGGCTTCGCCGGCGAACACGAGCCCGCCTGCGGTCGCCAAGGCGCCGCCGATCATCGGTTCCGGAGTCTTCACGCTCCAGCGAACCTTGCCGGTGTTGTAGTCGACGGCGACGAGCTTGCCCCATTGCTCCTCGGTCGGGATGATCTTGAAGGCGCCGCCGAGCCAGAGCTTGCCGTCGGGATAGGGCGAGGAGTCGACGTGGTAGGTCATCGGCTGATGCAGATTGAGCGAATACGCGAGCCCTAAATTCGGGTTGGTGGCGATCGGCGACCATTCGTTGCCGCCATTGGCCCCCGGGAGCATGCGCGCGCCGTCCTTCGTCGGCAATGTCCACATGTTTTCTTGCGGAATCATCGCTTCCGAGAAACGGATCAAGCTGCAGTCCTTGGCGTTGTGGACATAGACGTGGCCCGTCTTGCCCGCGTGCAGGACGCCGTCCGTCAACTTGCCGTCCTTGCCGACCACCTTGGTCAGCACGGGCGGCGACACCGCGTCGAGATCCCAGACGTCGTGCGAGATATATTGGAAGTGGCAGACGTATTTTCCGGTGTCGAGATCAAGCGACACTAAAGAGTCCGTGTAGAGATTGTCGCCCGGGCGGATCGCGCCGTCGAGATCAGGCGAGGGATTGCCGACGACGAAATAGATGCGATTGGTCGCCAGATCGACCGCGGGATTCTGCCAGACGCCGCCGCCCAAGGTCTTGTAGGGGTCGCCGTTCTTGGCGTAGGCGTCCTTTTCCGCGGCGATGTCGCGATGCATGTCGCGGCCCGTCGCGTCCTTGGTGGCCCACACGCCCTGCGAATTCTCCGCCGTCGTGTTGAAGGTCCATTTCAGATCGCCGGTGGCGGCGTCGAAGGCCTTCACGAAGCCGCGGATGCCGTATTCGCCGCCGTTGGTGCCGATCAGGATCATGCCCTTGACCGCGGTCGGCGCCATCGTCTCCGAATAGCCCTTCTCGGGGTCGGCGACTTCCTTCGCCCATTTCACGGCGCCGGTCTTGGCGTCGAGCGCCACAAGCTGGGCGTCGAGCGTCGCTAGATAGATATTGTCGCCATAGACGGCCACGCCGCGATTGTTCGGGCCGCAGCAATAGGTCGTGACCGGCCCCATCTTATGCTTGTATTCCCAAATCTGTTCGCCCGTCTTGGCGTTCAGCGCGTAGACATGGTCGAACGCAGTGGTGACATACATCACGCCGTTGACGACGATCGGCGATGTCTCGAGCGTGTCGAGGACGTCCGTCTGGAAGATCCAGGCTGCATGCAGACCGTGCACATTGCCGGTATTGATCTGGTTGGCCGGATGAAAACGCGTCTGCGCGTAATTGCCGTTGGTCTGCAAGAAATTGGAGCCGTCGCCCGCAGCGCGGTCGAGCAAATCTTGGGTGACGTTCGTCGCCGCCGGCGCCGCCGCCCCTGCTTTCGCGCCCACGCCGCCCTTGATCTCTTCCGCGGCGTTCGCGGAGATCGATGCGGTCGCCAAACTCATCGCGCCGGCAAGCGCGAACAATCGTCCCCACCCCATTCTCATGGTCGTTTCCTCCAATTTTGAGCCGTTATGCCAGCCCGAAGTTTCAATAAAGCATTATCCCCAGCGTTTGGGCAAGCGCAAATGTGAGCGGGGGATAGCCTCCCGTCACAAGCGGCGTCTGGTATTTGGCGCGGGGTCCCGTCGCCGATCGGCAATCCGATAGAGTCCCGCCGCTCCGAAAGACCCATCGGCCATGCTATCCATGCTTCTGACGTGCGGCTGGCAAGAAGCGGCAGCCGCCGCGTCCGGTTGCGCCTTTTCCGTTTCTCCTGCGAATGCCGCTCACAGCGACCGCGCGATGAGCAGCTTCATGACTTCGTTGGCGCCGCCGTAGATTTTCTGGACGCGCGCATCGACGAACATGCGCGAGATCGGATATTCCTGCATGTAGCCGTAGCCGCCATGAAGCTGCAGGCATTCGTCGGCGGTCTCCACCTGTTTCTCGGTGCACCACCACTTCGCCATCGACGCGGTCACCGCATCGAGGTCGCCCGCGATCAGCCGCTCGACGCACCAGTCGATGAATACCCGCGCGATCGTCGCTTCGGTCTTGCGCTCAGCCAGCTTGAAAGCGGTATTCTGGAAATCGATGATCCGCTGACCAAAAGCCTTGCGTTCCCTAGTGTAGTCGGCGGTCAGCCTGACCGCGCGCTCCATCGAGGCGACGGCGCATATGCCAATGATGAGCCGCTCCCGCGGCAATTGCTGCATCAATTGCGCGAAACCCTGGCCCTCCTCGGCGCCGAGCAGGTTCTCCGGCGGCGCGATCGCGTCTTCGAAGAATAATTCCGACGTGTCGGAGGCGTGCAGACCGATCTTGTCGAGGTTCCGCCCGCGACGGAAACCGTTGTTGTCGTTCGTCTCGACGACGATCAAGGATAGGCCCTTGGCGCCCGGCCCGCCCGTCCGGGCGACGACGATGATCAGGTCGGCGGTCTGGCCATTGGTGATGAAGGTCTTCTGGCCGTTGACGACGTAGCTGTCGCCCTGCCGGCGCGCGGTGGTCCGCACGCCTTGCAGGTCCGACCCCGTTCCCGGCTCGGTCATGGCGATGGCGCCGATCAATTCGCCGCGCGCCATGCCGGGCAGCCAGCGGCGCCTCTGCTCCTCGGAGCCGTAGTTCTGGATGTAATGCGCGACGATGCCGCTGCTGACGGTGACGCCGCCCAGCGCCTCCGGCACGACGTTCTCCATGTCCTCGAACACAGCCGCGTCGTAAGCGAAGCTTGCGCCGAGCCCGCCGTAGGCTTCAGGCACGCTCGGCAGCAAAGCGCCCATCGCGCCGAGCGCGCGCCAGGCGGAGCGATCCACCATTTTCTGATTGCGCCACCTTTCGGCGTGGGGCGCCAGGTCCTTGGCGAGAAAGCGCCGGAACGGATCCCGAAACGCGTCGAGTTCTTCGGTCATCCAGGATGAACGGTAGGTCATGTCCGTATCGCCTCACAACAGCAGGAAAGGTTTCGAAGACGCGTCGAACAGCGCGACAGCCGGCAGAATTTATGCAGACGACTGGCTCCTCCAGCGGATGAGAACAGTCTCCGCGTCCTCGTCGCCGGCTTCCGTTACGGGACCGGCCGATGCCGGCGTGCGGCCGAAACGCGGTGAAGGCTGCGGCTGATACGCCCCCTGAGCGTTGGCGAATGTGCCTCGCATGCGATTGTGGGGATGCGCTCCGGCCTCCAGGGGACTGAGCACGGGAGCAAAACAGACATCGGTTCCTTCGAGTTGCTCGCTCCATGCGTCCCGCGACTTCGAACGAAATGCGGCGGCTATCGCCTGCCGCAGGGCCGGCCATTTGCGCTGGTCCCATTGGGCGTCGAAACCCCGGCCCTCAAGATCCAGGCGCGCCAGCAACTGAGCGTAGAATTGAGGTTCGATCGAACCGATCGACACCCACTTCCCGTCGCTGGTTTCGTACACGCCGTAAAAAGGCGCGCCGCCGTCCAACACGTTCGCTTCCCGCTCGGCGCGCCAGGAGCCGGAGCCGATCATGCCGAAGATCATCGCCCCCAAGGCGGCGGCGCCATCGACCATCGCGGCGTCCACGACCTGCCCGCGGCCTGAACTCGTCGCTTCGAGCAGCGCCGCAAGAATTCCAACCGCCAGCATCATGCCGCCGCCGCCGAAATCGGCGACAAGATTGAGCGGCGGCGAGGGCGGACGGTCGGCGGACCCCATCGGCCAAAGCATGCCGGAGAGGGCGAGATAATTGATATCGTGCCCCGCCGCATGGGCGAGCGGGCCTTCCTGTCCCCAGCCGGTGACGCGGCCGAAGATCACTCGAGGGTTGCGCGCCAGACACGCTTCAGGTCCGGCCCCGATCCTTTCCATCACGCCGGGGCGAAACCCCTCGAAAATCACGTCGGCCTTTTCCACCAGGCAAAGCAGCGCCTCGACATTGCGCTCGTTCTTGAGATCGAGGGTCACCGCCTGACGGCCCCGGTCGAGCACGGTGTTGGCGCCGAATCTCGGCGGGCCCGGGCGGTCAATGCGCACCACGTCGGCTCCAAGATCGGCAAGCATCATGCCACAGAATGGCGCAGGGCCGATTCCGGCCATTTCGATCACACGTACGCCATGCAGAGGTCCGGATTTGCCGGTCGCCAATCGCGTCGGGAGCGTCTCGCGATGTGAACTCATGACGGCCAATATCTGCTCCCGTGCCGGAGTCGCGGATCAGAAACGTTCCCGCCTCATATCAGAAGGCCGCCGCCGCAGACGAGCACCTGACCGCTGATGTAGTTCGATTCCGGGCTGCAAAAGAGATAAACGGCGTCGGCGGCTTCTTCCGGCGTGCCGCCGCGGCCGAGCGGAATCATTCTCGCCATCGCGTCGAGCATCTGCGGTTGCACGCCGACCTTGATGTCGCGGCCGGCGATATCAATGGTTTTCTGCTGGGCCTCGATCGGCTGGGTCAGGCGGGTGTTGATCAAGCCAAAGGCGACGCAATTGACGTTGACCTTGTAGCGTCCCCACTCCTTGCACATCGTGCGCGTCAGGCCGACGAGAGACGCCTTGGCCGACGAGTAGCTGGCCTGCCCGGCGTTGCCATAGAGACCCGCGATCGACGAGATGTTGACGACCTTGCGGAACACTTCGCGGCCCGCTTCGGCTTCCCTTTTCGCGAGAATCCGGATCGGCTCGGCGGCGGCGCGCAGGATGCGAAACGGCGCGACGAGATGCACGTCGAGCATGGCCTGGAACTGCTCGTCCGTCATTTTCTGGATCGTGGCGTCCCAGGTATAACCGGCGTTGTTGACGATGATGTCGAGGCCGCCGAAAGTCTCCATCGCCGCAGCGACGAAACGGTCGGCAAAGCCGGCTTCGGAAACACTGCCGTTGACGGCGATCGCCTCGCCGCCCGCCGCCACGATTTCGGCGGCGACCGCGTCGCCCGGCGCGGCGTCGAGATCGTTGACCACGATCCTGGCCCCTTCGCTCGCGAGCTTCAGGGCGATGGCGCGGCCAATGCCGCGACCCGAGCCGGTGATCAGCGCAACTTTTCCCTTGAGCTTGGACATTCGACTTCCTCGATTGAGGCCAATGGATCAGAGAGCGACGATGGCTTCGCCGGCGAGCTTGACCTCGCCGTTTTCATCCTTGGTCGTCAGCGCCAGCCTCGCGCGCTTTTCGCCCTTGTGCTCGAGCAGCTCGACCACATGCCCCTCGCAGGTCAGGCGCGCGCCAAGCTGCGTGATCGCCGCGAAGCGCGTGGAGAATGAGCGGATATCGGCGGGACGAATCGCGTCGGTCAGCGCCTGGCCGAGATAGGCCATCACCAGCATGCCGTGCGAGAAAACGTCCGGGAATCCTGCGGCCTTGGCGAAATCGAGATCGACGTGCATCGGGTTGTGATCGCCCGACGCGCCACAATAAAGCGCCAGCGTGTGACGCGTGATTGGAGGATACGCCTTGTGAACGATGCGTTCACCCACCGCGGGATTGTGCGCTGCCGTTTCGCTCATGACGCCCTCTCGTTTCGCACGACGAGGGTGCGCGCAGTGTCGGCGACGCGAGCGCCGTGCTGATTGGTCACCTCGGTCTCGACGACGATCATCGTCATGGCGCCGCCCTTTTTGTCGGCGACGTCGGCCACGCGGGACTTGAAGGTCAGCGTGTCGCCGACCACCACGGGGGCGTGATAGGTGAAGCGCTGTTCGCCATGCAAGACACGGGCGAGATCGATATTCAGTTCGGTCAAAATCTCAAACGGACGCTCGGCGTCCATCATCTCCAGACAGAACAGATAGGTCGGCGGCGCCGGCGTCGCGGAATAGCCCTCGGCGCGCGCGGCCTCGGCGTCGCGATAGACCGGATTGCGCTCTCCGATCGTATTGAGGAAATAGCGCAGGCGCCCCGCTTCGACGCGCGCCGTGATCGGCGCAAAGCTGCGCCCGACCGCCGATTGATCCACCATATTCCCTCCTCACGCCCGCTCGTACAGGGTGACCACACAGGCGCCGCCAAGGCCGAGATTGTGCTGCAGCGCCAGTCTCGCGCCTTCGACCTGGGTCGCCGCGGCCGTTCCGCGCAACTGGCGCGTCAGCTCGTAGCACTGCGCAAGTCCGGTGGCGCCGAGCGGATGCCCTTTCGACAGCAGACCGCCGGAGGGATTGGTGACGAATTTGCCGCCGTAGGTGTTGTCGCCGTCGTTGATGAAACGCTCCGCGCCGCCCTCGGGGCAGAGCCCAAGTGCTTCGTAGGTGATGAGCTCGTTCTGGGCGAAACAGTCGTGCAGCTCGACCACGTCGAGATCTTCCGGACCGACGCCGGCGGCCTCATAGACGCTCTTTGCGGCGGCGCGCGCCATGTCGTAGCCGACGACCTGCATCATGTCGCCGGCTGCGAAGGTCGAAGCGGTGTCGGTGGTCATCGCCTGGGCGGCGATCCGGACATCCTTGCGCAGCCCGTGCCGACTGGCGAATTTCTCCGAAACCAGCACCGCGGCCGCGCCGCCGCAGGTCGGCGGACACGCCATCAGCCGCGTCATGACGCCCGGCCAGATCACCTGATCGTTCATCACGTCCTCGGCGGTCACCTCCTTGCGGAACAGCGCGAGCGGATTGTTCTTGGCGTGGCGGCTCGCCTTGGCGCGAACTTTGGCGAAGGATTCGAGCGGCGTGCCGTACTTCTTCATATGGCTGAGGCCCGCGCCGCCGAAATAGCGCAGCGCCAAGGGAATTCCCGGCGCATCGACGAGCTTGTCGGCGGCGGCGTCGAACTCGTCGAACGCGCTCGGCCGGTCGGTGAACACGGCGCCCAACGCGCCGGGCTTCATTTGCTCGAAGCCGAGCGCCAGCACGCAATCGAGCGCGCCCGACTCGATCGCCTGCCGCGCAAGGAACAGGGCCGTCGAGCCGGTCGAGCAATTGTTGTTGACGTTGATGATCGGAATGCCGGTCATTCCGACCTGATAAAGCGCCCGCTGCCCGCACGTCGAATCGCCATAGACGTAACCGACATAGGCTTGCTGGATCGCTCCGTAATCGAGGCCGGCGTCGCTCAGCGCCAGCTTCGTCGCCTCCGCTCCCATCACATGATACGGCGCGTTGGCGCCGGGCTTGACGAACGGGATCATGCCGACGCCGGCGATATATGCGCGAGATGACATCCGGGGCCCTCCGTAAATTACCAGTTGGACTTTCTATTACCAACGGGTAATATACCGCACTTATCGACGAGTCAACGCCACGCAAGCGGATAATCGACATGGATGCGCGACACCCCTCCGATCCCTCGCCATGGGCGCCGTTCGAAAGCCGCCGCCGCGCGCGCGACGAGAAGCGCGAAGCCGTGCTGCGAACCGCCGTCCAACTGTTTCTCGAACAGGGCTATCATCGCGCGACGCTCAACGACGTCGCGGAACGCCTGAACATCACCAAGCCGGCGCTCTACAATTACTTTCGCGGCAAGGACGAGATCCTGTTCGAGTGCTGGGCGCTTGGGCAGGAGCGCGTCGATGAATTCATCGCCGAAATCGACGCGAGCGGCGGCACAGGACTTGCGCGACTCCGTAAGCTCGTGCGCTCCTACGCGGAAGTCATGGCGACGGACTATGGCGCGAGCCTGGTCCGGTTCGACCCGCGCGATCTGACCGACAAGAACAGCAAGATCGTACGCGCGGCCAAAAAAAGCATCGACCTGACCTTTCGCAGATATATCAGCGAAGGCGTCGCGGACGGATCGATCAAGCCCTGCGACGTCAAGCTCTCCGCTTTCGCCATTGCCGGTTCGCTGAACTGGATCGGACATTGGTATCAGCGCGGCGGCGTATTGTCGGGCGAAGCCGTCGCGGCCGAGTTCGCCATTCGGCTGACCGAGGGACTTGCAAGGAAACAAGCGAGAAAGAAGCCTCCGGGCGCGCCCGCGGAAGGCGAACCGACAAGCGCGGGGAAACGGAGACCATCACCCGTGGACTGAGGCGGGCGCGGCGGATCGGGCGCGACGAAGCGCCGCCGCGTCGGGCGACAGGGGCGGAAATGAAGCAATGGGCGCGAAACAGCGCCGCAGCGAGGAGGCGCTTACCAAATGAACCGATCTCTGGGCAAAATGGTGGTTGGCAACATTCTGACCACCGCCGCGATACGTTTTCCCGACGCTCCCGCGATCTATTGTTCGAGCACGGGCCGGCGTTTCACCTTTCGTGAGACGGATCAGCGCGCCAACCGCCTCGCGCACGCGCTTTTAAATGTGGGCTTCAAGAAGGGCGACGTCGTCGCCTTTCTCACGTCCAACCGCGCCGAGATCGTTGAGATCTATTTCGCGCTGGCGCGCACGGGCGTCATCGGCGTGCCCTTGAACTACCGGCTGGCCGCAACGGAAATGCTGGAGCTGATGCGCGCGATGGGCGCGAGCGGGCTGATCTACGAGGGCCGGTTCGCCGCGGTCGCCGAACAGGCGGGAAAAGCGCTGAAGCACGTCGTTCAGTTCGGCGGCGACAAGAGCGATTTTGCGCTCGACTACGAAGCTTTCCTCTCGGCGGCGCCGCCCCAGGCGCCCGATATCGAGATCGAGGAAGCCGATCCGTTCTATTTCAATCTCACCTCGGGCACGACCGGCCTGCCGAAATCCTATCTGCTGACCCAGTACAACAACAGCACCCTCGCTCCAATGTTCCAGGCGTTCGACATGACGCGTCGCGATGTGGCGATGACGGTGTTCCCGGCCTTCGGGCGGGTGGGCTTCGCCTGGATCGTCGCCTCGATTTTCTATGGTATTCCTCATGTGTTGGCGAATTTCGAACCGAACGAAGTCCTGCGTCTGATCGAAACGGAACGTGTGACGATCTTCAACCTGGTGCCGACCATGGCGGCGATGCTGCTCCCGGCTCAGGCGTCCGCGGCGCGCGATCTCGGTTCGATCCGCGCGATCGTGTTCGCCGGAGCGATCCTGCCCGAGAGCATCCGCGAGCAGACCGCCGCAAGACTTTGCCCGGAGCTTTACGAATATTACGGCATGCAGGAAACCGGCGCCCTCGTCGTCAGCACTCCCGACGATCGCAAGAAGCGACCGGGGTCGGTGGGCAAGCCGATAGCGTTCGCGGAAGTCAAGATTGCCGACAATGACGGCAAGGCGCTCGGAGCGAACCAGCTCGGCGAAATTCTCGGGCGCTCTCCCAACACGATCACAGAGTATTTCGAGAATGAAGAGAAGTCGGCCGAAACCTTCCGCAACGGCTGGCTCCATACCGGCGACCTCGGCAGCCTCGACGAGGAGGGCTATCTGACCATCCGCGGCCGCAAGAAAGATATGATCGTGACAGGCGGCCAGAACGTCCACGCGGCCGAGGTCGAGGAAACAATCTTGAAGGTTTCAGGGGTCGCCGAGTGCGCGGTCTTCGGCCTGCCCGATGACCTCTGGGGCGAGCGCGTCACCGGCCTGGTCGTCGTTCAGGACAATGCTAACGTCACGTCCGAACAGCTCGAGGCGTTTTGCCGACAGCATCTCGCCGGATTCAAGACGCCGAAAGAATTCATTATCGACAAGGCCGCCCTGCCGCGCACGCCGACCGGCAAGGTGCAGAAATTCCTGCTGGTCGAGCGCTTCGGTCGTCAGCCCCGGTAAGGGCTTGGTCGCGCCGCCGAAGGCTTTGCCGACAGGGGCGCCAGCGACCGCGACGATTATGGCGCTTGTCATGGCGTCGGGTCCCCACGGCGCGCCCGGCCGGCACGCGGGGCGCCAATATTGCGTCCCATCGGGCGCGCGGGAAGAGCGCGAGGCTCGACCCGTCCTTTTCATCCGTCGCCCAGCGGATCTAAACTAGTAGCCCCTCGCGCGAGCGAAAGAATCGGCGTGAAAGGCGTAGTCGCCGAACAATTCTTCGGCGACGCGCGCGCGCTTCATGAAGAATCCGATGTCGAACGCGTCGGTCATGCCGACGCCGCCGTGCATCTGCACGGCTTCCTGCACGGCAAGGGTCGCCGTCCTCCCCGCGCGCGCCTTGGCGACGGCCACGGCCGGCCCCGCCTTGTCGAAATTCAGGTCGAGCGTTTGCAGCGCCTTCAGCACCGCGGCGCGCGTGATCTCGATCTCGCTGTAGAGATGGGCGGCGCGATGCTGCAACGCCTGAAACTCGCCGATGATCTTGCCGAATTGCTTGCGTTCGCGCAGGTAGGCGACGGTGCGGCCGAAAGCCGCTTCGCCGACGCCGGAGAGTTCGGCCGCGACGGCCGCTCGACCGACGTTCAAGACGCCTTCGAGCAAGCTCCAGCCGTGATCGACTTCGCCGAGCGCCGCGTCGGCGTCGACAGCGACCGCCTCGAAACGGATGCGCGCGCCGTTGTGCGCGTCCACCATGATCGTTCGTTCGATCTCGACGCCTTTGGCGCTGGGATCGACGACAAACAAGGTCAGGCCGTCGGCTTCCCCGGGCGCGCCGGCCGTCCGCGCGGCGATGATCAGCCGATCGGCGACGTGACCATCGACGACGAAGGTCTTGGCGCCGGTGAGCGTGAATCCGTTGCCTGACCGCTTCGCCTCCAGCGCGATTTCGCGCGGACGGTGTTTGGCGCGCTCGTCGACGGCGAGCGCGACGAGAAGATCGCCGGAGGCGATTTTCGCCAGCATTTCGCCGGCGCGCTCGGCGCTCGCGCCGCGCATCAGCGCCGTGACGCCGAGGAGCGAGGTCGACAGGAACGGCGAGGGCGTCAGATTGGCGCCGATCGCCTCCATGATGACGCCGGCTTCGACGTGGCCGAGGCCGGAGCCGCCATGCGCTTCCGGGACCAGAAGGCCGCAGAAGCCCATTTCCGCGAATCCCTTCCAAAGGTCGCGCGAGAAGCCCGTGGGATCGCGGTCGTCGCGCAATTTGCGCAGATGCGCGACGGGCGCTTTGTCCGAGAGGAAACTCTGCGCGCTGTCGCGCAGTTGGGATTGTTCTTCGTTGAGAATGAGCGCCATGTCCGTTTCTCCGGCCTCAAGCGCCTGGCAGCTCGAGAATGCGTTTGGCGATGATGCCGAGTTGAACCTCGCTGGTGCCGCCCTCGATCGAATTGGCCTTCGTGCGCAGCCAGGAACGCGCCGCCTCGCCGCCGCGCGAACGCTCGCTCTCCCATTCCAGGGCATCCGACCCGCCGGCCGACATCGCCAATTCTTGGCGGCGTTTGTTGAGTTCCGCGCCATAGTATTTGAGCATGGAGGACATCGCCGGGTTGGCTTGCCCCGCCTTGGTCATGTCGCCGAAGCGCTCGAGAGCCAGTTGGAAGGCGACGGCGTCGATGTCGAAGCGCGCGATGTCGGCGCGCAGGATCGGGTCGGCGAGCACGCCGTCTCGTGTGCCCAAGGCGTCCGCGGCGATTTGGCCGAGCGGTCGACCCAAGGTGAGGCCCACGCCGCTGATCATCTCGCGTTCGTGCGTCAGCAGATATTTGGCGACATCCCAACCCCTGTCGAGCTCGCCGACGAGATTGTCCTTCTCGACGCGCACGTCGTCGAAAAACGTCTCGCAGAACGGAGACTTGCCCGAAATGAGCAAGATCGGTCGCGTCGTGACGCCCTTTGTCGCCATGTCGAACAGGACGAAGCTGATGCCCTTGTGCTTGGGCGCGGACGCACTGGTGCGCACCAGGCAGAAAATCCAATCGGCCTCGTCGGCGTAGCTCGTCCAGACTTTTTGTCCGTTGACGATGAAATGATCGCCTTTGTCCTCGGCGCGAGTCGCGAGGGAGGCCAGATCGGAACCGGCGTTCGGCTCGGAATAGCCTTGGCACCAACGGATTTCGCCGCGCACGATCGGGGGCAGGAATTTCTGCTTCTGCGCTTCGGTTCCATACTTCAACAGAGCGGGCCCGAGCATCCAGATCCCGAAAGAGCTGAGCGGCAGGCGAGCGCCGATCGCGTTCAGCTCCTGCCTTAGGATCTTATGTTCCTCGCGTGTGAGACCGCCCCCGCCATAGGCCTTCGGCCATTCCGGGGCGGTCCAGCCGCGCGCCGCCATGCGCTGGAGCCAAAGCCGCTGTCCCTCGGACTTGAAGATCCAATTGCGCCCGCCCCAGCAGCGATCTTCGTCGCGTTCGACCGGACCGCGCATATCGGGAGGACAATTCGCGGCGAGCCAGGCGCGCGCCTCCGCGCGAAAAGTCTCCAGTTCGGACATCGCCTTGCGCCCCTTCCTGATGCAACCGTCGCCTCGATCTCGTCGATCGCCCGTCGCCCCGACGGCCCGGCAGGGGCGACGCCAGCGCCGCGCGTCCTTGAAGACGCATCAATCAGCTTGGCCAAACGCGGCCCGCAATTCGCGCTTGAGCACTTTGCCGATCGCGCTGCGCGGCAGGCTCGGCGCGAAGCGCAAGGCCGCGAGGCGCTGGGTCTTGCCGACACGGGAATTGACCCAGGTTCGCAACTCTTCCTCGTCCAATTGAGCTCCCGGCTTCAACACCACGAAGGCGACCGGCGTTTCCCCCCATGCCGCCGACGGCGCGCCGACGACGCTGGCCTCGCCGACATCGGGATGTTCGTGCAGCACCGCTTCGATGTCGCTCGGATAGATATTGAAGCCCCCCGAAATGATCATATCCTTGCGGCGGTCCATCAGCGTCAGAAACCCCTCGGGGTCGAACCGTCCGATGTCCCCGCTGCGGATGAAGCGTTTGCCCGTCGCATCGCGCCATTCGGCGGCCCGCGTCTGCTCGGGGAGATTATGATACCCGGCCATGGTCGCGCCGGAATGGCCAACGACTTCGCCGATTTCGCCAGCGGGCAGTTCGCGCCCCTCTTCGTCGATGAGCCGAATGTCGTGTCCTTCCGCCGGCCGGCCGACCGTATGCAGCTTGTCCGGATTCTCGTGCGCGACGAGGATGCAGGTCCCGCCGCCTTCGGTCATGCCGTAATATTCCACCAGCCCGCCTGGCCAGCGCTGCAGGATATCGCGTTTTAGCGCGGCGCTGAACGGCGCGCTGGTCGAGAACTTCATCCGGAAGCTCGAGAGGTCGAAGTCGTCGAAATCGGGCAGCGCCATGATGCGGTTGTATTGCACCGGCACCAGCATGGCGTGGGTGGCGCGATGGGTCTGCGCGAGACGAAGGAAACCGCGCGCATCGAACTTCTTCATCAACACCAAGGCGCCGCCCTGCGCGAGCGAGGGAAACACGCTGACGAGCGTCGTGTTCGAATAAAGCGGCGTCGAGACGAGCGTGACCGCCTCTGGTCCGTAGCCGAACAGACCCGCGCGTTGAACATGCATCCAGCGCATGAAATGCGGCTGCACGATGCCTTTGGGCGCTCCGGTGGTGCCGGAGGAATAGATGATGTTGAAGGCCCACTCCGGCGCGATGGCGACGGGAGAGGGTTTCGCGCCAATCGGCGCCAGCCATTGGCTGAGGGTCTCGCCCGCCCGATCGTCATCGAGCGAGATCGTGGGACAAGGGAGTTCCAGGTTTTCGAAAAGTTCGCGCGTCGTCGCGTCCAGGAACAGCAGCTTGGCGTCGCAGTCCGCGATCATCGCCGCCAGGCTGGCCGGCGTCGCGGAGGGCGCCAGAGGCGCGACGACAACCCCGGCGCGCAGCGCCCCCACGAAGACCGCGAGATATTCGATCGACGCCGTCGCACAGACGGCGACGGCGCTCTGCGGCGCGATCTGTCGGCGTTGCAGACTCGCCGCGACGCGATCGACGAGCGCATCGAACTCGCCATAGGCGATGCGTCGGCGGTCGTCGACGAGGCAGAGGCGCGAAGGCGCTTCCCGTGCGGTCGCAGCGACGATTTCAGCGATGCTGGCGAAGTCCGGCAAGGGCGGCGGGTTCGTCGTCATCTCGTCAGTCCCCGGAATTGCGTTGGTCGCGCGCCCCATGTCGTGTCTGGACATCAAACTTCGAGCCACTCTTTGCGAACCGCCGACGCGGTTTCAAGCGTCGCGGGCGCGCCTTCATAGACGATCTTTCCGTGCCCCATGACATAGAGCCGGTTGCTGACTTTCAGGGCGATCGTGAGCTTTTGCTCCACAAGCAGAATGGCGACCCCGCGACCGGCGATTTCCTCCAGAAGCCTGCCGACATGCTCCACCATCATCGGCGAAAGCCCTTCGGTCGGTTCGTCGATCATGATGAGGTCCGGGTCCCCCATCAGCGTTCGGCATACCGTCAACATCTGCTGCTCGCCCCCGGAAAGGACTCCGCCCGGCATGTCGGCGCGTTCCCCCAGTTGCGGGAACATGCGGAACATGTCGCGCATCGTCCAGCGCGCTCCCATCTTGCCGGACTTCTCGCCGAGTTGAAGATTTTGCCGAACGGTCAGCCCCGGGAAGATGTCGCGCGTTTCCGGCACGAAGCCGAGCCCTCGGCGCGCTGTCTGATGCGGCTTCAAACCGGCGATCTCTTCGCCCTTGAAGCGGATCGAGCCTTTGGGCGGAACGTCGCCCATGATCGCCCTGATCGTCGTTGAGCGACCGACGCCGTTGCGGCCGAGCAAGCTGACAATCTCGCCCTGGTCGACGTGGAACGTTACGCCGTGCAAGATATGGCTCTTGCCGTAATAGGCATGGAGATCCTCGACTTCAAGCAACGGCGCGCGCATCAGTGGCTCGCTTGTCCGAGATAGGCTTCGCGCACGGCGGCGTTCTCACGGATGCGGTCGGGCGTATCGGTCGCGATGATCTGTCCGTAGACCAACACCGAGATGCGATCGGCCAAGTTGAATACGACGCCCATGTCGTGCTCGACCATCACCAGCGTCTTGCCTTCCGTCACTTTACGAATCAGGGCCACGGCCTGTTCCGTTTCGCTGTTGTTCATGCCCGCCGTGGGTTCGTCGAGCATGACGACGTCCGCGCCGCCGCCGATCGTCACGCCGATTTCCAGCGCCCGCTGCTCGGCATAGGTCAGCACGCCCGCCTGCATATCGCGGCGCGCGGTCAGGCCGACTTGCTCCATCAGCCATTCCGAGCGTTCGCGAACGTCGCGCAGGCGGTCGATCGACGTCCAGAACGCGTATTTGTAGCCGAGCGACCAGAGCGTGGCGCAGCGCAGATTCTCGTAGACCGACAATTTGGGAAAGATGTTGGTGATCTGGAAGCTGCGCGACAGGCCGCGACGGTTGATCTCGAACGGTTGCAGATCGGTGATGCGCTCGCCATGCAGACGCACCTCGCCGGAAGTCGATCGGATGCGCCCGCTGACAAGATGAAACAGCGTCGATTTGCCGGCGCCGTTCGGACCGATGATCGCGTGCCGCTCGCCCCTGGCGATTTCGAGCGAGACGCCGCGAATGATCGGCATGGGGCCAAAGCTCTTGTGCACGTCGCGCAACGAGAGAGCGGCGGTCATGCTTGGCCTCGCAAATGCAGGCGCGCGTTGACGGCGCCCCAGGCGTCGCCGACTCTGGGCCAGACCCGCCAGACCATGACGACGCCAGCGCCAAACAGCAGAACGGCGACAATCCAGGGCGCCGCCGTCGACGCGTCGACATCGAAGCCGAACAGCCGCATCGCCGACCCTTCGCTGCGCGCCAACGCGAGCTGCCGGTTGGCCAATTCGATCAACATGATCGCGCCGGCGCAGGCTGCGGCGAGCGCCGGCGCCACGAGGGCGTAGGCGGGCGCAAGCCGCCACGCCTCCCCCTGGAGCGCCGCCTGCCGATGCAGCATCACCCAACCGACTACGCCGCCGGGCGCGTAAAGCACGACGGCGATGAACATGATGCCGAAATAGAGCTGCCAGGCGCTCGAAACGTCGGAGAGGGTGATCTGCAGGAATGTGATGATCACGGCGCCGACGATCGGCCCGGCGAAGGAACCGACCCCTCCAATATAGGCCATCAGCAACACCAGGCTCGATTGCTGCGCGCCGAGTTGCTGCGCATTCATGATTTCGAAATTGATCGCCGCGAGCCCGCCGGCGATCCCGGCGAAAAAGGCCGAGAAACAGAAAGCGATCAGGCGCAGCATGCGCGGGGAATAGCCGACGAATTCGACCCGCCCGGGATTGTCGCGCACCGCGTTGCACATGCGTCCGAACGGCGTCCGAGTCAGCGCGTACATCGCGACGATGCAAAGGAAGCACCATGCGGCGACGAGATAATAGACCTCGATCTGGAGGCCGAACTTATGCCCGAAGAGCGGCGCCAACTTGGCGCGATTGGTCGTGATCCCCTCCTCGCCGCCAAAAAATGTGCGCAGGATGAAGGAACTCGACGACACGAGTTCGCCGAGGCCGAGCGAAATCATGGAGAAGACGATCCCCGCCCGCTTGGTCGAAACAAGTCCGAACAGGAAGCCGAAACCAAGCCCGGCGAGCCCGCCGACGAGCGGAATGATCGGGACGGACACGGCGAGCTTGGCGTGGATGACGGCGTTCATCGCGTGGATGGCGACGAAGCCGCCAAGTCCAAAATAGACCGCGTGTCCGAAGGACAGCAGGCCGGTCTGTCCCAGCAACATGTTATAGGACAAGGCGAAAATGATCATCGTGCCCATCACGCTCATCATCGTCAGCGCGCCGCCCGACGCGAAGACTTGCGGCGCCAGGGCGAACAGCGCGGCCAATGCCAGCCACGGCGTGAGCGAGCGCGCGGCCGAGATCATGTTTCGCGGGTTCCCATCAGGCCGGTCGGCCGCACGATGAGCACGAGAACGAGCAAGAGATAGGGAATGACCGGCGCGAGTTCCGCGATGGTCACCTGCCAAAGATCGCCGAGAAAAGGCGGCGCCGCGGCGCCGAAAATCTCCGACAGCGAATAGTTCATCGCCACGGCGAAGGTTTGCACCACGCCAATCAGCAGCGAGGCGATGAAGGCGCCGGTGAGCGAACCCAGGCCGCCGACGACGATGACGACGAACAGGATCGGCCCGAGCATGGCGGCCATGGAAGGCTGCGTCACCAAAGCAGGACCGGCGATGACGCCCGCAAGGCCGGCGAGGGCCGCGCCCGCGCCGAACACCAGCATGAATATTCTCGGCACGTTGTGGCCCAGCATCGCCACCATGTCGGGATGGGTCAACGCGGCCTGAATGATCAACCCGACGCGCGTGCGGGTCAGCGTGGCGAGGAGCGCGGCGAACATCGCCACCGCCGTCAGCAGCATGAACATGCGGTAAGCGGGATAAGTGGTGTCGAACAGGCGGAACGCGACGAAATCAAGCGAAGGCGGCACGCGATAATCGACCGGCAATTTGCCCCAGACCATCTGCACGACTTCTTCGATGACGAAGGCGAGGCCGAATGTGAACAGAAGTTCGGAGACATGGCCGAGGCGGTGCAGGCGCCGCAGGCCGTATCGCTCGACGAGCGCCCCGATCGCGCCGACGAGGAGCGGCGCGACGACGAGCCCGGGCCAGAAGCCGAGATGACGGCTGATCTCGAAGCCGAAATAGGCGCCGAGCATGTAGAAGCTCGCATGCGCGAAATTGAGCACCCCCATCATGCTGAAAATCAGCGTGAGGCCGCTCGCCATCATGAACAGCAACATGCCGTAGAGCACGCCGTTCAACGTCGAGAAGATGATGAGCTGCAGCATCGGAGCCCGGCCTGTGAGAACGTCGGCGCGCGCGCCCTGCCGCGCTTCGGCCTTAGCGGCGCGCCGGCGGGCTGTTCGCCTCGCCGGCGCGATCTCCCGTTACGGCCGGTCCATCTTGCAGGTCGTCGGCAAGACGGTGTCGCTCGCCTTGACGACGCCGGCGCTCTTCCAGCCCCAGCCGGTTCCTTCCTCGTCGAATTTGGCGCCGGGGTCGAGCGGGCCGAAACTGCCGATGTAGATGTCCTGGAAGAATTGGTGGTCGTCCTTGCGCATCCACGCGTCGCCGCCGTCGAAGGCCTCGACTTTCATGCCCTCGAGTTGGGCGGCGACGGACTTGGCGTCGTCGGCCTTGGCCTGGGTGATCGCCTTGGCGAGCATGCGCATTTCATTCACCGCGCGCGGATACCAGAGGCCAATGCCGGTCTTGGCGCGGAACTCGGTCTCGAATTTTTGCGCCGCCTCGGGGGCCGCGTTCGGGATGCCTTCCGCGATCTCGAAAACGCGATGCGACAATCCGGTCTGCTTGATCGCCGTGGGGCCGCCGGCGCCGCCTGCGTAGTAGGTGTACCAGTCGGTTTGCAGCCCCGCGTCGGCCGCCGCCTTCAGGAGGAGCGCGATGTCCTGGCCCCAATTGCCGGTGATGACGGTGTCCGCGCCGGACGCCTTGATCTTGGCGATATAGGGCGAGAAATCGGTGATCTTCAGCAACGGGTGAAGTTCGTCGCCGACGATCTCGATGTCGGGACGCTTCTCCTTGAGCATCGCGCGCGCCTGGGTGCGCACGGATTGGCCGAAGGAATAGTCTTGATTGATGAGATAGACCTTTTTGATGTTCGGCCGACCCTTCAGGAAGGTCGTCAACGCCGCCATCTTGATGTCGGAATTCGCGTCCCAGCGAAAATGCCAGTAGGAGCACTTGTCGTTGGTCAGGATGGGATCGACCGCCGCGTAGTTGAGGTAGATCATTTCCTTGCCGGGATTGCGGTCATTGAACTTGGTCACCCAGTCGGACAAGGCGACGCCGACCGAAGAGCCGTTGCCCTGCGTGATGATGCGGATGCCCTGGTCGGCGGCTTTCTGCGCCTGAATGAGGCTTTCCTGCGGATTCGTCTTATTGTCGAGGCCGACGATCTCGACCTTCTTGCCGTTCAGCCCACCGGCCGCGTTGATCTGATCGGCCAGATACTGAAAGGTCTTCAGGCCGCCTTCGCCAACCGAAGCGCCGCCCCCGGACAGGGGATCGATATAGCCGATCTTGATCGTGTCTTGCGCGAAAGCAGGCGCTGCGGATAGGCACAACGCCAACGCAAAGCCGGTCGTCCTGAAATTCATCGCGTCCTCCCCTGGCGGCCCTCGTGACCCGTGGCCGGTTGTCGTAGCGCATGAATCATCGAGTTGCCCAGCATTGTCCAGCAAAATTTGAAACATCGTTCCATGTTTTCATGAAGGCGTGGACGTCCGTTCCTGGCTCTGGCACATTGGCCCGCGCGGGGATGGGTTTGATCGGGGGGACGCGCGATGGCGCGGTCGAAGTCCGTCGCCTCGAAGGGCGCTCGCGCCCCACGAGGCGGCGTCGCGGGAATCGATGACGACGACGGACGCTTCGTCAACGCGCTCGCGCGCGGTCTTTTCATCCTGCGCGTTTTCGAAGACGCCTCGCAGGCTCTCGCCAACGGCGAGCTCGCGCAGCGCACCGGACTGCCCAAGGCGACGATCACCCGGCTCACTCATACGCTGGTCGCGCTGGGCTATCTCGAAAGCCTTCCTGGAGAGGAAAAATTCCGTCTGGGGCCTGCGGTCCTGACGCTCGGCGCCACTTTCTTGCGAGGCAATTCCTTTCCGCGAATCGTGACGCCATACTTGCAACGCCTGGCCAACCAGACCGGGTGCCACGTCGCGCTCGGCGTGCGCGAGGGCATCGACTGCGTATACGTGCAATTGTGGCGCGGCGCCGGGCAGACCATAATCCTGTCGAGCGGCGTCGGCTTGCGTCTTCCCATGGCGCGCACCGCGATGGGCATGGCCTTGCTCGCCGCCATGCCGGAGCCAGGGCGCGGGATTGTTTTCGCGGAAATGCAGGCCAGCGCCGATTCCGGGGGAGCCGCCTTGCGGCGGTGGCGGCAACGTTGCGCGGAGGAAATTGCGAAAGCAGGCTTCTGCGTCGGGATAGGGCCATGGCGGAAGGAGATCAACGCGGTCGCCGCCCCGCTTCCCGCATTCGACGGTTCGGTCTATGCGGTCAACATTAGCGGGCCGGCGTTTCTTCTCGAGGAAGCGGTGCTCCGCGAAAAGACCGGCCCGCTCTTGGCCGAGGCGATCGAACAGATGCGCCGCCTCGGCATTGTCGCCCCGGAAACCCCGGGTCCTGGAGAAAACTGAGGCTCGCTCGGGGCAAGGTGGACAAGCAAGGCGACGCCTGCAATTGTCTGGCGCATGGATGTTCGACCCGCGGTTCCTCTGCGACAAACAAGGCGTTTTGAGAAAAAGCGCGAGGCCATACTCGGCGCCGCCGCCACGCTGTTCAATCAAAGAGGCGTCAAGGGGGCGACGTTGGCCGACGTCGCGCAAGCGGTCGCGCTGATAACCAACAGCGTCACTTATTACTACCGCAAGAAGGAAGATCTTGCGTCCGCTTGCTTCCTGCGCACCATCGACGCGCTTAACGCGATCATCGAGCAAGCTGCGCACGCGCATGACTCTTCGGCGAGAGTGCGGGAATTATTTCGGCTCTACGCTATTCTGCTCGCTCGCATCGCGGCCGGGGAGCATCCCGATCTCGTTCATTTCCATGACATCCGCGCGCTGTATGGCTCGCACGCCGAAATGGTGTTCGCCGCCTATACCGATATGTTTCGAAGCGCGCGGCGCTTGCTGCATCCGCGAGACGGCGATGGCGGCGATCGCGCCAAAGTCAACGCTCGCGCGCATGTCCTGGTCTCCACTGTCAACGCCATGGGCTTGTGGATCAGCCGCTATGAGACCCAGGACTATCTGCTTGTCGCGGATCGCGTCGCCAATATCCTGATCGAGGGAATAAACGGACGCGGCGCGCGCTGGGCGCCGCGCACGCTGCCTGAATTCTCAAACTCCGACGATTTCGAGGCCCCTGCGGAAGCGTTCCTACGCGCGGCGACCGATCTGATCAATGAGCAGGGCTATCGCGGCGCGTCGGTCGAGAAGATTTCGGCGCGTCTCAATGTCAGTAAAGGTTCATTCTACCACTACAACGACAACAAGGACGACCTGGTCGCCAACTGCTTCATGCGCAGTTTTGAAGTGATCCGGCGCGCCCAGAACGCCGCCGCCGCGCTCGACGGCGACGGTTGGACGAAACTGACTGCCGCGGCGGCCGAGTTGGTGCGCTACCAACTCTCCGCCCTTGGGCCGCTGCTGCGGTCCAGCGCTTTGAGCGCATTGCCCGAGTCGATGCGTCCGGAGCTGGTTCAGACCATGAGGCGGCTTGGAGAGCGATACAGTCACTTCATCGTCGAAGGCAACGCCGACGGCTCGGTCCGGCCGGTCGATCAGGCCATCGCCTCACAACTTGTCTCTGACATGGTCAACGCCGCGGCCGAACTGCGCCGCTGGGCGCCCTTGGCGAACGATCGCACGGCGCCTGAGCTTTTCGCCCATCCGCTTTTTCTCGGGCTTTTCTCGGATTAGCCGGAGGTCGGCCAAGTCGCCAGGAGCTTGGCGAGCGCCTCGATAAAGGCCAATGGTTGGTCAACCATCACGTGGTGATCTGCATCGGGGATCTCGATGAACGGCGATCCCTGTGGCAAGATCCTCATCATGGAGCTCGCGTCTTCGGGTTTCATCAAACGGGAGTCCGCGCCGCGGATCAGAGCGATGGGACAACGCGCGGCTCCGATCTGCGGCATAGGATCCCCCATCCGCAAGTCGCGCCATAGGAACGGATCGAAGCGCCAAGTCCACCCCTCGCCGCCGCCCTCTCGAGCCGCAGGCCTGAGAGAACGCCGGGCGATATAGTCCGCGATAAACAGATTGGCGCAGCCCTGAGAGGGGGCGAAGCGAAACCGCGCCAGCGCCGCTTCAAGACTCGCATAGACGCGATGGGGCTTCAACTCGCGCATCCGCGGCGTCGGTCGTCTCGAGCGCTCGGCGCGGTCGCGCGGATGCTCGAGCGAGAAGACCGGTGGATCGACGAGCACTGCGGCGTGGAACTTTTCGCCGTGCTCGGCCGCCAGAGCAATGGCTATTCGGCCGCCGAAGGAATGGCCGACGACGACCGGGGCCTGGCCCGCCGCGAACAGGCCCGTGGCGTGCGCGACCTCGAGGGCCTCCGATACGAAAAGCTCGCGCGAGTATGTCTTACGCCAGTCCGACCCGCCCATCCCCGACCACGACATGGCCACGACCCGCCGCTCGCCGGTCAGGTGCGGAGCGATGAACGAATACCAGTCCGCATGCGCGCCATTGCCGTGCAGCAGAAGCAGCCCCGGACGCCCGCGTTCGCCCCAAGCAAGAGTCTCGATTCTGGCGCCCGCGACCGTCACAAGCGCCCGCTCGGCGGCCTGAGCCAACGCATGCGCAAACCAGCCTGGCGCTTGCGGTTTGGCGCCGCGGAAGGCGGCGAGCGGCGTGTTGGTCTGCAGAGCGTCCATCGGGTCCTAGTCTCTCGGCAAAAGCGGCGGAATCGCGCCGGGAAGAGCGGCTTGTGAAATGATAGAATATTCGGTATGTGTTTCAATGCCAATAATAGCGCTCTAGATCGAGTTATTAGAAGAAGCGGATTAGACAATCTGCGATCCGCTGTCGACGCACAAATTTTTCGCGCCGCGCCGCGAATGGCGGCGTGGCTTGACGGGAACGACGAAAGAAAATTTGGCTTAGCGCGACGCCGCTAGCAGGAGGAGGCCCATGGATTTCTCAATGTCAGATCGGCAGCGCGTTTGGCTTGACCGCGTCGCTGCGTTCATGAACGCGCACGTCCATCCGGCCATCCCCGTCTATGCCGCTCAAAGCGAGCAAGGCGAACGTTGGAAAGTCATACCGGTTGTCGAGGACCTCAAAAGGCTCGCACGCGCCGAGGGTCTGTGGAATCTGTTTCTGCCGCCATCCGCGAGTCACGACGACGGCGCGTATCGCGGCGCCGGTCTGACCAATCTCGAATATGCGCTTTGCGCCGAAGCGATGGGCCGCGTGAGCTTTGCGTCGGAGGTGTTCAACTGCTCCGCGCCGGACACCGGCAACATGGAGGTGTTGCATCGTTACGGATCGCCCGAGCAGAAGGAGAATTGGCTGAAGCCTTTGCTTGCCGGCGAAATTCGCTCCGCCTTTCTGATGACCGAGCCCGGCGTCGCCTCTTCCGACGCGACCAACATCGAAACGTCGATAACGCGCGATGGCGATCACTACGTCGTCAACGGCCACAAATGGTGGTCGTCGGGCGTCGGCGACCCCAGGTGCAAGCTCGCCATTGTGATGGGCAAAACCGATCCGAAGGCCGAAAGGCACAAGCAGCAATCGCAGATCCTCGTGCCCCTCGACGCACCTGGCGTCAAGGTGGTGCGCATGTTGCCGGTGTTCGGCTATGACGACGCGCCGCATGGGCACGCGGAGGTTCGGCTCGAAAACGTCCGCGTGCCGGCGGGCAATCTCCTGCTCGGCGAAGGCCGCGGTTTCGAGATCGCGCAAGGGCGTCTCGGGCCCGGCCGCATTCACCATTGCATGCGCACGCTCGGCGCCGCCGAGGTCGCGCTGGAAAAGATGACCAGGCGCCTGCTGGGTCGCACCGCATTTGGCAAGAGGCTCGCCGAACATTCGATCTGGGAGCAGCGGATCGCCGAAGCGCGCATCGACATCGAGATGACCCGCCTGCTTTGTCTGAAGGCGGCCGACATGATGGACAAGGTCGGCAACAAGAGCGCTCAACTCGAAATCGCCATGATCAAGGTCGCGGCGCCGCGCATCGCGCTGAAGGTGATCGACGACGCCATTCAGGCTCATGGCGGGATGGGCGTGACCAGCGACGCCGGTCTGGCTAAGAGCTACGCCCATATTCGAACCTTGCGCCTTGCCGACGGGCCCGACGAAGTTCATTGCCGCGCCATCGCCCGCCTGGAAATGCGCAAATACATGAACGCCCGGACGTAGCCGTGCCGCAAGAACCTCAGCGCGCCGAAGACTCTTTCGCGGGAACGAAGGCGGTCGAGGACCGCCAGCGTTTCGACGAGGCGCGTCTCGACGCGTGGATGCAGGCCCATGTCGAAGGCTATCGCGGCCCGCTCGTCGTTCTTCAATTCAAAGGCGGACAGTCGAACCCGACCTATCGCCTGAACACGCCCGAGCGTTCCTACGTGCTGCGGCGCAAGCCGATGGGCAAGCTGTTGCCGTCGGCCCATGCCGTCGATCGGGAATTTCGCGTGATCTCGGCGCTGCACCGGGCCGGGTTTCCGGTCGCGCAGCCGTTCGGGCTCTGCCTCGACGACGAGATCATCGGCTCGGCCTTCTACGTGATGTCGATGGTCGAAGGGCGCATTTTCTGGGACGCGTCGCTGCCCGACTCGACGCCCGCCGAGCGCCGGGCGATCTTCGAAGCCAAACTCGGCGCGCTCGCCGACTTGCACAACTACGATCCCGAGGCGATCGGGCTCGGCGACTACGGCAAGCCCGGCAACTATTTCGCGCGTCAAATCGATCGCTGGACGAAGCAGTACCGCGCATCGGAAACCAAGACCATTCCCGCGATGGACCGGCTGATCGAATGGTTGCCGCGAACCGCTCCGCCACAGGATCGCGTCTCGGTCGTCCACGGCGACTACCGCCTCGACAACATGGTCTTTCATCCCACGGAGCCGAGGATTCTCGCGGTGCTCGATTGGGAGTTGTCGACGCTCGGCGATCCACTCGCCGACTTCACCTATCTCCTCATGCACTGGGCGATGCCTGCGGACGGGCGAAGCGGCCTGGCGGGGCTCGATCTCGCAGGGCTCGGCATCTCCAGCAGTGAGGAAGCGGTCGCCTATTATTGCGTGCGCACCGGCCGTGCCGGCATACCGACGCTGGACTGGTATTTCGCCTACAACCTGTTTCGGCTTGCGGGCATTCTGCAAGGCATCGCCAAGCGCGTTGTCGAGGGAACCGCGGCGAGCGCGCGCGCGAGAGAGATGGGCGAGCGGGCCGCGCCGCTCGCTGAGACGGCCTGGAGCTTTGCGGTCAAGGCGGGCGCTTAAGTCTGCGCCGTCGATCTCGGGCGGTCGCGACGGACCGAAACGCTACGCCGGCTCACAGGTCGCGAAAGCCCTTGCCCTCAGCGACCAGTCTTTCGAGCAGCGCCGACGGTTTGAAGCTCTCGCCCATCGTCGCCTCGAAACGCTTCATCGCCGCCAGCACTTTGTCGAGGCCGACCGTGTCGCCGTAGAACATCGGCCCGCCGCGATAGACCGGCCAGCCGTAGCCGTTGATCCAGACGATGTCGATGTCGGAAGCCCGCTGGGCCTTGCCCTCTTCGAGGATCTTGGCGCCTTCGTTGATCATCGGATAGATGCAGCGCTCGAGGATTTCCTGATCGCCGATCGCGCGGCGATTGACGCCCGCCTTCGCGGCGAAGTCGAGAACGATCTTCTCGACGACGGGCGAGGGCCGCGCGTTGCGATTCTCGTCGTAATCGTAGAATCCCGCGCCGGTCTTCTGGCCGCGCCGATCCATCTCGCACAGGATTTCCCGAATCGTCGAAGACGTCGACATCTCCTTCGACCAGCCGATGTCGAGCCCCGCCAGATCGCTCATCGCGAAGGGCCCCATCGGCATGCCGAAGTCGTAGAGCACGCGGTCGACGTCCCAAGGCATGGCGCCCTCGAGGATCAGCTTCTGCGCTTCGCGCTGGCGCTGCGCGAGCATCCGGTTGCCGACGAAACCGTGGCAAACGCCGACCAGCGCCGCGATCTTGCCGATGGTCCTGGCGGTTCGCATCGCGGTGGCGACGACCGGTTTGGCCGTGCGATCGCCGCGCACGACTTCGAGCAGGCGCATCACGTTCGCCGGAGAGAAGAAATGCATCCCCAGGACATGGTCGGGCCGCTTCGTCGCCGCGGCGATTTCGTTGATGTCGAGATAGGACGTGTTCGAGGCGAGGATGGCGCCGGGCTTGGCGATGGCGTCGAGCCGAGCGAATATGTCTTTCTTGATCGCCATGTCCTCGAACACCGCCTCGATCACGAGGTCGCAGTCGGCGAGCGCGCCGAGATCGAGCGTCCCCTTCAGGAGGCCCATGCGCGTTTCAACGTCGGCCGCGGTCATGCGGCCCTTTTTGGCGGTGTTCTCGTAGTTGCGGCGGATGACGAGGAGGCCGCGCTCGAGCGCCTCCTGTTTGGTCTCGACGATCGTCACGGGAATGCCGGCGTTGAGGAAGTTCATCGAGATGCCGCCGCCCATCGTGCCGGCGCCGATCACGCCGACTTGTCGGATCGGCAGGGTCGGCGTGTCGTCGGGAATATCGGCGATCTTCCAGACCTGCCGTTCCGCAAAGAAGACATGGCGCTGGGCTTGCGATTGCGTGCTCTTGAGAAGATCGAGAAACGCGGCGCGTTCGCGCGAGACGCCTTCGTCGAACGGCAATTCGACGGCGTCGCGCACCGCGTCGATCGCTTTCTCCCAGGCTTCGAAGCCGCGGAATTTGCGCGCATTGGCCTTGCGGATCGCCTCGAAGATCTCCGGCTTGCCGCGCGCGGCGGCGATCTTTTCATTCGCGTCGCGCACCCTGCGCAAGGGCAGTTTTTCGTCGATCGCCCGGCGCGCGAAAGCGATGGCGCCGGCGGGCAACTCGCCTTCCGCAACGAGTGCGTCGACGACGCCCCATTCCTTGCCCTGTTTGGCGCCGAACGGCGCGCCCGAGAGGATGACGTCGAGCGCTTTTTCCGGCCCGATCAGGCGCGGCAGGCGCTGCGTGCCGCCGGCGCCGGGAATGAGGCCGAGCTTGATTTCCGGCAGGCCGAGCTTAGCGGAGGGAACCGCGACGCGATAATGGCAAACCAGCGCCACTTCAAAGCCGCCGCCCAGCGCCGTGCCATGAATCGCCGCGACGACCGGCTTGGGGCAATTCTCGATCGCGGCTTGCGCCTCGGGCAAGCTCGCGCCCTTGAACGGTTTGCCGAATTCGGAAATGTCGGCGCCGGCGATGAAGGTGCGTCCCGCGCAGATCAGCACCACCGCCCTGGCGGCGGGATCGGCCGCCGCCTTGCGGATGCCCTCCGCCAGGCCCTCCCGCACCGCGGCCGAGAGCGCGTTCACCGGCGGCGAGTCGATCGTCAGGACGGCGATGTCGCCCTCGAGGGTGAGATCGGCGACGGAATTGACTGACGTCATGGCATCCCCCTATCGGCTTCGCGGCTTTCCACCCGATGGCGTTTCAAACATTGGGTATGGCGGCGCTCTGGCGCGAACCCATACCACGCGATCAAATGCGATGACCAGACGGCCAAATTAGAAAAGTCGGCTTGCCATTGCCATGGGCGGAGCTAAGCTGTCCCATAACAACGCCCGGGGGAGGGATCCCTCAGGGCGAGAGATCGCCGGAGCGGAGGAAACCAAATGTCGCTGTTCCACCTGGACGGCAAGGTCGCCGTGGTCACGGGCTCCTCTCGCGGCATCGGTCGCGCCATTGTCGAGCGCATGGCCGAGCATGGCGCCAGAGTCGTGGTGTCCTCGCGCAAGACCGTGCCTTGCGAGGAGGTCGCCGCCGCCATCAACGCCAAGTCGGGCGCGGGCCGCGCCGTCGCGATCCCGGCCAACATCTCGTCCAAAGACGAACTTCGCCGTCTCGTCGCCGAGACGAACCGCATTTTTGGACGGATCGACATTCTCGTCTGCAACGCCGCCTCCAATCCCTATTATGGGCCCCTTGCCGGCGTTTCCGACGATCAGTTCCGCAAGATCCTCGAGAACAACGTCATCGCCAATCATTGGTTGATCGGCTTCGTCGCGCCGCAGATGAAGGAGCGCCGGGACGGGTCGATCATCATCGTTTCCTCGATCGGCGGCCTCAAGGGCAACGCCGTCATCGGCGCCTACAACATCTCCAAGGCGGCGGACTTTCAGCTCGCCCGCAACCTCGCCGTCGAATTCGGGCCGCACAACATTCGCGTTAATTGCATCGCGCCGGGGCTCATCAAGACGGACTTCGCCCGCGCGCTGTGGGAAAACCTCGATACGCTCAAGGCCGCGACCGCGCGCACGCCGCTCGGGCGCATCGGCGAGCCGGATGAGATCGCCGGCGCCGCGGTCTTTCTCGCGGCCAGGGCCGGCAGCTACATGACCGGCCAGGCCATCGTGGTCGACGGCGGCGCCACGATCACGTGAGCGCCAAGTCCAGTGAGCGCGAGGCGGCGTCCGATCTCGCGAAGTTCTGAATTTGTCCGGCGCCGCAGCCAAGGGAGAAGGAAATGTCGGATGCTCGCGGTTTTCCCGCGGTCGGCTTGGCGCAGGCCCACGCCCTGCTCACCATGCCGGGCTCGCCCTTCGAAATGGAGGAATGCGACGTCCTCGGGCGCCGTATGCGCGTCTGGAAGAACGCCCCCCCGACGCTGCGCGAGGCGTTCGAAGCGGGCCGCGCCCACGGCGAAAAGACTTACCTCGTCCACGGCGACGAGCGCGCGACCTACGAAGGGCTGGCGCGCGCCGCGCTCGCCATCGCCGAAGAGCTCGAGAAGATCGGCGTGCGCAAGGGCGATCGCGTCGCCATCGCCATGCGCAACCTGCCGGAATGGCCGGCGGCGTTTTTCGGAACGCTGCTTGTCGGCGCCATCGCGACGCCGTTGAACGCATGGTGGACCGGGCCTGAACTCGAATTTGGATTGACCGATTCGGGCGCCAAGGCGGCGTTCGTCGATCGCGAGCGGCTGGAGCGCCTGTTCGAACATCTGCCCAATTGCCCGGCGCTCGAGCGGGTCTATGTCAGCCGCGAGAGCGAGGAAGTGGCTCACCCCATCGTCGCCAAGCTCGAAGACGTGATCGGGGAAGTCGGCGCGTGGTCCAATCTTCCCGCGAGGCCGCTGCCCGCCGTCGATCTCGCGCCCGATGACGATGCGACGATCTTCTATACGTCGGGCACCACGGGCAAACCCAAAGGCGCGCTCGGCACCCATCGCAATTCTTGCTCCACGATCATGGCGCACCCGTTTTCGATCGCGCGCGCCTTCGTTCGACGCGGGGAAACGCCGCCGCAACCGGACCCGGCCGCGCCGCAGAAATCTTCTCTCGTTTCGATACCGTTCTTTCACACCACCGGCTGTCAGGCGGTGATGATCCCAGCGTTCGCGTTCGGCGTGAAATTGGTGTTGATGCGCAAGTGGGATCCGGAAAGCGCTCTCGGGCTCATCGAGCGCGAGCGCGTCACCTCGGCCGGCGGCGTTCCCACCGTCGCCTGGCAACTCGTCGAGCATCCGGCTTTGAACGAATACGATCTCAGCTCTTTGGAGGGAATTTCCTATGGCGGGGCGCCGGCGGCTTCCGAACTGGTGCGCCGGATCAAACAGGTCTTCCCGAAATCGGCGCCGGGCACGGGCTGGGGCATGACCGAGACCTCGGCCACGTTCACTCACCATCAGGGCGAAGACTATGAGTTGCGTCCCGATAGCTGCGGCCCCGCGTTGCCCGTCTGCGAGATGCGCCTCGTCGCGGCGGACGGCGAGCCTCCGCCGCCCGGGGAATCGGGTGAGCTTTGGGTCCGCGGGCCCAATGTCGTCAAGGGCTACTGGCGCAATCCCGAGGCGACCGCGCAGACGTTTGTCGACGGCTGGCTGCGCACCGGCGACGTGGCCAGGATCGACGACGAAGGATTTTGCACGATCGTCGACCGCGCGAAGGACATGCTGATTCGCGGCGGCGAGAACATCTATTGCATCGAGGTCGAGAACGCACTGTTCGAACATCCCGCGATCGTGGACGCGGCCGTCGTCGGCATTCCCCATCGCACGCTCGGCGAAGAGGCGGGCGCGGTGGTGACGGTCAAGCGCGGCATGCACATAAGCGAGGCGGACTTACGCGCCTTCGTCGCCGAACGGCTCGCGGCGTTCAAAGTTCCCGTCAAGATCATCCTGCGCGAGGAGTTCCTGCCTCGCAACGCCAACGGCAAGATCGTCAAAGCCGAATTGCGCAAGCTGTTCGCTCCGTCCCAGGCCTGAGGGCAGGGGACCGGGCGCCTAGCTCCGCCTCAACGACGGGCGCGCGTGAAGGGATGCGTGCTCGATAGGCCGCCGTCGACGGGGAAAGCCTGGCCATTGACGTAGGAGCTCTCGTCGCTCGCCAGGAACAGGGCCATGGCGGCGATCTCCTCCGGCGCGCCCGCCCGCAGCGACGGGTTGAGCTGCCCGATCTTATCCTCCGAGCCGCGTTCGCGCGCGGCTTCGAAGATCGGCCGGGTCATGCCCGTTTCGATCAAGCCGGGGCAGATGGCGTTGACGCGCACGCCGGTTCCCGCCAGCGAATTGGCCGTCGTCTGCGCGAGGCTGATGACCCCGGCCTTGCTCGCGCTGTAGGGACTGCCGCCCGCATTGGCGCGCAGGCCCGCGACGGACGCCGTGAGAACGATCGAACCGCGCCCGCGCGCGATCATGTGCGGCGCGGCGTGTTTGATCGCCAGAAACGGCCCGATCAGATTGACGCGCAGAACTTCCCGCCATTGCTCGACCGTCTGCTCGAAGAACGGCGTCAGTCCGCCGCTGATCCCCGCGTTGGCGTAGAGCACGTCGATCCCGCCAAATCTCTCGACGGCTCGGCCTACCAAGGCCTTCACCGCCGCCTCGTCGCCGACGTCGGCGGCGAACGCCGTCATCGCCGATGCGGGCTTCGCGCAACGGAGCAGCGTCTCCTTCAGTCCGGGCTCGTCGCGGTCGACTGCGAGCACGCGCGCGCCCTCGTTGGCGAACAGCAGCGCGCTCGCGCGGCCAATGCCGCTGCCCGCGCCGGTGACGATCGCAGCCTTGCCTTCAAGCCGTCCCACTGTGTCCTCCCTCAGCGGCGAAGGCCGCGCGCACCGCTCTCCAGCTTGAAGCCGCGCTCCCATCCGCATAGAGACACGCAGGTTACGAGCCGTAGGATTGAGCCTTTGTCGCATCCCCTCGCGCAGAACAACATAGAGATCGCAAACGGCGCGGAAAAGAGCCTTATCCGCACCCGCTGGTGGTGGGTTCGCCACGCGCCGGTGCGCGAGGACCACGGCCGGATCTACGGTCAAACCGATCTTTCGTGCGATTGCGGGGATGTTCACGTGTTCCAAGCGCTCGCGGGCGCCTTGCCGAAAGGCGCGATCTGGGTCGCCAGCCATTTGCGCCGCACCCATCAAACCGCTGCGGCGATATGGCAAGCGGGCCTCGACGCCCCCGAATCGCTGTTGCAAGAGCGCGATCTTGCCGAACAGCATCTGGGCGACTGGCAAGGCTTGGATCGCGCCGCGTTCTTCGCCGGGCGGGCGCCGGGCAGCAATTGGTTCGCTCGGGCCGACGAGCGTGCGCCCAATGGCGAAAGCTTCGCCGACGTCGTGGCGCGCGTGCATGGCGCGATCGAACGCCTCAACCAGCAGTGGAACGGCCGGGACATCGTCGCCGTCGCGCACGGCGGCACGGTCAAGGCGGCGCTCGCCATCGCTCTGGGTCTGCAACCCGAAGGCGGCCTGACCTTCGCGATCGACAATTGTTCCCTGACGCGCCTCGACTATTTCGAAGGCGAAGCGTCGGCTGGCTGGCGCGTCGCCATGATCAACCACCGACCCTGGACGATCGCCGCCGGCGGCGAGACCAAGCTCGCCTGAGCACATGCATCGAAAGGGCTTTGTCGCGCCATCGACGCCGAAGGCGAGGGCGTCGATGCGCTGGTCCGGTCCAAGCGAAACAAGCGCGCCGCGCTGAAACCGATGCGCAACCTTCTGAAGAAATACCCCTGCGTCGCCGAGCGATTGGTCACGGACGACTTGCGATCATACGTGGCCGCATTCGCGCCCTTGCTTGCCCTTGAGGTGAAATAGGAGCCGCCGCGTGTTTTGCGACCGCTCAAACGCCGCCGCTGACAGACAGTCCGATGAAATCGGCGAACGCTCGCGCAGCGCGCCCAAGCTTCTCGGCCTTGCGCCAGGCGAGGCCCACATCCATGGTCGGTATCGGCGTCAGCAGATTGCGCTGCTCGATTCGCAGCCCCTCCAAAGACCACGGTCGGTAGACCATGTCGGATAGGATCGTCAGGCCAAGTCCGTCCGCGACCATGCTGCGCACCGCCTCGACGGACGATGTCGTGAAAATCACGTTGGGATCGAGGCCGCTCGGCGCCCAGTATCGCGACGCCGTCTGATTGGCCTCGTCCACCGACAGCATTATGTAAGGCGCGTTGGCGACATCCGCGAGGTCGATGCTGTCGGCGTGAAGCAGCGGATGCTCCACCGGCAACCAGAGGCGCCTGCGCGAGCGAAAGAGCGTTTCGGATGCGATGAACTCGCGGTCCTGCAGGTTGGAAACCAGCATCACCGCGATGTCGAGCGCGCCATCCTTCAATCCGTTCTCTATCGCCGCGCGCGGCAATTCATTCAGTTCGACGCGAATATCCGGATAGTTTCGGGCGAACCGCGTGTAATGGCGCGGCAGAAAGTACCCGGCGACCGTGTAGGTCACGCCGACCCGGATGGCGCCCTTCAGCGCCGTCGTCTCCGAAAGCTGCGCGCGGCGCGCGGCGCTCACCGCCGCCATCACATTGCGCGCATGGGTCAGGAATCGCGACCCCTCGAGGGTAAGCTCCACGCCGGAGGGCAGACGGCGAAACAGCGGCACGCCGAGTTCCGACTCGAGCTGCTGCAAGGCGGCCGTCACCGTCGACTGCGAAACGTTCAGGCTGACCGCCGCCTGACTGACCTGGCGCGCCTCCGCGGTGGCGAGAAAATAACGGAACTGGCGAAGCGACAGGGTCATTATCGTTATTTTCGATATCGATCTACAGAATTTTGAATTTTACAATAGCTGGACGATTGCGCAACCTTTTCGCGTCGGAGGCGAAGTTGGAGGTCGCGTGACTACGATCAATTGCGATATGGGCGAGTCCTTCGGGCTCTATCGTCTGGGCGACGACGCCGGCCTCATGCCGCATATCGACATCGCCAATGTCGCCTGCGGCTTCCATGCTTCCGACTTCAACCACATGCGAACGACAGTCCGGCTCGCGAAGGCACACGGCGTCGCGGTGGGCGCGCATCCCTCGCTGCCGGACCTGCAAGGCTTCGGCCGCCGCGAAATGAAGATCGGGCGCGAGGAATTGGCGAATTGTCTCGTCTACCAGATCGGCGCGTTGAAAGGCTTTCTCGACGCCGAAGGCATGACGCTCAACCATATCAAGCCGCACGGCGCCCTCTACGGAATGGCGGCGCGGCTCGAGGACGTGGCCCACGCGGTCTGCGACGCCGCGGACGTATTCCAGGCGCCGCTGCTGGGCATGGCAGGCAGTCTGCACGAGACGATTTACCCGGCGCGCGGCCACCGCTTCATCGCGGAGTTCTATGCCGATCTCGATTACGACGACGACGGCGCCCTCATCGTCACTCGGGAGCACGAGGCCAAGGATCCCGACGTCGCCGCGTCCAAGTGCCTTCGCGCGATCGCCGAGGGCAAGGCGACCAGCGTCGGCGGTCGCGACGTCGCCGTCCGCGCGCAAACCATCTGCGTTCATTCCGACACGCCGAACGCGGTCGCCATCGCCGCCGCCGTTCGCGCAGCCATCAAACGTGAGCCAGTCCGCTCACAAGCCTAAGAGGGAACGATGTCGAAGCAAATTCTCTCGCCTCTGCCGGGAACGTTCTATCGCCGCCCCGCGCCGGACAAGCCGCCGTTCAAGACGGACGGCGACGCCGTCGCCCTCGGCGACGTCATCGGCCTGATCGAGGTCATGAAGTCTTTCATCGAGGTCCACGCCGACACGAGCGGACGCATCGTGAAGTTCGTCGTCGACAATGAAGAGCCGGTCATGGCGGGCCAACCGTTGGCCGAGGTGGCGTAGAAATGGCGCTGTCCCGCCTGCTGATCGCCAATCGCGGCGAGATCGCCGTGCGCATCCAGCGCGCGGCGCGAGAACTGGGCCTCACGACGATCCAGGTTCACAGCTCCGCCGACGCAGACTCGCTAGCCGTGAGAATGGCGGATGTCGCCGTCAACATCGGGCCGCCGCAAGCGGCAAAATCCTATTTGAATATCGGCGCCATCCTCGAGGCGGCGAAGGCGCACGGCGCCGACGCGATCCATCCCGGCTACGGCTTCCTGTCGGAAAACGCCGCCTTCGCCGACGCCGTCGAAGCGGAAGGGCTCGTCTTTGTCGGTCCCACGGGCGCGACGATCCGCACCATGGGCGACAAGGCGGCCGCGCGCGGCGCCGCGCTAAAGGCGGGCGTGCCCGTCGTTCCAGGGTCCGACGGCCGCCTCTCGGATCTCTCGCAAGCCATTCGGCTCGCCGACGAGATCGGCTATCCCCTGATGATCAAGGCCGCCGCCGGGGGCGGCGGGCGCGGTATCCGCATCGCGCAAAACAAAGGGGAGCTCGAGGCCGGGCTCGATCAGGCCGCCGCGGAGGCCAAGGCCGCGTTCGGCGACGGCAGCCTCTATCTCGAAAAGTTCATTGCGCGCGCCCGCCACGTCGAAGTGCAGATTCTCGGCGACGGCGCTCATGTCGTTCATTGCTACGAGCGCGAGTGTTCGCTTCAGCGTCGCCGGCAAAAAGTCTGGGAGGAAGCGCCTGCGGCCGTCCTCGCCCCCGCCGTTCGGGAGGCGCTGTGCGCCTCGGCGGTGGCGCTCGCCCGTTCCGTGGCGTACCGCGGCGCAGGCACGCTCGAATATCTCTATGACGAGACGGCGCAGCGATTCTACTTCATCGAGATGAACACCCGCATTCAGGTCGAGCATCCGGTGAGCGAAATGATCACCGGCATCGATCTCGTGCGCGAGACGATACGCATCGCGGGCGGCGCGCCGCTGCAATACCGGCAGGAAGACGTGCGCATCCGCGGGCACGCGATCGAAGTGCGCATCAACGCGGAAGACGCGACTCGGGACTTCCGTCCCTCGCCCGGCACCGTCACGGCCCTGCAAGTTCCCGGCGGCGTCGCGACGCGCTTCGATACTTTGCTTTACGCGGGATGTCAGGTCTCCCCCTTTTATGATTCACTCGTCGGCAAACTGATCGTCTGGGACGACACGCGCGACGCCGCGCTTTCGCGTCTTCGTCGCGCGCTATCCGAATTGCACATCGACGGGATCGACACGACGAAGCCGCTGCATCAGGAGCTCGCGGAGGCGCCGGACGTGTGCGCGGGCGCCGTTCACACACGCTGGCTCGAACAATGGCTCGCCGAAAATGCAAGCCGAACGCCGTCATGAAGGAGGACAGCATCCGATGACAAGCCGCTATTCGTATGGGGGCGACGAACATATATTCGTCGAATGCGACGAAGCGATGTCGCTCGAAGCCTTTTTCAAGAGTCTGTCGGTCACCAAGGCGGTGCGCGCCGCGCAAATTCGCGGCGTCACGGAAATCTGTCCGGCCAATGCTTCCTTCCAGGTCAAGTTCGACCCGGACGTGATCAAGCCGGACGATCTGTTGCGCGAGATTAAGGCCATTGAGGCGGCGGCGGGCGGCGGACATTCCTCGCTCAAGACGCGGATCATCGAAATTCCGGTGCTCTACAACGACCCCTGGACTCACGAGACGCTGATGCGTTTCCGCGATCGCCACCAGGCGCCTGATATGACGGACATCGAATATACCGCGAAGATCAATCATCTCGACGGCGTCGACGGCTTTGTGAAAGCGCATTCCGGCGCGCCGTGGTTCGTCTCGATGGTGGGCTTCGTCGCCGGGCTGCCGTTTCTCTACCAGATGGTCGAACGCAAGCGGCAAATTCAATCGCCGAAATACTTGAGGCCACGCACCGATACGCCAAAGCTGACCGTCGGACACGGCGGCTGCTTCGGCTGCATCTATTCCGTGCGCGGGGCGGGCGGCTACCAGATGTTCGGCATCACGCCGATGCCGATCTACGATCCCAATCAACAGATCAACTATCTCAGAGACTTCATGTGCCTGTTCAACCCAGGCGACATCGTCAAATGGCGGCCGATCGAGCGCGCCGAATATGATCAGATCGTCGCCGACGTCGACGCCGGGAAATTCACGCCGCGCATGGCGAACGTGACGTTCTCCCTCGACGACTTTCACAAGGACATCGATGGAACCAACGCCAAGCTGACGGGGGCGCTCCATGGCCATTAAAGTCATCAAGCCCGGTCTGTCCACCACCGTGCAGGATCTCGGCCGGCCCGGCTATTACCACATCGGCATTCCCATCTCCGGCGGCATGGATCGCCTTGCGTTGCGCGCCGCCAACTTGCTCGTCGGCAATGCAGAGGACGCAGCCGTTCTCGAGGCGACCTTTCTCGGGCCCGAGCTGGAGTTCGCCTCGGACGCGACGGTCGCCGTAACCGGCGCGGAACTGCCGCCCAAAGTCGACGGGGCGCCCCGTGCGACGTGGACCTCCTTCGCCGTGAAGAAAGGTCAGACGCTCGCCTTCGATTTTCTAAAGGCGGGCGCGCGCGCCTATATCGCCGTTTCCGGCGGCATAGACGTGCCCGTGGTTCTGGGGTCGCGCTCGACCTACACGCTCGGCGCGCTTGGCGGCCATCATGGGCGTAAATTGGCGGCCGGCGACGAACTTGCGCTCGGCGCTGGCGCAGGCGCGCCGGAGGGGCGCGCCGTCGCGCAAAGACTGCGTCGCGCGCCCGGCGCGCCGGCCGAGTTGCGCATGATGCCCGGCCTCTATTGGCATCGCATAACCGGGGCCGCAGGCAAGCATTTCTTCGAGGACCACTGGAAAGTCGCGCCCGAAGCCGATCGCATCGGCTATCGCTTCCGCGGCGGAAGACCGCTTGAATTCGTTCCGCGCGAACCGCCCTTCGGCGCTGGGTCGGACCCCTCCAACATCGTCGACGCTTGCTATCCCTACGGCTCCATCCAGGTGCCGGGCGGCACGGAACCCATCGTGTTGCATCGCGACGCGGTTTCGGGCGGCGGCTACTTCATGCTCGGCACGGTCATATCGGCCGACCTCGATCTGATTGGGCAGTTGCAGCCCCATGCCGGCGCGCGCTTTGCGCCGGTGACGATGGAGCAAGCGCTGGCGGCGCGCCACGATCGGCAGAAGCTGCTGCAAGAAATCCGCGCGGCGCTATAAGAAGGAGACTGGTTGATGATCGCTGCGTTTTCTGGCGCCACGCGCCCTTTTCAAGGCGCCCGAGGCCTCGCTCAAGCCGCAATGCCGCTCGTCGGCGTCGCGATCCTAACCGCGTCAGCCAAGGCGCAGGTCCCGTTCTGGCCCGTGCCGATGACGCTGCAGACGCTGGCCGTTCTCCTGCTCGGCGTCGTCTACGGGCCGAGAACGGCGGCGGCGACCGTTGTCGCCTATCTCGCGCTTGGCGCGGCGGGAGCGCCGGTTTTCGCAGCGGGCGGCGGTCTCGCCTATCTCGTCGGTCCGACGGCAGGGTTCTTGTTGGGGCTCCCCGTGGCCGCGTTCGTCGTGGGAACCTTGTTGGCGAAGCGCCCCCGCCTGTCCCTCGCGGGCGCCTTCGCGGTCCTCTTCGTCGGCGACGCGATTATATTCGGCTGCGGACTAGCCTGGCTCGCGCATCTCTTCGGCGCCGGCAAGGCGATCGCGCTGGGTCTGGAGCCGTTCGCGGCCGCCGAGCTGTTGAAGCTGGCGCTGGGCGCGACCCTGATCCGCGCGGCGCCTCGCATGCGGCGCGCGTGACGGTCAGTCGCTCGTGGCGCGCCGCCGCAGAGCCTGTTCCCGATACTCGCGCGGCGGCACGCCGTACTGCGCCTTAAAGGCGCGGCTGAATTGAGCCTGATCGCCAAAGCCCCATTGGTAGGCGATCTCGCCGACGGTTTGTTTGCGGGCGGGATCGGCAAGCGCTTCGCAGCAGGCTTCGAGTCGTTGATCGCGAATCCAACTGCCGAGCGTCTGGTTCGTGTCGCGGAACAACTCATGGAGATAGCGTGTCGATATGCGGCAAGCGCGGGCAATCGTTTCCGGATCGAGATTGGGATCGCCGACATGACTGCGGATGAAACTCTCGATGCGCGCCAAATGCGCCGCCCTGACGGCCGAGCCGCCTTCGGTCAATGTGCGCTCGTCGTCCTTGAGGGCGAGCACGAGCAGCTCGACGAGTTGGCGCCCCACGGTCGCGCGCAGTTCGGGCGACATGCCGTCGATCCGGCGCGGAATGAGTTCGAGCATGTCGCAGAACAGGCCGCCGCTGCCGCGGGAGGCGTCGAACTGCATCGAGCAAAATCGGTCCGGCTGCCGAATGCGCCCGCCGAGCGCCGCGCTCGCCACTTTCATGACCCAGAGATCAGCCGGATGATCATGGCTGAAAACATAGGGCTCATGGCTGCGCTCGAGGATCAGTCCGCCGGGACGGCATCGCACGTCTTTGCCGCATTGCGAAAAGAATACTTCCGATTGAACGGGAACGGTGACCAGAAAGCTCTCCTCGCGCTCCGCTTTGAAGTGATGAAGCAGGCGCCGGTACTGCAGCGGCTGCGAAGTCAGGCGCGACAAGGACACATCGCCAAGCTGCCAGGCGTTCAACTCGCCGGCGAAACGGTCGACATCGCGAAATGTTAGATCAAGCGGGAAATAGGCCGAGGCGATGGTCTCGTGCCAATAGCGACTGCGGTCCTTCGGCGCGCAAGCTGCTGTTGAATTTTGCGTCACAATGCCCAATCCGTTGGCGCCTGAACATCGCGAATATTCAAGCGAACGGCCCCCATTTTGTCGGCAATACACGCAAAGTCAAATTCGCTTGCGCTGAGGGCAAAGACGGGAAGCGCCGGGGCTGTCTAGAGTGCTCGAACTGCCGAGGTCGACAGTCCATCGTAGGTCAGTCGAGAGGATACGGCGCCCGGGCGAGAGCCGCGGCGAGGACCCTCGCGCACGCCTGCAGAACGAGGTTCCCATGAGAGCGGCCAAACCGTCGAAGATTGACCCGATCACCCTGTCCGTCGTGCGCGGCGTGCTCGAGACGACGCAGCGCGAGATGACTTTGTCCTTGGAGAAGACGGCGCGTTCCTCCGTCTTCAATCTCGCGCATGACTATTCTACGGCGCTGTTCAACGCCAAGCCGGAGATGATCCTGCAAGGTCAGGACATCCCCATCCATCTCGGCTCGCTCATTCCCGCGATGAAAGCGGTGGCGCGCTTCTTCGGCGACGATATCCACGAAGGCGACTTGATCCTGCACAACGATCCCGCCTTCGGCGGCAGTCACGCGATCGACACCTGCATGTACAAGCCCGTCTTCTACAAGGGCAAGCTCGTCAATTGGACGGTTTGCAAGGGCCATCTGACTGATATCGGCGGCCCGGTGCCCGCCGGCTACAATCCGAACGCGAAGGATATTTATGCGGAGTGTCTGCGCATCCCGCCGGTGAAAATCTGGGATCGCGGCAAGCCGCGCAATGACGTCCTGAACATGATCTTCACCAATATGCGGGCGCGGCGGGATCAAGAGGGCGACTTCAACGCCTTGATCGGCGCTTGCCAGGTCGGCGAACGCAATCTCATCGCCATGCTCGACAAATATGGCGAGTCGACCATCAACGCGTGCGTTGGCGAATTGCTCGATATGGCCGACCGTCACATGCGCGCGCTGATCAAGACGGTGCCGGACGGCGCCTACGAAGGCGTCGCCATTCTCGAGGACGCGGGCCACGGCTTTGGCGATTTCGAGATCAAGGCGAAGGTTACGATCAAGGGCGACGCCTGCCACATCGCCATCTCCAGCCCGCCGCAGATTCCCTATTTCATCAATTCCTACGAAGGCAATTCGCACTCCGGCGTTTATCTCGGCCTGATGATGTTCGCGGCGTTGCCGCCGCCCTACAACGAAGGCCTCTACCGCTGCGTTTCCGTCGACTTCGGGCCGAAGGGCACGATCTGCAATGCGCTCGAGCCCGCGCCGCATATGAACTGCACGACGACGCCGATGGAAACGCTGACCGACGCCGTCCGCCTGGCCTTCGAGAAGGCGATGCCTTCGAAGGTCGCGGCGTCCTGGGGCCACGCCAACGGATTGAATATCGCCGGCTGGGATAACCGCACCAACGAAGAATACGTGACCATGGTGCTGGCGACGATCATCTCCGGCGGCGGCGCGACGCCGCACCAGGACGGCTGGCACGCGGTCGGACCGGAATGCTGCTTCGGCGCGCTGACGTCGGGCGACGTCGAGTTGCTGGAATACGCCTATCCGATCATCATTCATCGCTACTCCTTGATGACCGACTCCGGCGGCGCGGGCAAATTTCGCGGGGGTTCGGGCACGGCTTGGGAAGTCGAGCCGCTCGACAAAGACATGCTTTGCATCGGCTTCGGCGAGGGGCGGCGCATTCCCGCAATGGGCGCCGCGGGCGCCAAATCGAAGATGATCGACGACAAGGTCGGACGCGTGGAGCTCAAACGCGGCGGCAAGGTCGAAGTCGTGCGAACGAACATTATGGAAACGATCAAGCCCGGCGACACCATCACCAACATGAACCCAGGCGGAGGGGGCTATGGCGACCCGCTTGAACGGCCAATCGAGAGGGTCGTGAGCGACGTGCGAAACGGCCTCGTCTCGATCAAAGGCGCCAAGGACGAATATGGCGTCGTGATCAAGAACCAGAAGACGCTCGAAGTCGACATCGCCGCGTCCAAGCAATTGCGGACCGCGTGAGGGGGATGCAAGACATGACCACGAATTATCGTCTCGGCATCGACGCCGGCGGCACCTTCACCGACTTTGTGATCGCGGACAAGACAACGGGCGTGACCAAGCTTTTCAAAGCCTTGTCCACGCCGTCGAATCCGACCCTCGCCATCGAAAACGGGCTGAAGCTGATATCGGAGGATCTCGGCCTCAGCCCCGAGGAGGTCGTTTCCAGTTGCGATCTTTGCATCAACGGCACCACGGTCGGCCTGAACGCGCTGATCACCCATCGCGGCGGCAAGACGGGCCTCATCTGCACGGCAGGCCACGAAGATTCGATTGAAATTCGCAACGGCCACAAGGAAGACGGTTTCCGATACGATCCCGAATATCCGGCCGCCGTGATGCTGGCGCCGCGCTACCTGCGCAAGGGCGTGCGGGAACGTGTTCTTTCCGACGGCTCCGTTCGCACGCCGTTGCATGAAGACGACGTCCGCGCCGCGTGCGAAGCGTTCAAGGAGGAGGGGGTCGAGACCGCTGCGATCTCTTTCGTATGGTCGGTGCTGAATCCCGCCCATGAGCGGCGAGCGGCCGAAATCGTCCGCGAAATGTTGCCGAACGTCATCCTGACGGTCGGCAGCGAGCTTTACCCCCAAGTTCGCGAGTACACGCGCACCTCGACGTCGGTCGTCAACGCTTATCTCGCGCCGGTCATGCGCAGCTATGTCGAGGCCGTGGACGCGTATTTCAAATCCCTCGGCGCGAAGCAGCCGGTTCGCTATTTTCAGTCGAACGGCGGTCTGGCGGTGGGTTCGGTGATGACCGACCGCTCCGTCTATGCGATCAATTCCGGCCCGGCGTCGGCGCCGCAGGCGGGCCTTTACGTCTGTGCGCCGTTCAAGAAAAAGAATGTGATCACCGTCGATATGGGCGGCACGTCTTTCGACATCACCCTGACGAAGGACGGTCAGACCAATCTCAACAAGAACATCGATTTCCTGCGCTACCGCATCGGCGTGCCGATGATTCAAGTCGAGACGCTGGGCGCCGGCGGCGGATCGATCGGCTGGATCGACTCGCTCGGCATTCTTCAGGTTGGACCGCAGTCGGCCGGCTCGCAGCCAGGTCCGGCCTGCTACAACCAAGGCGGCTTGGAGCCGACCATTTCCGACGCCAATCTGGTTCTCGGCTATCTCAGTCCGGACGGGCTGCTCGGCGGCCGTCTGCCGCTCGATCTCGAGAGGGCGCGCGTCGCCATCAAGACAATCGCCGATCCCTTGCATTTGACGGTGGAGCAGGCCGCATACGGCATGTTCACCATCGTCAACAACAACATGGTGAACGGCATTCGCCGCGTCTCCGTCGAACGGGGGTTCGATCCGCGCGACTTCGTGCTCGTCGGCGCGGGCGGCGCGACGGCGGCGCACATCACGGCGTTGGCGCGCGAGATCGGGGTCGAGACCATCATTTTGCCCAAGCTCGCCTCCGGACTTTGCGCGTTTGGCCAGATCATCTCGGATGTAAAATACAATTACATGGCGACGGCGCCCGCCCGCCTCGACAATGAGGAATCCTACAAGCGCATCGATCGGCTTTTCAAATCGATCGAGGCGAAGGGCGTCAAGCATCTGGCGGGCGATGGCTTTGCGAAAGACACGATCCAGGTTCGACGCAGCCTCGACATGCGCTACGTCGGGCAGGTGCATGAATGCACCGTCGATGTCGACACGTTCGACATCAACGCCAAGACGATCGATCGCATCAAGGACGCGTTCCATCGCCGGCACGAAGAGCTCTACACCTACTCGGAGCGCCACAGCGCCGTAGAGGTCGTCAATATCGAGGCGACGATCTACGGCCTCATCGACAAGCCGAAGCTGCCTGCTTTGAAAAAGGGCAAGAAATTGCAGGACACGGTGAAGGAACGCCGCAAGGCGATCTTCAGCGCATCGGGCAAAGGCGTGCGCACGCCCGTCTACGACGGCAGCGCGCTCGGGGCCGGCGCCGTGATAGAGGGCCCCGCGATTATTGAGGAAATAACGACGACCATCGTTATCGAGCCGGACTGGGTCGCAAAGCTCCACGGCAGCGGCTCGTATGTAATCACCCGCAAAACATCTGTGAAGCATTAGGAGGTCCATGGCCGCCCCCCTCGCCGCAGCCGATGTTTCCGTTTCCTTCGATGGCCTGACGGCCTTGTCGAACGTCACGCTGGCGATTTCGCGCGGGCGTGTGACGGGGCTGATTGGCCCGAACGGAGCGGGCAAAACGACGCTCGTAAATATCCTCACGGGGTTTCAGATGCCAGGCGCCGGGCGCGTCACCCTGGACGGGCGGGACATCGCCGGCATGAAGCCGCATCTCGTGCGCCGGATGGGCATTGCGCGGACGTTTCAGTCCGGCCGTCTATTTGGCGAACTGACCGTGCACGACAATCTCGAGGTCGCCGGCGTCGGCCTCGGGCTGACGCGGCGCGAGGCCGGCGCGAAGGCGGCGGAAATGCTGGCCTGGATCGGCATTTCGGGTCTCAGCGAGCGGATGGCCGCTGGCCTCCCCTATACCGACGAGCGTCGCGTCGCCATCGGACGCGCGCTGATGCTGTCGCCGAAATTTCTGCTGCTCGACGAGCCCGCGGCGGGAATGTCGGCGGAAGAGTCGGGCGACCTTGCGACGCTGATTCGCCGCATCGTCGCCGAGCACGGCTGCGGCGTGCTGCTGATCGAACACAATATCGGTCTTGTCCTCACGCTGTGCGAACAGATTTACGTCCTCGATTCCGGCCAGGTGATTGAAAGCGGCGCGCCCGATGTCATCAAGGCGAGCGAGGTTGTTCGTCACGCCTACATGGGCACGCAGGCCGAGCCGGTGGAGGCGCTGTCGTGACGCTTTTGTCGGTCGATCACATCAGCGTCAATTACGGTCAGCTGACTGCGCTGCGCGACGTGTCGCTGCGTCTCGATGCGGGGCAGACGCTGTTTGTCGCCGGACCTAACGGGGCGGGAAAATCGACGCTGCTCAAGGCTATTGCCGGAACCGTCAAGCCGCGCCAGGGTCAAGTGACATTCGACGGCGCCCGCATCGACGCCCGCTCGCCGGAGGACATCGCGCGGCTCGGCCTTTCCATGGTTCCGGAGGGGCGGGACGTCTTCACCTCGCTCACGGTCGATGAAAATCTGAGGGTCGGCGTTGGCATGCGCGCGGACCGCGATCAAGCGGCGCGCGATCTCGAAGAGGTTTACGCTACATTCCCCATGCTGCGCGCCCGCAAGCAGAGTGCGGCCGGCGTGCTTTCCGGCGGCCAGCAGCAGATGCTCGTGATCGGTCGCGCGCTGATGGCCGGACCGCGCGTCATCGCAATCGACGAGCCCTCGCTCGGCTTGGCGCCGCAAGTGATCGACGACGTCTATGCAAGCCTTCTCCGGTTGCGGGACGCGCGCGGGCTGACGCTGCTGATCGTCGAACAAAGCACGGCGCGCGCCATGCTTACCGGCGGCGACATGCTGCTGCTGCGTGGCGGCGCGGTGGTGATGGAGGGCGCCGCGCGCGATCTCATCAAGGCCGATGCGCTGAAGCGCGCCTATTTTGGATACGAAGACTGACCATGACCGCGCTGTTGCAGATCTTCTTCGACGCTCTGAGCCTTGGCAGCCTCTACGCCTTGGGCGCGCTCGGCATCGCCCTGATCTTCGGCGTGATGCGGCTCGTCAACTTCGCCCACGGCGATTACATCGCGTTTTGCGTCTTCGCGTTGTTGTGGCCGTCGGTCGACGCAACCGCAATTCTCTTCATCGGGGCCATGCCCACCGTCGTTCTCGTGCCGCTAATCATTCTGCTCGGCGCGGCTCTGTCGGTGTTGTCGGAAATCATCGTGTTTCGCCGGTTTCGAAATACAAATCCGGCGACCATGATGATTACGTCGTTCGCGCTGGGATTCGTCATCAAGTACACGCTCTTGATGTTTTATTCCAGCCGCCCGAAATCGATCGACTTGTGGCCAAACCTCAGCCTGCCGTTCGAACTTCTCGGCGCGCATATTCCGCTGTTGGAAGTGGTGACCATCGGCATCACGATCGCCGTGTTGCTTGGGCTGACATTGTTCCTGAAGCGTACGCGATTCGGCCTTGAGATGCGCGCCGCGGCCGACAATTTCACCATGGCGCGCATGCTCGGCGTGCGCGCGAACTTGGTCATTATGCTGGCGTTCGCCCTCAGCGGGATGTTGGCCGCGACCATCGGCCTGATCCTGGCGACGCAGACGGGCACAGCCGACATTCAAATGGGCGCCTCCGTCATGCTCGTCGCGTTCATTGCGACCGTGATCGGCGGGCTTGGCAATCTCGTGGGCGCCGTCGTCGCCGGGTTCCTGATCGGCGGCGCTAGCGTGCTTATGCAGGTGGTGCTGCCGCTCGACGCCCGTCCATTTCGGGACGCCTTCGTCTACGGCGCGGTGATCGTCACGCTTCTGGTGAAGCCGAACGGTCTCTTCGCGCCGAAATCCGCCAAGCAGAGGGTCTGACGGTGACTCAGCGCCCCTCCGTCCTTGCCCGCACCATCTCGACGCCGATCCTTCTGATTGGCGCGCTTCTGCTGATCGCCGCATTGGCGTGGTTCTTCGCCGGGGGGCCGCTGATGCGCACGGTCACCGAGATGTTCATCCGCGTGATGATCGTCGTCGGTCTTTACACCTTCATCGGCAATTCCGGCGTCATCAGTTTCGGGCACATCGGCTTTATGTGTCTGGGCGCCTATGCGACGGCTTGGTTCACGATCCCGCCGGCGATGAAGCGGTTTTCCCTGCGCGGCTTGCCGGACATCATCGCCCATAACCAGTTGCCGTTTCCGATCTCTCTGGCGCTGGCGACGATCTTCACGGGCGCGATCGCGTATGTGTTCGGGCGAATCTTGATGCGCCTTAGCGGCATCGCGGCCTCGATCGCCACTTTCGCCATGCTGGCCGTCATCAACACGGTCTATTCGAACTGGCAATCGGTGACCGGCGCGACGAGTTCAATCGTCGGCATACCGATGAAGACCGGAATCTGGACCGGCCTGGCGGGCGCCGCCGCCGCCATCGTCGTCTCTTATTTGTACTCGATTTCGCGCTCCGGCCTTGCGTTGCGCGCTTCGCGGGACGAATTCGTCGCCGCGAGCGCTGCGGGCGTCGACATGGTGCGCGAACGTCTCGTCGCATTTGTCGTCAGCGCCGCGATTATCGGCCTAGCGGGCGCCCTGTACGCCCATTTCCTCGGCGTGGTGAATCCCGACGCGTTCTACATGAACCTGACCTTCATCACGTTGTCGATGCTGGTGGTCGGCGGCATGAACAGCCTTTCGGGGGCGGTGGTCGGCGTCGTCGCGCTGTCGACCATCATTCAGATGCTCCGTTCGCTGGAAAAGGGCGTCGATATCGGCGTCGCCACGCTTTCCATCCCTAACGGCGTTCAGGAAATCGCGATCGGCGTGATCATGATCGTGATCCTTATGTTCCGCCCAACCGGGTTGACGCGGAACCGTGAAATCGTGTGGCGGCGATGGCCGTTCGCTCGACAAGCCGAGCCCGGGTGACAGCGACGTTCCGGGCTCGGGAAACAAGGGCGCCTGGCGCCAAGGAGGTGAACATGAAAAGCACACTCAGAACGGGCATCGCGATCCTGCTGGGATCGCTGACCATAGGCGCAGGCGCGGCGCGCGCCGCCGACGACATCGTCGTCGGCTTCGCGACCGCTTCCTCGGGTTTCATGCAGGCCTATGACAAGCCTGCACAGGATGCGGCGATGATCCGCATCGATGAAATCAACAAGGCGGGCGGTCTTCTCGGCCGCAAGATCCGAGTCGTCACCGCCGACACCAAGACCGACCGCGCCGAGGGCGCCAAGGCGGGCCTTGAGGTGCTCGACAAGGGCGCGGATCTCGTCGTCGTGTCCTGCGATTACGACTTCGGCGCTCCGGCTGCGCTCGCCGCCGAAGCCGCCGGCAAGGTGTCGTTCTTCCTCTGCGCCGAATCGATCAAGGCCGGCATCCAGGGCGTCGGGCCGCATTCGTTCTCCGCCTCCGTGCTCGCCGCGGTTCAGGGCGCGACGATGGCGGAATGGTCGTACGACAAGAAGAACGCGCGCACGTTCTACCGGTTGCTCGACACCTGGACGGAATACAATAAGGGCATTTGCGACGGTTTCGACTGGATGCTGCCGCGCCTGAAAGACGCCAAGCTTGTGGGCAGCGACACCTTCAAGAACGAAGACGCGTCGATCGCGGCCCAGATCACGCGCATCAAGAGCCTGCCGAAGGAGCCCGACGCCATCATGCTGTGCTCGATGATGCCGGGCGTCGTCAGCGCCATCAAACAAATCCGTGCTTCGGGCATCAAGTCGATGATCCTCAACGGCTCGGGGGTCGACGGCAGCTATTGGCTCAATGCGGTGCCGGACCTGTCGAACTTCTACGTGCCGGTTCAAGGCTCGATCTACGGCGACGACCCCAATCCGAAAGTCACCGAGTTCAACAAGCGATATAAGGCGGCCACTGGAGGCGATCCTTCGAGCCAGTACGTCTATCCCGGTTACGTGCTGATCGACGTCTGGGCCAAGGCCGTCGAGCGCGCCAAGTCGACCGACGCCGACAAGGTGGTGGCCGAATTGGAGAAGATGAAGGATGAGCAGACTTTGTTTGGTCCGCGCACTTTCACCTCGGAAATTCACCATCAGAATCGCGGCCGATATCTGATCGTCGACGTCGAGCAAGGCAAGCCGAAGGTCGTCGACAATTGGACGATTTCGCAGCCCATTCCGGTCGCGGATTTGCTGAAGAATTGATCTTCGCGCCAGGAGAAGCGGGGCGGCCGTTGCGGCCGCCCCCATTCGATCGGCCGCCGAAATCAATTGGGGGCCGCGCGTGTCCGGCGATGTCGTCGAAGATACAAGGCGCGTCGCGCGACAAAGACGTCCGCATCCTGCGGGCTTGCCAAGCGAGCAATACGAAACCGTCCATCGAAGGAGGGGCGCCATGACGACCAATTCCGAACTGCAGAAGAGGCAGGCCGCCGCCGTCGCCGGAGGCGTCGCGACAAGGGGCGTCTACGCGGCGCGGGCCGAAAACGCGCTCATTTTCGATGTCGAGGGCCGACGCTACGTCGATTTCGCCGCCGGCATCGCGGTGACCAACACCGGCCACCGGCATCCGAAGGTGATGGCGGCGGTGTTGAAACAGGCGGAAGCCTTCACCCACACGTGCTTCCATGTCGCTCCTTATGAGAGCTACATCGCGCTCGCGGAGCGGCTGAACGCGCTTGTCGACACGGGCGAAGACAATCGTGCGATGTTTGTCACCACGGGCGCCGAAGCGGTCGAAAACGCGATCAAAATCGCGCGCGCCTTCACCGGTCGGCCGGGCGTCGTCGCCTTTTCCGGCGCGTTCCATGGGCGCACGCTCATGGCAATGGCGCTGACCGGCAAAGTGGCGCCCTATAAGAAGAACTTTGGTCCTTTCCCCGCCGATGTTTTCCATGCGCCGTTTCCCAACGCGTTTCACGGCGTTAGCGAAGCCGAAGCGATCGCGGGTCTCGAACGCCTTTTCGCGGCCGACGTCGACGCGGCTCGCGTCGCCGCGTTCATCGTCGAACCGGTCCAGGGCGAGGGAGGCTTCAATATCGCTCCCGCCGCGTTCCTGAAGCGGCTGCGCGCGATCGCCGACGAGCACGGCATCGTGCTGATCGCCGACGAAGTGCAGGGCGGCATGGCCCGCACGGGCAAGATTTTGTCCATCGAACATTCCGGCGTGAAGCCGGACATCGTGACGCTCGCCAAGGGCCTCGCCGGCGGATTTCCGCTGTCCGCTGTCGTCGGCAAGGCGCGCGTCATGGGCGCCGCGCATCCCGGCGGCCTCGGCGGCACTTATGGCGGCAGCCCCATCGGCCTCGCCGCCGCTCATGCCGTACTCGACGTCATCGTCGAGGAGGACCTGTGCGCGAGGGCGACGAAGATCGGCGCGCGCATGATGGAGTTTCTCTCGTCGCTCGCCGCTCGTCAGGGCATGGAGCGCATCGGCGACGTGCGCGGCCTCGGCGCCATGGTGGCGATGGAGTTTGTGGAGGATCGCGCCTCGCGAGCGCCGGCGGCCGGATTGACGAGCCGCGTTGTCGCCGAGGCGGAAAAGCGCGGCCTCATTCTCCTTTCGTGCGGCACGCGCGCCAACGTCGTGCGCCTGCTGCCGCCGCTGACGATCGAGGGCTCGGTTCTTGACGAGGGCCTGGCTATTCTCGAAGCGGCGATCGAGGCCGCCGTATCCAGCCACGCGGCCACGGCGGGGTGAAGGCGCGGCGATGAGCAGCGCCGATGGGGCCTTGTCATGTCTGGAAGGCGCCGCTGACGGCGGGCGTCGGGGCCGTTCCTATCGCACCGATCGCTTGCATGGCGTGACCGCCACAAAGCCAAAGTCGGTCCCCGAATTGCGCCCGTCGGGAATGCGAATTGGCACTCTCTTGTAACGAGTGCCAACAATAGCCATTTATCCAGTGCGTCGAACCCATGCCGAGAGCTGAGGCATTTCGCTTCGAGCCGGCTTTGCAGGTCGACCGGAAACGGGCCCCCATGAAATTTCGTCCGCTGCACGACCGCGTCGTGATCCGCCGCGTTGAGGGAGAGGACAAGACGAAGGGCGGGATTATCATTCCCGACACCGTCAAGGAGAAGCCGCAAGAGGGCGAAGTCGTCGCCGTCGGACCCGGCGCGCGCGACGAAAGCGGCAAGCTCATTCCGCTCGAAGTCAAGGCGGGCGATCGCGTGCTGTTCGGAAAATGGTCTGGCTCCGAGGTCAAGATCGACGCCGAGGATCTCCTGATCATGAAAGAGTCCGACATCCTGGGGGTGATCGAACGCGCCGCCGCTGCGAAGAAAGCCGCCTGAACGACGCCCGCTCACACCTCAACGATTGGATCAAAAGCCATGTCCGCCAAAGACGTACGATTTTCCACCGACGCCCGCGAGCGCATGCTGCGCGGAGTCGACATCCTCAACAACGCCGTCAAGGTGACGCTCGGTCCGAAGGGCCGCAACGTCATTCTCGACAAATCTTACGGCGCGCCGCGCATCACCAAGGACGGCGTCACCGTCGCCAAGGAAATCGAACTCGAGGACAAGTTCGAAAACATGGGCGCGCAGATGGTGCGTGAGGTCGCGTCCAAGACCAATGATCTCGCGGGCGACGGCACGACCACCGCGACGGTGCTCGCCGCGTCGATCATGCGCGAGGGCCTCAAACTCGTCGCCGCCGGCATGAATCCGATGGATCTGAAGCGCGGCATCGACATCGCAGTGACGGCGGTGGTGAAAGACATCGAGCGCCGCGCCAAGAAGGTGCAGTCCTCGGAGGAGATCGCCCAAATCGGCACGATCGCGGCCAATGGCGACAAGTCGATCGGCGAAATGATCGCCAAGGCGATGAAGAAAGTCGGCAATGAGGGCGTCATCACGATCGAGGAAGCCAAGACCGCCGATACCGAACTCGACGTCGTCGAGGGCATGCAGTTCGATCGCGGCTATCTCTCGCCTTACTTCATCACCAATGCTGAAAAAATGATCGTCGAGCTGGAGGACCCGTACATCCTCATTCACGAGAAGAAGCTGTCTTCGCTGCAGACGATGCTGCCGATTCTCGAGGCGGTCGTTCAAGCGGGAAAGCCGCTGCTCATCATTGCCGAAGATATCGACGGCGAGGCGTTGGCGACGCTTGTGGTGAACAAGCTGCGCGGCGGCCTTAAGGTCGCGGCGGTCAAGGCTCCCGGGTTTGGGGATCGCCGCAAGGCCATGCTCGAGGACATCGCGATTCTTAGCGCTGGCGGCCTGATCGCCGAGGACCTGGGCGTCAAGCTCGAGAAGGTCACGCTTGACATGTTGGGGCGGGCCAAGCGCGTGCGCATCGAGAAGGAGACGACGACGATCATCGACGGCGCCGGCAAGAAATCCGACATCGAAGCGCGCATCGGCCAAATCAAGTCGCAGATCGAGGAGACGACCTCGGACTACGACAAGGAGAAGCTCCAGGAGCGTTTGGCCAAACTCGCGGGCGGCGTCGCGATCATCCGCGTCGGCGGCTCCACCGAGGTCGAGGTGAAGGAGAAGAAGGATCGCGTCGACGATGCGGTGAACGCGACGAAGGCCGCTGTCGAGGAAGGCATCGTTCCCGGCGGCGGCGTGGCGCTGCTGCGAGCCAAGGGCGCGGTCGGCAAGCTCAGCGATGAAAATGACGACGTTCAGTCCGGCATCAACATCGTCCTCAAGGCTCTCGAAGCGCCGATCCGTCAAATCGTCGAGAATGCGGGCGTTGAGGGCTCGATCGTCGTGGGCAATGTGCTGAGCAACAAATCGCAGACCTACGGCTTCGACGCCCAGACCGAGCAATATGTCGACATGCTCAGCGCGGGCATTCTCGATCCCGCCAAGGTGGTGCGGATCGCGCTTCAAGACGCGGCTTCGATCGCCGGCCTCATGATCACGACCGAGGCCATGGTCGCGGAAAAACCGAAGAAGGAGACTCCGGCCATGCCGGGCGGCGGCATGGGCGGAATGGATTATTGATCGCCTGATACGGTCAGGATAAAAGGCTACGGCGGCGCGCCAAATGGGCGCGCCGCAAGCCTTCAATGGGGAGGACCTCCATCCTCGCCTCATCGCCGCCGTTTCTCGCCGTCTTCATCGCGAGAATCGGTTTTGACGTCGATGGTCCAAAGCGTCCGCCGGGTTCACCCTTCGCATTGGAGGGGGCTCTGTCCACATCGCAGACATTGCTGCGAACTCCGCTCCTGCGGGTTCATCGCGCTCCTTTTTGCGAGGCGGAATGGTCAAATTGAAATCTGTTGCACGCCGCGCCCTCGAAAGCGTGAGGCGGTCTTCGCCTTGGGATAACCAAGAACCCATCCGTGAGGAGCTGTTCAGCGTCGAGCGCCTCGAGGAGCATGCGCGAAGTCTTGCGCTCGCGCAGATCGTGTCGTCCAGGACGACCAAGGGACAGCCGCTGGCGCGGCGGCTCGTAGACAACGGCGCCGTTCTGCTCGAGGCCTATCGCTCTATCGTCGAGGCGATCAACGAGGGTCGCGCGATAACGCCGGCGGCGGAGTGGCTCGTCGACAATTATCATCTCGTCGAGAAGCAAATTCGCGAGATTCGCTCGGACCTGCCGCCCGGCTATTACCGCCAGCTTCCCAAGCTCGCCTCGGGTCCTTTCGCCGGCTATCCTCGCGTGTTCGGCATGGCCTGGGCCTTCGTCGCCCATACCGATAGCCGCTTCGATGCGGAGATGCTGGTTCACTACGTCAGGGCGTATCAGGAGGTGCAACCGCTCACGATCGGCGAACTCTGGGCGGTGTCGATCACGCTGCGGATCGTGCTGGTCGAAAATCTCGGACGCCTCGCGCAGCAGATCACGCAAAGCCGCGCGGCCCGACAGATGGCGGACGGCCTCGCCGACCGTTTGCTCGGGAGCGGGGGACGACCCGCCGAATCCGTCGCCGTCGTCCTTTTCGCGCACGAGCGCGCGCCGCTTTCGGAAGCTTTCGCGGTTCAGCTCGTGCATCGGCTGCGCGACCAGGATCCGAGGATCACGCCGGCGCTGACATGGCTCGACCAGCGTCTGGCGCTCCAGGGCACGACAACCGACGCGGTGGTGCGCGACGTTCATCGCCGACAAGGCGCTTCGAACGTCACGGTGCGCAACATCATCACCAGCTTGCGCCTGATTTCCGATGTCGATTGGAAACAATTGTTCGAGCGGCTCAGTCTCGTCGACGCTGTCTTTGCCGCCGACAGCCCATTTGAGGAAATGGATTTCCCCACGCGCACGCTCTACCGCAGCGCGGTCGAGGAGCTGGCGCGCGGCTCGAACCACACGGAGCTGGAAGTCGCCAGCGCCGCGGTGCTGACGGCAAAGCGCGAGCGGCCCGCGGCTCCAACGGCCGAGCAAGCGCGGCGCGGCGATCCGGGCTATCATCTGCTTGCAGGGGGCCGCCGCGCCTTTGAAGCGGCGATCTCCTATCGCCTGCCGTTGCGAAACTGGGCCGCGCGGCTCAACCGATCCCTTGGCGTCGGCGGCTACGTGACGGCAATTTCTCTTGTCGCCGCAATACTTCTTGCGGCGCCGCTGCTCGCTCTTGCCTCGGCCGGACTGAGCCTCGCCGTTCTCAGCTTGCTTGGCGTCCTCGGCGCCATTCCCGCCATCGACGCCGCCGTCGCCCTGGTCAATCGCGCGGTCAATCTTGGCTTCGCAGCGACGCTGCTGCCTGGTCTGGAGCTGCGCGGCGGGGTTCCCTCGCATCTGCGCACGCTCGTCGCGGTGCCGACGTTGCTGACGACGCTGGAAGCCATCGAAGAGCAAATCGAGCGGCTCGAGATCCATCACCTCGCGAGCCCGGAGGGCGATCTGCATTTCGCGTTGGTTTCCGACTGGACCGACGCCGCAAACGAATATGCCGACGGCGACGCGGCGCTCGTCGCCGCGGCGGCGGAAGGCGTCGCGCGTCTCAATCTGCGCTATGGCCCGGCGCCGGGCGGCGCCCGCTTTCTGCTTCTGCATCGCCGTCGCGTCTGGAATGAAGGCGAAGCGCGGTGGATCGGCTGGGAGCGCAAGCGCGGCAAGCTGCACGAACTGAACCGACTGCTGCGCGCCGCGGGCGACACCACTTTCATCGACGTCGGCGCCGGGTCGCCCGTCGCGCCAACCGATATTCGCTACGTCGTGACGCTCGACGCGGACACGCGATTGCCGCGCGATACGGTGCGCCGACTGATCGGCAAGATGGCGCATCCGCTGAACCGGCCGCGCCTCGACACGGCCGCCGGCAGGGTCGTGGAAGGCTACGCGGTTTTGCAGCCTCGCGTCACGCCTTCGCTGCCGATCGGCCGGGAGGGCTCGCTGTTCCAGCGCATCTTCTCGAGCTTGAGCGGGATCGATCCCTACGCCTCGGCCGTTTCCGACGTCTACCAGGATCTGTTTGGCGAAGGCTCCTATGCGGGCAAAGGCATCTATGACGTCGACGCCTTCGAGGCCGCGCTCGCCGGCCGGGCGCCGGACTCGACCCTCCTCAGCCACGATCTGTTCGAAGGCGTGTTCGCGCGCGCCGGCCTCGCCTCGGATATCGAAGTCGTCGAGGAATTCCCGGCCCGCTACGACGTCGGCGCCATTCGCCATCACCGTTGGGCGCGCGGCGACTGGCAATTGCTGCCCTGGATTCTCGGTCGCCCGCCAATGCAAGCGGGCGCGGAGCGCGCGACGAGCGCCATTCCCGCGATCGGCCGGTGGAAAATGCTCGATAATCTGCGCCGAACGCTCTCGGCGCCCGCTGCGACGCTCGCTCTGCTCGCGGGTTGGACTCTGCCGCTTCATGCGGCGCTGATCTGGACCCTTTTCGTCGTCTTGACGATCGCGCTGCCGACTCTCATTCCCGTCATTGCGGCCATTCCGCCGCGACGCCCGGGCGTGACGATGTCAAGCCATGTGCGCGCGCTCGGGGGCGACCTCCGTCTCGCCTTGACTCTCTCGGCGCTGACCATCGCGTTCCTGGCGGACCAGGCGTGGCTCATGGCCGACGCGATCGGCCGCACCCTGTGGCGCTTGGGCGTGACCCGGCGCCATCTGCTCGAATGGGTTCCGGCCGCGCAGGCGGCGATCGGTCCTCGTCTCGATCTGCTCGGCTTCACGCGGCGAATGGCGGGGGCGATCGTCATCGGCGCCGTGGGAGCGATTGTCGCTTTGGCGTTCGGCCACGGGTCGTGGCCGCTGGCGCTTCCGTTCGCCGCGCTCTGGGTCGCCTCGCCCGCCGTCGCGCGCCGGGTCAGCCTGCCCCCTGGCGCAGCCGCTCGCCTGCCCATGTCCGACGCCGATGCCAAGGCGCTCAGGCGGACCGCACGCCGCACCTGGCGGTTCTTCGAGACTTTCGTCACGTCGACCGACAACATGCTGCCGCCCGACAATTTTCAGGATAATCCGACTCCGGCGATCGCGCATCGGACATCGCCGACCAATCTCGGCCTCTATCTCCTTTCCGTCGTCAGCGCTCGCGACTTCGGTTGGATCGGGATCGACCAGGCGGTCGAACGGCTCGAGGCGACGCTTGCGACGATGAGCGGCCTGCAACGCTTCCGCGGACACTTCTACAATTGGTACGACACGCGCGATCTGCGCGCGCTCGACCCGAGATACGTGTCCACCGTCGACAGCGGCAATTTGGCCGGACACCTTATCGCGCTGGCCAATGTGTGCCGGGAATGGAGAGAGCGCCCATTTGAGGCGCAGCGACGCCTCGACGGCGTCGTCGACGCTCTCGACATAACCTGCGCCGAGTCCGTCCGCTTGCGCGACGGCGGCCAGACCCAGACCGTGACCCTGCGCCAGCTTGACGACGCGCTCGCCGTGGTGGCGCTCGCTGCGCGACAGGCGCCGGGCTCGGACGACGAACTTGCGGCGCGACTCGTCGGTATGGCCGCTGACGCCGAGACGATGACCGACATTGCCGGGGCGCTCGCGATTGAACGCGGCGACGGCAGCGGCGCCGATATGCTGTTCTGGGCGCAAGCAAGCCTGGCCTCGATCGCCGCTCACCGCCAGGATCTCACTCGGTCCGAGGACGCCGCCCGCTCGGTGAAGGCGCGGCTCTCGATCCTCGAAAGCGCGGCGCGGTCGATGGCGCTCGCGATGGACTTCGGTTTCTTGTTCGACCGCGACCGCCAGTTGCTGTCGATCGGATTTCTCGCGCCGGAAGGCGCGCTCGATTCGAATTGTTACGATCTCCTGGCTTCCGAGGCGCGGCTCGCCAGCTTTTTTGCGATCGCCAAAGGCGACGTCGAGGCCAAGCATTGGTTCCGGCTCGGCCGCGCCGCGACGCCCGTTGCGCACGGCGCCGCGTTGATTTCGTGGTCGGGATCGATGTTCGAGTATCTGATGCCCTCGCTCGTCATGCGCGCGCCGGCGGGAAGCTTGCTCGAGCAGACCAACCGCCTGATCGTGCGCCGACAGATCGACTACGCAGCGAAGCTGGGCCTGCCCTGGGGCATATCCGAGTCCGCGTACAACGCCCGCGACCTGGAGTTCACCTACCAATATTCGAACTTCGGCGTTCCCGGCCTCGGGTTGAAGCGGGGTCTCGGCGAAAATCGGGTGATCGCGCCCTACGCCACCGCTCTGGCGGCGATGGTCGATCCGGGCGCAGCCGCGGCCAATCTGGCGCGTTTGGCCGAGGTCGGCGCACAAGGTCGCTACGGCTTCCACGACGCGTTGGATTATACGCCGGCGCGCGTGCCCGAGGGCGAAAGCGTCGCCGTCGTGCGAGCCTTCATGGCGCATCATCAGGGCATGACGATCGTCGCCATCGCCGACGCTCTTTTCAACGGCGTGATGCGGGAGCGCTTCCATGCCGAGCCGATCGTCAAGGCCAGCGAACTGCTGCTGCAGGAGCGCATGCCGCGCGACGTCGCGGTCGCGCGCCCCTGGGCGGCGGAAGTGAAGTCGGCCGCCAGCGCTCGCGATGTCGAACCGTCCGGCGGACGTCGGTTCGCCTCCGCGCACCAAGCGACGCCCGCCACGCATCTCCTGTCCAACGGCCGCTACGCCACCATGCTCACGTCGGCAGGCTCGGGATACAGCCGCTGGGGCGATCTGGCGCTGACGCGCTGGCGCGAGGATGCAACCTGCGACGACTTCGGCTCCTACATCTTCATCAAGGACGTACGCACCGGCGTGGCTTGGTCGGCGGGCTTTCAACCGAGCGGCGTCGAGCCGGACCACTATGCCGTGGTCTTCAATGAGGACCGCGCCGAGGTGACGCGCCGCGACGGATCGCTGACGACGACGTTGGACGTGCTCGTCTCGGCCGAGGACGACGCGGAAGTTCGCCGCGTCTCGATCACGAATTCCGGCAGCCGCATGCGCGAAGTCGAAATCACGTCCTATGCGGAACTCGTTCTGGCGCCTCAGAGCGCCGATATCGCGCATCCCGCCTTTTCGAAACTGTTCGTCGAGACGGAATATCTGGTCGACGTCGGCGCGATCCTGGCGACGCGGCGAAGGCGGGCGCCGACTGAGCCGGAAATCTGGGCCGCACATCTGAGCGTCGTCGACGGCGAAGCCGTCGGCGCCCCGGAATTTGAAACCGACAGAGCGCGATTCCTCGGCCGCGGCCGTGGCGTTCGCACGCCCATCGCCGTGATGGACAGCCGGCCGCTCTCCAATTCGATCGGCGCCGCCCTCGACCCGATCTTCTCGATCCGCCGCCGCATCCGCGTCGCGCCGGGCGCGACCGTTCGCGTGGCCTTTTGGACCATCGCCGCCTCCAGCCGCGCAGCGCTCCTCGACGGCGTCGACAAGCATCGCGACGCGACCGCGTTCGCGCGCGCCTCGATGTTGGCGTGGACGCAGGCTCAGGTGCAGCTTCATCATCTCGGCGTGACGGCGGGCGAGGCGGGGCTGTTTCAGCGACTTGCGGGACATGTGATCTATGCCGCGCCGGCCTTGCGCCCTTCCTCGGACACGATCGTGCGGGGCGGCGGCGCGCAGTCCGGCCTGTGGTCGCAGGGCGTTTCCGGCGATTTGCCGATCGTGCTGCTGCGCATCGCCGATGTCGAACATCTCGACATCGTCCGTGAACTGCTGCAGGCGCACGAATATTGGCGGATGAAACAGCTCGCCGTCGATCTCGTCATCTTGAACGAGCGCCAATCCTCCTATGTCCAGGAGCTTCAGATCGCGATCGAGACCCTGGTGCGGGCAAGCCAATCGCGTCCGCAGCCCGGAGCGGAAGGCCAGCCGGGCCGCGTGTTCGTGCTGCGCGCCGACCTCATCTCGGCCGAAACGCGAGCGCTTCTGACTTCCGTCGCGCGAGTCGTCCTGCCGGCGCAGCGTGGCGGACTCTTCGAACAGCTCGAGCGAATCCTGGAGCCGCTCGCGTCTGCGAGAGCCGCGCCGAAGCGCGTCGTCGCCCGTTTGCAGCCGCCGTCGCGGCCTCGCCCTCCCGACCTCGAATTCTTCAACGGACTCGGCGGCTTCGCGCGAGACGGTGCCGAGTATGTGACGATCCTCGGGCCGGGCCAATCGACGCCCGCGCCGTGGATCAACGTCATCGCCAATCCGGCGTTCGGCTTTCAGACGGGAACCGAGGGCGGCGGCTACACCTGGTCGGTCAACAGCCGTGAGAATCAGATCACGCCATGGTCGAACGACCCGGTCAGCGATCGAGGCGGCGAAGCCTTCTATTTGCGGGACGACGACACTGGCGACCTGTGGGGCCCGACGGCGCTTCCCATCCGTGACGCCGCGGCGACTTATACGGCCCGCCACGGTCGCGGATACAGCCGATTCGAGCACGTCGCACACGAGATCGCGTCCGATCTTCTGCAATACGTGCCGGTCGACGCTTCGATCAAGGTTTCGCGCCTCGTGCTGACCAATCGGTCGAGCCGCCCGCGCCGGCTCAGCGTGACGGCCTATGTCGAATGGGTTCTCGGCCCCTCGCGTTCGGCCTCGCTTGCGTTCGTATCGACGGAACTCGACGCCGTCACGGGCGCGATCTTCGCCCGCAATCCCTGGAATATGGGCTTCGGAACGCGCGTCGCTTTCGCCGATTTGCGCGGGGCTCAGAGCGACTGGACGGGCGATCGGCGCGAATTCATCGGGCGCAACGGCGCGCTCGCCGATCCCGCCGCGCTCGCCGGCGTGGGCGCGCTGTCGAAGAAAGTCGGCGCCGGCCTCGACCCTTGCGCGGCTATGCGCACAAAGATCGAACTGCCGCCCAACGGCAGCGTCGAAATTGTCTTTCTCCTGGGCGAAGCGGCGAGCGCGGACGAGGCGCGGAGCCTGGTCGCGCGCTATCGCGCCGCCGATCTCGACGCCGTCGAAGCCGAGATCGCGCGCCAGTGGGACGACATTCTCGGCGCCATCGTCGTCAAGACGCCGGTTCGCTCGATGGACGTCATGCTCAACGGCTGGCTGCTCTACCAAACGCTCAGCTGCCGCATCTGGGCGCGCTCCGGCTTCTACCAGGCGAGCGGCGCCTATGGTTTCCGCGATCAATTGCAGGACGGCATGGCGCTCGCCGCCTCGCAGCCCCTATTGACGCGCGAGCATCTGCTGCGCGCCGCGGCGCGGCAGTTCGTCGAAGGCGACGTCCAGCATTGGTGGCTGCCGCATTCCGGCCAGGGCGTGCGCACCCGCATCTCCGACGATCGCCCGTGGTTGGCCTTTGCGGTCGCCCATTACGTCGACGCCACCGCAGACATCGGCGTCCTCGACGAGAAGGTCCCATTTCTGGAGGGCCAGGCGCTGGCGCCGGGCGAGCACGACAGCTTCTTCGCTCCTGTTGTCTCCGACCGGACTGCGACATTGTACGAGCATTGCGCGCTCGCCCTCGACGCCAGCCTCGCGCTCGGCGGCCATGGGCTTCCCCTGATGGGAACCGGCGATTGGAACGACGGCATGAACCGCGTCGGCGAAAGAGGCGCCGGCGAAAGCGTTTGGCTGGGCTGGTTCCTGCATGCGGCGCTGACGGCTTTCATTCCGCTCGCTCGGGCGCGCAGGGAGAGGAAGCGCGCCGCGAAATGGGCCGCGCATGCCGCTGGTTTGCAGGCCTCGCTCGAGCGCGAGGCGTGGGACGGCGATTGGTATCGGCGCGCCTATTTCGACGACGGCGAGCCGCTGGGCACGGCGACGAGCGAGGAATGCCGCATCGATTCGATCGCGCAATCCTGGGCCGTGCTCTCGGGCGCGGCGGCGCCGGAGCGGGCGATGCGGGCGATGGGCGCGGTCGAACGCGAACTGATCCGGCGCGACGATGGCCTGGCGCTGCTGTTCGCGCCGCCGTTCGACAAGACCGCGCGGGATCCCGGCTATATCAAAGGCTATCCGCCGGGCGTGCGCGAAAATGGCGGCCAGTACACCCATGCCGCCTTGTGGTCGGCGATGGCCTTCGCCGCGCTTGGCGACGGCGACAAGGCGGTCGGCCTGTTCTCGCTGCTCAACCCCATCAATCATGCGCGCACCCGCGCCGACGTCTTTCGCTATAAGGTGGAACCTTATGTCGTCGCGGCCGACGTCTATGCGAGGCCGCCCCATGCCGGGCGCGGCGGCTGGACGTGGTACACGGGCTCGGCGGGTTGGATGCAGCGCGCCGGCGTCGAGAGCATTCTCGGGCTGCGCCTCCGCGGCGCTTTCTTGCATCTCGACCCCTGCATTCCCAAGGCGTGGGCGACGTTCGCGATGAGCGTTCGGCGGCAATCCGCGCGATACGAAATCATCGTCGACAATCCCGCCGGGGTCAGTCGGGGCGTCCTATTCGCTGAGATCGACGGGGTTGAAATCGCGGAGCGGCCGTTGCGCCTGCGCATGGTCGACGACGGCGCCGTCCATCGCGTTCGCGTGACGTTAGGCTGAGACGCGCCGCCGCCGCGCGGAGATCGACGCCGGCTTCTCGCTTCGACTTGACGCCGTGTCGGCGCTACGCCCTGGCGCCACGCTGGTCGGCGCCGCCGTCGATCCGCCGCGCCATTTCTCCGGCGAACTCGGCAGATCTCCCGTCACGTCGACGTGGGCCACGTCGTTCGCGCAGCGGAGCTCCTTTTCAGAAAACCTCAAGTCGAGGAGCCGGCCGTCATCGGTCAGGAGTTGAACGCCCAGCCGACCGAAGACAGTCTTGAGGTCGGAGGGGGACAGGCGAATCTCTCCGGAGCTCAACACGCCGCCGCGCGGCCTGGCGAAGCCCTCGAAGTCGTAGGAGGCGCGGGCGACCGTTTCGCCGTCGCGCGTCAATAGGCCGTTGCCGGCGATTCGACCGAGATATCGCATGATTGAGCTCACTTGCATGGCGCCGCGGTGATCGCCTTTGAACGCTGCGGCGAATTCGTCTGAATTGACGACGAACATCTGACTGGGGCCGCTGGACGCCGACAGAGCGAATGGGCGGCGAAGGTTGGCGGCGTCTGCGTGATCCGCGTCGCCGTCGTTTAGGCCTCAGCCCTTCCGCTTCGGGGCGCTGGTCGCGACAGATGCGCCCTTCACGCCGGGCGACGCCGGCGCCGCGACGAGCGCCTTGACCGCTTTCGGCTTGCGCGCTTCCCGATTGCCGCGTCGTTGTGCCTTGGCCATTTTTCTCTCCTGTTGGCCGCGTTGGGCGCCGCGGAGTTCGACGGCGCCAACCGCCTTACCGGGGATATGCCTGGCTTCGTGACGCGGCCCCGGAGTCCCGCTTCGCGCATCACGTAAAATAATCGCGACAACTCGACGCCAATTTCCTCTACGGCCAATCGAGCGCGCCAGCGCGCCACTGTATGTTAAATATATAGACAACAACCACAATAATACAAGATTGACATGTCGCCAATGTTTAACGGTCCGAGGGTTGCTTCAGGACGGATCGCCCGGGTAAAAACCATTGCGTATTTAAAATTTTCCGAGGTCGACACTATCCATCGCTTATGAGGTCGGCGGTGCGATAGCCTTCAGAAAAGCCTTGGGGCGCCCGGCGGCGCAAGTCGCCTGGGCGCATGATGTCTTCGGCAATTCCGTCGCGACGGCCGTGTTTCGAGGCGCCGCCGATTTACCGTCCCGCTGCTCCCGTCCGTTTCACAGGTCGTTCACGCCGCCTTCGGCGCGCCGTCGACGGCCGAGACGCGCGCCCCCCAGCGCTCGGACGGGTAGTCGTCCCACACCGCGTGATGCTGCACCGCCCAATTGTCCCAGAACACCAGCGTGTCGGGGGTCCAATGCACGCGCGCCTGGAAAGCGACGCTGCGTTCGACATGACGGATCAAGAAATCGAGCAGCGCGTCGCTCTCGTAGCGCGTCAGTTGCACGAAATGCGAAGTGAAGCTTGAGTTGACGTAAAGGAACCGTCGGCCGGTCACGGGGTGAACCGGCGCGACGGGATGCTCGGTCTGCGGGAATTTGGCGCCCGGCTGCGGCTTGGCGCCATAGCCGGCCGTCCAGGCCTTGGCGCCGTCGTGCACCGCGGTGAGACCGTCGATCATCTTTTTGATCGGGTCCGAAAGCGATTCATAGGCGAGATAGCCGTTGGCGAAGACCGTGTCGCCGCCGCCGTCCGCGGGCGTTTTCGTGACGTGCACGAAAGACGCGCGGATCGGCTGCTCGTCGCACGAGACATCATGGCGCCAGCCGTCGCCGGCGGTATAGCGCGAGGTCTTGCCGGTCTTCCACGCCAGAACTTCTGGATCCGCGCTGGCGCCGGCGATCAGGTTCGACGAGGCGAGGACATGGCGATGCAGCGAGCCGAAATGGCGCGCGAAGCGCTTCTGGTCCTCGATCGAAATCGTCTGGTCGCGGAAGACCAGCACCAGACGTTCGGCGAATGCGCGGCGAATTTCCGCCAATTGCTCGTCGGAGAGGTCTTGCGACAGGTCGACGCCCTCGATCTCGGCGCCGAGCGTCGGCGCGAGCGGCATCGCCGTGAGGGTGCGATACGGCGCTCCCCTGGCGGCGTTCCAGGCTTCGAGCGCCTGCTTGTCGTTGAAATCGCGATAAAAGCTCATGGAATCGTTCTTTCCTCTTCGGGCGAGGGGCGTGGACCGTCCGTCGTCGCTGCGGCGCCCGCCTCGCCGAGCAGCCGCGCGAGAATCTCCGCTTCAAGCCTCGCCGCCTCGATCGAGCCGCGCCGGCGAGGCCGCGGCAGATCGACGCCGACGTCGAGCGCCAGCGCGCCGTCTTCGATGAGCACGATGCGATCGGCGAGCGCGACCGCTTCGCCGACGTCGTGCGTGACGAGGATCGCGGTGAAGCGCTCGCGCAGCCAGACGGCTTCGAGCAGACGCTGCATTTCGATGCGGGTCAGCGCGTCGAGCGCGCCGAGCGGCTCGTCGAGCGCGAGCAGGCGCGGCCGGCTGACGAGCGCGCGCGCCAGCGCGACGCGCTGCTTCTGGCCGCCCGAGAGCACCGAGGGCCATTCGCCGGCTCGGTCGGCGAGGCCGACACGCTCCAACGCTTCGATCGCGCGGCGGCGTCCGGCGTCGCGATCCGGGTTCGCGCCGAGACCGACGGCGACATTGTCGAGGACGCTGGCCCAGGGAAGCAGCCGCGGCTCCTGGAACATCATCCGCGCCGACTCGCGCGGGGTTCTATGCGCCGCTCCCACGGCGACCCGGCCGGAGTCCGGCGTCTCGAGCCCGGCGATCAGCCGCAGCAGCGTGCTCTTGCCGCAACCGCTGCGCCCGACGATGGCGACGAACTGGCCCGCGGAAACCTGCAGGTCGAGCCCGCGAAGAACGCGCTTGGCGCCGTAGGATTTGCTCAGCGCGCGCACGACGACCGGCGCGCCGGGCGAAGGCGGCTCCCCGAATTGCGCGTCGAAATCCGGCAAGGGCGCCTTGGCGGACGCGGCGGTCACGGGCGCCTCACGATTTGACCTGGAAAGCGGGATGCCAGGCCAGGCAGCGGCGTTCGAGCGCGCGCGCGGTCGAATCGGCGAGTTTGCCGAGCGCTGCGTAAATGAGAATGGCGAGCACGACGACGTCGACGAGCATGAACTCGCGCGCTTGCATCGCCATATAGCCGATGCCGGATTGGGCGGCGATCGTCTCGGCGACGATCAGCGTCAGCCACATGACGCCGAGCGCGAAGCGCAAGCCGACGAAAATCGACGGCAGCGCGCCAGGCAGAATGACGCGCCGGAACAATTGCGCGCGGCCGAAGCCGTAGCTGCGCGCCATTTCGATCAGCTGCGGATCGACGCTGCGCACGCCATGCAACGTGTTGACGTAGACGGGGAAGAACACGCCGAGCGAGACGAGGAAGAGCTTGGCTTCCTCCTCGATGCCGAACCAGACGATCACCAACGGAATGAGCGCGAGATGCGGCACGTTGCGCACCATCTGCAAGGTGGAATCCGTGAGGTCGAACGACAGGCGCGACAAGCCGTTGGCGAGGCCGAGCGCGAAGCCGACGCCGCCGCCGACGAGGAGCCCGGCGAATGCGCGCAGGAAGCTCACCCAGACGCTTTGCGGCAATTCGCCTGACAGCGTCAGCCGCCATGCGGCGGCGAGCACGGCGAGCGGCGAGGGCATGATCGTATTGGCGATCGCGCCGAGGGACGACGCGCCCTGCCACGCCAGGAGAAGCGCCAACGGCAGCAGCCAGCCGGCGCGCCGTTCGCCGAACGCGCGCAGACGAGGGACGAGGCTGGGCGCGGCGGCGGCCCCGGCGAATTCCAGCGGCGTCGAGGTCGTGTCGGTCATGAGCGTCTCCGAAACGCGTCGGTCATTCCGCGGCGACGCGGATCGCGCCGACGCCGAATTCGCCCGGCGCCGTCGCATGCGCGCCGCGATCGACGAAGCCGGCGCCGATTCCGAGTTCGGGGAACAGCAGTTCGGCGACCTTGTAGGCCTCTTCGAGATGGGGATAGCCGGAGGCGATGATCGTATCGATTCCGAGCGCCTGATATTCGCGCAAGCGCGCGGCGACCTCACGGGGATCGCCGACCAGCGCCGTGCCGGCGCCGCGCCGCACGAGACCGATTCCGGCCCAGAGATTAGGCGCGATGACGAGACCGTCACGGCTGCCGCCGCGGTGCAGCGCGGTCATGCGCTGCTGGCCGACCGAGTCGGATTCTTGCGCGAACTTGCGCTGCGCGGCCGCGATCGCTTCGTCGGAGAGGTGGGCGATCAGCTTATTCGCGACGCTCCAGGCCTCCGCCTCGCTTTCGCGCACGATGAGATGGATGCGCAGGCCGAATTTCACCTCGCGGCCTCTCGCCTTGGCGCGCGCGCGCACTTCGTCGAGCTTCTGCTTGACCTGGTCGAGCGGCTCGCCCCAGGTGAGATAGACGTCGGTGTGCTCGACCGCGACGTCGAGCGCCTTGTCGGACGAGCCGCCGAACCACACCGGCAGGCGTTTCTGCACCGGCGGGAACCATTGCTTGGCGCCGTGCACCTTGACGTGCCGGCCGTCGAAATCGACGGTCTCGCCGTCGAGCAATTTGCGGAACACCGTGAGGAATTCGGCGGCGTGATCGTAGCGCTCGTCGTGCGAGAGAAACACGCCGTCGGCCGCCAGCTCCGGCGCGTCGCCGCCCGCCACGAGATTGACGAGGAAGCGGCCGTTGCTGATGCGGTCGATCGCCGCCGCCTGGCGCGCGAAATGCGTCGGCGTCCCGACGCCGGGCCGCAGCGCGGCGAGAAAGCGCAAGCGTTCGGTCAGCGGCGCGAGCGCGGCGGCGGTCGCCCAAGGATCGTCGCAATGCCGGCCGACCGGAATCAGCACGCCGCCGAAGCCGAGCCGGTCGGCGGCGATGGCGATTTCCTTGAGGTAGCGGAAATCGGCGGGCCGATGGCCCCGGTCGCTGCCGAGATAGGAACCATCGCCGCTGACGGGGATGAACCAGAAAATGTCGAGAGGGTTGGCGGCTTGAGGCATCACGTCGATCTCCGGACAGGCGCTTGGAGGGATTTAGCTGTTGGATTTCCACGGCCAGACGATTTCGCGCACGGCGATCGGCGCCGGAATGAGGCCGAGGCGCTGGAAGCGGTCGGCGACGGCCTGCTGTTGCGTCAGGACGAGATCGGTCAGCGGGCCGAAGGTGAACTCGGCGCGATCGACCGCCTTCTTCTGCACGGCGACGTCGACGCCGCTCGCCTCGGAGAACAGCGCGGCGGTTTCGCCGCGATGCTTGTCGGCCCATTGCGTCGACTTGCCGATCTCCTCGTTGATCGCGGCGACGACATCGCCATGGTTGGCGGCGAAGTCGCGATTGACGAGGAAGAAACTGTTCTGCGCGGTCGCCTTCTCGTCGACCGGCAGCGCGCGCGCGTTCTGCTTCAGCTCGGCGAGCGCCAGGAACGGGTCCCAGATCGACCAGGCGTCGATCGCGCCGCGCGAGAACGCCGCCGCGGCGTCGGCGGGCGCGAGATAGACGGGCGCAATGTCGCTCCACGGAATCGCAGCGCTTTCGAGCGCTGCGACGAGCAGATTGTGCGCGCTCGACGCCTTGGCGACGCCGATTTTCTTGCCCTTGAGATCGGCGAGACTCCGGATCGGCGAGTCCGAGGGGACGACGATCGCCTGGCCGTAGCCGCGCGCGGGGATCGCGGCGGCGTAAAGCAGGTTGGCGTGCGCGGCCTGCGCGAAGATCGGCGGCGCGTCGCCGGTGTAGCCGTAGTCCACGGCGCCGGCGCTCAGCGCTTCGAGCAGCGGCGGGCCGAATTGAAATTCGACCCACTTGACCGCGACGCCTTCGGCCTCGAAGCGTTTCTCCAGAACCTTTTGCGCTTTGACGACCAGCAGCGCGCCGATCTTTTGGTAGCCGATGCGCAATTCCTTCAGCGCTCCAGCGGCGTTCGCGCGGCTCGACGCAGCGAGGGGGACCGCGAGCGCGGCGACGCCGGCAAGGAAGGTTCTGCGATTCACTTTTGGCTCCTGTCGACATGGGGAGAAGCGACTTTGGCGCCGCGCAGCGCGAGTGCCGCGAGTTGCGCGTGTTCCGGGCTCTCGAAGCTGCGATCCTCCAAGGGGAAAAACACGAGGCGCGAGGCAAAAAAGCGAAACGCGGTCGCTTCACGCACGGCGACGCCGACCGTTTCTCCCGCAATCTCGATAACGTATGCGTCCGCCATCGACCCGGCCCCGCGTGACTGTCGCCCTGCGGCCCGCGCCGCTCGATCCTAAATCTAGTAAATCGATCGATTTAGACAGTCAAGCGCGAATCGATGCGGATTGGAACGCGAACCCTGAGACGCGCTTCGGGCTCGGGCGGCGGCTATGCCATCGCGAGGGCGGACCGGCGAAGGCCCGCCTGCCACCCGCGGGGCTCTTCGCGACCCCGTCGCGGTCGCGCGAGGCGCGCCCAACCTTCCCACGGTTCGGGATCGCGTGGGCGCAAACAGGATCAATTCGATGAATGCGCTTTCTTTATCGTTTTTATAGACTATAATCGCTTTCGATCCTCCGAGCGATGCGAGCAGCGCGATGACCGTAATCTCTCCTTCAACCCCAGCCTTCGGCGTCCCGCCGGCAAAGCCGAGCGGCGCCGCGTTCCGCGACGCGATGCGTCACCTTCCCGCCGGCGTTTGCGTCATTTCGGTCGGCGAGGGCGCCGAGCGGACGGGCCTCACCGCGACGTCGGTCTCGTCGTTGTCGATCGATCCGCCGACGATGCTCGTCAGCGTCAACCGCGCCTCGTCCAGCTACGAGGCGTTGACGCGACATCGTGCTTTCGGCGTCAACGTGCTCGCCGCCGAACACCAAGCCGTCGCCAACGCCTTTTCCGGTCGCGAAGGCGCTCAAGGAGCCGAGCGCTACACGGTCGGGCGCTGGCTCGCTCTGAGCTCAGGCGTTTCCGTGCTGAGCGACGCCGTCGCCGTCTTTGATTGCGAGGTCGAGGAGCGGATCGAACGCCATTCCCATGCGATCGTCATCGGCAGAGTCAGGGGCCTCCTGATTCCTGGAGGGCCGAGCGCGCTCGTCTACTGGCGAGGCGGATATGACCAACTCGGCTGGACCGACGAGGAAGTTTCGCGCGCCGTCGGCCTAAAACCGTTCGGTCCCGGCGCGAGCGCGCCAAAGCTGGACGAGGCGCGCGCGCCGTCGCCCATCGCGCAGCTCCAACACAGCAGGCGCTCTTGAGGCGCGGGAAAATTCCCGCGCGCCCTTTTCTGACCGGTAGCCGCTCGCCGCGAGAGGCGTCGAATCGGCGTCCTAGCGGGCGTCGTATTCGGCGTGGCAATCCGCGAAGACGCGACCTAGGTCCCAGCCTATGCCGGCGCCGTGGTCGTCGCCATCGTCGGTGGTCACGCGGCGAGACCCTGGGCGTCAAATACGCCTTCGAAAAGCGCCGTGCTCAAGTACCGCTCGCCGGAATCCGGGAGCACCACGACGATGGTCTTGCCGGCGTTCTCGGGGCGTTTGGCGATGCGCGCGGCCACCGCGGCCGCCGCGCCGCCGGAAATTCCCGCGAGGATGCCTTCCTCACGAGCCAGACGAAGCGCAAAGGCTATCGCTTCCTCATTGCTGACCTGCTCGATCGCGTCCACCAGAGACAGATCGAGCACATCAGGGACGAAACCGGCGCCAATGCCTTGAATCTTGTGAGGGCCGGGCTTCAACGGCTGACCGTTCCGGCGCTGCGTGAGGACGGGGCTCGCCGACGGTTCGACGGCGACCGAGACGATCGGCTTTCCCTGCTTGTGCTTGATGTAGCGCGAGACGCCCGTGATGGTCCCGCCGGTACCGACGCCCGACACGAAGATGTCGACGGCGCCGTCCGTATCGTTCCAGATTTCCGGACCCGTCGTCTCCTCGTGAATGGCGGGATTGGCCGGATTCTTGAACTGCTGGAGAAGAACATAGCGGCTGGGATCGGAGGCGGCGATCTCTTCGCTCCTGGCGATCGCGCCGTTCATGCCCTTCGGCCCCTCGGTGAGAACCAGCTTCGCGCCAAGCGCGATCAGCAGTTTGCGCCGCTCGACGCTCATCGTCTCGGGCATCGTCAGGGTGAGCGGGATGCCGCGAGCGGCGGCGACGAAGGCGAGCGCGATGCCGGTGTTGCCGCTGGTCGGCTCGACGAGCTCCTTGCCCGGACCCAACAGGCCGCGCTTCTCGGCGTCCCAGATCATCGCGGCGCCGATGCGGCACTTCACGGAATAGGCGGGATTGCGTCCCTCGGTCTTCGCGAGGACCGTGGCGGGAGCGCCATCGGTGACCCGGTTGAGGCGGACGAGTGGCGTGTGGCCGATGGACAGCGAGTTGTCTTGATACCAATGCGACATGATGGCGCCCCGTTCTTTCAGTCTTCTCAAGCGAAGAGCGATGTGACTATTTAATTTATGGAATTAATATAATACGCGGCCGAGTCCGTCAATCCGCAGAATTGGGCCGGTCGCGGCGCCGCTGGATCGGGCTGCGATATTGGCTAGGGCGGCGCTTGGCGCGGCCGGTTCTGTCGTCGTCTCGCCGCCGCGATCACGCGGATCGAACGGAGCGCCGCCCGCGCCTCGCCGACGACCGCGACGCGCTCGAGGGGAAATCTGGACGTGCGGCCCCGGCGGCGCCGACAGGGGAAAATTCGAATCGATAGCGGCTTGCTCAATCGATGAATTCAATAGATAATATCTCTTGTGCCGCCCTTTGGACGAGGCGTGCGGCCGATTTTCGCCGCGCGGCCGCCTACGAGAGATACGAACCGCCATGAGCGCAAACCAATTCGAAGCGAATGCCGATCTGGCGCCTTCGGTCACCTCGGGGTGGCGGGAACTTTGGCTCAAAGAGGATTGGTGGGCGATTTGGCTCGGCTTGGGGATCGTCGTGGTCGGCTACGTCCTCTTCGTCAACGGCGCCAGCCTCAAATGGATCGCCGTGACGCCTGAGAAATGGTCGAGCCTCGACCAGCTCGGACGCCATTTCGCCGCCAATTGGCTGCGCTACCTCGCGCAGTTCGCCGTCTGGCTGGTGATTTTCGCCGCGGCTTTGACGGCGCTCGGCTACGCCGCGCGCGATTTCGTCCCGTCCTTCGTCTTCCTCTATGCGTTTTCGGTCGTGATTTTCACGCTCGGCCAATGGACCCAGGCGAATTATTACAATCTGGAGCCGCCGCTCGTCGCGCTTCTGCTGGGGCTGCTGATTTCGAACGTCATCGGCCTGCCGCGATGGATGGACGCGGGCTTCCGCGTCGAGTTCTACGTCAAGACCGGCATCGTGCTGCTCGGCGCGACGCTGCCGTTCTCGCTCATCGCTTGGGCGGGCCCGGTCGCGATATTCCAGGCCTCGCTCGTCTCGCTGGCGACCTTTTTCGTCATCTTCTTCGCGGCGCGGAAATTGGGCCTCGATCGCCAATTGTCGGCGGTGCTCGGCGCCGGCGGCGCGGTGTGCGGCGTCTCGGCTTCGATCGCCATCGCCGGCGCCGTCGGCGCGAAGAAGGAATACGCGCCCATCGCCATCACGGTGGTGATCTTTTGGGCGATCGTGATGATCTTCGTGCTGCCGATCGTCGCGCTGTGGCTGCATTTGCCGACCGGCGTCGCCGGCGCCTGGATCGGCACGTCCGAATTCGCCGACGCCGCCGGCTTCGCCGCCGCGCAAACTTACGGCGGATACGCAGGTCCGGCCTCTGGCGTCGCGGGCACGGCGGATCAAGCCGTCTGGGCTTTCACGCTGATGAAAGTGGTCGGCCGCGACGTCTGGATCGGCGTCTGGGCGCTCGTGCTGGCGATCATCTCGACGACGCGCTGGGAGCCGAGCGAAACCGGGCGCAAGCCCGAAGCCGCCGAGATATGGCGCCGCTTCCCGAAATTCGTCATCGGCTTCCTCGTCGCCTCGCTGATCGTCACCTGGGCTTCGCGGGGCTACGCGCTGGCGGACTTCAACAAGGCGGTCAATCCGACTTTTGTTGCGCCGATCAAGGACCTGAGAACCTGGACCTTCATCTTCTGCTTCTTCAGCATCGGCCTGACGACGCGCATCGGCGAACTGGCGAAGGCGGGAAGGAAGCCGTTCGTCGCGTTCAGCGCCGGCGTGGTGGTGAACGTCCTGCTCGGCTTCATCCTCTCCGTCTTCGTGTTCGCGTCCTATTGGGCGAATTTGGCGCGATAAATCGATGCGGCTTCTCAGGCGCTTCTCGCACGTCCTGGGCTTGCACGCGCGCCCCGCGAAGGACGCGCGGACTTCGAGCGCGCCCCAAACGTTCTGCGGGTCGTGCCGGCATTTCCGCAACGATCCCGCCTATTTGGAGGCCGCGATCCCCGGACTTTCGAGTCTGAGCTCCGGCGCCGCGTCGGTGCGCGCCGACGACGGCCTTTGCCTGCATCGCGACCGCTATCTCAGCGCCCGCGCTTCATGCGCGCATTTCGCCGCGGCCGTGCCGGCGAACCCGGCGACCGCGTCGACCGCCGATCGCGAATAGCTAACTCGTCGATTTACTTTTGCTCAATTGCCGCCGGGATGTCCGCCTTTCTAAACACCGTAATGGTGTTTGCGCTTCATCCCCAGGGGGCAATTTGACTCTCAGCCAATATGGCGCGCCTGGGTTTCCACCCGCGAGAGCCTCGCGCGCCCGCGCCGCCGAAATCGCAATATGACGAGCCCGCCGCGTTCGACGCTTCGGCCATCGGTCGGCGACATCAGCGAGAGCGCCTTGCCGCGTTCGGCGCCGGAGTGGGACATCGGACCCATCGTCGACCGTCTGCGCGAGTCGCGCGAAGTGACGCATAGCGTCAGGTTCCATGGCCGCGTGCGCGAACTGCCTTCGCGCGTCGAGCTCGTTTCCATCGTCGAAAATCTTTACGCCGCGCTTTTCCCCACGCATTTTGGCCGGCATGACCTGACCGACGAGAGCATCGATTTCTTTGTCGGCGCAACGCTCAACGACGGACTGCTTTCGCTCAGCGAGCAGATCCGCCGCGGATTGCAGTTCGCGCCGGGCCGCGACGTCGACAACGAAGCCCAATTGCGCGCCGAGGCCGTCGTCGTCACGCGCGCCTTCGCCCACGAATTGCCGGAAATCCGCAATATCCTCGTCACCGATCTGGCGGCTGCTTTCGGCGGCGATCCGGCGGCGACGAGCGTGTCGGAAATTCTGCTCTGCTATCGCGGCGTCAACGCCATAATTCATTATCGCCTCGCCCACGCGCTGCATCGGCTCGGCGTGCCCGTCGTGCCCCGGATGATCGCCGACATCGCGCACGAGGCGACCGGGGTCGACATTCATCCTGGCGCGCAAATCGGCGGCAGCTTCTTCATCGATCACGGCACCGGCGTGGTCATCGGCGAGACCGCGGTCGTCGGCGAACATGTGCGGCTCTATCAAGCCGTCACCCTGGGGGCCAAGCGTTTCCCGATCGACGTCACGGGCGCGCTGATCAAAGGCGAGCCGCGCCACCCGATCATCGAGGATCACGTCGTGATCTACGCCGGCGCGACCATCCTCGGCCGCATCACGGTCGGCCGCAATTCGTCGATCGGCGGCAACGTCTGGCTGACGCAGAGCGTGCCGCCCGGCAGCAACATCACGCAGGCGCAGACGCGAACCGGCCGGTCCGCGGACGGCGCGCAATAGGCATTGCTCAACTCGTTAGGAGACAATCATGGTGGATGATACCAGCGCCCACACGGCCCTTGGCGACGTCGCCGCCCGGCAACTCGCCAATGCGACGAAGACGGTTCCGCAGCTGCCGAGCATCAGCCCGCGCTGGCTCACCCATCTGTTGGCCTGGGTCCCCGTGGAAGCGGGCATCTACCGGCTCAACCGTGTGCGCGAGGGCACCTCGGTCGACGTCGATTGTTCCGGCCGCGACGAACGCGTGCTGCCGCAGACCTTCGTCGATTATGAGGAGAAGCCGCGCGAGTATCTGCTCAGCGCCGTCAACACGGTGCTCGACGTGCACACGCGCGTTTCCGACCTCTATAGCAGCCCTTACAACCAGATCGCCGAACAGCTGCGCCTGACGATCGAAACGATCAAGGAACGGCAGGAAAGCGAACTCATCAACAACAGGGAATATGGCCTATTAAGCCATGTCACGCCCTCGCAGCGCATCACGACGCGTTCCGGCGCGCCGACGCCCGACGACCTCGACGAGCTCCTGGCGAAAGTCTGGAAGGAGCCAGGCTTCTTCCTCATGCACCCGAGAGCCGTGGCCGCCTTCGGCCGCGAGGCGACCCGGCGCGGCGTGCCGCCGCCGACGGTCTCGCTATTCGGTTCGCAGTTCGTCACCTGGCGCGGCGTGCCGCTCGTTCCCTCCGACAAGATCGCCGTTGAAGGCGAAAAGACCAAGATTCTGTTGTTGCGCACCGGCGAAAGCCGCCAGGGCGTCGTCGGCCTCTATCAACCGAACCTGCCGGGCGAGCAGAGCAAGGGCCTGTCGGTCCGCTTCATGGGCATCAACCACAAGGCCATCGCCTCGTATCTCGTGTCGCTCTACTGCTCGTTGGCCGTCCTGGTCGACGACGCGCTGGCGGTGCTCGACGATGTCGAGGTGAACAAGTACCATGACTACAAGTGAACCCCTCGGCCAGCTCGCCGCGGCGTTGCGGGAATTGAACATTCCCGACGTCTCGGCGCCGGATTTGGGCGCGCTGCCCTTCGCGCGCGCCGGCGCGGGACTGGACTACGCCGGCATCGCCGCGGCCGTCGCCGCGCAAGCCTTGCGGGCGCCGTCCGGCGCGCCGCCCTCTTCGACGTCGCCGTCGTCGTATTACTTCCTCGATTCGATCGCCGCGCCGTCGTTCGGGCCGGCTGCGGCGCCGGGCGAATTCGAGGCGCCGGGCGGCGTTCCGGCCGTGGCAGCGGGTCCGCGCGACTTTGATCCTTTGCTCGTCAAACGAGATTTCCCGATCCTGCGCGAACGGGTCAACGGACGCGAATTGGTTTGGCTGGACAATGCGGCGACGACGCAGAAGCCGGCCGCGGTCATCGCGCGCCTGCAACAGTATTACGAGCGCGAGAACTCCAACGTCCACCGCGGCGCGCACGAACTGGCGGCGCGCGCCACCGACGCCTACGAAGGCGCGCGCGAAAAGACGCGCGGCTTTCTCAACGCGCGATCCGCCAACGAGATCGTGTTCGTGCGCGGCGCCACCGAAGCGATCAATCTCGTCGCCCAAAGCTGGGGCCGGCAGCATATCGGCGCCGACGACGAAATCATCGTCAGCGCGCTCGAGCACCATGCCAATATCGTGCCCTGGCAGCAACTCGCTGAGGAAAAAGGCGCCAAGCTGCGGGTCATTCCGGTCGACGACACCGGCCAGATCCTGTTCGACGAATATCTGAAACTGTTGAACCCGCGCACCAAGATCGTGTCGGTGACGCAAGTCTCCAATGCGCTGGGCACGGTGACGCCGGTCAAGGCGATCGTCGAGGCGGCCAAGCGCAACGGCGTGAGGACGTTGGTCGACGGCGCGCAGGCGGTTTCTCATAAGCGCGTCGACGTGCGCGACATCGATTGCGACTGGTACGTCTTCTCCGGACACAAAGTCTTCGCTCCCACGGGCATCGGCGCCCTCTACGGCCGTGAGGATCTGCTGAACGCCACGCATCCCTGGCAGGGCGGCGGCAATATGATCAAGGACGTGACGTTCGAGCGCACGCTCTATCAGGAGACGCCCGCCCGTTTCGAAGCCGGCACCGGCAATATCGCCGACGCCGTCGGCCTCGGCGCCGCGATCGACTACGTCACGGCGATCGGCATGGACGCGATCGAGGCCTATGAGCATCAGCTGCTTGGCTACGCCACGCACCGGCTGCAACAGGTCCTGGGCCTGCGCATCATCGGCACGGCGGCGGACAAGGCGGGGGTGCTGTCCTTCGTGTTCGACGGGTTCAAGACCGAGGAGCTCGGCGCCCTGTTGAACAAAGAAGGGATCGCCGTGCGCTCCGGCCATCATTGCGCGCAACCGATCCTGCGGCGCTTCGGTTTGGCAGCGACGGTGCGGGCGTCGCTGGCGCTCTACAACACTTGCGCGGACATCGACGCGCTCGTGGCGGCGTTGCAGCGGCTGAGGGCGGGAGCGCCGCCGATTCTCTGAGCTCTGCGGCCGGGCATTCACCAATGTTCGGCCGCGTCAGCCCGGCGCCGCTAACGCGTCTGCTGCGGGCGCATGTCTTCGCGGCGGATTCCGGCGACCGCGACGGGCTTCTTCATCGCGTCGCGGCGGAACGGTTCGCCGAGCTCCTGGTTGAGAATGACTTCGATGAAAGTCGTCACGCCGTCTCTTTGCGCGTCGCACGCGGTCTGCAACGCGGCGGTCAGATCGGCCTGCGTTCGCGCAATGACGCCCTTGAGCCCACAAGCCTCTGCGACCCGCGCGTAGCTCAGATTCGGATTGAGCTCCGTGCCGACGAAATTGTCGTCGAACCAGAGAATGCTGTTTCGTTTCTCCGCGCCCCATTGATAGTTGCGGAAGATCACCATCGTGATGGCCGGCCAGTCGGCCCGGCCGATCGAACTCATTTCGCTCATGGAAATGCCGAAGGCGCCGTCGCCCGCGAAGCCGACGACCACAGACTCCGGGCAGCCGATTTTCGCGCCGACGATGCTGGGAAAGCCGTAACCGCAGGGACCGAACAGTCCCGGCGCGAGGTACCTTCGACCGCTCTCGAACGTCGGATAGGCATTGCCGATGGCGCAATTGTTGCCGATGTCGCTGGAAACGATGACGTCCTTGGGCAACGCGGCCTGAATCGCGCGCCAGGCCTGGCGCGGCGACATGCGCTCGGGTTCGCGTTCGCGCGAGTCCCTGTTCCAGCGCGTGCCGGGATCGTCGTCCTCGTGATCCATGCCGGTCAATTCCTGCATCCACGCGGACTTCGTCTTATGAATGAGTTGCCTGCGCGCCTCGCGGCCGGCCTCGCCGGCATTCGGGCCGAGCCGCGCCAAAATGGCGCGCGCGACCGCTTTCGCGTCGCCGCAAATGCCTGTCGTCACGGGCTTGGTCAGGCCGATGCGATCCGCGTTGATATCGACCTGAATGACCTTCGCGGTCTTTGGCCAATAGTCCAGGCCATAGCAAGGCAGCGTCGAAAAGGGGTTGAGCCGCGTGCCCAGCGCGAGAACCACGTCGGCCCTCGCGATCAATTGCATCGCCGCCTTTGAACCGTTGTAGCCGAGGGGACCGACGGCGAGGCGATGGCCGCCGGGGAAACTGTCATTGTGCTGGTAGCCGTTGCAGACGGGCGCATCGAGCCGTTCGGCGAGCGCGACGCAATCGGCAATGGCGCCGCCGATGACGACGCCGGCGCCCGACAGGATCACCGGGAATTTGGCGCCCGACAGCAGCTTCGCCGCATCGGCGATCGCTTCCACGCCGCCGGCGGGCAATTCCAACCTGACGACTTGCGGCAGGTCGATGTCGATCACTTGCGTCCAGAGATCGCGGGGAACATTGATTTGCGCCGGCGCCGACGCGCGGATCGCCTTGCCGATCACCCGATTGAGCACCTCGGCCATGCGCGTGGGGTCGCGCACTTCTTCCTGATAGCAGACCATGTCGCGGAACATGGCCATCTGTTCGACTTCCTGGAATCCGCCCTGGCCGATGGTGCGGTTGGCGGCCTGCGGCGTGACCACTAGCATCGGCGTGTGATTCCAGTAGGCCGTCTTCACCGCGGTTACGAAACCGGTCACGCCCGGCCCGTTCTGCGCGATGGCCATCGCGATCTTCCCCGTCGCGCGGGTGTAGCCGTCGCAGATCATGCCGGCGTTGGTCTCATGCGCGCAGTCCCAGAAAGTGACGCCCGCGCGCGGGAACAGATCCGAGACCGGCATCATCGCCGAGCCGATGATGCCGAAGGCGTGTTCGACGCCGTGCATTTGAAGAACTTTGATGAACGCTTCTTCCGTGGTCATTCTCATGGGCGGTCTCGTTCCTCCACTTGCCGGCTTTGGCGGCGACGAAAAGCGTGAGCGATCGATCGCAAGACGAAGCTCGGGTCATGCTCGCGCTTGGCCGAGGCTCAGCTCTTCCCCTTCCAGGGAACGAGCACGGTCTCCAACCATCGCAACGCGTAGGAAAAGACGAACGCGCAAGCGGCGATGACGGCGATGCCGACGAACACGACGTCGGTGGCGAGAAAATTCGAAGCGGACATGATCATGTAACCAATGCCGCGCGTCGAGGCGATGAGTTCGGCGGCCACCAGCGTGCCCCAGCCCACCCCGAGCGCGATGCGCAACCCCGTGAGGATCTCCGGCAAGGCGCTCGGCAGAACGATATGGCGAAACAATTGCCATCGCGTCGCGCCGAGCGACAATGCCGCGTTGACGCGCTCCAACGGCACGCTGCGCACGCCCGCCTGCGCGGAAAGGCAGATCGGCGCGAACATCGCCAGAGCGAGCAGCGCGATCTTCGAGGTTTCGCCGATGCCGAGCCATATGATCATCAGCGGGAGATAGGAGAGCGGCGGCAGCGGCCAATAGAATTCGATCGGCGGATCGAAAACGCCTTTCGCCCAGCGATTGAGGCCCATCGCCAGACCAATGGGAACCGCGAGCGCGAGGGCGATGGCCGCCGCGACGGACATGCGAAACAGGCTGGCGGAAAGATGCTGTCCCAGCGTCGCGTTGGCGTAACCGTCCCGGAATACGGCGACGAATTGGGTGACGACCTCGCTCGGGGTCGGCAGGAACAAGGGCGCGACGAGACGCATCCCCGAGACGAGCCCCCATAGCGAAAGCAAAACGACGATCGTCGCGACGCTGACGCCAAGCGTCTTGCCGGTTCCCAGCCCGACGTCGCGCATCGCCACGATCCGCGGCGCTGGCGGCGTCGTGGCGGCGAGCCGCTGACTTTCGGCGATCGCGTCAGTCATGAGCGGCGCTCCTTTGCGTATCGACGACCGGCAAGTCGGATTGATGAATCAAGGCGCGAATCTCTTCGCGCAGGCGGATGAATTCCGGGTCGCTCGTGACGGCGCCCCAGACGCCTGTCTCCGCGAATCGGCGAACGAACCCGATGTCATAACGCGCCACGATTCGTCCCGGCCTCGGCGACATCACGACGACATGGGTTCCCAGCGCAAGCGCCTCGTCGATCGAATGGGTGATGAGAAAAATCGTCTTCTTGGTCTTATCCCAAATCGAGATCAGCAATTCCTGCATCTGTTCGCGCGTCAGGCTATCGAGCGCCCCGAAAGGTTCGTCCATCAAAAGGATCGCGGGATCGGTCGCCAAGGCGCGCGCGATGCCGACGCGTTGGCGCATGCCGCCGGAAATCTCATAGGGCGCCGAGTGGGCGAAATCCTGCAAGCCGACGAGTTGCAGCAGCTCTCGCGCCTTTTTTCGCGCGGCCGGCCGGGCAAGCCCGGCGAAGTCCAGCCCTAGCGCGACATTGTCGACGACGCTTCTCCACGGCAGCAGCGTATCCCTTTGGAACACGACGCCGCGATCGGCGCCGGGCCCCGTCACAGGCTCGCCCTCCAGCGTGATCGATCCTTCGCTGATCGGCAGAAATCCGGCGATCGCATTGAGCAGGGTGGATTTTCCGCAACCGGACGCGCCCAGCGCGACGACGATGCCGCCAGCGGGAATCTCGAGCGATATGCGGTCCAACGCCTTGATCGAGGCCCCGTTTCGCCCGGCGAAATAGACGCTTGCATTGTGAATGTTCAGCATCGGCCCTTCGCCAAACACGCGAGGGACCGTTCGCAAGGGAACGGCCCCTCATTTCGACTTTCAAGTCCGTGGGAGATCAGGACTCGAAGCGAACCCAAATCAGTTCGACGCGGCCGTCCCGGAGAGATATTCGGCCGTTACGAAAGCCGCGTAGCTCGGCAGCACCTGGGTGATTTTCTTCTGCTCCTTCAGGAATTCCGACGTGTCCTTCAGGATTTTCGCCGCGCCGCTCTTCTCGCCGCCGCCCAGCCAGGCGTCGGACGCCTGCTGGCTGATGGACAAGAGGGAGAGATTCGTCAGAGCCGAGGCCTGGTCCTGCGGCGTGCCGCCGAGCAGCTTGGCGAGCGCCTTGGCGTTGTCGGAATCCGCGCTCCACGCCGCCTTGTCCTTCGCGAACGAAGTCGAGTATTTGTCGATCACGGCGGCGAAGGTGGAAAGGAATTTCGGATTGTCCTTGGCGAAGGCGGCGGTCGCCACCCAGGCCGAGAAGGTCGGCGCGCCGCGGTCGGCGACCTGCTTCGAAGTCAACAGCACCTTGCCGGTCTTCTTGAGTTCCGTCAGGGCGGGGTCCCACACAAATGCGGCGTCGATGTCGCCGCGGTTCCAGCCGGCGACGATTTCGGGTTGCGGGATGGCGAAAACCTGCGCGTCTTTCTCCGCGATGCCTTCCTGCTTGAGCACCGACAGCAACTGATAATGGTCGGTCGAGACTGGAGCGGCGGCGAGGCGCTTGCCCCTAAGATCCGACGGTTTTTCGATGCCGGCGCCGTTGCGCACGACGAGCGCTTCGTCGGTGCCGGAAATCGAGGCGAGGTAGAACGCCTTGACGTCCAGTCCGCGGCTGGTGGCGGCCGCGAACGGGCTCGAGCCGACATAGCCGACTTGGACGTCGCCGGAAGCGATGGCGGCGAAGATCTCGGCGCCGGAATTGAAGCGGCGGAAGTCGATTTCATATCCAGTGGCCTTGGCGAACTCGCCATTGGCGATGGCGACGCTGGAGGGCAGGGCGTCGGTTTGATAGCCGACGACCACCTTCTTGGCGTCGGCGAGAACGGAAGAGCCGGAGATCAACAGCCCGGCGACGATGGCGCCAAGGCCGAGCGCGGAACGACGTGAAAGGGTCATGGATTATTTCCTTTTGAGCGAGGCCGCCGATCGCCGCTGTCTCGAAAGAGGCGGCAAACGGCAAGTTCGGCTTTGAGTTGCGTGGATTTCGGGGCGGTTCGATCGTGAGACGAAGCGAAATCAGCTTCGACAGGCGCGCGTCATTTTTCGTCCTCCAAAGCGGAAAGCGGCGGCGCTCCGTCTCACGCCACGGCCCTCGTCCGAAACGGGGCCGATTGGGCCGCCAGTGCGACAAGAGCGTTTCTTTCGATATTATCTATGGACTTACTGTCTATCGGGCCGGGCCGCCGGTCAATTGAGCCGAGCTAACGCGACGATTTAGAAAAATACGTCGCGCAAGATATGCAGACACCCAGCGTCAAGCGGTCGCCGGTCACGGGAATTTATTTAAAAGATCGATTTAGTTGACTGATGGTCGGGGGCGTGGCTCGCTGGCGGCGTGAGCCGAAGCGGCCAGACTTTGGGCCGGCTGGGATCGGCCAAACGCGAGAGCCAGCCTTGTCAGCGCTTCCGACCTTGCCAGACAGCCCCGAAACGCTCGGCGCGCGGCCGTTCGCCGCCGTCGGCGCCGACGCGTCATGAGCGCGTCGGCGGCTTTCCCTCACGACGATTTGGTCCAGGCCGCGATCACCGCGGTCATCGACGCCGGACGCGCGGCCTCGAAGCGCGGATGGACGCCGGCGACGTCAGGCAATTTCTCCGTGCGGGTCGATCGCAACCGCATCGCGATCACGCGCAGCGGCGTCGACAAGGGCGCGCTCACCGTGTCCGACGTGCTGATCCAACCGCTCGACGCGCCTCTCCTCGCCGGCTCCTCTGCCGAAGCGGCGCTGCATGTGCGGCGCTATCGCGACGGCGCCGAGATCGGCGCGATCTTTCACACCCACGGCCTCGCATCCACCGTCATCGGGCGCGCCCATCTCGCCTATGGCGCGGTGACCCTCGAGGGCTGGGAGCTGCAGAAGGCGCTCGTCGGCGTGAAGACGCACGAGGTCGCGATCGAAACGCCGGTCTTCGCCAACGACCAGGACGTGGCGGCGCTCGCCGAGCGCGTCGCGCGGCGCTTCGCTGCGCCGCCGCCCGATCGTCTCGCGCGCGCGCCGGGCTACCTCCTCGCCGGTCACGGACTCTACGCCTGGGGACGGAACGCCGCCGAAGCCGCGCGCCACCTCGAAGCGCTCGAAACCCTCTTCCAGCAGACCCTTGCCCTCAGGAGCTATCGGCCATGACGCGGCTTATCGTCTATTCCGCCAAGGACCCGGCGAAGATCTCTTTGGACACGACGGACCTCGACGCGATCTCGCGCGAGGTCTCGGCGGTCGGCGCGCGCCTCGAGCGTTGGGCGGCCTCTCATCCGCTCGAGCCCGACGCGACGCCCGACAAAATTCTTGTCGCCTATGGCGTCGAGATCGATCGGCTCAAGCGCGAGCGCGGCTACACCAGCGCCGACGTGGTGAGCATTCGCCCGGGCAATCCGAACTGGCCGGCGTTGCGGCAGAAATTCCTCGCCGAGCACACGCACAGCGAGGATGAAGTTCGCTTTTTCGTCGAAGGCGCGGGCGCCTTCTATCTCCATATCGGCGACAACGTCCTCGAGGTGATCGGCGAAGCCGGCGATCTGCTTTCGGTGCCGCAGGGAACGCCGCACTGGTTCGACGGCGGGCCCGAGGGGAATTTCACCTGCATCCGCCTCTTCACCCAACAAGAGGCGTGGGTCGCGCACTACACCGGCGCCGCCATCGCCGACGCCTTTCCCCGCTACAACGAAGCCGCTTGAGGGCGTCGCAGCTTGTCCACCTACGAGAAGCGCACCTATCGCCGCCTGACGGCCGACAGCGTCGCCGCCTATCTCTCGGCGACGCCGGAACTCGCGGCGCGGCTCGGCGGCGCGCCGGACGAATGGTCCGCGCGCGACGTCGCCGACGGCAATCTCAATTCGGTGTTTCTCGTCGACGGCCCCAAGGGATCGCTTTGCGTCAAACAGGCGCTTCCCTATGTGCGCGTGGCCGGCGAAAGCTGGCCGCTCGACATCAACCGCGCCTTCTTCGAAGCGAGCTACAGCGCGCGCTTGGCGCCGTTCGTTGGCCGCTTGGCGCCCGAACTCTATCATTACGATCCCGAGCAATTCGTTCTCGTGATGGAAAAGCTCGAGCCGCACATCATCTTGCGCAAGGCGCTGATATCAGGCGTTCAGTATCCCAAGGCGGCGACCGATGTCGCCGAATATGTCGCGCAAGCGGCGTTTCACACCTCCGATCTCGCCGCGCCTTTCGAGCGCAAATTCGCCGACGTCGCGCTGTTCGCCAAGAATCTGGCGCTGCAACGGATTTCGCTCGATCTCGTCTTCACCGACCCCTATGTCGAAGTCTGGCGCAACAAGGTCACGCCGCCGCTCGAAGCCTGGGCCTCGGCGCTGCGCGCCGACATCGACGTGAAGACCGCCGTCGCGCGGTTGCGGCTCGCCTATCTCACCAAGGCGCAATCGCTCATTCACGGCGACCTGCACTCCGGCTCGGTGATGGTCACGCAAGACGACACGCGGGTGATCGACGGCGAATTCGCCTGGTTCGGCCCGAGCGGATTCGACGTCGGAAATTTTCTCGCCCATTACGTCATGGCCTGGTTCGCCAAGGGCCAGCAGGCGGGAGAGCCCGTCGATCGCGCTGCCTATCGCGAGCGCATTGAGGCGGACATCGCGGCGTTCTGGTTCACCTTCGAGAAGCGCGTCCCCGAGATTTGGGACGCCTCGGAAGCCGCGGGCGACGGGCTGCCGCCGAGCCATTTTCACGATGCGGCCGGGCGCGCGCGTTTGAAGATTCTGCAACGCGACACTGTCGCCGACATCTTTCGCGACGCCTTGGGATTTCTCGCGGTCAAGATCATCCGTCGCATCATCGGCTACGCCCAGATCGCCGATTTTCTCGTCATCGACGACGTCGCGCGCCGCGCCGAGGCGCAGGCGGGCGCGCTCGCCTTCGCGCGCTCCCTGCTGCTGCGGCCGGAACGCGCGCGCGACATCGCCGACGTGATCGCGGCCTTAGCGCGCTTCGAGGCCGCCGGACTCGATCCGCGCCCGACACGGAGCTGGTGAGTGCGCGCGGCCACAATCGAAATCAGCGCCGTGCTGCTCGACATCGAGGGCACGATCAGTTCGACGGCCTTCGTGCGCGACGTTCTGTTCGGCTATTCGCGCCAGCATTTGCCAGCTTTCGTCGCGACCCACAGCCACGAGCGCGAAACCGCGTCGATTCTCGAAGCCGCCGCGGCGCTTTCCGGTCAGGACGATCCGCTCGCGGCGTTGATCGAATGGCAGCGGCGCGACGAAAAGGCGCCGCCGCTGAAAGCGATTCAAGGCTTGATCTGGGAAAGCGGCTATTCCTCGGGCGCTTTTCGCAGTCCCATCTTCGCCGATGCGCTCGCGGCGCTGCGACGCTGGGACGCCGCTGGCCTGCCGCTGTTCGTCTATTCCTCGGGCTCGTTGAAGGCGCAAGAGCTGTTCTTCCGGCACAACGAGGCCGGGGATTTGCGCCCGCTGTTTTCCGGCCATTTCGACACGGGAATCGGGGCGAAAGTCGAGCCCGACTCCTACGCGCGCATCGCGCGATCGATCGGCGCGCTGGCCGCCGACATCCTCTTCCTCTCCGACGACATCAGGGAATTGGCCGCGGCGCGCGCCGCGGGATTGCAGGTCGCGCAGGTCGTCAGGGAGGCGGCGTCGCCGGACGCGCGCTTTCCCGCGATATCGGATTTTTCCACGCTGGACTTCACTCCGCTCGCGCGCGCCGCGTCGCCGGAATCGCCGACGCGCCAAGCTCTTCGCTCAGAAAGGTGAAATCATGACCGTTCCCACGGATATCGTCGTCGCGCCGTTGACGCCCGCCGTCGGCGGCCTCGTGTCGGGACTCGACCTGTCGCGACCGCTCTCGGAGCGCATGGTGAAAAGCCTGCGCGCCGCGCTGGCGGAACGCCATGTGCTGTTCTTCGAGAACCAGACGCTCGACCCCGCCGCGCAGCGCGATTTCGCCAGCCGCTTCGGCGCGCTGCACGTCCATCCCGTCTATCCCCATGCGGACGGCGTGCCGGAAATCACTTTGATCGAGACCCGCGCGGACTCGCTCCCCGACAACGACAACTGGCATACCGACGTCACCTTCATCGCAACGCCGCCCTTCGGCGCCGTCTTGACGCCGCGCGTTCTGCCCTCGCACGGCGGCGACACTTTATGGTCCTCGACCGTCGCCGCCTATGACGCCTTGTCGGAGCCCATCCGCCGCCTGGTCGACGGGCTGACCGCCGAACACGACTTTCAGCACGGCTTCAAGCGCTATCGCTGGGGCGTCGGAGAGCGTCGCGCGTCTTGGGAAAAGGCCGTCGCGGCCAATCCGCCCGTCGTGCATCCCGTGGTGCGCACGATCGAGGGCGGACGGCGCGGCCTGTTCGTCAACGAAGGCTTCACCTCGCGCATTATCGAACTGACGCCCAAAGAGAGCGACACGCTGCTCGCTTTCCTCTTCTCCCATCTCGCCAAGCCTGAATTCACCGTGCGTTGGCGCTGGAAACTCGGCGACGTGGCGTTCTGGGACAACAGGCTGAGCACGCATTACGCGACGCTCGACTACCTCCCGCAAGGGCGAACGATGACGCGCGCCGCCATTCTCGGCGATCGCCCGCGTTGACGAAAGAACGGGGCTTCATCGTGTCGCCTTCGCCTCCGGTCATTCGCAGCGCCGGCCTCGTGGTTCGCGGCGTCTCCAAGCGCTTCGGCTCGACCCAGGCGCTCGACCGCGTCGATTTCGTGGCGTCCGCGGGCGAGATCGTCGGTTTGATGGGGGCGAACGGCGCGGGCAAGTCGACGCTCGTCAACATTGTCTGCGGCGCCTCGCAGCCTGATTCCGGCGCGATCTCGCTCGCCGGGCGTTCGTTTCGGCCGGCGTCGCCGCGCGACGCGATCGCCGCCGGCGTCGTGGCGATTCACCAGGCCACCGACCGGGCGGGCGCGCCGGGCCTGACGGTCGCCGACGCGCTGCTGCTGGATCGGTTCGCCGACGCGCGCTCGGGATTTTTCGTCTCTCCCGCTTCGATCCGTCGGCAGGCGTCTGATATCGCGGAGCGCGCCGGCTTCGCGTTGCCGCTCGATCGCGACTTTGGAGAGATCGGCGCGGCGGAGCGTCAGCTCGTCGCCATTGCGCGCGCGCTGTCGGCCGAGGCGCGCATCCTCATTCTCGACGAACCGACCGCGAGCCTATCCGTCGCCGAGGCCGACCGGCTGTTCGGCATTCTGGAGGAGCTTGCGCAGCGCGGTCTCGCGATCGTCTACATCTCCCACCGCACCGGCGATCTCGTGCGCCTGGCCCATCGCGCCACGGTGCTGCGCGGCGGGCGCGTGGTGGCTGATCTGAGCCGGCCGATCGACTTTTCCCTAGCGCTCGAAGCGATGATCGGCCGGCCGATCGCCAACGCGCGCCCGGCCGCGCGGACCGCCGCGGGCAAGCCGGTTCTCGAACTTGAGAACCTGCGTCTTCACGCCGATTCCTCGCCGATCGACCTGGCGGTGCGAGCGGGCGAGGTCGTCGCCGTCACCGGCCCGCTCGGCGCCGGGAAGAGCCGGCTGTTGCTGTCGGTGTTTGGCGTGGCGCGGCCCGCTTCGGGCGAGATGCGTTTGGACGGCGAGCCGTGGCGGCCCGCAGGCCCGGCGGAGGCGATCGCGCGCGGCGTCCATATGGCGGGCGAGGACCGACGCCGCACATCCTTCATGCCGGCCGACTGGCCCGGCGGCGCGATTTCGGCGTCGATCTCGCTGCCCTATTTGCGGCGCTGGTTTCCGCACGGATTTCTCATCCCCGCCGTCGAGCGCCGCGCCGCGCTCGAAGGCATACGCCGCCTCGGCATTCGCGCTTCCGGCCCGGACGCGCGGCTCGACACGCTGTCGGGCGGCAATCAGCAGAAGGTCGTGCTCGCGCGCTGGCAGGCGGAGCGCCCGCGCGTTCTGCTTCTCGACGAACCGTTTCAAGGCGTCGATGTGGGCGCGCGCGCCGATATCGCCGCCGCGATCCGCGCCGAAGCCGACATCGCGGTCCTCGTGGCGACCTCGGACCCCGAAGAGGCGATCGAGGTCGCCGACCGCATCTTCGTCTTGGATTCGGCAGGCCTGCGGCCGTTCGGCGACGACGACGCGACGCGCGAGATCGTCGATTCAAGCCACCGCGACGGAGCCCCCGCATGAGCGCTTCCGCCCAAATCGCTCCCGCCAAAAGCAATGTGGCGAAGAGCCGCGTCGACGGCTTGGCCGGCGCGGCGCGGCGCGGCGCGGTGTTCCTGCTGCTCGCCATCCTCGTCGTCACATTTTCGATCGCCGAGCCGGCGTTCTCGAGCGTCAACAATCTCATGAGCGTGCTGCAGGCGGTTTCGGTGGTCGCCATACTCAGCGTCGGCGTGACCATCAGCGTCGCCGTCGGCGGCTTCGATCTTTCCGTGGGCGCCGTCGCCGCGTCGAGCGTGATGACGGCGAGTTACGCGATGGTGGTCTGGCGGCTTGGCGCAGCCGAGACCGTCGCGCTGGTCATCGCGTTTGGCTTCGCCGTCGGGCTCGTCAACGCCGTGCTCATCGTCCGGGTCGGCGTGCCGGATATGCTGGCGACGCTCGCCCTCAATTTTCTGCTCACCGGCCTGCAACTGATTCCGACCGCCGGACGATCGATCGCGACGGGCCTCATTTTGCCCAGCGGCGCTTCGGCCAATGGCGTCTTCGACCCCAACTTTTTCGCCATCGGCCGCGCGCGCCTGTTCGACGTGGCGCCGCTGCCCGTGCTGGCGATGCTTTTCATCGCCGTCGCCGGGTTCGTTCTGACCGAGCGCACGCGCATCGGCCGGCTGCTGTTCGCGGTCGGCGGCAACGAAATCGCCGCGCGGCTCGCTGGCGCGCCGACAGAGAGGCTGAAGATTCTCGCCTATTGCCTTTCGGCGACGCTCGCCGCGACCGGCGGAATCATCGTCGCCGCCCGCGTCGGACGCGGCGACGTGTCCTCGGGCGCTTCGCTTCTGCTCGATTCCGTGGCGGCCGCGCTGATCGGCTACGCCGTGCTGAACGCACGCCGCCCGAACGTCTTCGGCTCCATCGTCGGAGCGATCTTCGTCGGTGTGCTCCTCAACGGGCTCACCATGCTGAACGTGCCCTACTACACCCAGGATTTCGTCAAGGGCGCGGTGCTCGTCGGCGCGTTGAGTCTGACCTACGGACTCGGGCGCCGACGCGCGTGAAACCTCTCACCAAACCGAAAGGCGTAAACTCATGACCAATCTTCAGCGCTCGCTTCTTCTGGGGGCCGCCGCCGGACTCCTCGGCTTCATCGCTCCCGCAACCGCCGACGGCCTCAAAGGCGCGCCGGCGCCATTCGACAAGGGCGGCGTGAAAATCGCGCTCGTCAGTTACATCTCGGCGGGCGACTTCTTTCAGGCCTATCAATCGGGCGCGCAAGCCCAGGCGAAGAAACTCGGCGTCGACTTACGGGTCTTCCCCGGCAAGCAGGACGCGGCCGAAGAGCGCGATCAGATCGAACAGGCCGTCAACCTCGGCGTCAAGGCGATCATCATCGACCACGGCCTGCCAGAATCGCTGAAGGACGTCGCGCAAAAGGCCCTCGACGCGGGCGTCAAAGTGATTGCTTTCGACGTCAATCTCGACAACGCCAAGATCCCGCAGATCGAGCAGAGCGATCGTTTGCTCGCGCGCCTCGCCCTGGAGCAGGCGGTCAAGGACAACGGCGACAGTTTCAAGGCCGCCTATGTCTATGTGCCGGGCTTCGCGCCGCTCGACCGGCGCGACGAAGTGTGGACCGAGTTCAAGGCGAAGCACCCGGGCGTCGTCGAAGTCGCGCGCTTCGGAACGGTGAACGCGACGACCGCGGCGAGCGTCGCCGACCAGGCGAAAGCGGCGCTGCGCGCCCATCCCGAGATCAATGTGATCTTCGCGCCCTACGACGAGTTCGCGCGCGGCGCCAAGCTCGCGCTGAACGAGCTCGGCCTCGCCTCGAAGATCAAGGTCTATTCGGCTGACGTGTCGACGGCGGACATTCGCGAGATCACGGAAAAGGACAGCCCGTGGGCGGCGACGGTCGCGACCAATCCGGCTGTCGTCGGCGCCGTCTCGGTGCGCGCGGCGGCGCTCGCCGTCGCGGGGCAGGATCCGGGCGGCACAATCGTCGTCGAACCGACCTTGCTGACGCAGAAGGCGCTCAGCGATTCGGGAGTCGCCACGATCGAAGACCTCTCCGCCAAGATTCCCGCCTTCGGCAAGTCCACCGCCGCTACGGCGCCCTGGATCGCCGACTAACCGCGCGCGCCGACCCCTGAAGGGACCATCACAATGCGTCATGCAAGATATAGGCTTCTGGCCGGCTTCGCCGCTGGCCTGCTTACGGCTTCGGCGGCCAACGCCGCGGGGCTGACCGGAGCGCCGCCGCCATTCGACAAGGGCGGCGTCAAAATCGCTGTCGTCAATTTTATCGGCGGCGGCGATTGGCTCCAGGCTTTCGAGGCCGGCGCCAAGCGCCAGGCCGACGCCCTCGGCGTCGACTTACGCATTTCGGAAGCGCGTCAGGACCCCGACGCCGAGCGGCAGCTGATCGAACAAGCGATCAATCTCAAGGTCGACGGCCTCATCATCAACAACGGCAAACCGGAAGCGCTGAAGGACGTCGCGCAGAAGGCGGTCGACGCCGGCATCAAGGTCGTCGCTTACGACGTCAATCTCGACAATCCGAAGATCGCGCAAGTCGAACAGAGCGACCACGACATGGCGCGCCTCGTGCTCGAGCAGGCGGTCAAGGAGCAGGGCGACGGCGCCAAGGGCGGCGTCGTCTATGTCGCGGGATTTGCGCCGCTCGATCGCCGCTACGAAGTCTGGAAGGAATTCGGCAAGTCGCACGGCATCGTGGAAACGGCGGTTTGGGGCGTCGTCAACGATTCGGTGGCGGCCTCCGTCGCCGACCAGACCAAGGCGGTGCTGCGCGCCCATCCCGACATCTCCTTGATTTTCACGCCGTGGGACGAATTCGCGCGCGGCGTGAAACTCGCCATCGACGAACTCGGCGTCGCCAACAAGGTCAAGATTTACGGCGTCGACATCTCGACGTCCGACATTCAGGCGATCGTCGAGCCCAACAGTCCGTGGGTGGCGACCGCGGCGACCAACGCGTCCGTCGTCGGCGAAGTGTCGGTGCGGGCGGTCTCCCTGGCGATCGCCGGCAAGGACCCCGGCCATTCCGTGTTGGTCCAGCCCTCGCTCGTCACGCGCGCGCAGCTCATCGACAACAAGATCGCCACGATCGAGGATCTCGCCGCCAAAATTCCGGCGTTCCGCGCCAGCGACGCGGCGACCGCGCCGTGGATTCCAGCGCCCAAATGAGCGCTCGCTCTTGATCCGCCGGCGCGGACAAGCCCTGCTTGCCGCGCCGGCTTTTTCCCTTAGAGGCGCCCGACCCGTGAACGACCTGCCGACCCCGGATTACGCGCAATATGCGTCTCATCGGGCATTCCGAGCAGGGCGGGCGCGCCGACGGTCTGCAAGTGATGGTTCATCGCGGCCGCGCCTATGTCGCGCACCCCTGGTCTCGCGGGTTCTCGATACTCGACGTTCGCGATCCCTCGCGGCCGCAAACGGTCGCGTTCGCGCCCGCGCCGCCGAACACCTGGACGATCCATCTCCAGACCCACGACGATCTTCTGCTCGTCGTTCACGCGCGCGATCTGTTCGCGGACGCGAGTTTCGCGGACGAGAAGGTTTATTACTCACGCTCGGTCGGCGAGACGATCGGCTCTGCGCGATCGAGCGGCGGCGAGCGAGCGTGGTCGGCGGGGATGGCGGTCTACGACATTTCCACGCCCGACGCGCCCCGCCAAATCGGCTTCTTTCCCGTCGAGGGCGTCGGCGTCCATCGCATCTGGTATGTCGGCGGACGCTACGCCTATGTTTCGGCGCTGCTCGACGGTTTCACCGACTACATCCTGCTGATCGTCGATCTCGCGGATCCGACGCGGCCCGTGGAAGCCGGGCGCTATTGGCTGCCGGGGATGAATCGCGCCGCCGGGGAGACGCCGACCTGGGGCGAAGGCCGGCGCTACGCGCTGCATCACGCTCTCGTCGCCGGCGATGCGGCGTATGCCTGCTGGCGCGACGGCGGCCTGACGATCCTGGACGTCGCCGATCGCACGGCGCCGAAGCTCGTCGTCCATCGCAACTGGTCGCCGCCCTACGGCGGCGGCACCCATTCGGCGCTGCCGCTGCCTGATCGGGAACTGCTCATCGTCGCCGACGAGGCCGTGGCCGACGACGAAGCCGACGGCCGAAAATTCACCTGGGTGTTCGACATCCGCGCGCGCGACAACCCGATTTCGATTTCGACCCTGCCGACGCCGGCCGAAATCGACTACGCCCGGAAAGGCGCGCATTTCGGGCCGCACAATCTGCATGAAAATCGGCCGGGCTCGTTCGTGTCGTCGAATTTGATTTTCGCTGCTTGGCAGAACGCCGGCGTGCGCGCGTTCGACATCGCCGACCCTTACGCGCCGCGGGAGGCCGGCGCGCTCGTGCCCGCCGCGCCCAATCGCATGATCGACCGCCGTCGCCGACCGCCGATCATCCAGAGCGCGGACGTTTTCGTCGACGCGCGCGGGCTTCTCTACGTCACCGACTACAATGCGGGCCTTTCGATCATTGAATATTGTGGCTGACCGCGCGGGGTCTCGCCGCGCCGGCGCGTCAGTCGCTCAGGCTCGCCTCAGGCGGCGCGACAAAGCCATCCCCGATCTTGCGCCGCGAACAACGTCATGATTTCCGCGCGCTTCACGCCATCGCGCCGCATGAGGCGGACGACGATGGGATCGTCGAGCATTTCGGACAAAGTCAATTCGCGGTCGACGAGCGGCGGGCTGGGCCGTTTTTGGATCGGTTCACGGTGCGTTGCGGGCATAGACGTTCTCGATAGAGGAGCTGGATCGGCGATCGACATTCGCGCGCCGGCGTCCGGAGAACAAGCGAGCGTTTCTTGCCGCAGCTTTGAGCGTTCTTGCCTGGCTGTCACGCGACGGCGCGCTCGTCGCCTTCGCCAGCGGCCTGGCGGCGCAGCCAATCGCGGAAGTAAATGACTTTCGGCAGATTGAGCTTGGCTCGCGGCGCCACGAAATAATAGGCGAAGTCGACGGGACGCTCCGCCTCGATCGGGCGCGCGAGACGTCCGGCTTGAAGGTCCGCCGCCGCCAGCGCCGATTTGGCGAGCGCGACGCCTCGCCCGAGGATCGCCGCCTCGATCACGAGACTCGCCTGATTGAATCGCGGCCCTCGATCGACTTCCGCGTCGTCGACGCCCGCCGCGCGAAGCCACATGTCCCAGTTCGGGCAGGAAGGATCGTTATCGGGGCTGTCGTCGTGCAGCAGCGTCAGACTGAGGAGATCGCGCGCCGAGCGCAAAGACTTGCCGCGCAACAAATCGGGACTGCAGACGGGGATGACGGTTTCGGTCAGCAGCTTTTCAAAGACGACATCGGGATAACCGCCGGCGCCGTAGCGCACCGCGACGTCGATGCGGTCCCGCGAGAAGTCCACGAGTCGCATCGACGCGGAAACGTGGACGTCGATTTCGGGATGTTCGCGCTCGAACGATTCCAGCCTTGGCAGGAGCCACTTCGCGGCGAAGGACGGCGCGACGCTCACCGACAAGGCGCCGGCCTCGCCGAGCGAGGCGATGGCGTCCATCGCGTCGGAAAGGCGGGCGAAACCTTCGCGCAGGTCGCGCAGGCCCGCCGAGCCGGCGTCGGTGAGAACGAGGCCGCGGCCGTTGCGCTCGAACACGGGGAGGCCGATGTGATCCTCGAGCAGACGAACCTGATGGCTGATCGCGGCCGGCGTCACATGCAACTCATTGGCCGCCAGCGACAGGCTGAGATGGCGCGCGGCGGCTTCGAAGGCCCGCAGAGCGTTCAGAGGCGGCAAGGGTCGGCGCGGCGGAGGACTCATGACGGCGTCTGCTTCCATTAGTATATAAAATTGATAGAATTACACCATAATACGCCGCGGGCGCGAGGGCAAGGCGGCGCGCGCCGCTTTCGGGCCTTCGCGCCGACAAAAAGAAGAACCCGCCGTTCCCCTGGGGGGAACAGCGGGCCGAGTCTGAGGAGGAAAGTTCACGCCGCGGCTCAAGGACAAGCGGCGGCGCGAATACGGCGTAACATCGCGCGCCGTCCGCCACACGCGAGGAATATCGAACCATCGGCTCAAATTTCCTCAGGCCAAGAACGCTCATATCTCGCCTCAGGAAACTTTGATTGCGCGCAGTCGCGCGACCGGCAAATTGGGCTCGTCTAGAAACGTCACGGGGGAGCCGCGTCGTGCTGCAAGTCGTAAAGCCAGGAGATTCGATCGGGCTCGATCCGCGCGCCCGTCGGATTGTCGCGGCGCTTTCCGGCGCCACGAGTTTTGCGGCCCTGAACGTCGAAGCGGCTCGCGACGCCTATCGCGCGTCGCGGGCGCCGTATCTCTGGCCACTCGACGAAGTCGCAGATGTTCGCGACCTCGAAACGGGCGGCGGCGCGCCGCCGATGCGGCTTTTCCGCCCGCTGGCGCGCGCGCCGAGCTTTCTGCCCCAGACCTATTTCTTCTTGCACGGCGGCGGCTGGACCGTCGGCGATCTCGCGTCTTACGAACCGCTCTGCCGTCGCCTTGCGCGAGTCTTGCGCGCCAATATTGTTTGGGTCGACTATCGCTTGGCGCCCGAGCATCCCTTTCCCGCTCCCCTCGACGACGCGCTCGCCGCGTGTCGATGGTTCTTCGCCAACGCCGCCAAGGCCGGCTTGGACCCTAACGATGTCGGCGTGATCGGCGACAGCGCCGGCGCGAACCTGGCGGCCGTCGCCGCGACGCTGAATGGCAACGGCGAGCTCGGCGCCAAATTCGCCGCTCAGATTCTGATTTACCCATGTCTCGATTTGACGCGCCGACATCGATCGCACGCCGATCTCGCCGAGGGCTTCCTTCTGACCAAGGCCGTCTACGATTGGTATGTCGGGAACTATTTGGCCGGCCACGACGCGGAGGATCCCCGCGTCTCGCCGCTGCTTAGGCCCGACCTCTCCGGTATGGCGCCCGCGGTCGTTCTGCATGCCGGCTTTGATCCCCTGCGCGACGAGGCGATCGCCTATGTCGCGAAGCTGCGGCGCGCCGGCGTCCCGGTCAAGGAGATCGCCTTCGCGGACATGATGCACGGCTTCGTGAATATGGGCGCCGCCCTGCCGCAGGCCGGCGACGCCCTGGATTGCATTGGCGCGGCGCTGCAAACGCTTCTGACGAAATCGCCCAGCGCGAGGTCGGCGCCGCGTTCCCAACGAGCATGAGGGGAGGCAATAGCAATCCGATTTTGACCGCTTCTTCCGCGAAGGCTGTTGTGCGCAAGCCGATGCGCGCGCGGCGGCGGCCGCTGATCCGAAGTCGGCGGGCATTTCCACGACAAAGGTCGGAGATGCCGCGGTCTGGCCGATCGGCCTCTATTTCGCCGACCTCCCCGAAGGCGCAGAGATCAGCCGCCAAAAACGTGCATTGAATCGTCAACTCGGATCAAGCGGCGCGACGCATTGACCCCTCCATCGCCTTTGTGATCAATCCTATGCGGCGCCGATCCGCGTCGGGGCCCCAAGTTGATTCACGCGCGCGCCGTCTCGCGACCGGTCGCGGCGCGTTCCGCTGGTTTCTTGGCCTGCAATCGCCTACGGAAACGCGGCGTCGTTGCGTCGCAAAGCAGAGAGTCGTCATGCCCGCCCCCCGCCCGCCCGCCTTCGACACGCTGAGCCTGCACGCCGGGCAGCACCCCGACCCCGTGACGGGCGCGCGCGCCGTGCCGATCTATGAGACGACATCCTACGTCTTCAGCGATTCCGACCATGCCGCCGCGCTTTTCAACCTCGAACGCGCCGGCCATCTCTATTCCCGCATCTCCAACCCGACGACGGCGGTGCTCGAAGAGCGCATCGCCGCGCTCGAAGGCGGCGTCGGCGCCGTCTGCACCGCCAGCGGAATGGCGGCGCTGCATCTGGCCATCGCGACCCTTGCGAGCGCCGGCGATCACATCGTCGCCTCGTCCTCGCTCTATGGCGGCACGATCAACCTGCTGACGCAGACGCTGCCGCGCTTCGGCATTCGCACGACCCTGGTCAACCCTAGGGATCATGCGGGCTTCGCCGCCGCCATTGGCCCGCAAACTCGGCTCGTCATCGGCGAGACCATCGGCAATCCCGGCCTCGAAGTTCTGGACATCCCAGTCGTTGCGAAAATCGCGCATGACTCTGGCGTTCCCCTGCTGATCGACAACACGTTCGCCACGCCCTATCTCTGCCGCCCGATCGAATTCGGCGCGGACATCGTCATGCATTCGCTGACCAAATGGATTGGCGGGCACGGCCTCGTGATCGGCGGGGTCCTCGTCGATTCCGGCCGTTTCGACTGGATCGCCTCGGGCAGGCACGCGACCATGATCGAGCCCTACGCCGGCTACCACGGGCTCGTTTTCGCCGAGCATTTCGGACCGTCGGCCTTCATCATGCGGGCGCGGACGGAGGGCTTGCGCGACTTCGGCGCGTGCCTTTCGCCCCACAACGCGGCGCGCCTGTTGACCGGCGTCGAGACGCTATCCCTGCGCATGCAGCGCCATGTCGAGAACACGCACGCCGTTCTGGCGGCGCTGAGCGCCAACGAAGCGGTGACCTGGGTGACGCATCCGTCGTTGCCTGGCCATGCCGATCACCAATTGGCCGCCCGGCTGCTGCCGCGCGGCGCCGGCTCGATCGTCAGCTTCGGCGTCAAGGGCGGGCGACCGGCCGGCCGCAAGTTCATCGAGGCGCTCAAGCTCGCCAGTCATCTGGCCAATGTCGGCGACGCCAAGACGCTTGTCATCCACCCCGCGAGCACGACCCATCAGCAGATGAGCGCGGCGCAATTGGCGGCCGCCGGCGTCGGCGAGGACATGGTCCGCCTGTCGGTTGGGCTGGAAGCCGCCGCCGACATCATCGCCGATCTCGAGCAAGCGCTGCGCGCGTCGCAGAAGAAGTGAAAGGGCCGCCGATGAGGCTCGAACTCGATGGTCGCCAGGTTTTCGCCGCCGCGGGCGGAAAAGCGCATGAACTGGGCCAAAAGCTGATCGTCTTTCTGCACGGCGCGGGCATGGACCATAGCGTCTGGGCGCTGCAAAGCCGTTGGTTCGCCCATCACGGCTACAACGTGCTCGCCGTCGATCTTCCCGGCCACGGCGGCTCCGCGGGCTCCGCGTTGACGGATATCGGCGCGCTGGCGGATTGGACCGCGCGTCTGATCGCCGCGGTGGGCGCCGAGCGCGCCATGCTCGTCGGTCACAGCATGGGCGCGCTGATCGCGCTGGAAACGGCGGCCCGCCATCCCGGCCTCGTCGCCGGCATGGCCCTGATCGGCGCGGCGGCGAAGATGCCCGTGCATCCCGACCTGCTCGCGGCGGCCAAAGCCAATTCACATCTCGCCATCGACATGGTGGGTTTGTGGAGCCTCGGCGCATCCGCCACTCAGGGGGGCAATAAGGCCCCAGGCCTTTGGATGCTGGGCGCGACGGAGCGCCTACTGGAAAAAGCCGCGCCGGGCGTTCTGTATGCGGATCTGGCCGCCTGCAACGCCTATCAGACTGCGACGGAGGCGGCGGCGAAAGCGACCTGCCCGACGACATTGATCCTGGGCGAACGTGACATGATGACGCCGCTGAAGGGGGGGCGCGCTCTGGCGGCGCTCATCGCGGGCGCAAGGACGATCGTGCTGCCGGGAGCCGGGCATATGCTCATGACCGAGCGACCGGACGAAGTTCTGGAAGCGCTCAAGGCGTCGGTCGCCGGCATTTATTTGAGAACGCCGGCGCCGCTTTCGTAGACGCTGTCCGGCGCCATGTGCGCGAGCCGGAATTGCGCGCCGAAATGCATTCTCCTGGCCGTGGACAAACGCGGTGCGTGCGAGCGACGGATCAAGGAGGACAAGGGCGCGATCAAATGGACGCCGCTGTCATCTCGCTCGTTCGCCGCCGACGCCGCGCGCCTTCAGCTTCATACCCTCGCCTATAATCTCGACGCCTTGCTGCGCACGCTCGCGACGCCCGAGCCGATCAGAGACGGGTCGCTCACAAGCGTGAAGGAGAAGCTGATCAAGATCGGCGCGAGGGTCGTGAGCCACGGCCGCTATGTCGCCTTCGATATGGCCGGGGTCGCCGTCTCGAGAGACCTGTTCGTCGATATCCTGCGGCTAATCGTCGCGCTACGGCCGCCGCCGCCGCTCCTATCGACAGTGTATTCGGCGCGCCGCTCGATTTAGGCGCGTCCCAACGCCCGCCGCAAACATTTTGCCGGCGGTCCAGGCTTGTCAGGAATACGAGGCTGTTCCAGATTGGCGTTGCAACCGACGCCTATCTCTGGAATGTCGGCTTCATCGACTGGAAAGCGCAAAATGCGTCGCCACGCGTCGCCCGCCAACGGTCTCCAACAAGAAAGAGGCGCTTTCTCACGCTCCGTGGGAAATATGCGTCTGACGATCCCGAAGCAAATGCCGCTTTAGGGGATCGCGCGAATCGGGGGGAATACGAGGATGGCGGCGCGTTGCGTTCGCAGCCTGGTCGCAATGACCGCTGCGGGATTGCTATCGGCATGGTCCAACAGCGCCTGGGCGGAGAGCGCGGAATTGCCCGATCCCGTCTATCATAACCTCAGATACACCGACGACTTCTCCCATCCGGCCGAGCCGAACAAGAAGCCGGACCTATGGGACAAATTCAAATTCATCCCGATCGGCGACGGTAAGTTCGGCCCCACTTTTCTGACGCTCGGGGGCGAATGGCGGGAGCGGTTCGAGTCCTACGTCAATCCCAATTTCGGCATCAAGGCGCCGGCGCGGGACGCCTATTTGCTTCAGCGCCTGCTGGTGAGCGCCGATCTGCACGTGACGAATTATTTTCGCACATTCGTGCAACTCGGCGACATGCGGCGCTTAGGCGTTCGCGGCGTGACGTCGACCACCGACATCGACCCCCTCGATCTCATGCAGGCGTTCGTCGACTTTACGCCGCCGACGCCCTTCGGCGACGCGCCGACATTCCGCTTCGGCCGCGAAGAGCTCCTGTTCGGCTACCAGCGTCTGATCGCGGTGCGCGAGGGGCCGAACGTGCGGCGCGCGTTCGACGGTTTTCGCTTCTCCGACCAATTGGACGGCGCGTCGATCGATCTTATCGCCGTGCACCCGGTCACCGATAACTCCGCCGCCGGATTCGACGACGCCACCAACTTCAAGCAGACCCTGACCGGCGCCTACGCCACGCTGCCGATCGGGTCCGTGCTGAAGACGGACCTCTATTCGCTCAACTATGAAAACGAGGCCGCCAAGTACCGAGGGCTTTCCGGCGTGGAGGAACGCCACACGATCGGCTCGAGAGTGTTCGGCGACCTCGAGGGATTCGAATGGAATCTGGAGGCCATGGGTCAAACCGGCACGTTCCGCAACCAGGACATTCGCGCCTACATGCTCGCGGGAACCGTAAGTTACACCTTCCGCGATGTGCCATGGACGCCGAAGGTCGAGGTCGAAGCCAATGATGCGAGCGGCGACAACAGCCATTCTTCGACGATCGGCACGTTCAACGCGATGTATCCGCGCCTACCCTATTTCGCCGAGACCGCGCTGCTCGTCCCCTCGAACGTGAAGGACGTCCGGCCAGTGTTCAGCTTCGATCCGGTCAAGGACGTCCAGGCGACCTTCGGCTGGGACACGCTGTGGCGCGCTTCGACGACCGACGGCCTCTACGGAAGCGGACTGGTGGAATACGCGAACACCAGTAAGGCCACGGGATCGCGGGTGGGAACCGAATTGTCGGCCGACGTGCGCTGGCGAATCGACCAACATCTGCAAATAGGCGCGATCGCCGCGGAGTTCCTTTCGGGCCCAGCGGTGCAAGAGGCGCTGGGAAAGAACGTCACGTACCTCGTGGCCTATATGAAGTACAAGTTCTGAGAGCGGCATGCCGCCGGAAACCGGACCGCGAGCGTTAGTCGATCTCGTGCGCCGGCGCGCGCTCCGGCGCGCCGGGCGGCGCGGCGCGAAGATATTGCGCCGGCCACGACAAGGCCTGCCCGAGTTCGCGAGCGGCGCGCAGCGGCCAATAGGGCTCGCGCAGAAGCTCGCGCGCGAGCAGCACAAGGTCGGCCTGACCAGTGCGGACAATTTGATCGGCCTGGGCCGGCGCCGTGATCATCCCGACCGCCGCGGTCGCGATTTCCGCCTCACGCCGAATGCGTTGCGCGAACGGAACTTGATATCCCGGCCCGGCCGGAACCTTGGCGCTCTCGACATTGCCGCCTGACGAGCAGTCGATCATATCGACGCCGAGACTTTTCAGCCGGCGCGCAAGCTCGACCGACTGATCGAGATCCCAGCCGCCTTCCGTCCAATCGGTCGCGGAAATGCGCACGATCAACGGGCACCGGTCCGGGAGAACCCGGCGCACCGCCGTGACGCAGTCGCGAAGGAAGCGAGTGCGGTTGTCGAACGAACCGCCATAGCTGTCGGCGCGGCGATTGCTCAGCGGCGAAAGAAACTGATGAAGGAGATATCCATGCGCGCCGTGAATCTCGATCACGCGGAACCCGGCGGCGTAGGCGCGCTCAGCCGCCGTCGCGAACGCCCGCTGCAGCGTCTGAATGCGCTCGACGCTCAGCTCCTCCGGCGTTGCGTAGTTCGCGCCGAACGGCGCCGCGCTTGGCCCGACGGGCGTCCAACCCCCCAGCGCCTCGGGCACGGCGCCCTGTCCCGACCAAGGGCGATACACGCTGGCCTTGCGCCCGGCGTGCGCCAGTTGAATGCCGGCGATGGCGCCCTGCGCATCGATGAAGCGCGTGACGCGCTCCAGCGCTTCGAAATGCGCCTCGCTCCAGACGCCGAGATCCTGGGGCGAGATGCGCCCTTCCGGCGAGACGGCGGCCGCCTCGGTGAACACGAGCCCCGCGCCGCCCACCGATCGGGCGGCCAAATGGGCGAAATGCCAATCGTTGGCGTAGCCGTCCACACAGGAATACTGGCACATCGGCGAGACGCCGATGCGATTGGGGAGCGCGATATCGCGGAGCCGAAGCTCGCTGAACAAGTGAGACATGAAAGGGCCTTCCGCGCATTGACGCTCGTCAGCGCCATTGTGCTCATCAATTCCGCCGCGCGGCAAGGCGTCCCTCTTCGCGCAGAACGTCGCTCGATCGCGAAGCCGGCGCGCGCGCTTGGAAGCTAAGGATTTTCGACCGAGCCTATCGGCGGATTCTCACGACGAACGAATTTGGTGATGTAAACCAAGCCGTGATCCGCATCGACTTTGACCCAGTCGCCCGTTTCGATCAATTCGAGCGGATCCCGATCGAGTTCGGTCACCGCGGGGACGCGGCTGACGACGGCGCCCAGCGCGACCTTCGTGCTCATCCGGTTGAAGATCATCGCTTTGGGGCCGACGCCGTTTTGCCTGGCGAGGTTGAAGTAGTGCGACCAGCCGGACGAACCTTTGGCGCCGGGAAACACCAGCACCTTGCCCGCGAAAATTTGCCCTCTCAGCTCGTGCCGGAGCTCGGTGATCGTTCCCGTGTTGTGATCCATGCCGCCCCATCCGGAGATCGCGTCATGACTCACCAACGCTTCGCCTTCGGCGACTCCGGCGGTCACCTTGCGGCCGCGCAACACAAGGACGCTCAATTTAGGCCTCCTTCCCAACGGCCGGTCAACGCGGCGTTCACGCAATCTTCGAGAGAGCCGAACCAGGCCTGCGTGCCGAGCACGATCGCCGGCAGGTAATGGGCCTGCTTGGCCGAATCCGTTGCGACGACTTTCACGCCTTTCGGCAAGATTCGGCTGATCGCCGGGCAGGTGTCGCTGAGCAGACGCCCACCGGCGTCTTCGATCATGGCGGTGAAGCCGCTGCGATCGGCGACCTCCTTGATGGCGCGCGGCGTGTGAATCCAAAGATGCGTATTCGCGCTGATTCGCTTGCCTTCCAACAGGCGCGCCGCCGCCCAGACCTGCTCGATCGAATCATGGGGGCAGCCGAGCATGATGAAATCGACATTCGGATCGGACGCGCCGGCGTTCAGGCGATCATAGGCGACTTTGCGTTCGGCGGCCCCATAGACATGCGTCGCTGCGGGCTGCCGATCGCCGAACGCTTGCGCGAGGGCGCGCGCCTCGGGCGTGACGCCAGGCAAATGATACATCTCGACGCCGCCCGATGAGGCCGCCGAAGCGCCGAAATGCTTGAGCCGCGCGAGATTGGGCACGGAGCGGACGCCATCGAGCGCCGGGATTTCGTCCTGCACGACCTCGCCGACGTAATAGCCGAAAAGGCCCCAATCCATCATGTCCTCGACCTCGATTTCGGCGCGGAACAGATGCGTGGCGAAGCGGTTCTCGGGTCTGTGGAGCCCCCAATAGGGAATTCGTCCGGTCACCGCCGCGGCGCTCGAGCTTTCGCGTCCTTCGGTGTTGGTGCGCGCGCCGAGCACCGCGTTGCAGTAGACTACCGCCGAGGATTCCATCCACGCGCAATGCTCGCCTTGAACCGGCACATTGCCGACCTGATAGGGCGTGCAGGTCGACAGCATCTGGACGCCGCGCCGCCCGAAGAACAACTCGCTCTGCGCATGGAGGCGAATGGCCTCCTCGGGAACGCCGAACTCGCGGGCTTCGTCGCGGTAGATGCCGTGGATGAGCTGGCAGGTCGACGCCTCGAATTGGGGCGTCTCGACGATTTCGTCGCTGTCGAGGTTGAAACGCGAGAATACCCCGTCCATTCCGTGTTCCATCGCCACCTTGCGAACGACGGGATTGGTCACGGTGGTGACGGTCGCGGCGTTTTTCGTCTCGACAAGGCGCTCGGCGCCAAGCGCTTCGCCATAACGCGCCAGCAATTCCATCGCCTTCTGGCGAGCGCGGCCTTGCGCCCCGTCGAGCATCGATTTCTCGTGGTCCGTCAGCTTCATGACCCGTCCTCCCTTCGCGCTTTCAGCCGGCGAAACGCGGCTCCGGCAGCCCGCGGACGCCGACGTCGATCGCGATCAGCCCGCCGGAAAGCGGCGCGCGGGCAAGTTGGTCGGCGTCCAGTCCGACCGACATGCTCGTGACGTAAAGGATACCCAACCCATCGCCGCCGAACGCGCATGACGTCGGTCGGTCGAACGGCAGCTCCACAGTCCGATCGATGCGCCCGTCCGGCGCGTAGCGCACCAGACGCCCGCCCATGATCTCGGCGTTCCACAGAAAGCCTTCGGCGTCCACGGTCGAACCATCGGGACGGCCGGGATGCCCACTGGCGTCGGCGAAGACGCGGCGATTCGAGATTCGGCCTTCGTCGATCTCGAAATCGAACGCCCAGATTTTCGTGCGGCGCGTATCGGAGAAATAGAACACGCGATCGTCGGGACTGAAGGCGATCGAATTGGGAATGATCACGTCATTGAACTGGCGCTCGATCGTCAGATCGGCGCCGACCCGATAGAGGCTGCCGTCGGGCTCGAAGGCTTGGCCGTTCATCGTGCCGATCCAGAAACGGCCGCGCCGATCGATCTTTCCGTCATTGAGGCGGTTGAGCGGCATGGTCGGCTCGAACGCGGCAAGCATGGCGAGCGCGCCGGTCGCAGGGTCGAACGCCTGCAGCGTGCGGTCAAGCGCGAGCGCGAGGCCTTCCCCGGCGCGCAAGGCGCAGCATCCGAGGCTCCCAGCCGGCAGCTGGCGAACGTCATGTCGACCTGTTCGCGGATCGTAGGATTGCAGCCGGGCTTGCACGACATCCACCCACCAGAGCCTGCCGGCGCGGGGGCACCAGATCGGCGACTCGCCGAGCCGCCCCGGGCCGCCGGCCACGATCGGATCGTAGTCGATCATCCCCTAATTCCCCGCCTCTCGGCTATTTCCCGCGGCTCGCTCACGACCGGGCGTCCGCATTCGCGTGGGGGGCGACCTCGTCCTTCGCGTTCATGAAGTCGACTTGCGCCAGGAGACGGTGCAGCAGCGACTTGAGCTTCGCGCCTTCGTTTGCGTCGAATCCGGCCATAAGGCGCTGCTCGCGCCGGCGGCCGGCGGCTTTCAAGTCTTCGAGCAGCCGTCTGCCCGCCTCGGTGAGGCTCACGAGATTGACGCGCCGTCCGCCGGCTTGCGTCGTGATCAGGCCGCGTTCATCCAACAACTTTACGCTGCGGCTGACCGCGCCCCTGTCGAGATCCGCGGCCTCGGCGATCGCGCCGATCGAACGGCGAGACTTGTGGCCGAGGCAGATCAGGATGCGCCATTCCACCACGCCGAGATTCCAGACCTCGCGATAATATTTCGAGGCGCCGCGCGTCAGCCGGTTGGCGATCGCTATGATGAGCACGGCGACATAGTCGTCGGCCAGGTATTTCAGCTCTCCGGCGGCGTCGAGGGCGCCCACGCCTTGGCCGCAATCTCGTTCGTTCAATCTGACGACCCCGGATCCTTTGTTAGGCAGCTGTGCGACGGCGAAAGGGCCTTCGTCAAGACGGCCCAATCAGCGTCGCGCCGCGTGACAGTGATTGGACCGTGCGCGCGTAAATCGTGAGCCACCCCTCAGGGGTCGACTTCGTGATTTGATGAAAGCGCTCGCGCCGCGCCGCCCATTCGGCCTCGTCTATCTTCAAATCGACCGTGCGCGCCTCGACGTCGATCTCGATGAGGTCGCCCTCGTGCACGAGCCCAAGAGGTCCGCCGATCGCCGCTTCCGGGTTCACTTCGCCGACGACAAGCCCCTTGTTGACGAGCCCCGACAATTGGCCGTCGGTGATGAAGGGCACGTTCGGTCCAAGACCGGCGCCCTCGAGCGCGAACACCACGCGCGACGCCATGCCCATGCCGGGCCCGCCCTTGAGCCCAAGCCCCGAGAGCACGACGACGTCGCCCGGACCGATCGATCCGGAACGCACGGCGGCCACCGCTTCATCCGGAGCGCTGAAGACACGCGCGCGGCCTGAAACCTGCAGCTCGCGATCCCACCGGAGCCCCATTTTGATGATGGCGCCGTCGGGCGCGAGATTGCCGCGAACGACCACGATCGCCGGCTTGTCGGAAAGCGGATCGTCAAACGGCCGGATCGCTCCGCCGCGCGCGGAAGGCGCATCCGCGATATTGGCGCTCAGCGTGCGCCCGTTCACCGTCATGACCGAACCGTCGAGAATGGGCTCGAGGCTCTTCATCAGTCCGCGAGCGCCATCGGCGGCCTCCAGGTCCTCGATCGAGGCGGGGCCGTTTGGACGGACGGCGCAGACGACCGGGGTCGTCGCGCCGTGGCGCTCGAACAGTTGGTAGACGTCGACTTCGCAGCCGGCCTCGACCGCGATCGCCTGAAGGTGCTTGATCACATTGATCGAGCTGCTCGCTCCGAGCGCGACCTTGGCGGCGTTGGCGAACGCGGCCTCGGTCAGGATCTGGCGCGGCCGCAGATCCTCCCAGACCATGTCGACGATGCGCGCGCCCGACTGGCGCGCCGCATCGAACATGCGAGCGCTGTTGGCTGCGACCGGCGCCGATCCCGGCAGCGTCATGCCGAGCGCCTCGCATACGATATGCATGGAATTGGCCGTGCCCATGCCCGAGCAGACGCCGGGACCGCGAATGGCGTGCTCGCTCATGCCTGTGAGGTCCTCGAGCGAGGTGTTGCCGACGAGATGATAGCCCGCGTGGAGGAAAACATCTTCGATGTCGACGTGCTCGCCCTGATATTCGCCGCTTTCCTGATAGCCGCACACCACCACGAGGGTCGGAAGGTTGAGCCGGGCGGCCGCCATGAGCTGGCCCGGCGTGGTCTTGTCGCAGGACGCCAGGCAGACCATTCCGTCCAGCTGCGCGCCCTCGACCTGAACTTCGATATCGTTGGTTATCAGGTCGCGCGAAGGAAGGATGTAAGTGCCGGCGCGGCCGGCGCTGTGGATGAAGTCGCTCGGCGCGGCCGTGCGGATCTCGAACGGCAGGCCGCCGGCCGCGCGGATGGCGTCCTTCACGACCTTGGCGACCCCATCGAGGTGGCTGAAGCAGATCGCCAGTTCCGACGACGTGTTCACGATGGCGATTTTGGGCTTCGTCATGTCCTCGTCGGTCAAGCCGAGCGCCCGCCATTGCGCGCGCCGCACAGCCCAGAAGGAGGTGCCTATTGCGTAATTGCTGCGAAGCTTTCTCGTCATGTGCCCTCTCGGCGCCCTGCCGCGCCGTCCTCGCGATCCCACCCGGCGTCGCCGCGGGCGCCAGGCCGGCGACGCCCGCGCGACTGCGGCTCTAATTCGGATGTTGACATGTCACAATCGGCGCGTCAATCTTGGGCGGCTAGATAAAGGCGGGCGGACATGGTGGGAGGAATGGCGATGAAAAGCAGACGCGCGTTCGGGCTCTGCGCGGCCTTGGGCTTGTTTCTGGCGGCGGGAGCGGCGTCCGCCGACACGGTCAAAGTAGGCATAGTGGGCACGTTCTCGGGCCCATTCGCGCGCTGGGGGCAGCAATTCCAGCAAGCGATCGAAGTCTACCAGAAGCAGCACGGCAAGAGCGTGAACGGAACCGACATCGAGGTGATCTACCGCGACGACGGCGGCCCCGACCCGGTTCGCGCCAAGCAGCTCGTGCAATCGCTGATCGTTCGCGACAAGGTGAACTTCCTCGGCGGCATCGTCTTCACGCCGAACGCGCTCGCCGTCGCGGATATCGTCACGGAGTCGAAGATCCCCTTCGTGCTGTTCAACACGCCGACCGCAGTGGTGACCCGAAAATCTCCCTATTTCGTGCGCGTCAGCCACACGCTTCCCGAAGTCGCGGGTCAGATCGCCAAATGGGCCTCCGAAAACGGGGTCAAGCGGGTGGCGACGGCCGTTTCCGATTACACCGCCGGCTATGACGCCGAGGCCGCCTTCACCGAGACCTTCAAGGCGGCGGGCGGCGAGGTCGTGGATTCGATCCATATTCCCCTGGCGACGACGGACTTCGCGCCCTTCCTCGAGCGCGTCGCGCAAGAGAAGCCGGACGCCTTGTTCATTTTCGCGCCGGGCGGTCCCCCGACCGTCGGCTTGATCAACACTTGGGCGGCGCGCCTCAAGCCCGATGGGATCAAGCTGCTGTGCACGGCCGAAACCCAGCAGATCGATCTGCCGAAGATCGGCAAGGCGGCGATCGGCGTCGTGTCGGCGTTCCACTATACGGAGACCGTCGACAATCCGCTGAATAACGCTCTCAAATCCGATCTCACGTCGATGTTCGGCCCGGACGCCACGCCGGATCTCGCGACGGTCGGCGCCTATGACGGCATGGAGCTGATCTACCGCGCGGTGGCCAAATTCGGCCCCGGCGTCACCGCGGATCAGGCGATGAGCCTTTGGAAAGGCCTGTCGTTCGACAGTCCGCGCGGTCCGATGAAAATCGACGAGAAAGAGCGCGACATGATTCAGAACATCTACCTGCGCCGGGTGGAGGAGCGCGACGGCAAGCTCGTCAACATCAACATCGCCACCTTCCCGATGGTCCGCGATCCGTGGAAGGATAGCCACCCTCAGTGAGGGGGCGCCGCCGCGCGCGCTCTGGCTCGCGTTCCAAGCGGCGATTGGACGTTCGCGGCAGTGCGATGAGGGCTTAGGCGAATGGTTTATCTGACCATCCTGCTCGATGGGCTCGCCTACGGAATGGTGCTTTTCATCATTTCCGTAGGCCTGACCGTGACCATGGGCCTGATGCGCGTGATCAATCTCGCGCACGGCGCTTTCGCGATGATCGGCGGCTATGCGGCCGCCGCGCTCGCAGCCTCTGGCGCGTCGTTCCTGGCGGCGCTTATCGTCGCCGTGCTCGGGGTCGCCGTCCTCGGCGCCGTTGTGGAGCTCGCTTTCTACCGACCTCTCTATCGCAAAGGCGAACTGCCGCAATCGCTGATGACTTTCGGACTCACCTTCGTGGTCATCGCCGCGCTCACGATGCTTTTTGGCGCCGGCATGCGGCCGATTCCCATACCGGCCGCTCTCGACGGAATGGTGAACATCGGCTTTCGCGCCTATCCGACCTATCGCCTGTTTCTGATCGGCGTCGGATTGGCTCTGATGGCGCTGCTGTGGGTCGTCATCGACGGCACCCATTACGGCGCTCGCTTGCGGGCGGCGGTCGACAACCCGATGATGACCCAGGCGATCGGCGTCAACGTCAATCTGCTGTTCACGATCACCTTCGCCGCCGGCTGCGCGCTGGCGGCCTTCGGCGCGGTCATCGGCGCGCAGCTTCTGCCGCTCGATTCCTATTACGCGCTACGCTACCTCGTGCTGTTCCTCGTCGTCGTCGGGGTCGGCGGCCTCGGCAATTTCAAGGGATCGTTCGTGGCGGCTGCCGTTCTCGGCGTCGTCGACACCGCTTCCAAATATCTGGTCCCGGGCGCCGCGGCCTATGTGTTCTACGGCCTGGTGCTCGCCCTGCTTCTTTGGCGCCCCGACGGGCTCATGCCTGCGCGGTCCGCGCCGTGAGCGCCAGCGGGATCGACAAAGCTCTGGCCGCGCCTGCCGACGGCGCATCCGGTCGGTCCCGGCTGCTTCTGGCCGGCCATCTGCTTCCCTGGGCCGCGATCGTTCTCGTCTATTTCGTCTTTCCCGATCGCCTGACGCTCGGCGCGAGCGTCTTCATCATGGCGCTGTTCGCGCTTTCTCTGGATCTCGCGCTCGGCTACGCCGGCATTGTTTCGCTGGGACACGCGACGTTTTTCGGAGTCGGCGCGTATGCGGCGGCGATCTGCGCCATCCACATCACGGCGGATCCGATCCTCGGAATGGTCTTTGCGACCGTCGTGGCCGGGCTGGTCGGTCTGGCGACCGGCGCGCTGATCCTGCATACGCGCGGCGTCACTCTGATGATGCTGACGCTCGCGGTGGCGGCGCTGCTCGCCGAGACCGCCAATCAGGCGCATGTGCTGACCGGCGGCGACGACGGCCTGCAAATGCCCGAACTGGCGCCGCTCCTCGGCTTCTTCCGCTTCGATCTGTGGGGACGCACGGCCTATGTCTATGCGGCGGCGGTGCTGCTCGCCTGGTTCATCGTGAGCTGGCGCATCCTGCGCTCGCCGTTCGGACGGTCGATCAATGGCATCCGCCAGAACAGCCGGCGCATGCGGGCGATCGGCACGCCGGTCTGGCGCCGGCTGGTCGCCGCCTACGCGCTGTCGGCCGCGATGGCCGGCTCCGCGGGCGCGCTCGCGGCGCAATCGACCGGAACGGTCGGGCTCAGCGCGATGAGCCTGCTCACTTCGGGAACGGTGCTCATGGTGCTCGTGCTTGGCGGCATGCGCCGGCTTTATGGAGCTTTCATTGGCGCGGTCGTCTATGTCGTCATACAGGATCTGGCCGCGGAAATGGATCCCTTCCGCTGGATGTTCGTCATTGGCGGACTTCTCATGGCGGTGGTGCTGTTGCTCGACAACGGCCTCGTGGGCCTTGGCGACCTCGTGAAACGGCGCCTCGCGAGAAGCGCCCGATGACCGCGTCTTGCGAAACTGCGCCTGCGCTTCAGGTGCGCGGCCTGAGCAAGAGCTTTGGCGCGATCCATGTCACGCGCGCGATCGATCTTGATCTTGCGCCGGGGGCGAGGATCGGGCTGATCGGCCCGAATGGCGCCGGCAAGACGACATTCGTCAATCTCTTGACGGGCGTGGTTCGGGCCGACGCCGGAGCGATTCGGCTCGACGGCCGCTCGATCGAGCATCTGCCGCCCGAACAGCGCGTACGGCGCGGATTGGTGCGAACGCACCAGTTGAATACTTTGCTTGTCGAAGAGACGGCATGCGACAATATCACAATCGCTATTGCGGAGCGCGACCACTGGGGCTGGCGGATGTTGCGCTATGGAGCCGCGTGGCGCGCTTGTGTCGAGGAGGCCCAAAGCTGGCTCCGTAGCGTGGGCCTTGGCGATCTTGCCCAACGTCGCGTGTCCGAACTCAGCTATGGCGACCAACGCCTGCTAGAAATCGGCATCGCGCTGGCCATGCGGCCCCGCGTGTTGCTGCTCGACGAGCCGGCCGCCGGCGTGCCTTCCGGCGAGGCTCACGCCATTCGCGATATGATCGACCGGCTGCCGGCGGATGTCGCCGTCCTGATGATCGAGCACGACATGGAACTCGTCTTTCGCTTCGCGCGCGAGATCGTGGTGCTCGTGCAGGGCGCCGTGCTCACAAGGGGCGCTCCCGCCGCGATCGCGGCGGACGCCCGCGTGCGCGCTGTCTATCTCGGACGGAGCGCCGCATGAACGACGCGCTGATCGTCGACGATCTGACTGCCGGCTATGGCCCAACCGTCATTCTCGACGGGCTCTGCCTCTCGGTCCCGGCCGGCGGCTCGCTGGCCGTGCTCGGGCGCAATGGCGTTGGCAAGACGACGCTGCTCAAGTCGCTGATCGGCTTCACGACGCTGCACCGCGGGAGCATACGGCTCGGCGGGCGTTCGCTCGAGCGCCTGGCGCCTTTTCGGCGCAATCGGCTGGGTCTCGGTTACGTGCCACAGGAGCGCGAGATTTTCGCCTCGCTCAGCGTGGAGGAAAACCTCGCCATTTCGCGCCGCGCGGGCGGCTGGTCGATTGACGGCGTCTATGATCTCTTTGGGCCGCTCAAAGAGCGGCGCCGCAACGGCGGCGCCAAGCTTTCGGGCGGCGAGCAGCAGATGCTCGCGATCGGCAGAGCGCTGGTGGGGGCGCCGAAAATCCTGCTGCTGGACGAACCGATGGAAGGCCTCGCGCCGGTCGTCGTGGACGCGCTCTACGATGCGTTGCGCGCGATACGCAACGCCGGCGGCCTGACGATTATCCTTGTCGAGCAGAAGGCGGAACTGGCGCTGCAGCTGACCGAGCGCGTGATCGTGCTCGACCGAGGTCGCCTCGTGCACGAAGGCGCCAGCGCAGCGCTTCTCGCCGACGCTGCGGCGCAGGCTCGCCTGCTCGGCGTTGGCGAAGCGATCGAGGCCGAAGAAGGGGTCGACGCAGCATGAAGATCGGCGATCTGTTCAGCGTCGAAGGCCTCGCGGCGGTCGTCACCGGCGGGGCCTCGGGGATCGGCTATGCGATCGCCGGCGCTCTGGCGGAAAACGGCGCGAGGGTTACGATTTTCGATATCGACGCCGGAAAGGCGGAGGCGGCCGCGGGTCGTCTTTCGCTCGGCGGCGTCAAAGTGTCCTGGACGTCGGTCGATGTGACCGACGACGGCGCTCTGAGACGGGCGTTCGGCGAGGCTGCGCGCGCCGGCGCGATCGACGTCGTTTACGCCAACGCCGGCATTAGCGGCGGACCGGGATTCCTTACCTTCGATCGCGAGCGCAACCCTGGCGCGGCGATCGAGGACATTGCGCCCGCTTTCTTCGACCGCGTCGTCGCAACGAACCTTGGCTCGGTGTTCAAGACCGTCCAGGCCGCCGTCCCGCATCTCAAGGCGGCGGGGGGCGGACGCATCGTGGTCACCTCGTCGATCTCCGCGACGCGCGCCGAGACTCTCGTTGGGGCGCCCTATGTCGCCTCGAAAGCCGGCGTCGCGCAACTCGTGCGACAGTTTGCGCTCGAGCTTGCGCGTTACGCGATCACGGTGAATGCGATCGCGCCGGGCCCGGTCGCCACCGATATCGCCGGCGGTCGGCTGCAAAGCGCCGAGACGCAAGCGCGATTCGCGGAGCATTGTCCGATGCATCGGATCGGAGCGTGCGACGACATCGTCGGGGCCGCGCTTTTCCTAGCCTCGCCAGCCGCGCGCTTCATCACCGGCGCGGAAATCGTCATCGACGGCGGGGTGACGCTCGGCGTCGCCGACTGACCACGGCTCCTTCTCACAGACGGAAAGACGATCATGACACCGATAGCGATTCTCGACGAACCGGCGCGCACGACGCCCGTCATTGGCGAATTCGAGGTCGTCGTTCTCGGCGGAGGTCCCGCCGGGATCGCGGCGGCGGTCGCCGCCGGCCGCACAGGCCGCAAGACCCTGCTTGTCGAGCGCTACGGTTTCCTCGGCGGCATGGGAACAGCCGCGGGCGTGACGAACTTCTGCGGATTGCACGCCAATGTCCACGGCGAACACAAGCGCGTGGTCTTCGGCGTCGCGTCGGAATTTCTCGACCGCATCGACAAGCTCGGCGGCCTCAATCAGCCGCATCTGTCCTTTCAAAACAAAATTCAGGCGCAAGCCTACGACACCGCGGCTTACAAGGTGGCGGCCGACGAACTCCTGGCCGCCAACCGCGTCAAGGTTCTGTTTCACGCATTGGCCGTCGGCGCTCGGACCGAACAGGGTCGCGTCAAGGCGCTGTTCGTCGAGACCAAAGAGGGCCGCGCCGCGATCCGAGGCGAGGTTTTCATCGACTGTTCCGGCGATGGCGACCTCTCGGCCTGGGCAGGCGCGCCGTATGAAAAAGGCGACGGCCACGGCGGCATGCTCTACTCATCCATGCTGTTCCGCATCGCCAACGTCGATCCGGAGCGCGCCGGCCGGGCGTGGGAAGTGATCCCGCGGATGATGGCGGAGGCCGAACAGAAGGGCTCGCATCGTTTCCCTCGCAAGGGCGCCATCGTGCGGCCGCAACGCGATCCCACGGAGTGGCGCGCCAACTGCACGCAGGTGAAGAAATCCGACGGCGGCCCGCTCGACGCGCTCGACGCGGAGGAATTGAGCGAAGGCGAAATCCAGGGCCGACGCCAGGCCTGGAGCGTCTTCGAGTTCATCAAGCAGTCCGTCCCCGGCTTCGAGCGCGCCTATATCGTCGAACTCGGCCCCCAGCTTGGCGTTCGCGAAACCCGTCGGGTGCTCGGCGCCTATCAATTGAGCGAGGCCGACGTGCTCGGCTGCGCCAATTTCGACGACAGCATCGGCGTCAACGGCTGGCCGGTCGAAGCCCATGTCGCCGGCGACGTGGTCATCAAGTTTCCGCCGATTCCCGAATCGCGCGGCTATTGCCAGTTGCCATACCGGATGATCGTGCCCCAGGCGGTGGAAAACCTCTTTGTGGCGGGCCGTTGCGCTTCGATGACCCACGACGGCCAGTCCGCCGCGCGCGTCTCCGGAGGATGCTTCGTCATGGGCGAGGCGGCGGGAACCGCCGCGAACATGTGCCTCGCCGAGGGGACGAAGCCCCGCGAGGTGGATGCAATTCGGCTTGGAGAGATCCTGCGGGACAACGGGTCCTTCCTCGGATGAAATCTTGCTGAGCGGCTTGGACCTGCCGCCGCGGCGTCGCGTGAGCGCCCGTCCGAGGCGTTTCCTTCATGAAGCGCCGGGCGCGCGATTTCGGCGATCTCTGAAGATGAGGGCCGACTTCGCGACGCCCGGCGTCCTGCTTCTCAAGGCTCCGGTTGCAGACCGTCGGAAGTCGGGACGTTTTCCGGGACGAGCTTTAGGCCTGCCCCGCGCGCCTGCGACTCCAGCAGCGTCGCGAAATCCTTGTCGAGATAGCCATCGCCCTGGAACACGCCGGCGCCCATATGGGCTTGCAACACCTCTCGCGTCGCCGCCGTCACCGGCAACGGCGCCTCGTGTTTACGGCCGGCCGCAAGACCGAGGTCCAGATCCTTGCGCAAGAGATACGGCGTGAAGGTCGTCGTGAAGTCGAGGTTCACGTAAGCAGGCGTCTTGTATTGAGAGAACACCGAGCCGAGCACGCTCTTGTTGATGAATTCGAGGAAAGCGTGGCGGGGCACGCCGGCTTTCTGCGCCAGGATGGTGATTTCGGCCAACGTCTGCGCGACGACGCCGAGCAGCACATTGTGGCAGATCTTCACGATGCGCGACTCGTCGCCCTCGCCGACATAGGTGACGCCGCGTCCTGCAACGACGTTCAGCAAGCCCTCGACTTCGGCGAAGGCCGCGCTCGGCCCGGACGCGACGACGCTGAGCTTGCCGGCGCGCACGCATTTGCCGTTGCCGCTGACTGGCGCAGCGATGAATTGGGAGCCCGCGGCTTCCAAGGCGCGACGGATCTCGACCGACGAGTCCTCGGAGATGCTGGAGCAGTCCACCACGATGCCGGGCGCACCCCGGTGCGCCGCCAGGAGGCCGTTCTCGCCGAGCAGCACGTGCTTGAGATCGTCCGACGTGCTGACCATGGTGAACAATATTGCGCTGCCGGCAAGGTCCGCCGGCGCGTCGACGATCTTGGCGCCGCGCTGCGCCAGCGGCTCGGCCTTGCTTCGCGTGCGATTGTAGACGCTGACGTCATAGCCCGCCTTGAGGAGCCGCTCCGCCATCGGATAGCCCATACGCCCCATGCCGATCCAGCCGATCGGCCGGCCCATGTTTGGTTTCGCGGTCATAGCTCAAACTCCTTCGCTCTGGTCAAATCGGATTGCAGTGTTGCGGAAGCCTCGAAGCATCCCGGTGGATACGAGGCTTCGATCGATGTTGAAATATCATAGGCGGCTTGCACGTTTATCGTTCGTCGCCGCGATAAGGAACGCGCCGCCTTTCATGGCGGCCCCGTCGTCGGCGACAAGAGGACCGCACGTGACGATGCGAACGCGTATGGCGTTGTCGCCGACGGAAAGCCCTTATGCGCGGCGTAGTTGGCCAGGCGCGCGGGCGGCGCGTCTGGCTTGTCGATGGCGTGGATCGCGAACAACGCCGGCTCGCTCTTTACTTGGGGATTTGATCCCAAGCGGGGCAGTTCAGTTGGTCGACCGGAACGTCGTAAGCGCTGAAATTCGTCTTATCGACGACGGTGGAAGCCAGGATCACCGTGCTCGGAACCGATTCGTGCCGGAGATGGCGAATGGCGATCATCGTGGCGATGCAGCCCTGCCCGAAGCCATTGTAAGCGCCCGTGGCGAGCATCTTGCCGGCCTTGATCGCGTCGATCGCTTCCTTGGTTCCGTTGATGCCGACGATCAGCGCTTTGCTGCCGACCTCGGCTAACGCGTCCATGGCGCCGATCGCCTCGGCGTCATTGGCCGCCATGACGCCTGCGACGTTCGGGTTGGATTGCAAGAGATTTTCCATGACCTGGAGCGACTGGAGCCGCTGGTAGTTGCCTGTTTGCGAGGCGACGAGCTTCACATCGGGAAACTCCTTGATCGCGTCCTGGAAGCCCCTTAGCCGATCTTGCGCCGTCAGAGAGCCGCGAACGCCCTCGATAATGACGACTTCGCCCTTGCCGCCCATCGCCTTCAGCATGGCCAGACCGGTCAGTTTGGCGAGCGTATAGTCGTCGGCGCCGACGAACGCGACGAAATCGCCGCCGGCGGCGTGATCAGTGACGTTGACGACCGGGATGTTCGCGGCGTTGAGTTTTTGCACTCCCGGCACCATCGCCTTCGAGTCGACCGGCGCCATCACGATGGCGTCGGGCTTCTTGATGATCAGGTCGTCGATTTCGCTCGTCTGCTCGGAAATGCTGTCGGGCTGCGTCGGCACATATTGCAAGACTTTAGCGTGCATGATTTCCGCCGCCTTCGCCGCCCCGAGGCGCTCGGCTTGAAAGAACGGGTTCGTCTGGTTCTTGGTCAGTACGGCGATCGTCTCGTTGTCGGCATAGGCTTGGCCCGAGAGAGCCGTGGCGACCCCCAATGCGAGCATAGTGGCGATTGAACGCTTCATTTGGTTTCCTCCCTTTGTAAAGCTAAACGCGGCGGCGACCGCCGCGCAGATCGAGCCCAACCGCTAGCATGATGATCACGCCGGTCGCCAGAGGGCGCGAAGCGGCTGCGATGCGCAGCAGGTTCACGCCATTCAGCGCCAGCGTCGGCCGTCATCAGCGTTGTTATGGGATTGTGATCCTTGGCGGAGAGCGCCGCCACCGCATGAGCCACGGCGTTCACGCATGAAGTCACGGACAAGCCGAGCGTGTCCATCGCGTCGGCTGGCGCTTTAAGCGCGCCACTGCCGAACGCCGCCCTGTGGGGCGGCCCGCTGTAAACGAAAATCGCTTCCATCCCGTTCGGGCGCCTTCGGTCCCGTGGCGATGATCGCCGATAGCGACCCATCTGACGAGTAGACAAATCCCAGTCGCGCGCCCGGGTCCATCGCGTGGATGTCCGTTTTGGATATTATGCAAGTCATGCACGATTCCGAACGGTGTTTCGGCTCTGAATATCGACCCGTTTCGGCGTCCAATATTGGCTCCGACGCAGATTTGACGATGAAATCCGACTTGGCGGCAGGTCAACGGATTGCCGCCGCAAGCATTTTTGATTTTCCGCGCATCCTACACGGCGCCGCGGCGGTCATGCAAAAAGACATTTGGCGAAAACATATGATATCAACGGCCTGCCGAAGAAATCCGATCGGCGCGGTCAATAAATATGCGGCAGAGCCAATGTTGGACGCCTGTTGGGGTCAATTGCAGCGCCGAGTTACAATTAAGGTTTGACGTGGAAGCCGACGATCCCTTCGACCTCGAGCGATTCGTGACGGCGCAGGCGCCGATCTTCGAAATCGCGCTTGGCGAGCTGAAGGCGGGCCAAAAGCGCAGCCACTGGATGTGGTTCGTCTTCCCGCAGCTGCGCGGCCTCGGCCGCTCCTCGATGGCGCAGTTCTATGGCGTCGGCTCCCTCGACGAGGCGCGCGCCTATCTCGCTCATCCGCTGCTCGGAACGAGATTAGAGATCGCCACCGAGGCGGTCCTGGCGATCAAGGAGCGATCCCTCTATGCAATTTTCGGCGCGCCGGACAACATGAAGTTCCATTCCTCGATGACCCTGTTCGCGCGCGCGGCCGCAGACGACAACAGCGCATTCCAGAGGGCGCTCGATCGTTACTGCGAGGGCCGCATGGACCAACGCACTCTGGCGCTCCTCGACGCGGGAACGAGCTGACGCGCGGCGCCACGCCGCAACGACGACCGGCGCGCGGAGCGGCTTGAGCGGCGCGCGTTCTAGGCCTTCAATCCCTCCGTTTCGATGGGCAGGCTGCGGATGCGCCTGCCTGTGGCGGCGAAGATGGCGTTGCAAAGGGCCGGAATCACCGGCGGCAGAGCCGGTTCGCCGAGACCGGTCGGCGGATGGTCGGTGGTGAGGAAATGCACCTCGACAGGCGGGGCCTGATCCATGCGCAGCGGTTTCACGCTGTCAAAATTGGCCTGCGCCACACGGCCGCGATCGATGGTGATCGCCTGACCCAGCGCGGCGCCGAGCCCATCGAGCGCCGCGCCCTGAACCTGATTCTCGGCGCCGCTGGGATTGACGATCGGACTGCCGACGTCGCCGACCACCCAGACATGATCGAGCTTGACGTCGCCCGAAGTCGCCACCGTCGCTTGCACCACCTCGGCGAAATAGCCGAGATGGCTGAAATAGAAGGCGACGCCTTTGCCGGTGCGCTTGGGAAGCGCGTCGCGACGCCCCCAGTCGGAAACCTCCGCGACGCGGAGCAGCACGTCACGCATGCGGCCGGTGTCGAAATCGCGCAAGGCGTTGGGCTTGCCGGATGAATTGACCAACACCCGCGGCTCCCCCAGCAGGGAGAGGCGAAACTCCAGCGGGTCTCTGCCGGCGTGATGCGCAAGTTCGTCGATGAAGGATTGAAACACGAAGCCGAGCGCGTTGGAGCGCGGCGCGCGCAGCGGGCCGGTCGGCACGCCCAGTTCCATCACCGACTGGCCGTATTCGAGATGCGGAACGAGCTGCGCAGGGAATTCGTTGGCGTCCATCGCCGCGGAGTCGGCAAGTTTGCCGCTCCTCCCGAATGTCACGAAATGATCGCTGAATGCGACCAGCCCGCCCGCGCCGTCGAGGCCGCCCTTAAAAAAGTGGAAGCCCGCCGGCCGATAAAAGTCGTGCTGGATATCGTCCTCGCGGTTCCACAACAGCTTGACCGGCGCGCCGGCGCGCTTGGAGATCCAGGCGGCCTCGGCCATGAAATCGCTGCGCAGGCGCCTTCCGAAGCCGCCGCCAACTCGCGTCATATTGACCGTGACCTCCGTCTCGGGAATTCCCAAGGCCGCCGCCACCAGCTTGGCGCCCGGTCCGGGGTTCTGCGTCGGCGCCCAGAGCACGACCTTGCCCTCAGCGAAATGCGCGGTGCAGTTCTGCGGCTCGAGACTGATATGGGCGAGGAACGGATAGGAATAGGCCGCTTGCACGACGCGAGCGGCGCCCTGGAGCGCGGATGCGACATCGCCGTCACGACGCAGATAGGCCGCCGGCGCCCCTTGGGCGAGCTTGGCCGCTTCGCGCGCGAACAACTCGCTGCTTTGAGCGGAGGTCGGGCCCTCGTCCCAAGCAATCTCGAGCCTCTCGCGAGCTCGATTCGCCGCCCACCAGCTCTTGGCGACAATGGCGACGCCGTCGCTGACGCCCTCGAGATCGCCGCCGGGGTTGGCCTCGCTCGCCCTGACGATGAAGGCGTCGCGCACGCCGGGCAGCGCCTTCACGGCGTCGACATTCGCGCTCGTCACCGTGCCGCCGAAGACGGGGCATTTCTGGAAGACGGCGTAGAGCATGCCGGGCACGACGACGTCGATGCCGAAGAGCGGCTGGCCGGTCACGATCTTGGCGTTGTCGACGCCGGGCGTCCATTGGCCGATGATCCGAAAGGTCTTCGGGTCCTTGAGCGTCACGCTGGCGAGATCCGGCGCCGGCAATGTCGCGGCTTTCGACGCCAGCTCGCCGTAGCCGAGCGAACGTCCGCTCGTCCGATGACGGACGACGCCCGCCTCGGCGCTGCATTCCGACGGCGGGACGTTCCAGCTCTGCGCCGCCGCGGCCACGAGCATTTGCCGCCCGGCGGCGCCGACGCGGCGCAGGGGATCGTAGTTGAGCGGCGTCGCCATGCTGCCGCCCGCGAATTGCTGGCCGAATTTGCCGGCGTCGAGCGGCGCCTGTTCGATGCGCACGTTCTTCCATTCGACGTCGAGCTCCTCGGCGATCACCATCGGCAGCATCGTCTTGATGCCTTGGCCGATTTCCGGATTCTTCGACATGATTGTGACGACGCCGTCGGGCGCGATGCGGATGAAGGCGTTGAGCGGCGCAGCCTCGCCTGCGCCGCCGACGGACGTTTCCGCCATCGCGACGTCCGCCAGCGGCGGCAGCATCGCGTGCAACAACAGCCCCCCGCCAGCCGCGGCGCTCGCCTTCAGGAAGGCGCGGCGCGAGGGAACGGAAGAGAATGACGCAGGGGCGGCGCGGCCTTCAGAGCCTACAGCGGTCATGGCGCTCATGGTCACTTCACCTCCGCCGCGTTCGCTTGGGCGAGCGCCGCGTTTTTGATTCCGGCGCGGATGCGTGAATAGGCGCAGCAGCGACAGACGTTGCCGCTCATCGCCGCGTCGATCTCATGATCGCTGGGATGCGGGTTTTTCGACAGCAGCGCGGTCGCGGACATGATTTGACCGGCTTGGCAATAGCCGCACTGGGGCACGTCGAGCTCCATCCAGACGGCCTGCAGCGTCTTGCCGACAGGGTCGGCGGCCATTCCTTCGATGGTGGCGACGGCGGCCTTGCCGACGCTCGAGATCGGCGTCAGGCAGGAGCGCACCGCCTCGCCGTCGAGAAGGACGGTGCAAGCGCCGCAGAGCCCGACGCCACAGCCGAACTTGCTGCCCTTCAAATCGAGTTCGTCGCGCAGCACCCAGAGAAGCGGGGTGTCTTCGTCGACATCGACCGTTCGCTTCAAGCCGTTCACTTCGATCGTATAAGCCATCATCCGCGCCTCTGGTCTCTATCGTCGAGTTTGCGCTCGCCTTTGCACTGACTGGACCGCTGACAAAAATCGCAATTTGGCGATCGTTAGCGCCAACCGCCATGGACAGCCGATCGCTGCGAAGCGGCTGGCGAAGTCGACGGCGGCCCGTTCGGCTCCTCAAACTACGATCGCCGCGCCATTCTCGGCGCCCGCCCGAGATTCCCGGCCGGGATCATGCCACGCCCTCCGCGCAGCCCACTTTGACGGCATGACAAAGCCGTTTCGCGCGCAAGAATGATCGCCGATTGGGAAGACTTCATGGCAAGGAGAACAAACCTTCGTTACCGGACGCTCGCAGCCGATCCGTTGAAAAGCTCCTGCTTGCGGCGGATTGCGCGGCTCTTCGCTGAGTCTTCGACCCGCTCGTCGCTCCAACGGCGCGATAATCGAAAACTTTACGGGCGAGCGCCCGCCCTCGCCGAGCCTCTCCGGCGCTCGAGCGAAAGGGGCGTCGCTCGCGATGGGCGCCGCGCGCAAAACTTCACTTCACGGCGCGTTCTTCAGAGCGGCGATGATGTCCGCGCGCTCCTTGGGGTCGGCAATGCCGACGAGGGTCTTCGCGGTGCCCGGCAGGAACTTGCTCGGCGCCGTCAGAAATTTATCGAGATCGGCTTCGGTCCAGTCGCCCCCGGCGTTCCGCAGCGCCGCCGAATAGGCGTAATATTCCGTGCGCGCCTTCCGGGCCCCCACGATGCCATGTAGCGGAGGCGCCACCCGAAGCGTCCCGCCCGTCTCGATGCTGTGGCATACGACGCATTGTTTCAGCGGCCCGTCGGCGCCGACCGGCCTCGCCTCGAACCGATAGCGACTCGCTTCGGCCGTTTGCAGGCCGGGCATCCCGACCGCCCAGCCGATGCCCGCCACGACGGCGATTATGACCACGGCGGCCGCAACATAAGAGGCAACCCGCTGCATGGTTTGCACCCGCGTAACAGCGCCTGCATCCACGGCCCGACGCCGACCCTGCAAGCGTATTCGGCCATAGCCGGAAGCGCGTCGATCGTCGTTGATGATCGTCAATTTCGTCCGACATCGTCGATTCCGCGCCGCGTCGCGCCGCCGGCGCCTGGCAAGATCGGCCGGCCCTAGCGATCCGGGCCCTTCGACTTTGGACGAGGTCAGCCGCTCCGTTGCGTTATGTCAAAACGCCCGGCACGGGATGCCGCATTATTTTCCCGAGGCCGGCGCGTAAGAACGCGACGCCGGGAGGAGCGGGGGAGGGCGGCGTAGGCTGTGACACAAGGCTGCACCAAGCTCGAGGGGCCAGGCTGCGTTGTCTGTCACGTCGGGCGACGGAGCGATTGGCGCGATCTCGACGAGGCGGCGAGCGGCGTGCTCGAGGCCGGCCGGCGGCGGCGTGAATATGGTTCGGGCGAGGTCGTCTTCGCGCAGGGGGAACGCAACGACGGCGTGCACTGCGTCTCCGGCGGCACGGTCGGAATCCGCAGGCTCGACGCCAACGGCAACTCGGTGCTGTTGGGGCTCGCCTATCCCGGCGACACGATCGGATACCGTTCGTTCCTCACCGGCAGCGAGCACAAGACCAGCGCGGAGGCGCTGGGTCCCAGCGTGGTGTGCCATATCGACCGCGCGACGATCACGGCGCTGTTAGCCGGCAATCCGGCGTTTGGCCTGCGATTTCTCAAACGCTCGATCTTCGAGCTTGAACACGCTCACGACACGATGTTCCGTCAGGCGACGCTGTCGAACCGCCACCAGCTCGTGCACCTCCTGCTCGTCCTCGTGCGACGGCACGGCCGGCGGCACTCGAACGGCTCGCAATCGATCGATCTGCCGGTGTCGCGACGGGACCTCGCATCGATGATCGGCACGCGCCACGAGACGATCTCGCGCATTATCGGCCGACTTGAGACCGATGGAATGGCCCACTTTTCCGGCCGGCAGGTCATAATCCCCAGCGTGGAAGCCCTCGCAGCCGAAATCCATTGGCTTATTCCGGCGTGATCCCGCGCATCGTCAGTCATATCCGAAAAAATTGACGATCGTCATCGCCGTCCGCCGAGGCCCGCGTTAGCGCATCTCCTGCACAAATCTCAAAAAAGGGCGGGCCATGGACGCCACTTGCAATCCCGACATCGATTACCGGGCCTGCCTGGGGCCCGACCCCGACGAACCGATGCATGGCGGCGTCAGCCGCCGCCAGTTGCTGAAGTTCTGCGCCGGCATCGCCGCCACGATGGGGCTCTCGGCGGCCGATGGCGTGCGCATGGCGGAGGCGGCGATCGCGCCGGCAAGGCCGCCGGTCATCTGGCTGCACGGGCAGGAGTGCACCGGGTGCACGGAATCGCTGCTGCGATCCTACCACCCGACCATTGAATCGATCCTCCTCGACGTCATCTCGCTCGATTATCACGACACGCTGTGCGTCGGCGCCGGAGAGCAGGCGCTGGCCTACAAGCACGCGATGATGGCGAAGAACAAGGGCAAGTATGTGCTGGTGACCGAGGGCGGGACGCCGATGAAAGACGGCGGCATCTACTGCAAGGTCGGCGGCAAGACCCAGGCGGAACTTGTCCGCGAGGCCGCCGAGGGGGCGGCCGCCGTCATCGCCATCGGCTCGTGCGCCTCCTGGGGCGGCATCCAATCGGCCGACCCGAACCCGACCGGCGCAGTCGGCACGCACGAGGTCATTCCCGGCACGACGGTGGTCAACATTCCCGGCTGCCCGCCCAGCCCCTATAACTTCCTGTCGACCGTTCTCTATCTTCTGACGTTCGGTCGGCCGCCCGAACTCGATCAGCTGAACCGGCCGAAATTCGCCTACGGGCGATTGATCCATGAGAACTGCGAGCGGCGGCCGCATTTCGACGCCGGACGCTTCGCGCTCGAGTTCGGCGACGAAGGGCACCGTCAGGGTTTCTGCCTCTACAAGATCGGCTGCAAGGGTCCCGAAACCTACGCAAACTGCCCTTCGATCGGATTCGGCGACGTCGGCTTCGGCTCGTGGCCGGTGGGAACCGGGCATCCATGCTTCGGCTGCACCGAGAAGGACACGGGCTTCCGCAAGCCGCTGCATGCGCTGGCCACGGTCAAGACCCTGACGCCGCCGACCGCCTTCCCGCAGGTCGGCGCCGCAGAGGGCAAGGGCGTCAGCGGCGGCGCCGCGGCGGCGGTTGGCGTCGTCGGAGGCCTCGTGGTGGGCGCCGGCGCGATGCTGCTCAAGCAGATGAGCGACGACAAGCCAAGCGGACCGGACGCACCGAATAAGGGGGCCTAGCCATGAGCGAGGTCGACCGCAGGGATTTCCTCAGGGGCGCCGGCTTTGCCGCCGCGGCGGCGGCCGCGCCCACCGAGGCCATGGCGGGCATCGCGCGGCCGCCGAAGGAGATATCGCCGCAGGCGGTGGGCATGCTTTACGACTCGACGCTCTGCATCGGCTGCAAGGCGTGCGTGGCGGCCTGCAAAGCGGCCAACAATATGCCGCCCGACATCCCGGAGGATCTGAGGGGCTGGAACGAGAATACCTGGGATTCCCCGGAGGATCTATCCGGGCGCACGCTCAACGTCATCAAGGTCTATCGCAATGGCGCAGCGGAGCAGAAGGACCGCGAGATCAACGGCTTTGCCTTCGTCAAGCGGCATTGCCTGCATTGCGTCGACCCGTCGTGCGTCTCGGTCTGCCCGGTCGGCGCCATGCGTAAGGACGCGGTGACCGGCATCGTCACCCACAATGCGGACGCCTGCATCGGTTGTCGCTACTGCGTCTACAGCTGTCCGTTCGGGGTTCCGCAATTCGACTTCAACAATCCCCTGGGAAAGATCGCAAAGTGCCAGTTCTGCAGCCACCTGCAGAAAGAGGGCAAGATCCCCGCCTGCTGCGACGTATGTCCGACCGGCGCGTCGCTGTTTGGCGCGGTCAAGGATCTCGAGCAGGAGATTGAGCGACGGACCACCGCCGCTCCCGGCAGCGCTTATCAGTTCCCGCGCGGCAAGCTCGGTGAAAATCGGCCGCCCAATGCGGCGACGATTCCGACCTACTTCAAGGGAGTCTATGGAGAACACGAGGCTGGCGGCGCCCAGGTGCGTTATCTCGCCGCCCTGCCGTTCCCAAGACTCGGGCTGCCGACAGTCGGGCCGCAGTCTCCCGCCTCGATCGCCGAAGGCATGCAACACACGATCTACCACTGGTTGATCGCGCCGATTGTCGCCTTCTTGGGGTTCGCGTTTCTTGCTCGTCGCAATATGGCGCAAATCCACGACGACGACGCGCCGAAGTCTCGAGGGGGTTGACCGTGAGCACCGCCACGCCGCTGCGCAGAAGTCTCGTAACGCCGACCATGCTGGTGCTCGTCGCTCTGGTGGTGATCGGCTTTTACTTCCTCCTGCTGCGATTTCTCTTTGGGCTTGGCGCGGTCGCCAACATCAACTCCGGCTACCCCTGGGGAATCTGGGTCGTCGTCGACGTCATCATCGGCACCGCGTTCGGCTGTGGCGGGTTCGCCATGGCGTTGCTGGTCTATATCTTCAATCGCGGCGAATACCATCCGTTGATGCGGCCGGCGCTGCTCAGCGGATTATTCGGTTATACGCTTGGCGGCTTCGCCGTAATCTTCGATCTCGGCCGATATTGGCAGGCCTACAATCTGCTGCTGCCGTGGTACGCGCAGCTGAACTCGGTGATGTACGAGGTCGCGCTTTGCGTGATGGCTTATGTGGTGGTGCTTTGGATCGAGTTTTCGCCGACGTTCTTCGAACGCTTCGGCCGGTCCGGGACCAAGCGCGGGCTTGATCGCTGGATGTTCGTCATCGTCGCGCTCGGCGTCCTGCTGCCGACGATGCACCAGTCTTCGCTCGGATCGATGCTGCTGGTGATGGGATACCGACTCTCCCCCCTGTGGTTCACGATGTGGTTGCCGGCGTTGTTCGTGATCAGCGCGCTGGCCATGGGCTACGGGGTGGTGATGGTCGAAGCGACGGTCGTATCCAAGACCTTCGCGCTGCCGTCCGAGCAGGCGCTGATCTCGAAGCTGTCGACGGTCGTCGGTTGGATCACCGTCGCTTGGCTCGTGCTGCGCTTTGGCGATCTGATCGCCCGCGACGCGCTGTCGCTGGCTTTCGCCGGCAGCGTCAGGGTCCTCATGTTTTGGATCGAGAACGCCTTGCTCCTCGCCGCCGCTCTGGTCTTCGTCACCCCGGCCGGGCGCGCGAGCCAGCGGGCTTCGTTCCTCGGCGCCGTCGCGCTGCTCGCCGGCGGATCGCTCTATCGCCTCGACGCCTATCTGATCGGGTATCAGCCGATCAGCAATTGGTCGTACTTCCCCTCCCTGCCCGAGCTGATGGTGTCGATCGGCGTCGTTGCGCTCGAGGCGCTTCTCTATCTCGTCTTCATCAAGACCTTGCCCGTGCTGCACGGCGATGCCGCGCATCGCTAAAAGGAGACTGCCTTGACCCGCATCACGATCGACCCCATCACCCGCATCGAGGGGCACTTGCGCATCGACTGCGAAGTCGACGGCGGCAAGGTGACCAAGGCATGGTCCTCGGGCCAGATGTGGCGGGGGATCGAGCTCATCCTCAAAGATCGCGACCCGCGCGACGCCTGGATCTTCACGCAACGAATCTGTGGCGTTTGCACGACGGTGCACGCGATCACCTCGGTGCGCGCGGTGGAGAACGCGCTGAGTCTCGAAGTGCCGCTCAATGCCCAGTATATCCGCAACATGATCGTCACGGCGCACGGCATACACGACCATATCGTGCATTTTTATCAGCTCGCCGCGCTCGACTGGGTCGATATCGTCTCCGCCCTCAAGGGCGATCCGGAGGGGGCTTCCAAGCTCGGGGCGAGCCTGTCCGACTACAAGGCCAACAGCGTCCCCAACATCCGGTCGGTGCGCGACAAGCTGCAGACCTTCGTCGACAGCGGCAATCTCGGCGTGTTCGCCTCGGGCTACTGGGGCCACCCGGCCATGAAGCTGCCTCCGGACGTCAACCTGCTGGCGGCGACGCACTACATCCAGGCGCTCGACGTGCAGCGCATCGCCAACAAGATCGTCACCGTCCTGGGATCCAAGACGCCGCACATCCAGAACCTCGCAGTCGGCGGGGTGGCGAATGCGATCAATCCCAATAGCCAATCGACCCTGACGATAGAACGGCTATACGCAATCAAGGCGTGGATCGACGAGCTCGGCGACTTCGTCCACAACGCCATGATGAACGACGTCGCCGCGGTCGGCGCGCTCTATGCGGATTGGACGAAATACGGCGCCGGCGTCACCAATTATCTCTCGGTTCCCGATCTCCCGCTCGACACCAAAGGCACGCAGTTCGAGCTTCCCGGCGGCTACATCCCCGCCGCCGACCTGACGAAGTTCCAGGCGATCACCAGCTATCAGGACGCCTATTTCCGCGACGGCGTCAAGGAAGCGGTCAAGCACTCGTGGTATGAGTATTCGGGCGAGAGCGCGGCGCTGCATCCCTACGACGGTCAGACCAACCCAAAATACGACGACTTCCACGACGACGGGAAATACTCTTGGGTCAAGGCGCCGACCTTCCTCGACAAACGCGCGCAGGTCGGTCCGCTCGCCAACGTGCTCGGCATGTATGCCGCCGGCCACGAGCCGACCAAGCGGCACCTGACCAAGCTGGTCGAGGTCGCCAGCAAGGTCGCGGGCGCGCAGATCCCGCTCACCGCGCTGCACTCGACGATCGGACGCATCGCGGCGCGCGCCGTGCGCTGCGCGGTGTTGCACGAGGCCCTGCAGAACCAGTGGCAGCTGCTGCTCGACAATATCGCCAGGGGGGATTTCCGCACCTTCAATCGGCCGGTGTTCCCCAAGGGCGAGGTGCGTGGCTTCGGTTATCACGAGGCGCCGCGCGGCGTGCTCTCGCACTGGGTCGTGATCAAGGACGGAAAGATCGATAACTATCAGGCGGTCGTGCCTTCGACCTGGAACGCCGGCCCGCGCGACCAGAACGACGAGCCCGGCCCCTATGAGGCCTCGCTCATCGACACTCCGGTCGCCGACGCCAGTCTCCCGCTCGAGGTGCTGCGCACAGTGCACTCGTTCGACCCGTGCCTCGCCTGTGCGGTGCATATGGTCGACGCCGAGAAGCGGCCGATCGTTCAAGTCAAGGCGATGTGATGGATGGATCGATCGCGAGCGTCCTCGTCCTCGGCCTCGGCAACATCCTCCTATCGGACGAGGGGGTCGGCGTACGCGTCGTCGAGGCGCTCGACGCGTCGCATGACCTGCCCGACGGGGTTGAGGTGCTCGACGGCGGCACCTCGGGCATGGAACTGCTCGACATGGTCGCGGACCGCGACTGCCTGATCGTCGCCGACGCCGTGAACGCCGATGGGCCGGCCGGTCGCCTGATCCGCCTCGAAAACGACGACATCAGGATGCTGTTCGAGACACGGTTCTCGCCGCATCAATTGGGTCTCTCCGATCTGCTCGCCACGCTGCGCCTTATGGACAAAGCGCCGCGACGGGTCGTCGTCATCGGCGTCGTCCCGCAGAAACTGAGCCTCGGCCTGGACCTGTCTGCGGCCGCCGCCGCCGGACGCGATGCGGCGGTGACCATGATCGTCGATGAACTCACCCATCTCGGCATGGCGCCGACGCCGCGGCTGCAATAGGATCTTCGCAAGAATGTGCATCGCCGTTCCAGCTGAAGTGGTGTCGATCGACGGGCCGATGGCGCTCGTCGACGTTTATGGCAAGCGCTTCGTTGTCAGTCTGATGATGATGTCGGACACGGTGCAGCCGGGCGATTTCGTCGCCCTGCAGGCGCAACGCTACGCGGTGGCCAGGATCGCGCGTGAGGACGCTCAAGCGGCGAAGCTTTTCTTTGAAGATATTTTCCCCGAACTCGCCGCCCGGGCGCAGATCGCGCGCGTCGGTTAAAGCTGTCGCCATGAAATTCCGCGTGATTTCCGCGATCAGCGCCGCGTGCTGGCGCTGATCGGGCGATTTCGGCGCATCGACGCCGCGATGCGGGATTTGCCGGTGTGCGAGGCGTTGGCGACGGGATCGGCGGAGCGGGTCTCGTTCGGCATGAATATGCGACGGCGGCGCTAGTTCGAAACGTTGGGCGCGGGCGCGCCGGCGCCCGATAAGGCCATGGCGACGACGGCGGCGAAGATCACCGTCCCGCCGACCAGCGTCGCCGCCGCCGGCGTCTCCCCGAACGCCAACCAAACCCAGACGGGGCCGAAAATCGTCTCGGTCTGCGCGAGCAAGGTCTGGCCGACCGCGGGCACGGACGGCGCGCCGCGCAGGAACAAGACGAAGCCCAGCCCCATCAAGACGAAGCCGGCGGCGAAGGCGGTGAGCGCTTCGAAAAGCGGCGGCGTCAGCGTCGCGCCCTCACTGAGCGCGACGCCGGCCGCGACGAACGCCGAGAAAACGCCGTAGCCGACCATCGCCGGGCCGAAGTCGCGTTTGGGCGCGAGGCGCATGCATATGCTGACGACGGCGAAGCTCAGCGCGCAGAGAAGCCCCCAGACGTCGCCGGCGACATGGCCGGCCTCGAACCCGCCGCCGACGATCACCGCGAGGCCGCAAAAACCGAGCGCCACCGCGCCGATCTGCCTGATGCCGAGCCGCTCGCCCAGGATGAGAAAGCCGAGGATGGCCGAGAGCAACGGCGCGCAGGACGAGAGGAACAGCGCATTGGCGACGCTGGTGAGTTTCAGCGCGACGACGAAGCCGATCGCGGCGAGGCTCAGCGCGAGGGTGGCGACGAGTCCGAGCGGCCCCAGCGCTAGGAACCCGGCGAGGGTCGCGCCGCGGCCCTTTGAGCGCGCGAGCAACGCGAAAGCGACGGCGACGCCGAGCCCGCGATAGATCAGGAATTGCCAGGCGTCGAGATGCGGCGCCAGACGGATGAACACGCCGGTGAAGCTCCAGCACAGCCCGCCGGCGAGCACGCTGAGCGCGCCGGCGAGGGAGTGGGTCTGCGATCTCGCCGCCGCCGCGTCGGCCATGCTACCGACCCGTCCACACCGGAGGCCGCTTCTCCGCGAAGGCGCGCGGACCCTCCCGAGCGTCTTCCGAGGCCAGCAGCGCTTCATAGACCGCGACGCGGCCGGAGCGCATCGCGGCGAACGTCTCTTCGACGGAAAGTCCCTCGCCCGCGCGCGTCAGCGCCTTGGCGGCGCGCGTCGACAGCGGCGCCTTGGATGCGATCGTCGCGGCGAATTCGCGTGCGGCGCTCATCAACGAGCCCAGCGGCGCGACCCGGTTGACGAGGCCCAGGCGCAAGGCTTCCCCAGCGTCGACGCGCCGACCGGTCAGCAACAGCTCCATCGCCAGCGCGGGCGCGATGCGGCGCGGCAGCCGCTGCACGCCGCCGGCGTTGGCGACGAGGCCGAGCCCGGACTCGGGAAGCGCGAATTCGGCGCCTTCGGCCGCGACGATCAGATCACACGCCAGCGCCAATTCGAAGCCGCCGCCGAAGGCCAAGCCGTTGACCGCCGCGATCACGGGCTTGTCGAGGTCGAAGAATTCGGTGATGCCGGCAAAGCCGCCGGGGCCGTGATCGGCTTCGCCGCCTTCGCCCTGCGCGGCGGCCTTCAAGTCCCAGCCCGCGCAGAAGAACCTGTCGCCGGCGCCCGTCAGGATCGCGACGCGCGCTTCCGGGTCATCCTGGAAGGCGCGAAAGGCGACGTAGAGCGCGTGGCTCGTCGCCGCGTCGACGGCGTTGGCCTTGGGCCTATCGAGCGTCACCTGATAGAGCGCGCCGTGGCGCGCGACATGAACGGACGTCGTCATGGGGAATTCCTTTCGATCCTGCCTATGGTTTCGGCGGCGCCGGCGTCGCCATATTCGAGGAACTCGTAGTAGCGCTGGTGAGGATCGGTGACCCTGTGCGCGTGCTTGATCGGGCGCCAATATTGTTCGGTGCGGCTGGCCATCTCCCGGACATAGGCGAGCACGCCGTTGCCGTTGCCGTAGCCGCAATAGACGCAGTTGAAGGCCTCGATCCAATTGAGATAGGCGAGGCGCTGGCGATCGATCACGATGTATTGCGAGCGGCGGACCTGCGGGATGCGGTAGACGCGAAGACAGATCGCCTGGTAGAGGCTCGCCCACGCATCGAGGAGGAAGAGCGGAACGACCATCGAATAGATCACCGGCGCGGTGAGGATCGCGCCGATCGGCGACCGCGCCATGAAAGTGACGATGCCCATGCGCAAGCGGCGATGCTCGATCGTGACGCCGTGCTCGAACTCGACGATGCCCTCTTTAATGCGCCACCCCAGCGCCGTGCGGCGGCTCTCGATCTCGCGGTCCAATTCATCCTGCAGCCGGACGATCTCGCTCGCCAACTCCTGCATCCGCAGCGTCATCTCGTTTGTTCCTCGCGGGTTTCCCAATGGTCCGCCATTGGGCGCGGCGGCGGCGCGATAGAGGTAGTGGGAACGCTCGCCTCCCGCTTCCCCGTTCGCTCAGGGTCCGAACCCTTGGCGCCGAAACTGCGCCATCCCGGCCGCGCGCACAATGGCGGCGGCGCCCCGAGCGAAACTGCAATTGATATCGCAGGATAAGAAAAAGACGCGACGGCTTGCCAAGGGGCCTCTCGATGCTCGACAACGCGCGCGCCCGTGCGTCGTTAGGCCGCGCGTCGAATTGCGGGCAGGGCCGCGACGTCTCGCCCGGGCGGCCGGGAAAACAGGAAGAATGTCCGCGTGAGCGTCCTCGCCGTCAAGCTGATCGTCACGCCGCTGATGATTCTCGCCGCCAGCCTCGTGGGACGGCGCTGGGGCGACGCCATGGGCGGCTGGCTCGTCGGCCTACCGCTGACGTCGGGGCCTGTCGCGGTGTTTCTCGCGGTCGAACACGGTCCGGGTTTCGCCGCCGAGGCGAGCGCGGGCTCGCTCGCGGGCGTCGTCGCGCAGGCCGGCTTCTGCCTGGCCTATGCGTTCGCGGCGCCGCGGGGCTGGCCGGCCGGGCTGCTCGCCGGCGCCGGCGCCTTCGCGGCGAGCGCCTTCGCCTTGCAGGCCGGCCAGCTCGCGCCGGCGATCCTGTTCGCCCTTGCGCTCGGCGCGCTCGTGGTCACGCTCCGTTTCCTGCCGCGCGACTTTCGCGCGCCGGCGCCGACCCGAGCGCCGTGGTGGGAAATTCCCGCGCGCATGGCGTTGGTGACGGCGCTGGTGGTGGCGGTGACTTCGTTCGCCTCCCTGCTCGGCGCGCGAGCCAGCGGGATCGTCGCGACCTTTCCGCTGATCGGCGCGGCGCTCGGCGTCTTCGCCCATCGCGCGCACGGGCCCCGCGCCGGCGTCGCGGTTCTCAGGGGCATGGCGAGCGCCTTATTCGCCTTTGCGTTTTTCTTTTTCGTCGTCGGCCTCGCGATTCCGCGCGCCGGCCTCGTCCTCGCCTTCGCGGCCGCGACGCTCGCGGCGCTCCTCGTGCAAGCCGCCACGCTGAGGCTGGCGCGCGGCGCGAGGCCGCGCCGCGCCGCGTGAACCGCAAAGGAAATGGCCGGGGCATAGCGCGTCCGTCTTTCGACGGGCTATAGGGCGTTCGGAAGAACGCCCGTCCTTCGACGGGCTACGGGGCGTTCGGAAGAACGCCCGTCCTTCGACGGGCTACGGGGCGTTCGGCCATCCCGAGGCGATTGCGCGGCAATCGTCCGGCGCGCGTCGATCGTTGGGGCCGACGTTATTCCTGTCCGTCGGGGCCGCGATGTTCCCAATGGCCCATCATGTGGCCCTCATGACGCCCGTGCTCTCTGAGGGTCATCAACAGCGGGCCGAAATGGCGCTTCTGCGTTTCGTCCAGGCTGTCGAAAAGCGGCTTGGCCGCGCTGGCGATCGCCTTGAGATTGGCCGAAGCCTTGGCCAGGCGATCCGACATCATGTTCATGTGATCGATCGGCGAGGGGCGCTCGCCGCCGTGCATCGCCTCGTGCATCGCGTGAATCTGTTCCATGCGCGCCTTGGCGGCGTCGCGCACGGCGGCTTCGAACGGCGCCCAATTCTTCTCCTGGTCGGACGTGAGCTTCAGCGCCGCCTTCATGCCGGCCAGACGCGCGTCGAGCATGAAAGCGCGCCCTTCCGCCATCGCCCGCATTTCGCCCGCGGGCGAGGACGGATCGCCGGGCGCGGCGGCGGCGCCGAGCGCAAAGACCGAGCCGGCAAGCGCCGCGGCGGCAAGAGAAATAACAATGAGCCTTTTCATCGGATCGCCTTTCCCATTGGAATCGACGGCTGAGGCTCTACCCAGGCCACATTACTTTCAAGTTACATTCGTGTAACGGCGCCGGCGAATCGCCCGCGCCATTGACGCAGGCCGGCGCATCCCGCAATGCTCGGTCCTCGCGGAGGAATAGGCATGAGCGAGGGCGGCGTCATCGGCAAATTGGCTCACGGCCTTGCGGCCGGGAGCGGCGTCCTCAGCGCCTGGATCGGCGTCAACGACGCCGCGATCGCCGACGCGCTGGCGCGCGAATCCTTCGACGCGGTGACGCTCGACATGCAGCACGGCGGCGTCGACTTCATTGGCGCGACGCGGGCGATTCTCGCGGTCGCGCTGGCGGGAAAGCCGACGATCGTGCGAATTCCCGTTGGCGATTTCGCCTGCGCGAGCCGTCTTGCCGACGCCGGCGTGGCGGCGATCGTCGCGCCGATGATCAACAACGCCGAAGACGCGCACCGCTTCGCCGAATTCATGAAATTCCCGCCGCTCGGGCAGCGCTCGTGGGGGCCGCGCGCGGCGCTTGTCCTCAGCGGCTTGATCGGCCCCGCTTATCTCCACAGCGCCAACGCGATGACGCTGGCGATCGCGATGATCGAGACGCGCGAGGCGCTCGAAGCGATCGACGAAATCTTAGGCACGCCGGGAATCGACGGCGTGTTCGTCGGGCCGTCCGATCTTTCGATCGCGCTCAATCGCGGCGCCGTCGTCGATCCCCATGGCGCCGACGTCGACGCCGCGCTGTCGCGGATCGTTGAGAGCGCGAAAGCGCACGGCAAGTTCGTCGGGTTGTTCTGCTTCGACGGCGCGCGCGCCAAATCCGCGCTGGCGCGCGGCTTCGCCTTGTGCACCGTCGCGACCGACTTGATGCTGCTGCGCGCGGCGGCGCGCCTGGAACTCGCCGCGGCGCGCTGACGGCGAGGCCGCGGCGGCGGCGCTCGAAGGGCGAACGCTCCCCCCCCCGCGCAACAAAAAACCCCGGGCGCGAGGGCCCGGGGTCGATCGTCTGGATCGCGCTCGGAAGCGTCGATCAGAAGCTGACGCGCACGCCGGCGGTGAAGGCGGTGTTGTCGGTGTGGGCGTACGCCCAGTAATGGCTGTTGCTCGCGTTGGCGAAGCCGCCGGTGACATCCGAATACATGACGCCGCCGTAGATGTCGACGCGCTTGACCGGGCGCCAATCGAGCATGCCGGAAATCGCCTCTTGATGACCGGCGCAGCTCGAATGGTTGGCGTTCGCTACGACGTTGGGGCTGCCGACTGCAGCGTCCGCGGTGCTGGGACCGCAAGCCGTCTTCGCATATCCTTGATCTCCGATCGTGCCCGCCGCGTTGACGACCGTAAAATTGTTCTGCCACTCGTAATAATAGCCCACCGCCGCGTCGAGGTTGCTCAGGATGCCGTATTTCGCGCCCAGCCACACGACCTGCTGAATATCCGGCTTGACGAAGGCGTTAGCCTGGATGACCCCAGGATAGCCGCCGTTTAAAGTGTAAACATTGGCGCCCGTACCGTAGAGGCCGCTCAAGCCGCTGGGCGTCGACAGCTGCGCGTATTCGTAGCCGCCGTACAGGGTCAGCGCCTGCCACTTGTACTTGACGCCCACCACGCCGGCGTTGACGTCGGCGAGGGTCGCTTTCAGCTCGTCTGGGTCGCCGGCCAACGGCGCGCCCGGGGTCCCGCTAAACGTGGAAAGCTTCACCGCATCTTGCGCGTAGGCGTAGACCGCGTCGACCGAGAAGCCGGCGTAATCGCCGCCGACGTCGAGCTCATAGGCCTCCTTGGCGCCGTTGCCCTGCTCCCAACCGCCGACCTGGACGATCGCCCCGGCGCGGAAGCCGTTGTAGGCGACCTGATACTTGAACGAGTCGTTGTAGCGCGCGGTTTCCGTGTAGCCGGTGCCCGCCTCGACCGACGCGGAGGTGCCGATCAACGAGAACGCGTAGGCGCCGCCGAACGGATCGTAGTTCGCCGAAATGTCGTTGGTGAAGGTGTATTGGCGACCCCAGGTCAGCGTGCCCAAGGTCGTGTTGTTCACGCCGATATAGGCGCGGGTGTTGTCCCACTGTCCGGCGCGGCTCGAGTCCGCGTTGGCGCTTTGGCGCAGATAGTTGGTCTGGGTGTTGTTGTCGACCAGCGACCCCGGCCCGTTGGCGCCCAAGAAGGAATAGGGGTCGAAGCCGAAGTTGGCGTCGCCGACGATGTACCAGCCCGGGACGACCTGCTCCTTGATCTTGACGCCGACGTTCGACTGGCTGAGGCCGTTCGGCACCCATTGCCAAGCGGCCTTGCCGCTGCTCTTGTTGGGCGTCTCATACACGCCGTTGGGGTAGTCCGGGTTGAACTTGGTGGCCGCGGTCTCATAACCGCCGCCGACGTCGACCTGGCCATAGACCGTAACGCCGTAGAGCGACAGCGGGCAGTCGGCCGCCGTCGAATCCAGCCAGCTCCAGAAACTCGCGTAGCAGTTCGCCGGCGGCGGGGCGATCGGCGCCTTCTTGGTCGGCAGATCGGCCGCCTGGGCGGCGCCGATCAAGGCGAGCCCGGCTACGGAACCCAATAAAATCGCGCCCAAATTTCTCATAACAAATCCCCAGTCCGTTTTTTGGCCGCGCTTTCCGGGCCGATGTTTGTCCACAACCCCCGAGAGGCGTCGCGGGCCGATTGATTTCCAGCGCCCCGAGATTCCGCATCGCAACCGACGCGACAGACCTCGAATTCGCCTCCAAGGCGGCGGGTTGACCCCGCGCTCCCGATCCAGCCGTAGCCGTGCTGCCCGTTGTTAATGGCAGCGAATGACACATATGTGACACATGATCGCCTGGTTTGGCTAGGGCTGTCAATTAAGTATCACCATGGAAATAATAGATTGATGTGCGCCGGGGCGCAAGTGGGTCGGAGGCCGTGAGAAAGTCATGTCATTTCCGTTAGTTGCGAAATCAAGGCCGTGCGCTCGCGCAGCCGGCGAGGACGTCTGCGTGCGCTGACATCGGCTTCGGGAATGGCGCTGTTGACGCAAAAATGCGTCGGTGTGGTCTTTTCACCACAGAATCAACCGAGCGTCGGCGGGGTTCGAGCCCATATCGGGTCACGAGCCTCAAGGCGCCGCGCGGCCGCCTCGCCCGATGTCCTATTCCGTGCCGACGGCGGTTCGAACGCCAAGACTCGGTCGCGCGCGGGCAGGACGGGCCGAAGCAGCGGGAATCCGCAATATCTCAAACAAATCCTCGGATGACCGCGCCATCAAGCCGAATTCGGGGCCCTGCAGGCGTCTCCAGGATTTTTGCGGACAACGGGTTAGAGTCTATCCGCCTGTGAATGCGGCGCCCGTCCCGAAGCGCCGGCCCGCGCCGCCAGCGCTTCGTCGAAGTCGCCCTGTTCGATGCGCAGCGAATCGATGTCGACCGCCTCGCCGCTTGTCGCGGGAAAGACGCGGCGAATGGCGCTGAGGGCGGCGCGATCACAAACGAAACGGACCTCGGCCGCGGACAATCCCTCCGTCAGCTCGGCCAGAGCCGCAAGATCGATCCCTTCGGCTATTGGCTTCTTGCGCAGATGGACCCCCAGAATCGCCGCGCGCGCGGCGCGATCCGGCCGCGCCACCTCCAGGTGATAGTCGAGCCGGCCTGGGCGCAGCAGCGCATCGTCGATCATGTCCGGCCGATTTGTGGCGGCGATCACCCAGACGTCGCCCAGCGCTTCGACGCCGTCGAGTTCCGTGAGCAACTGGCTCACGACTCGATCGGTCACCGGCGAGCGGCCGTCCAAGCGCCGCTTCGGCGCCAGGGCGTCGACCTCGTCGAGAAAGACGACGCAAGGCGCCGCATGGCGGGCTCGCGCGAAGAGTTCGCGCACGCCTTGCTCGGATTCGCCGATGTATTTCGACAACAGCTCGGGGCCCTTGATGGAAATGAAGTTGCTGTTGCTCTGGGAGGCCAGGGCTTTCACCAGCAGCGTCTTGCCGTTTCCGGGCGGGCCATAAAGCAAGATGCCGCGTGGCCAGAGGACAAGCCGATCGCGCCTCGCCCCGGTCGCCAAAGGCTGAATGGTCGGCGAAGCTAGCCGATTCGTCCGCAGAAACTGCATTTCCCGGTCGAGCGGGCAGGGCGACGAAATCAAGTCAACTGAGAACTGGCGGCAGCTGTGAAACCCGTCGCACGGGTTGACGGACGCGGCCTGGCGCGCGCCATGAGAATCGGCTTCCAAGGCGCTCGATACAGGGTTAACGCCACGTTCCCTTAAGAATAGCTCGCAATGCGGCTTAAGGTCGCAGCCCTCGACTTTCGCATGGCAGTTCACGGGTCGCCATGTGTTTTGTTAACCTGGATTCGTTGCCCCGCGTCAATTTTCCAGCCGCGGTATTTGCCGCATTCCTGCCTCGGCCGAGCAATCGATAAGCAAGCGCCTGATCGGCGACGGCTCGTTGTTCCGCCCGGAACATCTGTGGACGGCGGCGCTGACGAATGAAGCGCATCAGGCCTTCGCGGGCGGGGCTGTTCGAAGCTCCGCTGTGTTTCAGCGGCGAAATGAGACCCGACTCCGAAAGGGGAGCAATACAATGAAATCGAACACGAATGTTCGTCGACGGCGGGATCCCGTCAGAACCCGCATTTTCTAGTTTACATCAAAGCGCTAGCTTAGATTTAGCACGGGGTCCCATTCACGTGCGAAAGCGCAGACAGGCCGAATGGAGAAGACCCATCGTCGGACGCGTTTCACAGTTCCGACCTTGCCGCGACCTTAGCTCAACGACTTGACCCTGCGTGGGGCGGACGCCTTCGTATTTTCGCAAGGCGTCAAATGTCCACATTGGATCAAGTTGATGTCGCAACTTGCGACCGAGGAAGACACAATGACTGGTGGGAATTCGCAGCGATGTCGACGACTTTCCGGCGATACCGAACAACCTCGTTTGGTTGAAACGTGGCCGCTGCAATCGTCCACGCCGGTCAAAAGCAAATTTGGGGAAGTCGGTTCCTCCCCGAGGGGGCAATTATGTCGCTGTTATTTTCGAGGACCACACTGGGATCGCTCACACTGCAGAATCATCTGGTCATGGCGCCGATGACGCGAAATCGGGCCATCGGCAATATCCCGAACGATCTCATGACGCAGTATTACCTGCAGCGCGCTTCGGCCGGACTGATCATCACCGAAGGGACGTCGCCGTCTCCCAATGGGCTGGGCTATGCGCGCATCCCCGGCGTTTTTTCTCCGGCGCAAGTCGCGGGCTGGAACCCCATCGCTGAAGCCGTACACGGGCGCGGCGCAAAGATTTTCATGCAGTTGATGCACTGTGGGCGAATTGGTCATGAGCTCAACTTGCCCGTAGGCGCGAGGGTCTTGGGGCCGTCGGCGGTGGCGGCCGCGGGCGAGATGTACACCGACGCCGAGGGCATGAAGCCGAATTCGACGCCGCAGGCGATGACCGAGTCAGACATTAAGGCCACAATCGAGGAGTTCGCCCAGGCGGCTAAGAACGCCATGGCGGCGGGATTCGACGGCGTCGAGTTGCACGGGGCGAACGGTTATCTGCTCGAACAATTCATCCGCCCGAACTCGAATCAGCGCACTGATGGTTACGGCGGCTCGATCGAGAATCGCGCACGCTTTGCGCTCGAAGTCGTCGACGCGGCGATCGCGGTCATCGGCAAGGACAAGGTCGGAATACGTCTTTCGCCGTTCGGCGTGTTCAACGACATGCCCGCATACGCGACGATGGAAGCGGATTACGCTTATCTGGCGGCGCGACTGAATGCAGCCGGGCTGCTTTACATCCACCTTGTCGATCACTCCGCGATGGGCGCGCCGGCGGTCCCCGAGTCAGTGAAAGCGATGTTCCGCAGCGTGTTCAAGCGCACATTGATTCTTTCTGGCGGCTACGACGCCGCGCGCGCCGAAAGCGATCTGGCTGCGGGCAAATGCGATCTGATTGCGGTGGGGCGACCGTTCCTCGCCAACCCTGATCTCATTGAACGATGGCAAGCCGACGCTGCGGTGAATGCGCCCGACTTCAGCACGTTTTATACCGCGGGATCGAAGGGATATATCGATTATCCGGCGCTGGCCGCGTAACGGCGACCGGCTTTGCTTCGAACTTACCGACTGCGACGCGGCGATCCCGGACCCCCGGAACGGGCGACATCCACCTAGGAATTGCCATTGATTTGTCGCATAATGCGTCGGCTGTTCCTGTCGTGCGAAGTGCGGACGATCTAACCGTCATAGGCCTCGCCAAGGCGATCGCGCGGCAGATCGAAAAAGGCGAAGACCGGCAAGCTCACTGGCGATGATTTCGTTGGGGGCGCCTACACCATCGCCAACAATGGCGCGTTCGGAACGATGTTCACTCCGCCCATCGTCAAGGCGCCGCCGGTCGCCATCCTGTCAGCGGACGCAATCCGCGCTGCCGGCATCTGAAGCCTATACAGACTGAGGCGATACATAATTCTAGTAGTGAAGGGATGTACGATGAAATACAACAGTCCGCACGCGAGCGCCTCTTGGGGCACGACCGCAAAAGATTGGGAGCAAGGTGTCGACTATCACCGCCTATCTAAAGCTCGCTTGGCGCGTGCGCAAAAAGCGATCACTCACGCCGGACTTGGCGGCGTCTTATGTTTCAACTTCGACAATATCCGCTATGTCACGGCGACCCACATTGGCGAATGGGCGCGTGACAAATTCTTTCGCTATGCATTGTGCCCGAGGGAAGGCTCGCCCTTCCTATGGGATCCGGCCCCTCCGGCCAAGCGAATTTCGTCGCCTTGGATTGCCGACAATGTCGCTGCGCCCATCACGACCATGCAGGGCGCCATCCCTCCGAGCATGAACGTGCAGCGCGACTTTGCGAAACAGATCAAGAAGGCGCTTGTTCAATACGGAATCGCCAACGAGCCGCTCGGCATCGACATCATGGAACTCGGCATGATCCGCGCGCTGGAAGCCGAGGGGATTGAAATCGTAGACGGCCAGCAGGCTTTGCTCGACGCGCGCGAAATCAAAACCGAAGACGAAATCGAACTTCTCAAATTGGCCGCGGCGATGGTCGACGCGACCTATGTCGACATCGCTCGGGCCATTCGCCCGGGAACCAAAGAAAACGAGTTGGTCGCCATTGCCAACGACCGGCTGTTTCGCATGGGATCGGAGCGCGTCGAGTGTGTCAACTCCGTCTCTGGACGGCGCGGGCGGCCCCATTCTCACACCTTCTCCGATCGCATGATCCAGCCGGGAGACATGATCTTTCTCGACATCATGCATTCGTTCAACGGCTATCGGACCTGCTACTATCGCACGTTCATGTGCGGCGAGCCGAACAAACATCAAATAGACGCCTACGAGACAGCCTCGAAGTGGATCAGCGCGTCGATCGACATGATCCGACCGGGCGTGACGCCTGACGAAGTGGCCTCGGTATGGCCTGACGCCCATGAATTTGGCTACCGTGACGAAGAGGAAGCGTTCCTGTTGCAATATGGGCACGGAGTCGGTCTTTCCCTGTGGGAGCGTCCGATCTTTTCAAAGCGGTTCCACGGGCAAAACACGCCGCTGCGCGAAGGCATGGTGTTTGCGCTCGAAACTTGGAAAGGCGCGGAAGACGGTTCGGGAGCGGCTCGCATCGAGGAAGAAGTTGTGGTGACCAAGGACGGGTGTGAAATCATCACGAATTTCCCGTCCGACCGGCTGATTTCCTGCGGCCTTCCGGGCTGTGAGGTATTTTAGTTGGGAGCGGAGCCGACTATGAGGTCCAGCCCGTCGCAGCCGGCCGCAAGAGGTCGCATACCCGTCACTTTGGTGACGGGCTTTCTCGGCAGCGGCAAGACAAGTCTCATCAATATGGCGCTTCACGCGCCCGAGATGGCTCGAACAGTCGTCGTCGTCAACGAATTCGGTGAAGTCGGCCTCGATCACAAACTTGTCGCGCGCAGCAACGACGCCGTCGTCGTTCTTGAGAATGGCTGTCTTTGTTGCACGATCAGAAGCGACCTCGTCAGCACGCTCAATTCTCTCTACCATTCGCGACAAAGAGGGGACATTCCCGCGTTTGAGAATGTCGTCATCGAGACGTCGGGTCTGGCCGAGCCGGGACCCGTCTTGCAAGCCTTCCTCTCGGAGCCGACCCTCGATGGCCTTTACCGCGTGGCGAGCGTCGTTACGCTCGTCGACGCGATCAACTGGCGCAGCACCTGCGAAGCGCATGACGAGGCGGTCAGGCAGGTCGCCTTCGCCGACCAAATTCTGCTGACGAAACTCGATCTTGTCGATACGGACTCAGGCGAAGTGGAGCGGCAGCTTCGCGCGGACCTCGCCAAGTTGAACCCAACAGCGAACATTGACGTGTTGGACCGAAACTCGGCGAGCGTAGCGAAGCTGTTCACCGCGACAGGCTTCGATGCCGCAAATCCGCGGGCCAATCCCGTGCCTTGGCTGGCGCTGGCGGCCCATCAAGGCCATGCCGATCACGAGGATCATGACCATGGCGAAGGCGACGAATGCGAGCATGATCATTCGACGCGCCTGCGAGAAAAGGGCGTCGAGAGTTTCGTGCTGTTGCGAAACGACCCCTTGTCGCGCGAAGAGTTGCAGTTTCTCCTTGAGGGGATCACGCAAAATCTGGGTCCGGGCCTCCTGCGGGTGAAGGGACTGGTCAACATTAGGGAAGAGCCGGGTCGGCCAGCGGTCATCCAGGGGGCGCAGCACCTTCTCCATACGATGACCTGGCTGGAGCGATGGCCCGACGCCGATGAGCGAACCCGTGTCGTCTTCATCACTCAAGGCATCGTTCGGACTATGCTGAAAGACGTGATCGAGGTTCTCGATCGCATGAGCATCCGAACATTCAAAGCGCGGGAACGCGGACGATTGGCGCAACAGGCGCCTCGCGCGCTCGAAGCAAAAGAATGAATGCAATGTTCGACATCGCGATCGTCGGGTCCGGCCCCGGCGGCTATGTCGCCGCCATCCGCGCCGCACAACTCGGATTCAAGACGGCAGTCGTCGAGGAAAATCGGCTCGCCGGCGTCTGTCTCAACTGGGGCTGCATTCCGACGAAGGCCTTGCTGCGGTCGGCCGAGGTCTATCGTTCGATTCTCCATGCCGAGAATTTCGGGCTCGAGGTTGGGCAAGTCGGTTTTGATCTTGCCGCGATCGTCAAGCGATCGCGCGGCGTTTCGACCCGACTGAGCGGTGGGATCGCGTCGCCGTTGAAGAAGAACAAAGTGAAGGTGATCGATGGCCGGGCGCATATCGCCGCCCCCGGTGGCGTGCGCGTGACGAGGGCGGAGAGACGATCCGGGACGCTTCCATCGTGTTAGATCCCTCGCCTGAAGCGGCGCCGGGTCGCTCAGCCCTCACGGCCGCTGTGGTTCCGTGTCGTTTCAGCTCGAAGTGTGGCGCGCAATCCGCGCACGATGGGTCGTAAGATGGTCGCGTACTCAATCGATGCGGTCGTGGCGGGCGCAGGCGTCGTTGGCCTCGCGGTGGCGCGCCGACTCATGCTTGCGGGTCTCGAAGTCCTCGTGGTGGAGAAGTCCGGCAGCATTGGCGCTGGGACATCATCGAGAAATTCAGAGGTCATCCATGCCGGCCTGTATTACCCCACCGGGTCGTTGAAGGCGAAGACCTGCATCGCCGGAAGCGCTTTGCTGTATCGCTATTGCGCGGAGCGCGGCGTCACGACACGAAAGTGCGGCAAGCTCTTGGTCGCGACCTCGTTTGCGCAGATCCCGAGACTGGATGCCCTATGGCGTCAAGCACGGGCGAATGGAGTCCATGAGATATCTTGGCTGACGCCGTCAGATGTCCGGTCGATCGAACCCGAGGTCGAATGCGTTCGCGGCTTCTTGTCGCCCTCCACGGGGATCCTCGACAGTCACGCCTATATGTTGGCGTTGCAACACGACATCGAGAGCGGAGGAGGTGCATTGGCCTTCGAAACCCCCGTAACCGGCGCCCAAGTCACAGGCGCGGGGCTCCGCGTTTTCACCGGCGGTCGCGAGCCGGCGGAAATCAACGCGCGAATTTTCGTCAATTCGACTGGACACTATGCACCGAGACTGGCCGCGACGATTGAAGGGCTATCGCGCGAACATGCGCCGCGACAATGGTTCGCCAAAGGCAACTACTTCTCGCTTAGCGGCAAACAGCCGTTCTCACATTTGGTCTACCCGTTGCCCGAAGCCGCTGGCGTCGGCGTTCACGCGACTCTGGACCTGGATGGCCGGTGTCGTTTTGGCCCCGACGTCGAATGGGTCGAGAACGAGACCGACTTGGCGGTCAGCGCCGACCGCGCAGACTCCTTCTATGCGGCGATTCGAAATTACTGGCCTGCGTTGCCCGACAATGCGCTTCGACCGGACTACGCCGGCATCCGCCCAAAACTGCACGGGCCAGAGGCGCCGATCGCCGACTTCCGAATCGACGGTTCCGAGGCGCACCACGTCAAGGGACTGGTGAATCTTTTCGGCATCGAAAGCCCGGGGTTGACCGCGTCGCTCGCAATTGCCGATCTCGTGGCGGAAAGACTGGCGCTGCTATAACTTGATTTATCTAGCGAATGACGAGGCGCCGATGCGCCTCTTCCCCAGTGCGCAAAGGCCCAGCGCGAACTCTCTGTTACGTTTCGACGTTCTTCCGGCGCCGTGAACTAATAATATCCGGCCGCGCGCACCGCCTTGTCGACTTGGCGCTGCACCGACGACAGGGCTTCCCTATCGGTCAGGTCGCCACGCAACGCCTTATGAATTTCCGATCGCAGAACGGCCTCGATCAATCGGAACTCTGGCGCCGACGGGCGCGAAAGAGATTTCAACAGGTTCCGTTTGGCCTGCTTATCGACCATGCTGATGATCGGCGACGTGGCCGCAGCGGAGCCAAGCGCCATAAAGCGCGTCGGAGCGCGCGGATCGATTCGTCGGCAATGCGCGGCAAAGCCCGCGCGGATGCCGTCTTGCCGTCCATCGGCGTCCAATTTTGCTCTGGCGCATATGTGGAACGGCCCGATCGGCAAGGGTTTTCACGAGTTCTGAACAGCGCGGGACGGTGCGGTCATATGTCCGGCCTTTAGGTGCGGATTTGACCGCTGGCCATGATGAATTCC